>Ga0182014_10000543_pt1 | contig 50238 bp, 44 predicted proteins | sample 612S2DmetaG_FD_120489 | JGI IMG/M metagenome (GOLD analysis project Ga0182014, IMG submission 120489) | Permafrost microbial communities from Stordalen Mire, Sweden - 612S2D metaG | ecosystem: Environmental > Terrestrial > Soil > Wetlands > Permafrost | place: Sweden: Stordalen | collected... | reverse complement strand
CCTTTGTTTCCTTTGTTTCCTTTGATTCCGGAGCTGGAATTGCGCGTACACCATTCTTATGAGGATTGGAGACGCCAGCACGGAACATGAGGTCTTGCGTAATTATACGAATCAATGTTGAAATAATCATGTACAACACAACGGCTGCAGGAATGATCAAGTAGAAGTATGCAAAAATAATCGGTAAGAAGCGCTGCATGGCCTGTTGCTGACTGGGCATTGCCTGGCCTGTCTTCTTGTTTCGATTGTTCATCTGGGCCATCTGGAAATACTGGAGGGCAACGGCCACTGCAACAAAGACAAAGAAAGGGATCTGCGCTTCGAATGAACTGTGAACACTGAAGGGCTTCAAGTTAAGATCCATACCAAATGCCTTGATTTGGCCATGGGAGACGATCAAGTTCTTGTACATCTTCGAGGTTGTCGGGATATAGCGGGGTAGCGCGACAAGTCTGCCGTGCACGAGGACCTTGTTAGCCAAACCTTTGATAACGCTATAGAGAATGAAGAGAAACGGCGCCTGCAAAAGCACTGGGAGGCAACCGCCGACCGGGTTGGCCCCCTCTTCGCGGTACAACTTCATCATCTCTTCGTTCAGAAGCTGACGATTCTCCGGGCCCTTGTACTTCTGCTGCAGCTTCTTGATTTCCGGCTGCAGCTTCTGCATCGCCATCATCGACTTCGTGCTCTTAATCGTGAACGGAGTGAGCGCACCCATAATCACCACGGTCAGCATCACGATGGCTATGGCATAGTTCGGTACCAAGCCATAGCAAAAGGCCACCAACCAACCAAAAAGGTGAAAAATCGGCTGAAAAAACGAGCCGACGGCGTGACTAACGGATTTCATGAATGCGTACTCCTAGCTCTCTTTGGTTCAGGTACAAGATCCACACCATGCGGGCCCAGGGGGCGGCAACGTCCGAGGCGACGCAGGGCTAGTCCCGTACCGCGCAACGCTCCGTGCACTTCGATGGCTTCAACAGCGAAACTCGAGCATGAAGGATAAAAGCGGCACGGGGACGGGCGTCCGCCCATAAGGCGTTGGTAACTGGTGATGACCTTCAAGAGAACCTTGGCTACTGGCGAGGTTTCAGATGGCATCGGCTCGACCCAACGCTCGGTGGAGGTGGTGATGGAGTTCTTCATAGGAGAGTCTTCCTGTCTCTACACCGCATCTAATCAGGTATAACCCTGCGTGCGGTTGAGGGTTAAGGTCATCCACCAGTGCCCGTAAACGGCGCCGGATGCGGTTACGAATAACGGCATTCCCGACTTTTCGGCTGATCGCATACGCCACATCCACCGAGGGTTCTTGACCTGATTGGGCTACATAACTAATTCGTAGTGGCCCACTCTGGCCTCGCCCCGTAGGTGAAGCGAACAGCGCGAACTGCCGTCGGGTTCGAACCCGACCGGGCACGTGCGGCTCAGACCGTCAGCTCGTGGCGACCCTTGTTGCGGCGGGCCTTAAGGATGGCACGCCCTGCACGGGTGCGCATACGAGCACGAAAACCGTGCGTTTTAGCCCTTTTCCGCTTATTTGGCTGATAGGTACGCTTCACAAAAACCTCTTCTCAAACTGTATTGATGCGCTTCGCGGTACCCCCTGGGGGTCGCTGGCGCGCTACTGGGAACAATCTTACCCGACGGGGGGACACCCCCTTGGTAAGACGAGCCAATTAGGTGTAGGGTGACTCTCCCTGAGTGGTGCAAAAGTCGATTTTCATCGAAAACTGCTTGTGGATAATGTCTGTTTGTGCCTGTGGAGGAAGATTGTGGAAAGTGGCGAGGAGATCTGGTTAGCATTGCGCGACTCCTTACGCGGCAACGCTTCTGAGGCAGTCTGGTCGGCCGGACTGAACACACTTCGCCTTGTGGATTACCACGATAACCAACTTGTGATCGGTGCACCGAACCAGATCCAACTTCTGCGAATCCAACAGCGATTCCTCCCGTTCATCACCGAACAGGCTCAGCAAATAGTTGGTTCGCAAGTGACTGTTTCGTTAACGGTCAGTGAGCCTATGGGGGCTGCGAGCACCGAGGAGCGACCCAGTGAAGCGACGGACGCTACTCCTGCGCCCACGATTTTTTTACCGAGCGTCGATCGACCCGCTCGACTCGATCCACGGATGACCTTTGATTCGTTCGTGCCGGGGTCCTCCAATCGCCTCGCCTTCGCCGCCGCGCAGTCAGTGGCCGAAACACCTGGTCGTGCCTACAATCCGCTCATGATTTATGGAAACTCAGGACTAGGAAAGACACACCTGCTACACGCCATTGGCAACTACGTTCAGGAGAACTACCCGGGTCGAAGAGTTCTTTATGTTTCCACCGAGACTTTCTTGAATGACTTCATTCGTGCGATTCAAACTCGCACCCAACTCGCCCTTCACGACCGTTACCGAGAAAACGATGTCCTTTTGATTGACGACATCCAGTTCATGGAGACACGCGGTGAAACTTTTCACGAAGAGATCTTTCACACCTACAACGCACTCCACGGCGAGGGCAAGCAGATCGTCTTGACCTCAGATCGTTCACCACGAGACCTTGCCGGCCTTCAGGAGCGATTCCGTAGTCGCCTGTTGCAGGGACTGGTGACCGAGATCGATCAGCCCGACCTCGAAACCAGGATTGCAATCCTGCGCTCGAAGGCCGAGCTCGAGGGGATTGACCTGCCCGACGACGTCGCTGAGTGGATCGCACACCGCGTGCGCGACAACATTCGCGAGCTCGAGGGCTCAATCACCATGTTGCGCGCGTTCGCCAACCTCCGTCAGGAGCCCATCTCTCTCGAGTTGGCGAGGAACCACCTCACCAACTTGGGCCAAGAACAGATTATTTTGAAACCCGAGACAATTCTTTCCGTGGTGTCTGATTTTTACGGCCTTTCAGTTGAGGACGTTCGTGGTTCGAAGCGGCTGCGTCCATTGGTTCATGCGCGCCACGTCGCGATGTACTTAATTCGCGACCTCCTCGACAACTACTCCTATCCGATGATCGCCAGAATTTTTGATGGTCGTAACCACACCACGGTCATCAGTGGAGTTGAAAAGATTAGAGAGCAACTCGCAATCAACGCGGAGCTCTTGGCTCAAATTAACCAACTCAAGCGGCGCCTACAGGGGGACGTCAGGGATTAGTTTGTGCGCAACCTTCGGTTGTGATTGTGGAGTACCGGTTGATAAACAACCAGTACTCCACAGCACTTCAGGGTTGAGATTTCAAGGTTTAAGGAGTTAGACACAGAGGTGTGTGGCGCAGCGATTTAGAAAATAGGGTCTTAACCAGGGTTCTTAAGAAACAATCCACATTTCCACAGACCTACTACTACTAGCAGTTCTCCATATACAAAAACACACCGTAACCTCAGTAGCTAAGGAAAGGCAGTCCAATGAAGTTCAAGTCAGAGCGCGACATTCTCGTTGAAGCACTCAGTGCGGCGAGCAGGGTCGTCGCCACACGTCTCATTGGGGCATCCTCAGGTGTCCTGCTCTCGCTCACCGGAAACCAACTCACCGTCACCGGCACCGACCTCGACATCACCGTGCGAACCACGGTTGACGTGATTGGCATGGAGGACGGATCATCCGTGGTCCCCGCACGACTAATTGTCGACGCGGTTCGCTCGCTCGAAGCGGGCGCGGTCATGATTTCCAGCAACGACGAAAACGTCGAGGTGTCCCTGGCACGCGCCAAATTCTCACTTCGCACATTCTCCGTAATGGACTACCCGAAACTTCCACCGGTTACCGGCTCACTCACGTCAATCGCCGCCCTTGACCTAATTCAGGGCCTTAACCAGGTGGTTAGGGCTGCGGCCAACGATGACGCGCGCCCGCTTCTTACTGGAGTTCTCTTCACCACTGAGGGCGGTTCGCTTCGACTCATTGCGACCGATTCGTACCGCCTTGCGGTGCGCGACGTTCCTGGAGTGCAAGGAATCGGTGGCAACCACGACCTTCTGGTTCCCGCACGGGCCCTTCAAGAGCTTCAGCGTGCCGCAGCGTCACTCGCCGCAGACGCCGAAATTGGCGTCACGCTCACCGATGCGGAAATCTGTTTTGTAGTTGGCACCACCACGATCGCTTCGCGCCTAATAGACGGGAACTATCCGTCGGTTCTGCAACTCATCCCCGCAAGTTACCCAAACCAACTTCGTATCGCGAAGGACACGTTACTGACGTCGCTGAAGCGAGCAAAGCTGCTCGCGAAAGACTCGACGTCGTCAGTTCGTCTGACAATGAAAGAAAAGACTGTCGAGATCCGCACGCAGAGTCACGACGCGGGCGATGTCGAAGACAACGTCGACGCTGACTACAACGGTGAAGAGATCACCATTGCCTTCAACCCGAGTTTTTTGATCGACGGAATCGAGGCGGTTCCCGGCGACGAAGTAGTTCTCGAGATGTCGGACTCGGTGCGACCCGCCATGGTGCATGGTGTGGACGACACGCGATTCCGGTACCTCTTGATGCCCGTTCGCGTCCAGTAGTCCGGATTGATCGCAGTGGGCCTCCACGAGCTCCAGCTGCGCAACTTCCGTCTCTTCCATGAGTTCTTTTTCGAGCCCGATCTGAATGCCATTACGGTCTTGTTGTCGCCAAATGGGACGGGGAAGACCTCGGTACTTGAGGCCGTGTACGCGCTCGCTACCGCCTCCTCGTTTCGAACTAGCGCGGCGAGCGACATGATTCGCTCTGGCGAGTCGCTCGCAGAGGTGCACGGAGTTTTGTTCCAGCACGAACGACGAATCCAGGTCGATCTGACCTTGACCCGCGGCGCAAGGAACACCACTAAGAAGATGCTGGTCAATGGCCAGCGCCCGGCCTCTCGAGCGGCGCTCTCCGAAGTGCTCCCACTTACAATCTTCACCCCCGAAGGCGTCGACATCGTGCGCCAGGGCCCAGAGAATCGCAGGGTCTATCTCACAAACCTCCTGACTGACGTCGATCTCAACACCGGAGAGATCATCGAGCGATTCAACCAAATTTTGAGCCAACGTAACGCTTTGTTGCGCTCACTACGGGGTGAACCCCCCACCTCGGTTCAGCGCGATGAACTCGAGACGTGGAATAGCGAGTTCTGCACGGCGAGCGAGCAACTCATCGATGTTCGCGTACGCACGCTCAACGAACTGGCACCACTTGTCACGGGCTACTACCAAGCGCTCGCGCACGACAATCGTCTCGTAGGTGTTGACTATGAGCAGTCGTGGAGCGGTGACCTGAAAACCGCCCTCGCGCGGAGCCTCAGAGACGATCAATTCCGGGGCTACTCCACCATTGGCCCCCAACGCGACGACGTTGCCCTCAAACTCGATGGTCGCGACGCCCGTCGCCAGGCCTCCCAAGGCGAGCAGCGTTCAATGGCGCTCGCACTTCGTCTCGCCGGCCACGAGCTCGTTCAACTCCGGCGCGGACTCGACCCACTGTTGTTGCTCGACGACGTCTTCAGTGAGCTCGACCCGTTACGAAGCGATCGGCTCTTGCGGCTGCTGCCGGTTGGTCAAACACTCGTGACGACCGCGTCACCATTGCCGTCGGGTCTGAGTCCCGCCGCGATCGTCGACTTGACCAAGGCGCTCTCGTGAGTCGACACCACGACGCACCAAAACCATTGGGCGAACTACTCAACATCATGGCAGGACGACTCCGAAAAGTCGACCTCCGTGTCATTGACGAAGTGCGTCAACTCTGGCCCACCATTGTCGACCCAGTGCTCGCCGAGCACTGTCGACCGGAGTTTGTGAAGAACGGCGTCCTGCTCATCACCGTTCCCTCGGGTGCTTTCGCGCAACGAATCACCCAGGAGCGTGAGTCAATCCTGCTTGGTTTGGCACCCCTGGGCGACCGCGCTCCGACAACACTTCGTACGGTGCTCGCGGACACCTGAAAAGAGTGTCAAAGATGGCTCGAATACTGCATTGCTCCGTCTGACTGTTACAGCGCAGCGGGTAGGATATTGAGGTCGAAAAGTTGTCGTCGACCGCGCGAAACGCGCCGTATTTTTTATTGAAAGGAATCCTTCGTGGCCGAAAAGTCCAAGGGATCATCTAGCTACGGAGCTAGTGACATCACCGTTCTTGAAGGCCTCGAGCCAGTTCGGGTTCGACCAGGAATGTACATTGGCTCCACCGGGCCCGCGGGCCTGCACCACCTCGTGTGGGAAGTCGTCGACAACGCTGTTGATGAAGCAATGGCCGGTTACTGCACACGTATCGACGTCACCATTCTGGCCAATGGGAGTTGTCGGGTCGTCGACGACGGTCGCGGAATTCCGGTGGAGGAGCACCCCCAGTACCCAGGAAAATCAGCGGCTGAGATCGTGCTGACGGTGCTGCACGCCGGGGGAAAGTTTGGTGGCGAGGGCTACAAGGTATCGGGCGGTCTTCACGGGGTTGGAGTGTCCGTCGTCAACGCCCTCTCCAAGGAACTCATCCTGGAGATCGACCGCAACGGAGAGCACCACCAGCTGATATTCAGAGATGGCGGTAAGCCCCAGGGAAAGCTCAAGGTCACGGGTTCAGCCCCACACGGGCGCACTGGAACGACGGTGACGTTCGTACCCGACCCCACAATTTTCGAGGACGTTGACTTTCGCGCTCAAACCATCCTCGAGCGGCTGCAGATCATGGCGTTCCTCAATCGTGGTCTGGAGATTCGTTTCGAGGACCAGCGAAAGGGACGCGAGTCGAAAGAGACGTTCAAGTACAACGGCGGAATCGTTGACTACGTGCGTCACCTCAACAACGCCAAAGAGTCGCTCTTTCGCAAGGTGGGCTTCTACGAACAGTCCGAAGAGAGCCAGGAGGTCGAGGTCGCCTTCCAATGGAATACCGGCTACTACGAAAGCATCCATTCGTTCGCGAACGGCATCTCCACCATTGAAGGCGGAATGCATGAGGAGGGTTTTCGAAAGGCCATCACGAACGTGGTCAACCGTTACGCCAGGAAGAGGAACCTCCTAAAAGAGAAGGAGGACAATCTCTTGGGTGAAGACATCCGCGAGGGCCTCACGGCAATCATCGCGGTGCGCCTCGCCGAACCACAGTTCGAAGGGCAAACCAAGGGAAAGCTCGGCAACGTTTCGATTCGTTCGCTCGTCGAACGCGCAACGAACGAGAAACTCGCCGAATGGCTCGAGGAGAACCCCAAAGAGGGAAGCCAAATCGTGGCGAAGTCCGTGCAGGCGTCGCGCGCTCGAATGGCGGCTCGCCAGGCGCGCGACCTTACGAGGCGAAAGAGCGCGCTCGACGGGGCGGGCCTGCCCGGCAAGCTCGTTGACTGCTCGTCAAATGATCCGCGCGAGTGCGAGCTCTTCATCGTTGAGGGAAACTCCGCCGGCGGTTCGGCGAAGGACGCCCGCAATCCTCGCAACCAAGCAATCCTGCCCATTCGCGGGAAGATCTTGAACGTCGAAAAGGCCCGCACGGACAAGATCTTGAAGAACACCGAGATCCAGGCGCTCATCTCCGCAATTGGCGCGGGCGTCGAAGCCGACTTCGATGTTTCCAAGATTCGATACGACAAGATCATTCTGCTCGCCGACGCCGACGTCGACGGAAGCCACATCCGCACGCTGCTGCTGACGTTCTTTTTTCGACAGATGACCGAAATGGTGAACAACGGCCATGTCTACGTGGCGCAACCGCCGCTCTACTCGACGCTGGTGGGTAAGGAAAAGGCGTATCTCCGAGACGACGCCGAGAAGGCGAAATTCCTCAAGGAGAACCCGAACCACAAGAACGACTTCCAACGCCTGAAGGGCTTGGGAGAGATGGACTTTGACGAGCTGCGTGACACGACCATGAATCCGAGCATGAGGGCTCTCCTGCAGATCACCGTGGAACAAGCCGCACTCGCCGACGAAGTCTGCTCGATTCTCATGGGCGACGACGTCCCGCAGCGTCGCCACTTCATCCAAACCAACGCGAAAGACGTTCGCTTCCTAGACATCTAGGAAAGAAGGAAACATGGCACGCAAAAACATAAGTTCAGGCTCGGACTCGTCGGGTGGCGACGAAGTGATCGGATACATCGAACCCATCGAGATCAATTTGGAGATGGAACGCTCGTTCCTCGAATACTCCATGTCGGTCATCGTCTCGCGAGCGTTGCCCGACGCCCGTGACGGCCTAAAGCCCGTACACCGTCGCATCCTGTACTCGATGTTCGACCAAGGGCTGCGTCCCGACCGACCTTACGCAAAGTGCGCCAAGGTCGTCGGCGAGGTGATGGGTACCTACCACCCTCACGGTGACAGCGCCATCTACGACGCCCTCGTTCGAATGGTGCAGGACTTCGCCATGCGCCACCCCCTCATCAGCGGACACGGAAACTTCGGCGGCACTGGTCCCGATGAAGGGGCTGCCGCCATGCGTTACACCGAGTGCCGCCTCGCGCCGCTCGCGCTCGAACTGCTCGACTCGATCGACGAAGACACCGTTGACTTCGAGTCGAACTACGACAATTCAACCCAGCAGCCCACCGTCCTGCCATCGCGCTTCCCGAATCTGCTCGTCAACGGGTCACAGGGCATCGCCGTTGGTATGGCCACCAAGATCCCGCCGCACAACCTCGGCGAAGTGATCGACGCCACGCTGCACCTTCTCGCCAACCCCGAAGCGACCTCGGATGATCTCATGGTGTTCGTCAAGGGACCTGACTTTCCGACGGGCGCACAGATTCTTGGCCGTCAAGGGATTCTGGACGCGTACCGCACCGGACGCGGATCGGTGAAGATGCGCGCGGTCGCGGAGATAGAAGAGACGAACAAGGACGTTCGCATCGTCGTCACCGAGTTCCCCTACGAGGTCTCGGTGGAGTCGATCGAGGAGAAGATCTACGACCTGGTGAAGAACGGTGACCTGGACGGCATCTCAGCCGTGCAGAACGACTCGGCGGGGCGCAAGGCCCGACTGGTGATTCGTTTGAAGCGTGACGCGAACGCGAATGTCGTGCTCAACAAGCTTTACAAGAACACCTCCCTGCAGACCAGCTTCGCGGTGAACATGTTGGCTCTCGTGGACGGCGTTCCGCGCACGCTGACGCTCGCCCAGGCGCTCACCCACTACATAGCCCACCAGGTCGAAGTGGTGACTCGGCGCACCCAGTTCCGTCTTCGCAAGGCCGAAGCACGCGCACACATTGTCGAAGGTCTGCTCAAGGCGATTGACATGCTCGATCAAGTGATCGCCGCCATTCGCGGCTCCGACGATCGGGGCGAAGCACGCACTGCTCTTATGGCCGAGCCCTTCTCGTTCTCCGAGGAGCAGGCGAATCACATTTTGGACATGACCCTTGGTCGACTCACCCGACTCGGACGAAGTGAACTTGAAGACGAGATGGCCAAGCTGCGCGAGACGATCGCCGAACTCCAGTCGATCCTCGCGAGCGACGTGAAGCTGCGCGCCATCATCGCCGACGAGATGGGCGTGATTCGTAACAAGTACGCCAACGACCGGGTGACGCAGATCGTGAACGACCCGGGCGAACTCGGCGTCGAAGACCTGATCAAGGACGAAGACATCGTCATCACGATGACCCAAGCCGGCTACGTGAAATCGGTCGCGGCCGACTCGTTCAGGGTGCAGGGTCGTGGCGGACGCGGCGTGCAGGGTGCGAAACTCAAGGACGAAGACTTCGTCGAGCAGATTGTTCACACCACCACGCACGCCTACGTGCTCATGTTTTCCAATCGGGGACGGGTGTTTCGACTGCGAGGCCACGAGATTCCGATGAAGGAGCGGACCGCAAAAGGCACCGCCATCGTGAACCTGCTGAATCTGCAGCCCAGCGAGAGGATTCAGGCGATCGTGACCACGACCGACTTCCCGAAGGACAAGTTCCTCGTCTTCGCGACCGCGAACGGAACCGTCAAGAAGACGGCCTTCAGCGAGTACGACAAATCTCGCCGCGAGGGTTGGATCGCCATCAACCTGCGCGACGGCGACGAAGTGGTCCGCGTGGTTGCGACGAGTGGCAGTGACGACCTGATGGTCGTCACCTTTCGCGGGATGTCCATTCGATTCAACGAAGAAGAGGTTCGTGAGGTCGGGCGTGACTCCATGGGCGTTCGCGGCATCAAGCTAAGGGGCGACGACAAGGCCATATCGCTTGACGTGGTGCGCGTCGACGCCGATCTTTTTCTCGTGACCGACACCGGATTCGGTAAGCGTGTGAAGACCGAGCGATTCAATCGTCAGGGCCGCGGGGGTCAGGGTGTGCGGGCTATCAGGCTCTCGGCCGCACGAGGCTTTATCGTCGCGGCGTTCATGGTGAGCCTGGACGACGAACTGCTGCTCGCCTCGAGCGGGGGAGTGCTCATTAGAACGCCGGTACGTGAGGTTTCTTCGCAGGGCCGAGATGCCACCGGTGTGCGCGTAATGAATCTGGACGAAGGTCACTCCGTCGCGACAGCAGCAGTCGTTCCCGCCGAAGACGTGGACTAAGCAGCCGCCCGGCGAGCCCAGGCCCGCTGCAGGACATCGAGAATCTGGTCGGCGCCCTGGGCGCCCACGACCATGAACTTTTCGTCGAGCAACAGGGAGGGCACGCCCGTGATGCCCAGTTCGCGCGCGTCGTCCTCGTCAGCGCGCACCGCCGAGCTGAAGGCGTCGCTGCTCCACAACTCCTCAACCCCGACGACCCCCACCTCGTTCGCGAGCGCCGTGAGTACGACCCGGTCACTGACGAGCTGTCCCTCGCAGAAGTAGGCCCGAAAGAGCCGCTCACTCATGACCTGGTCAAGTTCCTGGGTCACACTGAGTGCGATAACACGATGGGCGTCGAAGGTGTTGGTCGGCCGGGCGTCCTTCATGGACCAGGTCATGCCGAGAACGCTGGCTTCTCCCTCAAGTCGATCGTTGAGTGCCTTCGCGCGCTCGATGGGCATCGAGTACTTTTTCGCCAAGAGCTCGGGTAGCGACAGGTCGTAGTCCGTGGGCGCCTTCGGGTCTAACTCGAAGGCGCGGTGGCGAATGACCACGTCGCCCACGTTTTCGAAGCGATCGAGGGCTAGTTGCAGCTGGCGAGCGCCGAGGTAGCAAAAGGGACAGACAACATCGCTCCAGAGATCAATGAAAAATGGATCACTCATCCCGTAATCGTGCCACAACTCGGACTTTCGGGCAGAATTTCCCGATCACCGGACGAGCATTGAGTGCCGAGCAAGCTATTTGACTCGTGCAGTCGACCGTCGTGGTCAACGGTCAACTAAAGAGCCGTATCATTGGAGACATGACTCCGCACTCTGTAGTGACGACACCGCGTCATCTCACGGGTGTCATTGTGAACGAATACGGTTTTGCTGACCTACGAGGGCTCACGGCAAAAGAACGAGCACGGGCAATGATTTCCAGTGCGCACCCCCAGTTCCGAGACGAGCTATCTGCCGCCGCTGAGTTGCTGGGACGCTAAATGCTCATAGTGCGAGATTTGGGTATAGAGATTGGAGCACGCCGTATTCTCGAGCCGGTGTCCTTCACGGTGGGAAACGGCGAGAAGGTTGGCCTGGTGGGACGCAACGGCGCCGGCAAGTCAACGCTGCTCTCGGTGCTGCTCGGCTACACGCCCGAGCATCTGCGCATCACTGGCACGGTCCAGCACCAAGGAAAGATTAGCCACCTGCCGCAGGAGCCCGTGCCCGGAGGCCTCGGCGTGGAGCCGATCGGGCTCTCGCACGTCTTGTCGGCGAGGGGCCTCGATCAGCTCGACGCCGACATGCAACACGCGCGCCACGAACTCGCGGCCGACCCCACCGAAGAGACCATCGAGCGCTTCACCGGGCTCGAGGAGGCATTTCGAGAACGTGGCGGCTACGAGGCCGAGTCCGAAGTCGCCCGACTCGCTGCCGGTCTGGGGCTCGACGAGGGGCTGCTCCTCGAGGACCTGAACTCACTGTCGGGTGGTCAGCGCCGTCGAGTGGACTTGATGCGCGTGCTTTATGAGATGCCCGAAACCATGGTGCTCGACGAACCAACGAACCACCTCGACAAGGCCGCCAAACGCTGGCTCTTTGACGAACTCGAACGATTCCGCGGCACCGTGCTCGTTATCAGCCACGACCTGCCTCTGCTCGACAAGTCCATTGACCGCGTGCTGGCGCTTCGTGACGGACAGCTTCGTGAGTACAAGGGCAACTACACCAAGTTCCTTGAGCAGGAAGAGACCCGTCGACTCAGCGAAGAGAAGATGGCGTCGCATCAGGATGAACAGATTGGCCGCATGAAGAACCTGGCTGACTCGATGCGGGGCCAGACCGCCTCGCGCGCCCGCCTCGCGAAGGTTCTCGACCGCAAGGTAGAGAAACTTGTGGACAACCGCGTGGAGGTTACCAAGAAGGAACGCAAGGTCACCTTCAAGTTGCCGCCGCCGCCTCGAAGCGGTGACGTGCCAATGACCGTGGAGCATGTTGGGGTTCGCTATGGAACGCTCGACGTCTTGAAGGATGTCAACTTCATAAGCCGACGCGGTGACCGGATTCTCATTGTGGGAAAGAACGGCGCCGGCAAGTCGTCTCTCCTGCGCTGTCTCGCGGGCACGCAAGGCGCCCAGAGCGGCGCGGTGAAGTTCGGCGCCAATGTCAAAGTCGGCTATTTCGCCCAGGAACACGAGCAACTTGATTTTTCGAGGTCGGTGCTGGATCATCTCGAGAACGCGACCGTTCAAACCGAGGTTCAGCGGCGATCGCTGCTCGGAGCGTTCGGGCTTAAGGGATCAGCCGCTCACCAGATGCCCGGGACGCTATCGGGGGGTGAGCGCGCCAAGTTGGCGCTGGCAATCCTGGCCGCGTCGGACGCGAATCTGTTGTTGCTCGACGAACCAACGAACAACCTCGACCCCGCGAGCGTGGAGGCCCTAGGTGAAATGATGCACCAGTGGAAGGGCACCATCGTCGCGGTGAGCCACGAACGCGAGTTCGTTGAAGCCTTGGAGCCAACCCACGCGGTGATGTTGCCCGAGGAGTACTTCGACCTTTGGCGTGACGACTACATGGACCTCATCGAGCGTCGGTAGTCCTGCGCACCGCATCGGTTCAGCCAAAGCTGCTGATGATGACGCGAAGCACGGCGTGCGGCTTCGAGCTCCTCCGCACCAACGTCGGTGATGATCTCGTCGTTCAACGCCTGGACGACCTTCACGACGCAATCGGCATAGTCCCTCCCTGCGGGCGCCAACTCGACGACCAGTCGCCTCGCGTCGTGCTTGTCGCGGCTGACGAGGACGAACTTCCGCGCGACGAGCCGAGCGACCACCTTTCGCGCGCCCTGGCGCGTGACGCCCAAAGCGGCGGCCGAGGGTTGGGCCGCGCAGGACCGGTGCTCGAAGGAGAAGACCTCCAAGCCCACTCGTGACGTCATCCTCTCCACGTAAGGTGACTGCGCCGGTGGCGTGGACGTCGAAATTCTATGAAGTCATTGGCGAGGGACACGAATGGCCCGCCGGACCAGCGTTGCCGTCAGCCATTACCTCGCTGCTCGGTGCGCAATCGAACGCGATTAACGCCAACCAGCTGATCTGGTCCTTCTTCAAAGGGAATCCGTTCCTGTGAGCCAAGCTCGCAGTCGTCCTCGTCGCGCGGCGGCCGCGATCGACACGGCATTTTGAGAAGTTGGGGGTGAGGCCCTCGCGGCGGTGGAGTTACTTCGAAGTGCGAAGGAGTCGACCCTCCTGATCACTCGTCAGCCAGTGAGCGGGCCACTCTCGATCGCCCCACCACGCCACGACGTCATCGACACTCTCTTCGAGGGGGCGAAGTCGAAGGCCGTTCGCCAGAGCAAGCGAGTTGTCAACGCCGAGCGTGTTCTCGCTCCGCGCGCCGGTCCAAAGTGGGAACTTGGTCTCCAGATGTTCCTCGATAACCGATTCCGGCGTCACTTCGCGGATCGTGGTGTTGGGTGGTGCGAGATGCCGGGCCGTCTGCTCGACCACCTCAACAAAATGGCTGGACGGATAGGGACCGGCCACGTGGAACGCGCCACGAAGTGAGTGTTCCGCGACTCGCACGACAAAATCTGCGAGGTCGCGGGCGTCGACGTACTGCATGGCGTTCGCGCGTGGCCCGGGAACCGCGATCTCGCCGCCACGGCGCACGCGCTCGACCCAGTAGGGGAAGCGCAACGTCGCGTCGTGAGAGCCAATCACGAAGGTGGGACGCACGAAGGTGGTGTCCGGGCCAAAGAGTCCGGTCGCCAGCCGTTCGCACGCCGCCTTGAGCGGCCCGTAACTTGTGCTAGTCACGGGACCATTGGGGTCGAGGTCGGGGTCGTCCCTAAGAGTGGCGGTCGATTCGGTCGCTCCGGGAAAAGGCGGCTCTGCGTAGGCCGACACCGAGGAGATCTGGATGTGGTGTCCACCCCGGTCCGCCAGGGCGCTAGCGAGAACCTGGACGTCGCGGGGAAGATAGGCCACGGTGTCGATGGTTGCATCAAAGGAGAGGCCCGCCAGGGCAGAGAAGTCGCCCGTACGGTCCCCGACCAAACGACGGATGGCGTCGGGCAGGTCGCTAGGGGTGACGCCTCGGTTGATGACGGTGACGTCGTGGCCCCCGCGAAAGGCCGACCACGCAATGGCGCGTCCGACGAACGAAGTTCCTCCGGCAATCAGCATTCGCATTGCTACCCCCAATTGAGACGAATAGATATGACACTACGCAGTAGCCATCGTCGTTCAATCATGTCCGACGTTGCTTCCATCGGCGACACGTTCAGTCGGGCTGATCGTCACCTCGGGCGTAGGTGGTGAAGCGGGCCCGCGCGACAAATCCAGCCCTTTCGTAGACGCGCCGCGCTGCGACGTTCGCGTGGCTCACGCCAAGACCAAGCCAGTCGATTCCTTCCTCACGGGCTCGAGCGATGATGCCCTGGGTGAGTTCTTGGGCAAAGCCGTTGCCGCGCAACTCAGTAACGGTGGTAATGGACGCCAGCACGTACAAACCCGACTCCCAACGTACGAGAGCCCCCAACGAGACCAAACGGTCGTCCTCGTCGCGCAAGCCGTACCAATTAACGACCTCGGGATTCGTGGGCCACACCGACGAGTCCGAAGCGTGAATCTGAAGGAGTTCTGTGATCTCCGCTTCGTCTTCAAGGGTCTCGACATCGCCGTCAACCTGGGTCAGTGAAGCATTGACCGAGTAGAAATCCCAAAAATCGTCGGCGCGAAGAAGCCCAAAGCGGTCGCCGAGGGTGGATTCGTCAATGATGCAGCGAGTCCATTCCGGGTTGAGCGGCGGATGGGGCCCAAAGCCCATGCCAAAGACCCCGTCACCCGAGAGCGTCAACGAGCAGGAGTCCGATGTACGCACCATTGAGTCAAAGCGTTCAGGTACGAGGAAGAACGAGGCGGGGTTTCCTTCGCCACGCATCTCGTTCGACCAACGCAGCGCCAATTCAGGATCAGTAGTTGAATAATTTTCCACAGGACTCGAGAGTATCGTCGATTCCCGGCGCGGGACTACCTGCATTCGCGAAGGACGCAAGTGAGTCCAGTACGAATCGGGCGGATCTCTCTGGGCCACTGCACCGCTCGCGTTCCTTGTTCATCGGCTGGCGGCACGGCCGTGGCGGGACCACCCTCACGGCAAGTCCGGTGGGTCGCGCCGAGGCGAATGCGACGAGAGCCCAGTGTCGAGCCGGTAAACCTGCGGCTTGGCCGTATTGGTCAGTAGGTGGTACTCCGACCTGACCGAGCCAGTAGGCGAGAGCTGCCGGTTGGAGCCTTCGTTGCGACCCGTGGCGTTGCCACACGGGACGGACCGGGTGACAGGGACGTGAGCTCGCGCTCGGCACCTTGAGTCGTGATCTAGGGTCGGTTCTTTTTGCCGGTCTTCGTCGTGGGCCCTGAGCGCTTGCGCGCTTTCGCCATTTCCTCGGGGCTGCGACGATGCTCCTGATGAGTCAACTCCGTCTGAATAAGTCGCCAGTTCTCGAGACGTCGCGCGGGCAGCTCACCGGAAAGAACGGCCGCCTCAACCGCACACCCCAGGTCCCCATTGTGGCTGCAGTCCCTAAAGCGGCAGCCCAGCGCGATCTCACCGATATCGGAGAAGGTTTCGTCCACTCCCTCTTGCCCCACCATCAAGTCGAGTAGACGAATTCCCGGGATATCGAGCAAGACCCCCCCAGAACTCAAGCGGTAGAGCTTGCGGGTGGTGGTGGCGTGGCGGCCTTCACCGCTTCGATTCACCGTTCGAGTTACTTCCTCGCTACCCTCGAGCGCATTCAAGAGTGACGTCTTTCCGGCCCCGGACGCACCCAGCATCACGGCGGTCACGCCCTCGTGGAGGAGGTCACGCAGGTGTTCTATGCCCTCGCCGCTCTGCGAGCTCGTCGTAAGGACCTCCACTCCGGGAACGGCCGACTTTGTGTCTTCCAACGACGCATCGATGTCGCTGGCCTCGTCGGACTTGGTGAGGACCACGAACGGTCGCGCCCCGCTCTCCCACGCCATGATCGCGAAGCGCTCGAGCATGCGAACGTTGAGTCCCCGATCAATCGGAACAACCAGAAGGACGAGGTCGAGATTCGCGGCGAGAACTTGAATGTCACGACCGTTCGGATCCGGTCGGCGAAGGGCGCTGCGGCGAGGGTGCACGACGACGATCTGGCCATCCCTGAGGCCAACCCAATCTCCTGCGACAGGACGAATGTCAAGGCTTGGTGAAAGGTGGCACGTCGAAATGAACTCCTGACCACTGTTGTCGCACCAAATCACCTCGCCGGTCGCGCCGTGCACGATGCTGACGCGCCCCAGATTCAGCCCTTCGCCAATCACCAGGCCGTCTTGTTTCGTGAGGCCCAAAGTACGAAGAACGTGAGCTGACTTCTCGGCGGCGGACTCCTCGGCCCCTTTGTGCGTTGATTCATTCATTGGTTGCCAGTATCGCCCGTCTGGGTGCTTCATTGCGAGCGGTAGCGCAAATGGCCTACCAAGGAGAGTTTATTTGGAGAGCGCACTCGTCGAGTGTCCCGTGCGATGGAGGTGCCGGCGCTTTTGAAACGTAATGAAGCAGGGGCTGTGATACTTGATCCAGTGAATCTAACTCGAGACGCCAGTCGCAGCGCGAACGCTCAATCGAACAAGCTCCCATGGCTCCTCGCCGCGCTGGGAGGAGTTGGTTGCGCCGGTTCACTCGGCGTCGACTTTCACCAGGCATCGTCGGCCGCGTCGCAGGACTGGTCACCCTTTGTACTGGTCACGGGCCTACTCCTGGTGGGCCTCGTGGCCAACGATGATGGGCTGTTCGAAGCCGCCGGCAACCGCCTCGCCCGATTGTCGACAAATGGCGCCGTGCTCTTTGCCGGAGCCACCGCCCTGATCGGCGTCACCACGGCGGTACTGAACCTGGACACTTCGGTCGCATTCTTGACGCCGGTGCTCGTCTATACCGCGCGAAGCAGAGGCGGCGGAGAAGCGCCCTTGCTCTACGGCTGTCTTCTGCTGTCCAACGCCGGTTCACTGTTCCTTCCGGGATCGAACCTTACGAACCTCATCGTTCTCGGACACGTGAGATTCACTGGAGCCGAGTTCTTCTCTCACATGTGGGCTCCGGGCCTCGCGGCACTGATCGTCACCGCCGCTGTCGTGGGGACGCTCGAACATCGCGAACTCGTACTTCAACCGGAGAGTGTTGCGCCGTCGCCACGGCCCACGCTCGGTCTCGGCCTGCTCGCGGTGCTGCTGTCCGTCGTCTTGGTGGTCCTGATGCCGGCGCCCGCCTTGGCGGTGCTGCTCGTAGGTGTCGTGGTGATAACGGTTCGACTTCTGACGGGCCGCAGCCGCCTGGGTCGCGTCATGGAGGTCCTTGGCGTGCCGCTGCTCGTGGGGCTCTTCGGCATCGCGGTGACGCTCGGAACCGTTGGTCGGGCGTGGTCCTTCCCGTCAACGCTACTCTCGCACTTGAACATTTGGGGTACGGCGGGCGTGGCGGCCGTCACGTCGGTGCTCGTCAACAACCTTCCCGCCGCGTCGCTGCTGGCGGCCCACGCGCCGACTCATCCGTTCGCGCTTCTCATCGGTCTCAACCTAGGGCCCAACCTTTGCATCACCGGGTCACTCGCTTGGCTGCTTTGGCTCCGAGCAGCCCGTGGCGCGGGGGCTCGCCCGTCCCTTTGGCGAGCGAGTCGTCTGGGTCTGTGGGCGGTCCCGCTCTCGGTGGCGTCAGCGCTCACGGTGCTCGTACTCATGGGTGAATCCCACTGAGGTGTTCGATGCGAAAGACGGCGTAGCCGACAACTACCGAGGGGGCGAGGTGCCCGTGCTCGTGGTGTCGAGATGCACGTACGTGGGATCAATGGCCACCGTTGACCAGTCGCCGGAGTACGAGCCCCCGTGGTCACTCGCCGCCGTTCCCGTGTACGAATAGACCGGAATGAGCCACGCCGAGCCGTCGTGCAGTCGATAGGTGCCGAGGGTCAAGGTCACGCCGACGAGGCTCACCGTGACGAGCGGAGGACTGGAGGTACCCGTGGTCGTCGGTGGCATCGAGCCCGGCGCGCCGACGTACCCGCCCCCGTTGGTCCCCTCCTGCTTGACGGTGTCGGTCACCGCACCAAACTGCTGCGCCTGTTGGGCGTTCAGCATCGCCACGCCGTCAACCGGACTCTGGAGCGGGTAGTTGGTGCCCGAGCCAACGCCGAAGGCCGGACCTGAAGCATTAACGACACCGTTGGACGAGTCGACGGTGAACTGCGCCGATTGATTGGTTGGGGCGCCATTGACCACCACGACATAGCTGACGGTCTCCTCGTCGCTCGTGGTAGTCGTGGAGTCAGAATCCGACGAGGCCGCCTCCGTTGAGAAAGTTGGATGGGCCAGCGAGTAGCCGTAGTTCAGTTTCGCGAGGTAGCGCTCAACATCGTTCTCCAAAGTTGAGTGAGCGGGCACCGGTCCCCCCGCGCCATCGCCCGCGGCAAGACCCGACGCACCAGAGATGGTTGGGCCGCCCGTGGCGGGCGAGGAGGCCATGGACGAAGCCGACGTGTAGTACCAGTCCGGCACGCCATCGTAAGTCTCGTACTCGAGCGTGTCGCCAGCCGGGTCGGTGACGATCCAATCGGTACGGTCGCCGCCCACGTTTCGAGGAGCACCGCTTACGTGGAAGATCGACGCGAGGCGTGAGACCTCGCCCGCGCTGTCACGGGGGAGTTGAAGTCGATACGCCGCGCCGAGCGAAGGGGCGGAACTGAGGTTTGGTCCGGCCGTGAATTGGAACTTCTCATTAATCATCATCGTGGAATTGGCGGCACTAGGCGCCGCTGTGCTGGCCGCCCCGAAGGCGAGGATCGGCAGGCTTGGCCCGGCCTCTTGCAACGTGACGACGGCGCCTAGCGTCACGAGCGAGGCGAAGGCGACCGCGGAGGCCATCCTCATCTTGAAGAGACGCCACTGAGGGTCGAGGCGTGCGGTGGACGGCGTGGTAATTCGTGAGACCATTGCGTCGAGATCGGGGTGGCTGTACGGGCGGCCCGCCACTGGGTCTGCGGCGCGTAGTCGATCTTCTATGTTGCCCATGGACTACCTCCTCTTCTTACTTGGTTTCTGTGGTGAGCGGAGTAAAACTTTCAGACAACTTCGACCGAGGCGAAGAGCCGTCGAAAGCGTGACTGTGCTCTGGTGAGTCGAACGGCGGCGACGTTGGTGGTGATGGACAGAGCAAGGCCGATGGCGTGGACATCCAAGCCGTCCCATGCGTTCAACATGAGAATCTCGCGGTCGTCGTCGGTGAGTTTGCTGAGTGCTTCGCGAACTGAAGCGTCGGCCACGACGTAGTCCTCGGCTGACGAGTCGTTGGGTTGGACTTTGAGCGATGACTCGAGTGCATTTCGACGTTGTCGCGACCTGCGCGCATTTCGCAGGACGTTGCGCGCCACACCGATCATCCAAGGTAGCTCGGCGTCTCGCGGAATATCGGCTCGCTTCTTCCACGCCACGATCAGGGTCTCCTCCACGAGGTCATCGAGATCGCTTGAGGCGAGCGGGTAGAGGCGGCGGCGAAGGTAGTTGCCAATGGCGGGGCTGTGGTCGTGAACCAGACGGCGGAACTGATCGTCGTCAAGAGAGCCCATACCTCTATCTTTGTCCGCACGGCGGCGATTATTACTCGAGAAAGTGAGATCCTGGTACTTGGTTATTCCGTCCTCGGTGTACGCGATTACGCGGACCCCCTGTTCGTGCTCGTCGAAGATCGGACGACTCAGCAGACGCTCCGTACCTCGCGGCGGGCGGTGGGTGAAACGAGGATGCCCTCCCCGTATCGGCACGATTGTTGGACGAAGGATTGGCGAGGAGGTCCCAATCGCCATGAGCAGTGATTCGAGTGCGTGGAGCACCACGGGTGCTGTCCGGCTTGATCTGCCACACACGGCGAGATCATGAAGGTAAGTCCGGGCTCCGCCGATCTCACAGGTCGGCGCAGGCTCTCTGGCGGCTCAGAGGTCCTTGACCCAGCGGATGACGCCTCTGCTCACGACAATCTTCGACGGCGTCAGACTGCCGGTATTGAGCTCCAACGCGGGCCCACCGGTGGCGGCGCCGGTCACGAGGGAATACGAGGAGTGGTGGCATGGGCAGTGACCCTCGGCTCCCAGGGGTACCACGGTGCACCCCATGTGGGTGCACACCAGATCGAAGGCTGTGAACTTGGACGCACTCTCTCGGTAGACGGCGCCGGCTTTGCCGGCCCATTTGCTGCCCGCGCCGTATACGAACTGCAACGACTCGCCAATCTTGAGATGGCTCTCGAGGGCGATCGCGGGCCACTTCAGTGACGCCGCGAGGCGCGAGGCCTGCGCGGAGGAGGTTGCGCGAGATCGAATCGCGACCGCCGCACCAGCGCCGGAGGTTGGCGTGGAGAGGCCAAAGAGCGTGCCCACTGATCCCACCATCCAACCAAGGAGTCCGCGTCGTTTCACGCGTCCAATGTACAAGCCCTAGTTTCGCTGACCACCGGCTTTCACGAACTCGTTACGTAATTCTTAGGGAGGACAACGTCGCTCGTACGGGCAACTCGGCGCAGGCCGAGCGGGGTGACGCTGACCGACCCGCGCGGAAGAGGAACTGGCTCCAACTTGTCGAGGTGCTACGCGCGCATCAGAGAGAAACGTCCCCTCGTATCGATTCACCCATTTCGTCACCGACGCCGGCGTAGTCGTAGGCCGCGTCGGGCTCGGCTCGAACCTGCTCGTCGAGACGCGTGGCGTCGTCGCCCACCAGAATTCTCCATTTCCCGTCGCGCACGCCAGCGAGGATTATCTGCGCGGCACCCGCGGCACTGAGGGGCGCGTTGTCGCGAAAGTCGTTCCCGAATTCGTTGAACGCCGAACGCGTCTCCACGATGACCCGACGTATGTCATCGCTCGACGAGCCCTCCACGAGCAGCCCAGCGCGAAGCAAGTCGGCGCGGCGCGCCTCGAGGTCGTCCACGCTCAGGGTTGTCGGATCCACGTCGTCGTGGATTCGCTGGCTGTTGGTAACGATGTCCGTGCCGATATGTCCGGGCATCACGACGGCCACCTTCACCTGGGGAGCGTTCAGGCGGAGATCCTCAATGAGGGCCTCGGAGAAACCCTTCACGGCGAACTTGGCCGTGCTGTAGGCGGTGTGAGGAATCCCGGGGCCCAGTGACGCCCAGAAGCCATTGATGCTGCTCGTATTCACGAGAATCGAGTCGTCGCTCTCGATGAGAAGCGGCAGGAACGCGCGGGTGCAGAAATAAACGCCCCACCAATCGACCCCGAACGTTCGCTCCCACGTTGCGCGAGGATCGGTCACAAAACTTCCGCCGCCGGCGATGCCGGCGTTGTTGAAGACGAGATCCACGTGGTGGCACTCGTGCTGGCGGACGACCTCGTCGCGAAAACGCAGCACCTGGGCCTCGTCGCTCACGTCGCACACATGGCCCGTGACCCGCACACCAGACGGCGCGTCTGCCAGAGCCATCGCCGTCGTCTTCGCGACACTGTCATCGTTGATGTCGCACGTGGCCACCGAGCATCCTTGGGCCGCCAACTGCAGCACGAGCTCACGCCCCATCCCCGATCCGCCGCCGGTGACAATCGCCAGCTTCTGATTGAACGATCTCATTCAACTCCCCCATCTCGCACAACAAAAGGTTCTACCATGGCCCCCGCGCCGCGGGACAAGGGCGTCGACGGGCGCTTAGGCGTCGGCGTGGTACTGCTCGCACGCACTGGCCAAAAGACCGTCCGGGCGGGTCGCGTCGCCCAGAGAGCCACGTGCTCGCGCCGCTAGTGGTACTGCTCGCGCAGTTTGAACTTGAGAACCTTGCCCGCCGGGTTACGCGGAAGGACGTCGACCGTCTCGAGACGGGTGGGGAGCTTGTACTTGGCAAGTCTCGCAGCCCCGAAGTCCCTGAGCTCGTCGAGCGTGAGTTGCTCGCCGGCCCTGAGCGCCACCACCGCGGCGACCCCCTCGCCCCATCGATCATTGGGAACTCCGATGACGGCTACCTCGCTCACCTTGGGATGTTCGTAGAGCACCGACTCCACTTCGGCGGGGTAGACGTTCTCCCCGCCGGTGATGATCATGTCCTTGATCCGATCGACGATGTAGACAAAGCCGTCGTCGTCCGTGTAGCCAATGTCGCCGGAGTGGAACCACCCTTCTGCGTCGATCGCTTCGGCGGTGGCGTCGGGTCGATTCCAGTATCCGGCCATGACGTTGGGGCCGCGCGCGCAGACCTCGCCGCGCGCACCGACGGGACAGGGCTCGCCGGCCAGGTCGAAGATGGCTAGGTCGCTGTAGAGAGGGCTCTTGCCCGCCGAGCCCAGCTTGTCGATCGCGAACTGCGGTTCGAGTATCGCGACGAAGGGCGACGTCTCGGTCAGGCCGTAGCCCTGGGCGAAGGGAATGCCCTTGGCGTTGTAGATCCTGAGCAGAGGTTCGGGGACGGGCGCGCCACCGACGACGAAGAGCCCCACACTTGCGAAATCCGTTGAGTCGAACTTGGGGTGTTGGTTCATGAAGAGGTACATGGCGGGAACGCCGAACATGGTCGTGACCCCGTGCTGCTCGATCGCCTCTAGGGCGGCCCCGGGGTCGAAATTGCGGTGAAGGACGATCTCGCCTCCCTTCTGCAACGTCACCAGCGTGGTGACGTTGAGCCCGCCGATGTGGAAGAGCGGCGCGACGACGAGGCTCACGTCCCCGATCTCCATGCCGTGCAGCGTGTTCACGTTGTTCCAGGCGATATTGCCGTGGGTCAACATGGCGCCCTTCGGCCGTCCGGTCGTACCCGACGTGTACATGATCAGCGCGACGTCGTCGGCCGCAACCTTGGCCGCCTGAAGAAGCGGGGGGCTCTCGGCGAGGATCTCGTGAAGGCTCTCCCAGCCCTCACCGCCGCTCTCGGCGCTGACGTACCGTTCGCACGGGAGCTGGCTGCGGACCACGTCGAGTTCCGCCTTGTGGGCGTCGTCGGCGACGATCGTGTGCACGCCCGCGTCGTTGATGATGTAGTCAAGTTCACTGGCGGTGAGCCGGAAGTTGAGCGGCACGAAGATGGCACCGAGACGGGCAGCCGCGAACATTGTGATGAGGAATACCGGGTGGTTGAAGCCCAGGAATCCGACGCGGTCACCCGGCGTAATCCCTCCCTCGCGAAGCGAATCAGCGAATCGGTCGATGCGGTCGAGAAACTCGGCGTACGTCCAGGTCGTGCCTTCGAAGGTCAGTGCGCGGTTGGTCGGGGTCAGCGCGGTCCGCTTGCCGATCATCCGGCCGAGTCCCACGTCGGGATTGTTGTGCGAGGCCATTGCCCGAAGGTACTACGAGAGCCGGTCGCCCCAACGGAATTTCGGGACTTCTCCGTCGCTGATGCGGATGCTCGAATGGAGGGGCGGCGGTCGAACTCGAATATCCGACGTCTCGTCGGCGATCACTATCGAGCGCACGTTCGCACCACTGACGGCGTCCGGGCGGCGTCGCCAACTCCGAGTCTGGTTCGTACAACGTGAGTCCAGCCGCGTCGAGCTCCTCGGAACTATTTGACGATCACCACCGGACAGGCGGCGTGCTGCGCGCACTCTTGGCTGACCGAACCAAGTTTGAGACCAGCGAAGCCGCCACGGCCCCGAGACCCCAGCACCAGCATGTCGGCGGTCTTGGCGGCCTCGATCAGCGAGGCGCTCACGTCGCCTTCGGCGACCAGCGTGGTAATGGGCACCGACGTGGTCGTGACCACGCGGGCCACGACCCCTTCGACGAAGGCACGGCAGAGTCGCTCCATCTCGTCACGGTCGAATGCCCCGGGCACCGCGATGAGGGGCAACTGCCACGCAAACACCGCCAGGATCTCGCCCTTGTGAAACTCCGCTTCGCTGACGGCCCATCGGAGCGCAGCGTTACCGTGATCGGAGCCGTCCACGCCAACGACGATACGCATCGTCATCACTTTACCGGCTTGGAGTTGGCCGACGACGAGGCGTAGGCCGTCTGCTCGATCTGTTCAAGGCTCAGTCCCTTGGGCTCGGGAAGCAGCCACAGTGAGAGCCCGAGCCCAACGAGGCAGACGGCGCCGGCGACGATCTCGGCGCCCCTCAAGCCCAACGAAGAGGCGAGCATGTCGGGAAAGAAGTACGCACCGGCAAAGGCTCCCATCTTGCCCGCCGCGGCGGAGATGCCGTGCCCGGTGGTCCTTACGTCGACCGGGAAGATCTCGGCGGGGTAGATGAACGTCGTCGTGTTCGCTCCGAACTCGGTGAAGAAGTAACTCATCCCGAAGAGCAGGACAAACGGAGCCACCGTGGTCGTCACCCCGGGGACGAGACCGATGGAGAGGAATGCAACGGCCATCATGGTGAAGCCGAGACATTGGATCTTCTTGCGGCCCGTCCGGTCAAGCAGCCAAATGGCCAGCGCGTAACCGGGGAGGGCGAAGACGGTGAAGATCAGCAGCTGCAGCGACGTGTTGAACAGCAGCGTTCCGTGGGGATTGATGGCTTTCAGGACCTCGGGGCTCGAGATGGTGTTGCCGTAGTACGCGAAGTCGAGCATCGCCCAAGCACCGGCCGTGCCGATCAGCCAGAGGAGTAGGCGCCGGTTCCGGCCGAGTGTCTTGAATCCTTCAAAGGCGGACTGCTGGTGACGGGCCTTCGATGCGCCGGCTGTCGTGCGCGAAGTCGGTGCACCGGTGGCGGCGGCAATCGCGGCCTGCGCTCCGAGTGGATCGCCGCCCGCCTGAGCGAAGCGGGGGGTCTCTTTGATCTGGCGTCGTAGGTAGAACACTGCCAATCCCGGGACCGCTCCCAAGCCCAGCAGCAGACGCCAGACGAGGCCCGTTGGAACGTGGGTAGCGAGCAGTACGGCCGCGATGAACGGCCCGATCACCAGTCCCGCCCCCTGCATGGCGAACACGAGTCCGACCAATCGTCCGCGTGACTTCGCGCCGGAGTACTCGCTCATTATGGTGGCGCTGACGGGGTAGTCACCACCGATACCAATTCCGAGAACTATTCGAGCGACAAGGAGGAAGGTGTAGTTGGGGGCGAGCGACGAAGCGATGGCCCCGATGGCCAGAATGAGTACCTCGAAACCGTAGATCCTCCTGCGTCCGAGGATGTCCGCGATGCGTCCGAAGATGATGGCGCCGAAGGCCGAGGCGGCCAGTGTGACGGAGTTCAGTAACGACACCTGTCCGATAGAGAGGTGCCACTGCGTCTCGAGCAGGGCCACCACCACACCGATCACGAAGAGGTCATAGGCGTCGGTGAAGAACCCCATGCCCGAGATGAACATGATTCGGTATTGAAATCTCGTGACCTCGCTGCTGTCAAGCTCGGCGAAGGTTCCCGATGATGGGGTGGGGGTCGTAACTATCTCTTCAGTCTTCAGCATGAGAGCCATCGCCGGGTGACCTGCAGGTGAATCCTGGGAATCGCTTCGAAAAAGCGCCCCTACCCCTCTCGTGGCGCCAGGTGAAGCTCCAGACGGCAAAGGCTCCTGTCGCTCATCGCGAGCCGACAAGATCCAGGGTTTAGTGCCGATCAATGGGTTGCCGTTGCGCCAAAGATCCACCGCGTAGTGGTGACGGCAGCTAGCCAAGGGGGGCACCTTGTGGTTTCATAAGTAGTGAATCTCCTGGCACCAAAGAGCGTCGAAGGACTCAGGGCGCTATCGCGACGAAGGTCTAGCATCCCGTTATGGACGCTGGTGAGGGTTCCAATGGCGTGGGTGGCCCGCTCGAGCAAGCACAGGACCGCGCGACGCTGATCGTCAACGGAACGGCGCAGTCCGTGCGGTCGTCGGCGACCCTGCTCTTGGTGCTTCGTGGGGAGTTGGGTTTGACGGGCGCGAAGCCGGGCTGTGGAGAGGGGGCGTGCGGATCGTGCACGGTACTCGTCGACGGCGAGCCGGTGAAGGCTTGCCAGCAACAAGTTGGCGAAGTAGCGGGCCGGAGCGTCACGACCATCGAGGGACTCGCTAGTGGCGGAAGTTTGCACCGGGTCCAACAGGCGTTCGCAGAGATTGGCGCAGCCCAGTGTGGCTACTGCACGCCGGCAATGATCCTCTCGGTGGTCGCATTCTTGGAGCGCGCACCTAATCCGGACGACGCCGCGATCGACGCCGCTCTGGCGGGCAACATCTGTCGATGCGGCAGCTACCCGCAAATCCGCCGAGCGGTCCACAGGGCCGTCGAGTTGACCCTGGGCTCGGACGCGGACACCCTGGTGTCTGACGCTCCCGCGACGGACCGCTGGGGAATTCTCGAGCCTGGGTCACCGCGGCGACGCCCCGCTCGACCATGGGACATGACCGATCCTGCGGAGTGCGACTGGTTCGAGATGCTCGGTGACGGTCTCTTGGTGGTGCTGCCACCGCCACCCCTTGCGCCGGGCAGCTGGACCACGGGCGGCGGTGCCTGGCTGCACGTCGGTGGCGACGGACTCGTGACCGCCTTCACCGGCAAGGTCGACGTCGGTCAGGACAACTGCACTGCCCTGCGACTCCTGGTCGCCGAGGAACTTCACGTTCCCTTGGCGCAGGTTCGCTTGGCCATGGGCGACACCGATCTCTGCCCTTATGACATGGGCACCTTCGGCAGTCGATCGATGCCCGATGCTGGAGCCGCTCTCGCCCGTGTTGCGGCCTACGCACGCACGATGTTGCCCGCGGTCCCCGGCTCACGCCGGATCGAGGTCGTCGTGGGTGAGCCCGAGCTCATTGCGCCAGCCGACTGGCGCGCCGCTGGTAAAGCCCACGTGCCCGAGGGCATGGTCGACGCCGTCACCGGATCGCGCCAGTTCATCTCTGACCTCACCCTCCCCGGACTGCGTTACGGCGCGGTGCTGCGTCCTCCGGTGGTGGGAGCGACACTTCGCTACGTCGATACCATCGCGCTCGAGGGTCACGCTGACGTCGAGGTGATTCGCGCGCACAAGGTAACCGGCGTCGTCGCGGGCGACCAGGTCACGGCGCGCGTCGCGCTGGCGAGCCTGCACGCGCAGTGGGACGTGCCCGACGCGCCGTCGGACGTCAACCTCGAGTCGTTCCTGCGTTCGCATCCGTTGGCCGAGACTGGTGATTGGAGCCGGCCAGTCCACGACGAGCGCGGAGATCCCGACGCGGCGCTGAACGCGGCCCCGGTGCGAGGCGAGGCCACGTACACGACGGCCTATATCGCACCCGCGGCGCTGGAAACGCGCGGTGCGCTGGCCGTCTGGGATGATGACGGACGCCTGACGATATGGGTCGGGACCCAGACCCCCTTCGCCACGCGTGCCCAAGTCGCTGCAGCGCTCGACGTCGACGAGGCGCGGGTCCGGGTCATCGTGCCGCCGACCGGCGGCGGGTTCGGTGGTAAACACGGTGGCGATGTCGCCACCGAGGCGGCCGTGATGGCTCGAGAGGTCGGTGCGCCGGTCAAGGTCTCGTGGTCGCGCCACGAGGAGTTCACCTCTGGCACTCTGCGCCCAGCCGCGGTCATCGACGTGGCTGGTGCCACCACGCCAGACGGTGAGCTGATCGCCTGGACGTTCACCAATATCAACTCGGGCGCGGCCGCGATTTCGATCCCGTATCCGGTGGCGAATCAGCGAATCGTGTACCAACCCGCATCCAGCCCGCTCCTCCAAGCCTCGTATCGAGCTCTGGCGGCGACGGCCAACAACTTCGCCCGCGAATCACAGATCGACGAACTGGCGCACCAACTGGAGATGGATCCCGTGGAGTTTCGCCTGCGCAACCTCGACGACGAACGCCTGGCCACAGTCCTTCGGGCGGCGGCGCAACGTTTCGGTTGGCTCGCCGCTGGCGCGGGCCGGGGGATTGCCCTGGGTGTCGAGAAAGGCGGGCGGGTGGCCACCGTGGCGGAGGTGGGCAACGCCGACGATGATTTGCGGGTCATCCGCCTCGTCACCGCGTACGAGTGCGGAGCCGTAGTGAATCCAAAGACGGTGATCAATCAGATCGAAGGGGCCACGATCATGGCCCTCGGTGGAGCCCTGTTCGAGGCAATCCACTTCACCGACGGTGTCATCACCAACGGATCCTTCTCGTCGTATCGCGTTCCACGGATCAGTGACGTTCCTCCCATCGACGTCGTGCTCATCGACCGTCCGGACTTGTCGCCCGCCGGAGCGGGTGAGACCCCGATGATCTGCGTCGCTCCAGCGATTGCCAACGCCGTCTTCGATCTCTCGGGGATCCGGTTGCGATCACTACCGCTCAGCGCCGAGGGCTCGGTGCGTTTCCGACATTGAGGTTTCGGTGGGACCTGGCCGCCGGCGCTCAGCTCCAGGCGGCCAGGTCCTCAACGGTATCGATGTCGAGGGAGTCACCGTCGCACGCGACGTCGCGAACCAGATCTGGTCGAGCACGTATCAATTCACGAGCGCCGACGTCACCCGCGCTCGGGAGCAAGGGCCACACGTCGCGCGCAAGCCGGACCGGTGGGGTGCGATGATCGGCGAAGCGAGCCACGGCGATCGGGCTGTCGGTGGCGCCAACAGCGGACCACGCGGAGGGGGGCACGAGCGGCTGGTCGCCGAGTCCCACCACCACCACGTCGTGGCCCCGCCGCTCGGCCTCGGCGACGCCGGCGTGAAGCGAGGATGCCAGGCCCGACGCCCAATCGGGGTTGTGGACGACCACCTCGGTCCCGAGCATGTCGCGCAGTTCAACCGGACCCACCACCACGAAGATTTCGTCGAGCCCCGCCGCGCCGATGTGCTCGAGTGCCCATGCGACCAACGGTCGGCCTCGAAATGGGGCGAGGAGCTTGGGGCAGTCTGCGCTGAAGCGGCTCGAATTCCCGGCACAGAGCAGTATGCCCGCGGTCATTCGCGCGCCTGATGGATCGGACCCGACCCGTCGCGCAGCGACGGGACTCGACTGTTCGCTCGTAGCGCGATGATCTCGGCGGCGATGGCGATCGCCGTCTCCTCGGGCGTCCGCGCTCCGATGTCGATGCCGATGGGTGCCATGATGCGCGCGAGCTCCTCGTCACTGACACCTTCGCGGCGCAGCCCCTCGATCCGCTCGGCGTTGGTCCGTCGCGAGCCCATCGCTCCGATGTAGCCAACCCGGGTGTCGAGCACGGCCAAGATGGCCGGCACGTCGAACTTGTGGTCGTGGCTGAGTACGCACACTGCGTCGCGCGGGCCGAGATGGGCGGCTACCGTCGCCAGGTAGCGGTCCGGCCAGTCGGTGACCACCTCGTCCGCTTCTGGGAATCGCAGCGCAGTAGCGAAGGCCGGACGGGCGTCACAGACGGTAACCCGATAGCCCAGTACCTTGGCCACCCGCACGAGCGCGGCGGTGAAATCGGTAGCGCCAACCACCACCATTTGCCTCGGCGGTGCGAACACCTGGTAAAACGCGGTGACGCCGCAGCGGTGCAGGGCGCGATTGGGCGGGTAGCTGCGAAGGGCGTTTCGTTCGGTCTCGAGTGCGTCGAGTGCGTCGCGCGCGATTGTCTCGTCCAGCGTCGGCTCGCCGAAGGAACCCAGTGGATCGGCTCCGAGTCGGATGACGATCTTCGCGCCAAGCGCCGGCGAGGTAGAGGTGTCCGGCGCGACGGCGTGATCGGAGACCGGATCTAGGGGTGAGAGCTCCACGACGGTGACGAGCACCACTGGTTCGCCCGCGCGCAGGCAGTCGCGCACGACAGCCAGAGGGCCAATCATGAGCCGAGGCTTCGCATCAGTCGAGCGGTTCGATGAAAATCTTCACCGTGCCGCTGCAGGTGAGGCCGACGGAGAACGCCTCATCGTCCGAGTAGCCAAAAGCGCACAACTGTGGCTCTCCGGAGGACAGCACGTCGAATGCCGCCGAGACGACGGCGCCATCGACGCAGCCGCCCGATACCGAGCCGGCGACTTCGCCGTCATCATTCACCGCCATCGCGGCACCTGAATCGCGCGGCCCGGATCCCGTCACGCCTACGACGCGGGCGAGTGCGACGCGGTGTCCGCCCGCCTGCCAGCGTTCGATCTCATCAAGCACTGTTCTCATGGCCACCGTCTTATCCTGCTCGCGAGGGAAATGCCGCGCCCTTCACAGCGCAAAGCCTACCGAGCAACGCCGTTGCGCCACGTGAATTCTTGGGGCGAGAAACTCATCGTTCAAAGCGAGTTGGTGGCTCGCGCGCAATGGTGAGGTCGTCGTGGGCTTGGTTGGACTGCGCAATCAAAGTGAAGAGCTAGATCGTGTCGTCGCCATGGCTCGATGGTGCAGCGCGAAGCAGCACCCTGATCGGACGCTCCGGCGAGCGGAGTCAATCAACGGAAATCGGTGAACAATTCAGAGTCCTCTGCTTCTGCTACTCTGTTCAGAGTAATACAATCAGAGGTGGTGAATGTGGCAGCACGCAACCGGGGTAACCCGCTGGCTTTAGCGGTGTTGATCAGCCTTTATGAACGTCCGATGCATCCATACGAAGTGGCGACGACACTACGTCAGCGCCAAAAGCACGAGAGCGTCCGGCTCAACTACGGGTCGTTGTACGCGGTGGTGGAATCGCTCGAGCGACGGGGCCTCATCATCCCCCAAGGAACCGAACGCTCCGGTCGACTGCCCGAACGCACCATCTACGACCTCACGGAAGCCGGCCGCATCGAGACGCATGATTGGCTGACCGAACTCATTTCGACGCCGGTGAAGGATTACACCGAGTTCGAAGCCGCACTCTCGTTTCTCCCGGCGCTTCCTCCTGACGATGTCGTCGAACTCTTGAACGAGCGAGCCCAGCGCCTCGAGCTTGAGATCGCCCAGATGGGTTCGTCGCGAGAACTCGTCGAAAAGCAGCGGCTCCCACGGCTGTTTTGGGTCGAGGCGGAGTTCCGAATGGTGCTTCGCGAAGCCGAACTCGCCTACGTGCGCAGGCTCTCTGTCGAGATCGCGTCCGGCTCGCTGGACGGGATTGAATGGTGGCGTGAGGTGCACGAGGGTACCGGCAATCCAGTATGGCTTGCCCAGCCGATCCGCGACGAGTCAACCGTGGAAGGACAAGAGTGAAGCCACCTCACGAAGGAGAGAGCAGCGTGAACACCATTATCTCGACGACGGACCTCAAAAAGAGCTTTGGGTCCAAACGTGGCCCGATCGAGGCGGTCCGTGGAATCAGCATTGAGGTGGGACGGGGAGAGATTTTCGGATTTCTCGGGCCGAACGGCGCCGGAAAGACAACGACGCTGCGAATGTTGACGACACTGCTTCCCATCGACAGTGGAAGCGCAACGGTGGCCGGCGTCGACGTCGCGAGCCAGCCGAAGCTGGTTCGAGCTCGCATTGGCTATGTCAGTCAGCTCGGTGGAGCGGACGATCTCGCCACGGGCCGAGAGAACCTCATTCTGCAAGGCCGCCTCTACGGAGGCGACCTCGCGTCGGTGACGGCACGCGCAGAGACGCTGATGGAGATTCTCGATCTCACCGAGTTCGCGGACCGGCGTGTGAAGACGTACTCGGGTGGCCAGCGTCGACGTCTCGATGTCGCGCTGGGCATCGTGCACGAGCCGGAGGTGTTATTTCTGGACGAACCGAGCACCGGGCTCGACCCGCAGAACCGGGCAAACCTCTGGGAGCACGTTCGGATGCTTCAAGCGCGCGGTACGACGATTTTCTTGACAACGCACTACCTTGAAGAGGCCGATGCGCTCTGTGATCGACTGATGATCATCGATCATGGTCAGATTGTGATCGAGGGATCCCCGCGTGACCTCAAGCGTGAAGTCGCCGGCGACGCCGTCGTGCTGAATCTTCACGACAGCGACAGCGTCGTTGCTCGCGCTCGGACGCTTCTCACGGAGCAGCCGTACGTACGCGAGGTAAGCGTCGAAGGCGATGGGCTGCGCCTCTACGTCGAAGACGGAAGCACTGCGCTGCCACAACTCATGCGCTTGCTCGACAGCGAGCGGATCGCCATCAAGTCGATCAGCTTGTCCGAGCCAACGCTCGACGACGTCTTCTTGAGGAAAACGGGCCGTTCGCTTCGTGATGCGGGTACCAACAGTAAGGAGGATGCTGCATGAAGACCATCCGAGACATCGGACTTTTGTTCCATCGCTACACGCTCCAGATGCTGCGTAATCCGGTGTGGTTGTTCGTCGGGTTCTCAACACCGATCCTCTATTTGGCCCTGTTCACCCCGCTGCTGAAGCATTTTGCCGGTGTGCCGGGATTCCCCAAGGGCAGCGTGCTTGACGTCTTTTTGCCGGGCATTCTCTCCCTCTTGGCGTTTGCGAGCGGAAGCAGCATGGGATTCAGCACCATCTTTGAGTTACAGACCGGCGTGATTGAGCGCTTCCGAGTTACTCCGGCGAGTCGCTTCGCGATCCTCATAGGGCCCATCCTCTCGGGGCTCATGATGATGATGGTGTTCGACACGGTCGTCGTCGCAGTTGGCTACGGATTTGGTTTCCAAGTGCATTGGCTCGGACTTTTGTTGCTCGCCGTGCTGCTCGGGATACTTGCAGGGATGATGGCGGCGTTTTCAATCGCCACCGCGCTGGTGACCAAGGACATCAGTAGCTTCGCCGCAATCATCAATGGGATCAACCTGCCGCTGCTACTCCTTGCCGGAGTCCTTCTCCCAATCTCTCTTGGACCGCTGTGGATGCGCGTCATTGCGCACTTCAACCCGCTCTACTACCTTGTCCAGGCTTCTCGCGCTCTCGCGGTCGGATCGTTCAGCAGTCCGGCGGTTTGGCAGGCGTTCGCGGTCCTTGTGCCGCTATGCGCAGTGGTACTCCTCTGGGCGACTCGAGTGTTCCGCAAGGCGGTCGCCTGAGATCTGAATTTGAACCCGACGAACTCGCGGCTCATGGTCCCTACGTCGGGCGCGAGTGAATTGGATAGAACCGGATTCGGGGGTCGACCTAGGGACTGGAGTTTCAAATTCGACTCCAAATATCTAGGTGGCTTCTCAACCACGCTTGAGGGCGCCACCACGTCGGCGTGAGTCGACGGTTTACGGTTCCGGCGGCGGCGCTTTCGCCTCGAACTGCGACGCGCAGACCATCAGTCTGGAGGGAGAATTTATCCGCCACTTAAGTTCTTATGCCGGAAAAGGCTCGTCGGCCCGTGCCGGAGGATCTCTTGTCTACGTTGTCTTGGGACATCACACTGGTGGGCGAGGGGGGACTTGAGAGTCTCCTGAGGTCCAAACGGACCCCCTTGCTCACCTTCCGACTATCCCGCACCCCGGAAGGGGTGTGGTTTGTCATGGCCGCGATGGTGGGCGTTGCGTGTGATGTCCGAGCGCCTCCGCAAGCATGGTGTCGGGATTCTGGGTTGACGCAATGAAGCAGTTTGTTCCGCATGGTGGTCGTGATGGCGCCGACGGTATAGAGCGCCTCGGACGCCGACATCGGTGACTGCGCGGCGCTGGCCGCACGTGCGTTCGGAAGCACAAACTTCCTTTCTTCTTATGATTTGTTCACGGGTTCCTTGTCTGCGTGGCCAATACTGTCCTGTCGCCGAATGGCGAAAGCCACCGACTTCCTCATCTCCTCGAAAGGTATCTTCATGCGTCTTCGCCCGCTCTCAACTTCTGCGGTTTCCGGCCTCGCGCTGCTGGGTTCACTCACCCTGAGCTCCACCATCGCGACGAGTGCCGGCGCCGCGGGCAGCAGCGTCTCGTGCGCTTCAATCACGAAGTCGGTCATTGTTGCTGATGGCTTCACCGGCGCGACGACGCCCAAGGTCACCCCGTACAACTACACGACGTCCTCAGCCAATCCAGCCAATTCCCTTGGCACGACCATCGACTTCGGCTCCAAGGCTCTGGTCGTGGCATGTGTGAGCCCCTCGGACATCAAGAAGCTATCGGTCATCGCCCATGGATCGTCGAAGCCGCCGATGACCGCTACCCAGTACATGGCGTACCAGGTGAAGCAGTCCGCTGGAGCCATGGTCAAGACGCCCGTTGCTGGCGTCAGCGATTTTCTTGACTTCGGGAGTGGCAAGGAAGACGGTCTCGGTTCGACGTCGAAGGCTGGAAGCGTCCGACTGGACGCCTGGGTCGCGGGCAAGTACATCTTCTTGACGTTCATTGCCCCCGTGTCGACAACGCCGTCGAAGCCGCTGCTCTCATTCATCAAGACCACGGAGAAGCTTTTCTAGATTCTAGGAGCCATTCATCGTGATACCCGAAACTTCCAACGGACCCGATCGCACGGTCGCTGCTTGCGAGACTGAACTAGCTACGGCTCGTCCGTAGAGGTGATTCATGGATCACGGTGAGACGCACGGGCACAAGAAGCGCATTCGTGGTGAGGTGGCGAACCGTAATCGCCCGTCCCTCCTTGGTCGGACAATTGACGCTCACTGCGAGGGTGTGGCCCCCGACAAGATGTCGGGGCGTCGACGGGCTGGGGTGGAGGGTAACGCTCGACTGACGGCATCGGTGGCCGCGACACTCTTCGCCCTTTTGGCGATTGAAGGCGTGACCATTCTCAGGATTGGCAACCTGCTCAGTGAACATGTGTTCATCGGAGTCATGTTGATTCCGGTGGTAGTGGTCAAGATCGCCTCGACCGGCTGGCGTTTCGTGAAGTACTACGGGGGAGACGCCAACTACCGGCGCAAGGGTCCGCCGGTGCTTGTTCTTCGACTCCTGGGACCGGTGGTGATCGCCCTGACGGTGGTGCTGCTTGCGTCCGGGGTCGGTCTTGTCTTGTTGCCGGCGTCATTTCGTCAAGAACTGTTCTTCGTGCACCGCGCGAGTTTCATCCTGTGGCTCGTCGTCATGTCCGTGCACGTGCTCGGCCATTTGGGTGAAACTATGAGGCTCGGGTCTCGCGACTGGCTTCGCCGGTCTCGACGGGAAGTCGCGGGCGCCACGACGCGCCAATGGGCGCTCGCATGGAGCCTCGTGACAGGCGTTCTCCTGGCGGTCTCGACGACCCCCTACGCCTACGGATGGTTCTCTCGGTGAGATCATGGACACTCGACAGGTGCGCCAAGGCGCTTCCGGGTCGAATGCGTCGTGCTCCGACCCGTCAGCCCAAGGTCGAGGTCGACCCGCCAACTCGGTGACATGGTGGGCGAGGGGGGACTGACCCACTCTCAGGCGTCCCTTTGGACGCCTTACGACTTTTCGGCGACTGCCGCACCTTGTTGGGGTGTGGTGCAGTCATTGTGCCAATGTAACTCTGGTGTGACCATGGTGCCAGTTTGAATATGCGAACCTCGGCGTACCCCGAGGCGGTAACTTCGCAGCACTTTCAGTTTTCGAAAACGGCGGCGCCAACGATGACGCGGATTCGATCGGTAGGACCAATGGCTCGGGTGAAAGGGGGGTATGTCGAGGGAGGGTACCCACCTCGGGCCTATTACACGATCGCTAGTACGGTAACTGACGGCCCCACCCGGCACCGATTTGGAGATTCCCATCAGACTTCGTACATCCCTACCGCTGCTCCTGGCCGCTGCCGGCCTGGTGGCCACGAGCGTGTACGCGGCTGCTCCGGCGGGTGCGGCGACCAACTACGGCCTGAATTATCCCGAGGACATCGCTATCAGTGGTGGTGACGCGTTCGTCGTGAACTCCGGGGCCAGTTCAATCACCGAGTTCAATATCAACACCTACGCTCTGGTGAGGATTCTGCGCGGCAAGGCGTACCACTTCGGCGAGCCCGGCATGATCGTCATCTCTGGAGCCGACGCCTTCGTGGCCGCTGACAGCGCGCCAAGCATTACCGAGTTCAACGTTGCTACCGGAGCACTGGTGCGGGTGCTGGGTGCTAAGTCCTACGGTTTCTTGGCCACGGCCCTCGCAGTGGATGGCCCGGACGTCTTTGTGACCAACTTCGGGGGTGGCCTAGCCGGTACTCCTGCGTCAGTTACCGAGTTCAACGCCTCCTCTGGAGCTCTGGTGCGGGTGCTGAAGGGGGCGTCGTATGACTTCTCCGGGCCGCGGGCTATCACATTCGCAGGGGGCGATGGTTTCGTGGTGAACTTCGGTGGCAATTCGGTCACTGAGTTCAATGTCGCTACCGGGACCGTGGTGCGGGTGCTCTCCGCCAAGGCCTACGGGTTTAACTGGCCTGACTCCGTCGCCATCAGCGGAACTCACGGCTTTGTCGTCAACACCGATGCCGGCGGGGCACCGAACGCGCCACCGGGCCCGGTCACCGAGTTCAACGTCGCTACCGGAGCATTTGTGCGGATGCTGACGTCCAAGTCCTACGGCTTCGGCGTTGCCGGAGCGGTGGTTTCCAGCGGGCCTGACGTCTTCATTTCTGGCGTCAAGGGAATCGTCGACGTCAATGCGGCCAGCGGTGCCGTGGTGCACACGATGCACGCGAAGCGGCTGAGTACCTTCAAGGGTGGCGAGCTGCCGGCGCTCGGCGGACACCACCTCCTTGTTGCCGACCCCGGTATCAACACCGTTGAGGAGTTCAACATCACCACCGGAAATCTGGTGCTCTCTATCACGTCACACCCCGCGCTGCCGTCTGCCTAATTGCGCACGGCCAAAAGCAAAGGTGCATTCTAAGTCGAAGTTGCGAACCGGCGACCTCTATCACTGAAGTGTTCAGACACCAGTGGGAGGACCCCGGCCATGACAGACGGTACCGAGTACCAGCATTTGTGCATTACTGAGCGCGCGGCGATCGAGCTGCGCCGTCGCGATGGGTTCAGCATCAGGGCGATTGCTCGTGAGCTCTGACGTGCGCCTTCCAGTGTGCACCGAGAGATCACACGAAACTCAGGTACCCCGGGCACTCGCGGCCTCTATAAATTGAAGTTTTCGAAGTTTTCCAAAACTTTTTTGGGTTTGGCACCAGATCGAGTTACAAACAGAGGCGCGATCGTGTCACAGATTGTTTTAGCGGACGACGTTGATGACGATGCTGTCAACTCAGAGTGCGCGTCGTCGAGAGCGTTGGGGTCCATTTGGACCTCAGCTCGTGGGCGAGGGGGGACTTGAACCCCCACATCCTTTCGGATACAGGCACCTGAAGCCTGCGCGTCTGCCAATTTCGCCACTCGCCCTGAGACCTTGCAACAATAGTCCAACAATGGGGTCCTTATAGTTGCGCCCGATCAAGCGTGGTGCCTGCCGGTACAGTTGAAGGTGTCATGGTTCTGAAAAAAGTGGAAAATCGCCTGGAGCGACTCTTCGAGCGCACGCTTTCGCGACCCTTCAAGAACGCCCTGCAACCGGTCGAGATCGGTACTCGAATTGTTCGAGAAGTCGATCTCACTCGACGCCTCTCCAGCCAGGGCCCTATTTCACCCAATCAAATTCGATTATGGCTTGGACCCGTTGACGCAGCCCGCTTCGAGGGTTTCCAGAAAGCGTTGGTCAGCGAGTTAGAAGAGACCGTACGTCAGCACGCGGTCAGCGAGGGGTACAGCTTCGTCGGGCCAGTTGTCGTTGAGATCTTTATCGACGACGATATCAAGATCGGCGATCTGGCTGTCAAGACCGAGTTCGTGGGGGGTGAGAGCCAGCCGCGTCTTATCGCGAGCGATGGCCGCTCTTTCCCGGTCGGCGAACACCCGCTGATCATTGGCAGAAGTCCTGATGTGGCAGTAGTTGTCAACGACACCAACGTCTCTCGGCGCCACGCCGAAGTCTGGCGAACGAGTGAAGGTGTCGCGGTACGTGACCTGCAGTCAACGAACGGAACATTTGTGAACGGACACCGCATTAGCGCGGTGTCGCTCTCGCCGCGAGATGACATCACGGTGGGAACGCTCCATTTTCGAATTGAGCTCGCTTGAGTTTTCTCGTCGCGTCGACCAACTACGCCGCGGTGGTTCGCCCGCTGCAGGTTCTGGTGATGCTTATAGCGGTGCTCTTCTTCGCCAGAGTGCTTCGCGTGGCCCAGGTCGAAGCTCGACCAGTTGATGACGGGTCATCCGGCCGTCGCCGAAAGGGCGGCAAGTTAGCGCTCGAATTTATCGAGCCGGCCGATCGTTCCAGCGAGCGTCTCGAGATAGAGAACGCCATCACCATCGGTCGAAGTTCAGAGTGCGACGTAAGTCTTCAAGACAACTACCTGTCGTCGCGTCACGCCCGCGTCGCTAATGACAGCGGAGATCTGTCAATTGAGGATCTCGGCTCGACGAACGGCACCTACGTGAATCAAGAGTTGGTTAAGGGTCGTATGCACCTCGAACGCGGCGACATCGTTCAGGTGGGTGGGGTCTTATTCGAGGTGGTTCGTTGACGCGTTGGCGTTACGCCGCTGCCAGTGACACCGGACTGGTCCGCGAAACGAACCAGGACGCGATCTTCGTTGACGATTCGCTCGCGATTGTCGCCGACGGGATGGGTGGTCACGCGGCGGGGGAGGTCGCTTCGGCGATGACCATCGACGCGGTGTATGAGGGATTTCTCAAAAATCCAACAGTGGCTGGACTGCAGGCGGCCATAGAAGCCGCGAATACGTCAGTACTGCGAGGGGCTCGTGAGAATCCCGATCATTTCGGAATGGGCACCACAGTCATCGCCGTTGGTTTGACGCGCGACGAAGCCGGCGTCAGCTCGCCCACGATATTTCACGTCGGTGATTCGCGCGCGTATCAACTTCGCGACGGAGCGCTTCGTCAGTTGAGTGAAGATCACAGTGTTGCTGAAGAGTGGGTCCGGATGGGTCGGCTGACCCCGGACGAGGCGCTCACCCATCCGCGTCGACACCAACTCACCAGGGGTGTTGGGGTGGATGGAGCCATCGACGTCGACGTGATGTCGGTCAATGCGCAACCCGGCGACCGCCTGCTTCTCTGCAGTGACGGACTCTCCAACGAACTCTCAAACGAGGCCATCGCCCGTCTCGCGAGTTCGCCAATCCCACTGGACGACGCGGTGAGTGGGCTCGTCGACGCGGCGAAGCAGGCGGGAGGGCGAGACAACATTTCGGTTGTGCTGCTGGAGTTCGACCAAGTCGATGTCGCGGCGAAGCCAATAAGGAAGACCGTGAGCTCGTTGGCGCCACCGGTGGCCCAGGACGCGAGGACGAGTGCCAAGCCATCGCGTCGCCGTCGCCGGTTCACGTGGCGGTTGTGGGTGGCGACGGCCTTCTTCTTGGCGATTGTGGGCGGTTCTTACGCGGTGCTGCACTGGTACGCCTACTCAACGTATTACCTGGGCAACGACAGCGGCACTATTGCCATCTACCAAGGCCAGCCGTCGGGCGTGCTCTGGTTCAAGCCAGTCAAGGTTCTCGATACCGGGTATCTATCCGCTCAGCTTCGAGTGTCAGACCAGATCGCCCTCGGTGCCACGATCAGTGAGCCGACACTCGAGACCGCACGAGAGTACGCGAGGGCACTTCACAGCGCCTGGAAGCTGAGCCAGAAGCCAAGCACCACTACCACCACGTCGGTGGGCGCCACCACGACCACGGTGCGCTCCACTACGACCACGGTGCGCGCCACCACGACCACAGCGAAGAAGAGATAGTTCATGTCACGCCGACTCGGCATCCTTGCTTCGATAATTCTGGTGCTCTTCGTGCTCGTGGCCGCACAGGCGGCGTCCATTCAGTTCCTTCGAGCGCCGGCGCTCGACGCCTCGAATCTGAATCCGCGTAATCACACCAACTCGACGCTGTACCCGAGGGGCGAAATTGTCGCCGCGGACGGAACAATTCTCGCGGAGTCGGTTCGAACGGGGAATAGCGCCTACCCTTATTTGCGCAGTTACCCACTGGGATCACTCACCGCCGGCGTCGTTGGATTCACCTCACCGTTCACCGAGCCCTGGGGGCTCGAGGCCGAGTACAACAGCAACCTGACGGCGCACACGCAGCCCGCGTCGAGCTTCGAGCAGCTTCTCGCACCGACGAGCGCAGCTGACAGTCTGACGCTGACATTGGAGCCGGTCCTGAACAAGATCGCGGCGGCGAACATGACCGGACAAGACGGTGCCGCGGTCGTCATCGATCCTCGCACGGGTTCGGTGCTCGGAATGTACTCCAACCCGACCTATAACCCCACGCTGCTGGAATCGACGAACTCCAAAGAGGTCCTCGCCGCCTTCAAGAGGTACACCACCAACGACGCGCACGGGTTCCCGCCGCTGGGTCTCGTCGCAACCCAACAGACGTTCCCTCCTGGTTCGACGTTTAAAGTCATCACCACAGCCGCGGTCGTCGCGGGGCGACCGGATCTACTGCAGAAGTCCTATCACCACGGGTCCTTCACGACGCTTCCTGACTCGAACAAACTGCTGTACAACGACGGTGGCACCAGTTGTGGTGGAACCATCGCCGTGATGCTGCCGGCTTCGTGCGACCCGGGCTTCGCGTTGGTCGGGCTCGATGTTGGGGCCAAGTTGATGACGTCAACCGCGAACTCGTTTGGCTACAACGAAGTGCCACCGCTTGATTTTCCAAATATCGTGCCCAGTTACTTCCCGTCGGCCGCCTCGTTCACCACCAACCTCGCGGGCCTCGCCTACTCGGCGATTGGACAGGAGAACGTGCGCGCCACGGCTCTGCAACAAGCGCTCGTGGCCGCCGCAATTGCCAACGGGGGCGCCATCATGACGCCTCATCTGATGTCCTCCATCAGTTCACCGGACGGCGCAGTTTTCAAGCGCTTCCAGGACTCGGTGTGGAAGAGGCCCCTGACGTCGGCGCAGGCCGCGCAGATTGTTCCCCTGATGGAAAACGTCGTGAAAGACGGGACGGCCACGACGGTTCATTTCCTGGCGGCTGACGACGTCGCGGCGAAGACCGGCACCGCCCAGACCGGCAACAGCCTGAAGAACACCGATGACTGGATGATCGCCTTCGCCCCGGCGACGCATCCGACGGTCGCGGTCGCGGTGGTCATGCCATTCCAAGCGCAGTCGGCTTATGGCGCGACTGTTGCCGGGCCCATCGTCAAATGTCTCATTGAAGGTGCGCTGGCCTTGCAAGCGGGCCTGCCAACGACCGGTACCTCCACGACGTGCGCGAGTTAGCGCATCGTGATGACAAGGTCGAGAGCGTAGGCTAGAGAAGGTATGGAGCCCGTCAGCGACCCCCGAATCTATTCAAATCGGTACCAGGTCACGCACTTGATTGCTCGCGGCGGGATGGCGATGGTTTACCGTGCGCAGGACCTGCTGCTGAACCGTCCGGTTGCCCTCAAGATTCTCTACCCCGAGCTGGGCGCCGATCCGTTGTTCGTGGAGCGGTTCCGTCGCGAGGCCCAAGCGGCCGCGAATCTCTCGCATCCCAACATCGTGCCGGTGTTTGACTGGGGCGAAGACGGCGGAACGTATTTCATCGTCATGGAGCTCATCGACGGAACGTCACTCGCAGATGTCCTTCGCGGCTCGAGAATCCTGACGGCGTCGCGTTCGGCGTTGATCATCGCCCAGGTCGCCGCCGCGCTCGGCTACGCGCACCGCAACGGTGTCGTGCACCGCGACGTCAAGCCGGGCAACATCCTGATCACGAGTGACGGCCAGGTCAAGGTCACCGACTTCGGCATTGCCCAGGCGATCTCGAGCGAAGACCACCTCGCTGAAGAGGGGTCGGTGATGGGGACCGCAACGTACTTCTCACCCGAGCAGGCTGAAGGTGCATCCGTCGACGGTCGCAGCGATGTCTATTCGTTGGGCGTGGTGCTCTTCGAGATGTTGGTTGGACGACCTCCGTTCATTGGCGACTCACCGGTGGCGGTGTCGAGCCAGCACGTGCACGGCACCGTGCCGAAGCCGTCGGAGTTCAACGACACCGTTCCGCGCGACCTCGAAGCGATCGTGATGCAGGCGTTGGCGAAGTCACCGGGGCAGCGTTACCAGTCCGCCGACGAATTTCGCGCCGATCTCATTCGTTTCAGTGAGGGTCAGCCGGTGCGGGCCGCCGGCTACGGCGGTGCCTTCTTCGGCATTGACGCGACGAGAGCGGTGTCCGCAGTACCTGGCGGCGAGAGAACCCAGGCGGTGCCGGTGATGACGGGGCCCCGCACCGACGTGCGCCGCCGGCGCAGCAACCACACCGGAATCATCTCAGCGGTGGTCATTGTCCTGCTCGCGGTCGCGGGCCTTAGTTACTTCCTGGTGGCCGGAAAGCCTGGGGTGACGTTGATGCCCGACGTTGTGGGCCGATCAACTTCGACAGCGCTGAAGACGCTGCGTAGCGCTGACCTTTTCGTGAGCTCCGTAAAGCCAGTCTCGTCAGCCGAGAAGAAGGGGACGGTCGTCTCCACCGTTCCCAAGGCCGGGGTGAAGGTGAAGAGTCGTGAGTCGGTTTCACTGAAGGTGAGCTCGGGCACGACGACGACGCCCGTCACCGTCCCCAATACCATCGGCAAGTCGCTCAGTGCGGCGGAAGCCCTTTTGGGACTGAAGCATTTGGGGTACAAGGTGGATCAGACCACCACGGCTCCGGCTGGCGCAACCCCTAACACGATTTTGTCGCAGAAACCAGCCGGTGGATCAAAATCGAGGACCGGCGATACGGTGATCCTGTACATCATGGCGCCGCTGACAACGTATCCGGTCCCATCGGTGGTCGGCCAGAGTGAAGTGGGCGCCACGTCAACACTCGTGGGTGACGGACTCTCGGTGAGTCCGACAACGACGTCGAAATGCTCAAACACCATTGCGTCCGGACTCGTGTTAAGTACCGTGCCCGCGACGGGCACGGAGGTGGACGCCGGGACCCAGATCCGACTCATCACGTCATCGGGCGTCTGCAATGTGGTCGTCCCCGACGTCACGGGGTTCACCCTCGGCGCCGCCCAATCGGCCATGACCGGCGATGGCCTTCAGACGTCGCCCTCTGCGGCCGACCCCACCCTCTGCACGCCGGCGCAGGTCGGGACGGTAATCTCCCAAGGTTCGTCGCCGGGCTCGTCAGTGCCCTACAACTCGACGATCAACATAGCGGTCTGTGACGCCAGCACCCAGCCCGCCAGCACCCAGCCCACCAGCGGTTAAGCGCAGCGCTCGTTCGCTAACATCAAGTCCTATGGCAAAGTCCCAATCGAAGCAGAGCAAGGCGAAAACGGTTGGACGCTACGTGTCGGCTGAGAAGCGGGGCCGGATAACCGCGCCCCGCCCCGTGGGCGCCGACCACAGCCCCCACTGGTACGGCTGGTTGCTCATTGACCTGCTGCTCTTTGGCATGCTGGTCATCACCCTCAACTACCTGCAGGTGCTGCCGGGCTCGACGTCATCGTGGTATCTGGTGATCGGACTGGTCTCGATGTTCAGCGCCTTCTACCTGGCCACGCGTTACCGCTGACGACAAAGCCCCCGTGGCGAACCACGGGGGCCGTTGAACAGTCGTTAACCGAGACGCTCGATGATCGTGGCGTTGGCGAGTCCGCCGCCCTCACACATCGTGATCAGTCCGTAACGACCGCCGGTTCGTTCGAGTTCGTTGAGCAGCGTCGCGCACAGTTTCGCGCCCGAGGCACCGAGCGGGTGGCCCAGCGCAATGGCGCCGCCGTTGACGTTCACCTTCGAGAGGTCGGCCTTGTGCTCTTTCTGCCACGCCAGCACGACCGACGCGAACGCCTCATTGATCTCCACGAGGTCAATGTCGTCGAGGGTGAGGCCGGCGCGCTCGAGCACCTTGGTCGTCGCTGGGATTGGACCGGTCAGCATCGTGACGGGGTCGACGCCGGCGAGCGCGAACGTGTGGAACTTCGCGCGTGGCGTGTAGCCCAGTTCGCGCGCCTTCTCTTCGCTCATTATCAAGACCGCCGACGCGCCGTCGGTGATCTGCGACGAGTTGCCGGCCGTAACCTTGCCGTCCTCCTTGTAGGCGGGCTTCAGGTTGGCGAGCGTTTCCACCGACGAGTCAGGACGAATCCCCTCGTCAGCGGTCATGAGCTCGCTGGTGGGTTCACCGTTCTCGTCGCGTACGTAGATCGGGATGATCTCCCGCTCGAAGCGGCCTTCGGCGGTGGCTTGGGCCGCGCGACGGTGGCTCTCGGCCGAGAAGGCGTCAAGGTCTTGGCGTGAGATGCCCCATTGATCAGCGATCATCTCCGCGCCGATTCCCTGGTTCTTGAGCCCGCCCACCGGTTCGTAGCGCGCATGGACGCGAGGTCCCATGGGGAGTCCCGAGTCCTTGCCAATGGACGATCCCATGGCGACCCGACTCATGACCTCAACGCCCGCGGCGACGACAATGTCGTACGCACCGGACATGACGCCCTGGGCCGCGAAGTGCAGGGCCTGCTGGGATGATCCGCACTGGCGGTCAATGGTGGTCGCGGGTACCGACTCGGGCCATCCGGCCGCGAGTACGGCGTTTCGTCCGACGTTGAACGCCTGTTCGCCGACCTGGGAGACACAGCCCATGATGACGTCGTCAACGAGCGCCGGATCGAGATTGTTTCGACTGGCAATGGCGCGTAGAGCTTCGGACGCAAGGTCCACCGGGTGCCAGTTCCTAAGTTTTCCGTTGCGCTTGCCCCCAGGGGTGCGAACGGCATCCACAATGACCGCTATTGGCATTGCATACCCTTTCCTCGTGCGTGGGAAATCCCACCGCGCGAAGCCTAGACGCGCGGTTGGCACTATCGTCGCAGACGTGGGTGACGACAAGAAGAATATGGACCGCTGGCTCGGTGACGGCGGAATGCCCATCATCAGCGCAGTCGGCGGCTCGTTCAACGGCTACGGCGTTGACGGCGAGGACCTGGGCTGGGTGACGGGCGACTTCGTGCCCTTGGTACTCGCGTGCAATCCCCACGGCTCGGTGCAAGCGGGCGTGCACTCCGTACTGCTCGACGCCGCGATGAACTTCGCCATCAACAGCGCGCTGCAGGGCAGGGACCGCACGAACGCCACGATCGAGATGACCACGGAGCTCATGCGACCCGCCATGCTCGACCAGAAGTACACGCTGCGTGGCGAGGTGGTTCGACTGACCCGACAGATCGCCTACGCCGAAGCGACCATCTCCAACGCGGAGGGCAAGCTCGTCAGTCGGGCCACGGGCACCTTCCTCGTGCACCGCGCCGAGCCGGTGAGCTAAATATGGTCGGCGGGAATCTGGCCGAGTCGGCCCGCCTGGTAGTCCTCGAAGGCCTGCTGTAGCTCGGATTGCGTGTTCATCACGAACGGACCGTAGGCCGCGACCGGCTCGCGAATTGGCTCACCGCCGAGAATCAGCACTTCGAACGCTTGCGTGCGCGAGTCCTGGGTTTCATCGGCCGAGAGAACGATCGTGTCGCCGTCAACGTGCACGGCCATCTGCCCCTCGCCTAACGCATGACGATCAAGACCGGCGGCCCCCTGACCGGCGAGCACGTACGTCAACGCGTTGTACTCACGGTTCCACGGCATCGCCAACTGACCGCCCGGGAGGAGCGAGGCGTGCACGATGGTGATGGGTGTGTGGGTGCTTCCCGGGCCCTCAACGTCACCCAGGGATCCAGCGATGAGACGAATGATCGCGTCGCCGTTGTCGTTGGTCAACAACGTCACCGCTCCGGCACCGATGTCCTGGTAGCGAGGGTTCGTCATCTTCAACTTCGACGGCAGGTTCACCCACAGCTGGATTCCGTGGAAGAGACCCCCGGAGTCGATGAGGGCGTCCGGTGGGCGCTCGATGTGCAAAATTCCGGCGCCCGCGGTCATCCACTGGGTGGCGCCATTTTCGATCATGCCACCTCCACCGATGGAGTCCTGGTGCAAGAATGTGCCCTCCATCATGTAGGTCACCGTCTCAAAGCCACGATGTGGGTGCCACGGCGTGCCCTTGGGCTCGCCTGGGCCGTAGTCAATCTCACCCATCTGGTCCAAGTGAACGAAGGGGTCAAGGTCGGCCACTTCGATTCCGGCGAAGGCGCGACGCACGGGAAACCCCTCGCCCTCGAGTCCTCGAGGGGCGGTGGTGATCGACTTCACGCGTCGGGCCCGGTCCTCGGGCTTGGGCGCAACGACGCGGGGGAGTTCCAATGGATTTTCTACGGTGACGGCAGGCATTCAAATACGCTAATGGCGTCGGCGAGTACTAGTTCCGGCGCTCTCGGAAGTAGAGGACGCCGACCCCCAGCACAATGGCGGCGCTGAAGAGCATCGAGACGTTGCCGGGTCCCCAATTGAGGCCGCCGCGGGCGTGCGACACGCCCATCCAGTCGGCGAATGATGCGCCGAGCGGACGGGTGAGAATGTAGGCCGTCCAAAAAGAGCCAATCGCGTTCGCCTTGAAAAACCGAAATGCCACAGCGGGCAACAGGATCAGGAGGATGAAGAGCAGGCCCGAGCTGAAGTAGCCCAGGTGCAGGGTGGTGGCGGTCATGTCGCCCGTTGCCGTTCCCAGAGCGAATGTCGTGGTCACGGTGGCCCAGTAGAAGAGCTCGCGGCGAGTGGACGTGATGCTGTGAATGGAGAGCGTCTTTTCGAAACGGTGCCACGCCACGAAAACCACGGTCAGCGCGACGGCGAAGCCGAACGCGGAGACAATGTAGGGAACCCCGAAACCTACGTGCACGACGTCGGCGCACATGGTGCCGAAGACGCTCACCAAGACCACGGCCGACCAGTAGTTGACGACGAAGAAGCGAGGGCTCCGTAGTTGCCAGTAGACAACAATAGCAAAAACGACGCCACCGCCCACGACCGCGACCTCTGGAGAAAACCTGTGGACGAAGAAGTCCGACGTCGCCTCACCCATAGCGGTCGTGAGGATCTTCAGAAACCAGAACGTCGCATCTACGTCGGGAACTTTGCTGGAACGGAACTTTCGTTGCAGTGAGAGTGGCATTGCGGTCGTCGCTCTACTGGTCAAGAATGGCGAGGTCTTCGAGGAACGTCTGGGGGTCGACGGAGATGAAGAGCGCGCTGGCCTTGGCAATGACGTTGTCACCCGCCTCGACGCGGGCCTCAATGGAGAGCTTTCGCCCGTTCTGCTCCTTCAGCCACGCCCGCGCGGAAATTGGCTCGTTGATCGGTGTCGGTGCGACGTAGGTGATGTTCAACTGGGCGGTGAACGCGAACAGATCGTTGATGGCGAGCACGAGTCCCATGGTTTCGTCGATGAGGGCCGCGACGATTCCGCCGTGCGCCCGACCCGGCGCGCCTTCGAAGGCCTTGCCCAGGGTCACCTCCATGACCGCCACGTCGCCCTCGCGCCAGAGATAGCCACCTAGTCCCATCGGGTTCGCGCCGCCCGAAACGATCGAGTCCGAAAAGAGTTGGTGCCGTTCGACCTGGCCTTCATCGGGAACCGACATCTTGAAGTTACCGAGGACGCCGCTCGGAAGGGTGCGCTGGCGAAGTCCCGACGAGCGCACCAGGAGAAGCAGCTCGCCCAGGCGACGGCTCAACTCATCGAACTGATCCTCACTGAGATCGTGAGCGACAAAGTCGTGGCCGAGTTCTCGCAATTGCGAGGCGGCCTTCATGCGGCGGTCTTCGTTGGTCACTAGTTGCCGACGTGGTACTTGGCAGCCACACCGAGGGCGCGGTCCAGCCGGGCCGTGTGCACTGCGTGCTCGACGGCGCGGTAGCGCGACTGGTAGCCGTGCTGGGGAGCGAAGGTCCACAGCAGCGCCGCCTGGTCTTGAATGGCCCTGACCACTGGGTGATGTTGGTGGCCCAAGTTGGTGTTCACCCATTGAGAGGAAAAGTCCAGGTAGGCGGTTCCGTCCTCGTCGGTGACGTCCTTCACCATAAAGGCGTTGAGTGTGGATTGAGCAGACCACGAGTGAAAAACTGAAGCCTTCTCACGCTCGAGGCTCGTCAATGTGGAGCGATCGTTCGCCATGTCACGTCCTTAAAGTTCCTACCAGAGACGGTAACGCACTCGAGCCGGAGGCCGATGTCCGCCAGCGGCGGCGAGGGGAGGGTTGGCTCGTAGAGACTCCGGTCCTACCTCGGTTTCGACGAAGAACTTCTGGTGGCGTTCGGACAAAGAGAAGCGCTCAACGAGGCAAAGGGCGCTCGAACGGGGCGGAGGGCAGATTTCTCGAGCAATACCAGGGCGGCCGATTTCGTTCACCAGGAAAACGCTCCGGCTCGCAGAGCTTCAACGCGGTCGACCGTAGTTGGACTGGGCATGGCGCGAGAAGGCTCGCGAGATTGTGAAGAAGAGGTCCTTGCTGCACGATGAGCAGCGGCCTCTAGCCCTACGTTGTTTTCGGAGCCAGTAAGTCCTTGAGTTCGAGTTTCAACACCTTGCCAATGGCGCTGCGCGGGAGCGAGTCAATAATCCGTACTTCGGAGATCCGCTGGTGCTTGCCCAGCGAATCATTCGCGAAGGAGCGAAGCGTCTCGACCTCGATCTCGATCTCGATCTCGGCGTCCACCTTCAACACAACGAAGGCGACGGGAGTCTCACCCCACTGGTCCGAGGGCTTGCCGATCACGGCCACCTCCTCGACGGCCGGATGATCGCTGAGGGCGGTCTCCAGGTCGATGGGATAGATGTTGAAGCCGCCCGAGATGATCATGTCCTTCTTGCGCCCGACCAGTGTGACGAAGCCATCCTCGTCGACGCTCGCGATGTCGCCGGTACGGATGTAGCGCAGGCCGTCCGGGCTCCACCACTCCGCTTCGGCAGATTTGTCCGGCTGATTGAGATAGCCGTCCATCATTGCGGCCGATCGACCGACGATCTCGCCCGCCTGGCCGGGCGGGAGGATCCGGCCTTCATCGTCAATCACCTTCAGATCTGCGGAAGCGGGCCAGGTGCCGATCGTGTGCAGTTTGTCGGGGTGCTCGTGGGCGAGCAGCATGCACGAGACGCCGCCCTCGGTCATCCCGTAGATCTCCAACAGCCCGCCCGGCCAGCGTGACAGCACCTCGCGCTTGAGCTCGGCGGGGAAGGGCGCCGACGTTGAGAACTTCATCTGAAAACTGGAGAGGTCGAAGTTGTCGAACTCTGGCACCTCCAGGATGCGCCGGTACTGCACCGGAACAAGCATCGCGACCGTCACCCGATGACGCTCGCACAGCTCAAGAAATCCGCGGGCGTCGAACTTGGGCATCAGTACGCAGGTGGCACCGCCCGCGAGAGCCGGGAGGAAACTGACCAGTGTGGTGTTGGAATAGAGGGGTGTGGAGAGGATTACGACTGCTTGCGGTCCGTAGCCCGCGGGCAGAAGGGTCACGATGTGCGCCCAGCGCATCCGGTGCGAATGCACGATGCCCTTGGGAGTGCCGGTGGTGCCCGACGAGTAGATGATATTGAAAGACTGATCGGAATCGATCGGAATCGGCTTCGGTGTCGCGCCCTCGGGTGCCAGCCAACGATCGAATCGGTCGCCTTCGGCATTGGCATCGAGAGCGATCCGGCGCGCGGAGATTGCGGTTGACACCGGCGCGAGATGGCTCGAGACGCCGGCGTCGCTGAAGAGGTGCGTCGCACCGCAGTCGTCGAGCATGGTCAACAATTGCTCGGGGCTAGCTGACGGGGGCAGTGGCGCGACCGTGGCCCCCACGCGCAGGATGGCGACGAAGAGCGCTACGTACTCGACCGAGCTCGACGCGCAGATCGAGACCACGTCCCTTGGCTGGACGCCGTCGCGCTGTAGCGACGCCGCGGCGCGGTCCACTAGAACGTCCAGATCCTTGTATGAGATCTGGCGGTCCTCGCAGATCACCGCCGGTCGAGAAGGATGCTCAGATGCGCGCATCCGGAACAGGTCGTCGAGTGTTCCAAATTCCAGCGCCACGTATTCCGCGATGTCCACGTCGATCCCCTTGTCAGGTCGTACTGCCCGTTACTGCGCCCTGAGCCTACTGAGGCCCAAGAGAAAGTCTCCTGTGCCGCCAAGTACCCGTCAATCGACAGGCTTGGTAGTGTTCGGCCCGCGAACCAAACCGATTTCGTTTGTGCTTTCCTCGAGGGTTTGG
>Ga0182014_10000542_pt1 | contig 50295 bp, 33 predicted proteins | sample 612S2DmetaG_FD_120489 | JGI IMG/M metagenome (GOLD analysis project Ga0182014, IMG submission 120489) | Permafrost microbial communities from Stordalen Mire, Sweden - 612S2D metaG | ecosystem: Environmental > Terrestrial > Soil > Wetlands > Permafrost | place: Sweden: Stordalen | collected... | reverse complement strand
GGCTGCCGCCCCCACGCACATAGCCGACAACACGCTCACGTAAATCAACACTGTAGCTCATCATTCACCCCCACAAGGTGGCAAATATTAACACGTAATATTGTTAATGTGAATCACTATAGGAAAGGAGAATTTTTCCAGAAAGTGGAGCGGGCGAAGCGGTCCAGTGGAGCGGGCGATGGGATTCGAACCCACGACCCGGACCTTGGCAATGGGTCTAAGCGCTCTCTGCGGGGGCTGGAGGTGGGGCTTGCCCGCGGCGATGTCATCCTCAACGTGCGGGCCGGAAGGCTGCAACCGGTAACCGGGGGATTTCCCGATTACAAGAACCACGCTTATGTGTCTATGTTTCCTGCCCCCGGCAAACGCCGCGCCTGGGGAATTAACCGCCGATCAGGACAGTGAAACAACCGAGGACTATCGAGCCGCCGTGGGCGCAGGGGTCGAGCATGCGCGCGGCCGGACGGCCGCCGATGAGAACTGTCATGGAGCCCATGGCGATGGCATCGGGCGGGCCGACGCAGGTGACAATATCCCCGACACAGGCGGCGGGCAGACCGCCGATGAGGACGGTGGGAGCGCCGGGCGCGGTGATCGGGCCGCCGACATGGGGAACCAGAACCGTTACCATCGGGCAGACATGCATGTCGGTAAGGCGGGCCGCGGGAAATGCCATGCCGGGAGATTATCAGTTCCAATCGCAGGCGTCATCTGATATACGATTTAGAAACGAAGAAATTACGAAAACGCCTTTAATTTTAAATAATTAAAGGGGTTGGAGTGGTTTTAGACCGAATTCCTGGTGGCGGGTGGGGTGGATGCGAGAACCGGACGTATTTCCTTTACGCCTATCCAAGGCTGCCGCGGCGCTTTCCGGGGCCGCGCTGCTGGTATTGGCCGGCGGGCACGGGGCTACTGCCCAGACCGCCCAGCCGAATGCTCTGCTGGCATCGCCACTGCCGCATATCATGCCGCAGACGCCGCCGCAGTTGGGGGCGGGGCTGCCGAATTTTCAATCTTCCGGCACGGGCGCGGCGTTGCCGAGCGCGGTGATCGCGGTTCGGTCGGTCACCATTGTTGGAGCGACGGCTTTTCCGGCGGCACGGTTGGCGGGGTTGACCGGCGGGCTGGCCGGGCAGGCGGTGCCGTTGCAAAAAATCGAGGCGGCGCGCCGCGCGTTGCTGGATTTATACCGTGGCCAGGGGTTTATTCTCACGACCGTTTCGATGGATATCGATGCGGCGGGGAATGTGCGGTTTATTGTCACCGAGGGGTGGATTGCGGAGGTAAAGCTCTCGCAGGATATTGGCCCCGCCGGGACGATGGTGTTGCGGTTTCTCGGCCATCTGACCACCGAACGCCCGGTGCGGGAGGCTTCACTGGAGCGGTGGCTGCTGCTGGCGCAGCAGATTCCAGGTATTTCCGTGCATGCGGTACTGCAATCCAACAACGGCGATCCCGGCGCGCTGACCCTGGTGGCGGAGGTAAGCAAGCAAAGCGTTTCCGCTCTGGTGACCACCGATAATCGCGGGTTTAACGAAGCCGGACCGATAGAGGGCCTGGCGGTGGCGGACCTGAACAGCGTTACCGCGTATGGCGACCAGACCGAGGTTTCGGTGTTCCATACCGAAGGGGGCACGGACAATTTCGGCCAGGCGTCGGAAAGCTTTTTTGTTGGTGATGATGGCTTGCGGCTGAAATTTTACGGCGGCGCCGGGCACGGTACTCCCAACGGCACGCTCGGTTCCGTGCGATACCAAAGTTATATCACCGTGTTTGGCGGTCTGTTGAGCTATCCGCTGATCCTGCGGCGGAATCAGGCGCTGAATTTGACGCTGCATTTCGATGGCATTGAAAATACGATTAATATTGCCGGTATCCAGACAAGTTCCGACAGCCTGCGGGTGGCACGGTTTGGCGGGCAATATGCGTGGCAGGATTTGTGGGCGGGTAACACGCGCGATGCGCTGAATGTGTTGAACCTGCAGGAATCCCAGGGGATCCCGTATTTTGGCGCCTCCGCGGACGGCAGGATCGCGCCGCCGGCAGGCCGCAGCAATGAGAAGATCGATTTCTGGAAAGTCAGCGGCTCGATCAGCCGGACGCAGAACTTGTTCTCGCCGTTCGATGACGCGACCGTGGCGCTGCGCACCGAAGCTGGTGGCCAGTACGCCACCGATGTCCTGCCCTCGGAGGAAGAATTCTACCTTGGTGGCAGCCGGTTCACCCGGGGCTATTATTCCGGCCAGGTGGTGGGCGACAAAGCGGCATATGCGACCGCGGAGCTGCAACTTAACACCGGCTATGATTTTTCCGTTCTCAAACATGATATTGATCTGGGAACGCAATTCTACGGGTTTTACGATTGGGGTGAGACTTGGTCGAATTTGCCGAATGTCCTGAACCCCAAGATTGAGAACCACAGGATTGAGTCGTGGGGCGGCGGGGTCCGGATGGGGCTGACCAGGTATTTGGAAGTGGACGGCGAAGTGACGGAGCGGTTGACGACGCAGCTGCAGCCTGCGTCGTCAAAGCTGCGGCCACTGGCTGATACGCTCGTTTATTGGGGTGTTATCGCTCGCTACTGAATGGCTGCCGGTGCCTTTGGGACCGGTTGAGCGCGTAATGTGAGCGCGTGATGTGAGAGGGTGTGATGGAACGGAAAACGCAGCGGTTGGTACGCGAAAGGTCTGCCGGACGCTTCCGGCGGGCGGCGTGGCTGGCGACCACGGGGCTGACGGCGATCCTGATCAGCCCTGGCTCCTTGATGGCACAGACCACGCTTGCGCCGGACACCACGCCGCAAGGTGGTGTGGTCGTGGGCGGCAATTCCACCATTACGCAGGGCGCCGGCACCACCACGATCAACCAGACCAGCCAGCTTACCGCGATCAACTGGCAGAGTTTTAACGTGGGCAGCGCGGCGGAGGTGCAATTCGTGCAGCCCTCGTCCACCGCGATTGCGCTCAACCGGGTGGTTTCCGCCGACCCTTCGGTCATCGCGGGCAAAATCAACGCCAATGGGCAGATCGTGCTGGTCAATCAGTCCGGTGTTGTGTTCACCAAGGGCTCGCAGGTGAATGCCGAAAGCATCTTCGTCTCGACTTCCAATGTGGCGACCAAGGATTTCATGGCCGGGCGCATGGTGTTTTCCGGTACGCCAAACCCTGGCGCGAAAATCATCAATGACGGGCAGTTGACCGCGCGGCAGGCCGGGCTGGTGGGGCTGGTGGCGCCGCAGGTGGAAAATAACGGGGTGATCACGGCGCAACTGGGCCAGGTGGCGCTGGCCGGCGCCAGCGCGTTTACGCTGGATTTATACGGCGACAGACTGATCTCGCTGGATGTGACGCAGGCGGTGCGGGCGGTGGATGTGGGCGGCAAACTGGTGCCGGCGCTGGTGACCAATAATGGGGTGATTCTGGCCGATGGCGGTAAAGTTACCCTCACGGCGCAGGACGCGGATGCGCTGGTGACGCAGTTGATCAACGCCGGCGGCACGATCCGGACCAACACCGTTGGCGCCAATACGGGAACGATTTCGATCCAGGGGGTGGGCGGGGATATTCAGATCGCCGGGAATTTGTTGGCGCAAGGGACGCAGCCTGGTGGCACGGGCGGCGCGGTTGAGGCGGTGACCACGGGTAAGGTGAGCGTGGCGCCTGGGGCGGTGATCGATGCCTCGGGCGATGCGGGCGGCGGCGTGGTGGCGCTGGGGACGGATTTGCAGCGCGCCCGCATGGGAGCGGCGGATACGGCGGCGCCACGGGCGGCGGCAGTGGTGGTGGCGCAAGGTGCGGTGGTGAAGGCGCAAGCCACGGGCAAGGGCAATGGCGGCACCGTGACGCTGCTCAGTGCGCGGAGTACCGAATTTGCCGGGATGATTTCCGCGCAGGGTGGGCCGGGGGGCGGCAATGGCGGGCTGGTGGAGATTTCCAGCGACGGTGTGATCGCTTTGGGCGGCACGGTGGTTGATACCGCGCTCAATGGCCAGCCGGGGGAGATCTTGCTCGACCCGCAGACGCTGATCGTCAGCAGTTCGGGAGCCAGCAGCGGGCAGACAACATATATAGACCCGGCGTCGCTGATCAGCATGACGGGCAGCATTGTGCTAAGTGCGAATAAGTTGGTTGACGTGGCAAGTGCGATCAACCTGACAGCGGCGTCTTCCCTGACGCTGGCTTCCGGCGGCGATGTGACGATTGGCGCGTCGATTGATACGCACGGTTCGCTGGAGATAGACGCGTTGGGGTCGCTGCTGGTTGGCGCCGGGCTGACGGCTGGTAACATTGCGCTGCTGGATAGTGGCGGTGGAGTGGAAACAATTGGCGCGCCGGTGGTGGCGGGAACGCTGGTGGCACTACAAAGCGGCGGCGGGGTCACCGAGGTTTCCGGTGGCATGATTTCAGCCGGCACGCTGGTCAGCGGCGTGTTGATCGACAACAATGTTTCGCTCGGTAATGCGAATAGCATCGGCACGCTGGGCAACTTTGCCGCACTCGGTAATATTTTGCTGAATGACACGGGCCCGCTCGACATTATTGGCGCCGTGAGCACGCCCAAAATTATGACCTTGAAAGATACTGGTGCTGTCAGTGAACTTGCCGGCGGCACGATTGCGGCGGCGACCCTGAATAGCGGTGGCACGACGATCGGCGGCGCGGTGTCGCTTGGCAACGGCAATATCATTGGCACGCTGGGGGCATTTGCGGCGGCGGGGGATATTCTGCTGGATGATACGGACGCGCTGGCCATTGCTGGGTTGGTGCAGACGCCGGGCGTACTGACGTTGCAGGACGGCGGGGCGGTGACAGAGCTTGCTGGTGGGACGTTGAACGTGGCAACGCTGACAAGCGGGGCCGGGACCATCGGCGGCAATTTATTGTTGGTAAACAGCAACAACATTGCCGCGCTGGGAAACATCAGCTTGAGCGGCACGCATGGGTTGACGCTGATCGACGCGGGCTCGCTGAGTGTGGTGGGTGCGGTAAGCGCCGCGAGCGGAACGCTGAGTGCCGCCACGTTGAGTGTGGCTGGGCCGGTTTCAATAACGAATGGGCTGGTGCTGGAAGCGGGAAGCGGCGGAATTGCCGAGACGGCGGGCGGCACGATTACGGCCGCGACGTTGAGCAGCGGCGGGACCACCATCGGCGGCGATGTATTGCTGACGAATGGCAATGGCATCGGCACGTTGGGGAACATAAGCCTGGGCGGCACGCATGTACTGGCGGTGACCGATGCGGGGTCGCTGAACGTGGCGGGAACGTTGAGTGCCGGCAGCGCGACGCTGAGTGCCGCGACGTTGAGCCTGGCGGGGCCTGTATCGGTGACGAATGCGCTGGCGCTGGAAGCGGGTAGCGGCGGGGTGGCCGAGGCGGCGGGGGGCACGATTGCCGCCGCGACGCTGAGCAGCGGCGGCACCACCATTGGCGGCGCGGTGTCGTTGGGCAATGGCAACAGTATTGGCACTCTGGGGGCGTTCGCGGCGGCTGGTGATATCCTGCTGGATGATACAGGCGCGCTGGCGATTGCCGGGCTGGTGCAGACGCCCGGAATGCTGACGCTGCTGGATGCCGGCGGGGGGTTAAGCGAACTGGCCGGCGGGACGCTGAACGTGGGGACGCTGAGCGGCGGCGGCACGGCGTTTGGCGGCGATGTGTTGCTTACGAACGGCAACGGCATCGGGGCGCTGGGGAATATTAGCGTGGGCGGTACGCATGTGCTGGCGGTGACCGATGCGGGTGCGCTGAATGTGGCGGGGACGCTGAAAGCCACCACCGCGACGCTGAGCGCCGCGACATTGAGCTTGGCGGCACCTGTGTCGGTGACAAACGGGCTGGTGCTGGAAGCGGGCAGCGGCGGCATTGCCGAAGTGGCGGGCGGCGTTATTGCCGCAAACCGGTTAAGCAGTGGTGGCACCACCATTGGCGGCGCGGTTTCGCTGGGTAACGCAAATACCATTGGCACGCTGGGCGCGTTTGCGGCGGCGGGGGATATTCTGCTCGACGACAGCGGCGCGTTGAACATTTCAGGGCTGGTGCAGACGCCGGGCCTGCTGACGCTGGAAAGCGGCGGCGCGGTGAGCGAGGTGGCCGGCGGAACGCTGAATGTGGGTACGCTGGGCAGCGGCGGGACGACCATCGGCGGCGATTTGCTGCTGGCCAATGGCAATAGCATCGGCACGCTGGGCAATCTGCTCGCGTCGGGGAATTTTACGCTGGATAATGCCGGCAGTTTGACCGTGGCGGGGCCTGTGCGGGCCAGCACGGTGACGCTGGTCGACAATGGCACGGTGACGCTGGGTGGTTTGGTGCAGGCAACCGGCGGCCAGGCGGTGCTGGTCGCGGACGGGCTGCTAGAAGGTGTGGGCGGCGCGGTGAGCGTGGGGAGCGGCGGGACGATTGCCGTCGCGCCATTTACCAGCGGCGGGGGGATTGATCTGGGCGGCACGGCGGCGGGAGGGCTGGAACTTTCCAGTCTGCTGCTGGGGGCGTTGGACCCTGCCGGAAAAATTGTGATCGGCAGTGCTGGGGGCTTTACCGCTGGCAGTGTCTTCAGCGAGGGTGCGCTGGCGTTTGCCAATCCGTTGCTGGTGCTGGATGCCACCGGCGGTATCACCCAAACAGGAAATTTGAGCGGCAATGCCATCGACCTGAGCGGGAGCAGTCTGGCGCTGGATGGCAATTTGACCGCAACATCGCTGAACTTGGCGAGCAGCGGCGGGGTTACCGAGCCCGGCGGTGGTGTGTTGAACGTTGGGACGCTGGGGAGCGGCGGAACCACCATCGGCGGCGTGGTGGCGCTGAACGGATCGGCGAATACAGTGGGGACGCTGGGCGGTTTTGCCGCCGCGGGGAATTTCAGCCTCGGCGATGCGGCGGCCCTGGTGGTGGACGGGCCGGTGACCGCCCCGAATATTACGCTGGTGGACGGCTCGGCGAGCGCCAGCAGTCTGGCGATTGACGGGACGCTGGCCGCCGGATCGGGCGGCACGATCAGCCTGATCGCGGACAGTATCACTTCCGGCGGGGCGAGCCTATCGGCGCCGGGCGGCACGGTGGCGATCGCGCCTTATACGCCGGGAACGGCGATTGACCTGGGCGGCACGGCGGCGGGACTGGATTTGAGCGGGGCGCTGCTGGGCGCGGTCAGCGGTTCGACGGCGCGGCTGGATATCAGCACCACGGGGAGCATTGCCGCCGATGGCGCGGTGAGCGTGGCGGCGGGCGCTTTGCGGCTGAACGGCAATGGCGTAACGTTTAATGGCACGCTCGACGTACCGGGGGCGCTGGAACTGGCGAGCACAAACGGTGTAACCACGTCTTCCGGCGAGACGTTGACGGCGGGCACGCTACTGGCGGGCGGGGGCATCAGCGGGCCGGTGAACATGGCGCTGGGCAGTAATTTCATCGGCACGCTCGGGGCGTTGTCCTTGTCCGGCGGCGGCAACGATCTGGCGCTGAATGATCAGGGCGCGCTGGATGTGATCGGGCTGGTGAGTGCGGGGAATATCACGCTGAGCGCGGCCGGGTTGACCATTGCCAATGTGATGAGTGCCAGTTCGGCGGTGACGCTGGGCAGTGGTGCGGGCGTGGTGGAGAGCGGTGGCGGCGCCATTAATACACCAAGCCTGAGCAGTGGCGGCACCACGATTACCGGCGCGGCGTTGCTGGGCGGAGGCAATAACATCGGCACGCTGGGCGGATTTATGGCCAGTGGCAATTTGCTGGTGATTGACACCGGAGCACTGAGCGTGACCGGCCCCGTGACGGGGGCGAATATTACTCTGGCCGCCGACGGCCTGACATTTGGCGGCGGCATTACCACGCCCGGCCTGTTGGCGCTGGCGAGTGGTGCGGGGATAACGCAGACGGCCGGCACGGTGAGTGCCGCGACGCTGAGCAGCGACGGCGGGACGATTACCGGGGGCACGGATTTGTCGCAGGCGGGTAATGCATTCCAGACGATTGCCGGGTTTGCCGCGAGCGGTGACGTGACGCTGGTGAGCGTCGATCCGTTGAGCATGGACGGGCCGTTCAGTGCCGCGAATATTACGCTGGGTGCGTCCGGCATCGCGGTGAATGGTGGGATTTCCACCGGTGTGTTGCAGTTGGCGAGTGGCGCCGGTGTGAGCGAGGGTGCGGGCGGCCAGGTGAAGGCGGCGACACTGACCACCGGCACCTCCACCATTGCCGGCAATGCCGTGTTGAATAACGCGGGCAACCAGATCGGCACGCTGGGCGCTTTCAAGGCCACGGGTGGCCTGACTTTGAACGACGCCACGGCGTTGACGCTGGCGGCGCCGGTGGTGCTGGGGGGCACGCTGGCGCTGCTCGACACCGGGAGCATTACGCAGACCAGTGGTAGTGTTACCGCCGCGGCGCTTACCAGCGATGGCGGCACCATCGGCGGTGACGCGCTGTTTGGAAGCGGCGGCAACGTGATCCCCGTGCTGGGCGATTTTGCCGCGCTGGGGAATGTGTTGCTCAACGATACGGTGCCGATCAGCCTCCTGGGCAACATCGGGGCCGGTGCGGCGCTCAGCCTGGATGCCGGTGGGGCGATCACGCAGGGCAGCGGCATTGTTTCCACCCCGCTGCTGAACGCGAATGCCACGGCGCTCACGTTGCCGGATGCAAACCAGATCGGCGCGCTGGGCGCCGTGACCACCACCGGTGATATTGTGGCGAGCGGCGTGGGCGGCATCGCCGGGCCGGTGAGTGCCGCGAATGCGACGCTTTCGACCAATGGCAACTTCACTGAGACTGGCAACGCGCAGATCAACAATACGTTGGATGTGACTGCCGGGGGGAATGTGGTGCAGAGCGCGGGCAGCTTGAGCGCGCAGACCGCGACGCTGTCATCGGGCGGGAACATGACGCTTTCCGGGACGACGTCAGTTGCCGATCAGCTCGATTTGATTGCCACGGGGAACATTACGCATGCTGGCGGCGCGCTGAGTGCGGGGACTCTGGTGGGCTCGGCGGGCTCGCTGGCGTCGTTCGGCGCGATCACCGATATCGGCACGCTGGGCAGCTTTATTATGGCTGACAGTCTATTCATGCTGACAAATGCGGGAGATTTGACAATTACCGGGCCGGTCGTCGCCAATGCGGTGAGTATTTCCGCGCAGGGGGTTATTACCCTGGCGGGCAGCGCCAACGGCGGGTTGTTCATTACGGGGACCATTGCGTCCCCAACGGCGACCAAGCCCTCGGCGGTTGACTCGGTGATAACTTCGACCGGCGCCGCCGGGGCCACGCCCTCGATTGTGCAAAATGGCACCTTCCTGGTCAATTCGGGTGCGAACGCCGCGACCTATCTCGGCAACGCGAGCCAGCCTGGGACTTTGTTCCTTTATACCTCGCCCAGCGGCACGATGAATTTCGCGGCGAATACGAACGGAAGTATTTTCGCGCCAAGCATCGACCTGGTGCTGGCGGCAGGGCCGGCGGGGGTGGTGACGGGCAATCTCGACCTCAGGCACCTCGAAGTGTTGAGCGCGTATTCAGTCAACCTGAATGGTACGATCAACAATGTTCCGGGGCCGACGGCGGCGGGCGGCGGTTCGGCCTTTCCGTTCCCGCAACCAAATTTCAGGTTCAATGCCTGCCCGATCGGGTCGGTCAATTGCACGATCCTGCCGATTGAAGCCCTGCCGGAAGGCAATCCTCTGCAGAATTTTGACATCACGCAACGCAAGCGCAAGCGGCTCGACCATAATGTCGAGCTGCCCGGCATTGCGACACGCGATTTTTAGGGCAGGGCCGCGAGATGACCGGAACGAGGGTGAGCGTGGTTAGGACCGGGTTGACGATTTTGGTGGCGCTGGCCCTGGCGAGTTGCGCCAAGCCGCCGAATTCCGCCTACGACAATCCCGAAGGTGTGACGAATGCCGCTGCCGCCAGCCTCCCGGTTGGGCTGAACACGGCGGGGGAGAGCTGCTCCATACAGCGCAGCGGCAATTCGGCTGATGTGTATTGCGGCTCGTGGGACCAGCCGAGCGCACATGTGCAGAACGGCGCGGCGGCGGCGGCGGCTGATTTGCCGGGGCTGGCCACAACCAGTGCTTGGCGGGGGGCGTTGGACGGCAGCTATGCCTGCAATGCGTCCAATGCGACGACAATTCTGGATGGGGTACCGGCCGAGGTGCTGGCCTGCACGCAGCGGTTCGGCGGCTGGCCGCACGTGGCGCTGGTGAGCGTGATTAACGGCACGGCCTATTATGCTGACGGTGTGCTGCCGGCGCTGCCGCCGATGCAGCGGGCGATCGGGGTGATGAGCGGCAGAATCGCGCCGAGCGACGCGGGCCAGACGCCGGTTGCGGCATCTGACCAGATATTGGCGCAGCGGTTGGCGGCGCAGGCATTCAGCTCGGGCGATATTGGCCATTATGAGGCGCTGATGGCGCTGGGGACCAAAGCGAACCAGGAGGAGAATTTCCCCGCCGCGGTGATTGCGTATCGTGCCGCGCTGGCCTTGCAGCAGAAGAAAATCGGCCTGGATAATCCGGGCACCATCGCGCCGATGCTGGAACTGGCGCTTAATCTGTCGGATCAGGCACAATATCCGCAGGCGGCGAGCATGTTCGCGGCGGTGGCGAAGCTGGTGCCGGAGTCCAGTGATCCAACCGCGCCGGCCAAGCTGTTGCATTATGAGGGGCTGGACCAGTTGAACCAGAACCACCCGGCGCAGGCGCTGGCGTTGCTGCGGCAGGCCGAAAGCCTTTACGCGGCCTTGCTGCCGCCTGAGTTGTTGCAAGCACAGCCCGTGGAAAATACGAATGAGGCGCTGTCCAATATCAGCGCGCAACCGGGAACGGGCGGCCTGATGGCGGCGCAGGTGACGCTGAACAGCCCGGTGACGCAGAGCGCGCTGCTGGGGGTGATCGAAACCTGGCGGTATCAGGCAATCGCGCTGAATGCCAGCGGTGACAAGGCGGGCGGCGCGCAAGCGATGGCGACGGCGGACCAGATCGCGCAGGCCAATGATATTGCGCCGCCGATGCTCAGTGCCAGGCTCAACCGGACCAATGGCGCGCTGGCGGTAACTCTGGGACAGACCGGCGCGGCGGCGGACTATCTGCAAGGGGCGGCTGTGGATTTTGCCACGGCGATTCCGGGTTCGCGCCCGGTGGCGGAAACGGCGCTGCTACAGGCGGCCGTGCTGCACGATGCCAAGAACGATACGGCGGCGCTTGCCTCCTGCCGCAACGGCATTGGGCTGTTGAAGACTTTGCAGCTGGGCACGTCGGCGGCGTTGATTGGGCCGTGCCTGGATGTGTTTGCCGCGGTGGCGGCGGCCGATCAGGCGGATGCGCAGGCGCTGCATGGGGAGATGTTCGAGGCGGCGGAACTGGCGCAGGGCAGCGTGACGGCACAGGAAATCGCGGCGGCGGCGGCGCGGCTTTCCACCAGTTCGTCCGACCCGAAAGTGGCGAATGCAATCCGCTTGCAGCAGGATGCGCAGGCCTCGCTGGTGCGCTTGTATCAGCAGCGGGACGAGTTGACGCATGCGCCGGGGGCGAACGGGGCTGCGGCGGCATTGGCCGCGCTGGATAAGAATATTGCCGCCGCGAATGCGACGCTGCAGCAGGCGACGCTGGCCGAGGAGGCCGCGGCGCCGAATTTTGGACAGTTGGTGCAGCAAGTGGTGCCGGCGAAAGCGGTGCTGGCACTGTTGCGTCCCGACGAGGCGTTTTTGGGCATTACGGCGACGCCCGACCACACCTGGCTGTTCTTTTTGCACGATGGCAGCGTGCAGGTGGCGCGTAGTGCGGCCAATGATTCCAGCATGGCCGGGCTGGTTGCCGCGGTGCGGGCCAGCATCGAGCCGACAACGGCTGGGCTGCCGGCGTTTGACATGGCGGATGCGGCCACGATCTATCAGGCGACCGTTGGGCCTTTTGCCGCCGATATGACGAGCGTGCATGAATTGGTGGTGGCGCCATCCGGGCCGCTGCTTGCGTTGCCGTTTGCCTTGCTGCCGACGGGGGCGGCGAGCGCCACTGATCTGGTGGATGCGCCATGGCTGGTGCGCGAGACCACGCTGGCCTATGTGCCGGCGGCGGCGAATTTCGTTTCCTTAAGGAAAGTGGCGGGGACTTCGGCGGCAACACAGCCCTGGTTCGGGTTTGGCGATTTCCGGCCGGTGAGCCTGGCGCAGGCGCAGGCAACGTATAACGTGGCAACGTGCCAGGACAGTGCGGCATTGTTCGCCAATCTGCCAAACCTGCCTTACGCCAAGCTGGAGTTGCAGGCGGCGGCGGCGATTTTTGGCGCGGGGCCGGACGATGAGTTGCTGGGAACAAATTTTACCGTCCCGAATGTGGAGAAAGCGGATTTGAAGAATTTCAGGATTCTGCATTTCGCCACGCATGCACTGCTGCCGACCGATCTGCCGTGCCAGACGCAGCCTGCGATTGTGACCTCCGCTCCGCCGGGCGCAACCTCGGCCGATGGGGCGCTGCTGAACACCAGCGACGTGACCAACCTGCATCTGGATGCCGACCTTGTTTTGCTTTCGGCCTGTAATACGGGCGGTGGGGCGGATGGCGGGGAGGCGCTTTCCGGCCTGGCGCGCAGCTTTTTCTATGCGGGGGCACGGGCGTTGATGGTGACGCAATGGTCGGTGAACGACCAGGTTTCGGCGTATCTGGTGGCTGACACGTTGAGCCGGATTCATGCTGGGGCGGACGGCGGCGTGGCGGGTAGCGTGCGGGCGGCGCAACTGGCGTTGATCAGCGGGGCGGGGCATGGCTTTCCGGCGGCAATTGCGGATCCGTTTTATTGGGCGGCGTTCGCGGTAATCGGCGACGGTGGCAATGCCGGAGGTTTAGGGGAAACAGCTCTTTCCGGTTCGGCACCGGCCGGACTATAAGCGTTTATGGTTGATACGCTTGGAAAGTATGAGCTGCGGCACGTGCTTGGCAAAGGCGCCATGGGCACTGTGTATGAGGGGTTCGATCCGGTCATCGCCCGGCGTGTGGCGATTAAGACCGTGCGGCTGCCCGACCCGGAAGATGTGGAGGCGCAGGAGGAACTGGCCCGCTTCAAACGCGAGGCGCAGGCCGCCGGGCGGTTGACGCACCCCAATATCGTCGGCGTGTTCGATTATGGCGAGACGCCGGAAATCGCGTATATCGTGATGGAATTTGTCGACGGCACGACGCTGAAGCATGTCGTCGATAAAAAAGAACGGTTTGAGCTGGCCGAGATTGTGCGGATCATGGAAGCGCTGATGGCCGGGCTGCAGTTCAGTCATGACCGCGGTGTCGTGCATCGCGATATCAAGCCGGCGAATGTGATGCTGACGAAAGCTGGCGAAGTTAAAATCGCGGATTTCGGGATCGCCCGGATCGAGAGCAGCAGCATGACCCAGGCGGGGACCATGCTCGGCACGCCGTCGTACATGTCGCCGGAACAATTCATGGGGCAGACGGTGGATTCTCGCACCGACATCTATTCCTCGGGCGTAATGCTGTACCAGTTGCTGACCGGGGAAAAGCCTTTCGAGGGCGGACTGACCGCGATTATGCACAAGGTACTGAATACCGAGCCGCCGCCGCCGTCGGCACTTTCAGTCACCGTGCCGCATGCGTTTGACGCGGTGGTGAAGAAGGCGATGGCGAAACGGCCGGAGGACAGGTTTGCCACGGCCAATGAGTTCGCAAAGGCGCTGCGCGAGGCGTTTGCGGCAAAGCCCGCGGCGGAGGCTGCTGGCTTTGGCCTGGGCGTTGGTGAATTTGGCGATGGAGATGCCACCATGGTGGCGCCGGGCCGCGCGGCGGCGCCGTTGCCGCCACCCGCCAGACCGGCGCCGCTGCCGGCTCAGGTGGTGGCTCCCAAAAAGGGTCCGAATCTGGCGCTTATCTGGGGGGGCGCTGCCGTGGTTCTGGCTCTGCTGGGCGGCGGGGCGTATTTTTTCCTGAGCGGCCATTCATCCAAGCCGCCGGTGCAAGCCGTGGCGACGCCGCAGGTTAGCGCGCCGGTTACACCGACCCCGCCACCCGCGCAGCCCCCCGCTCCGTCACCGTTGACGCAAGCGCAACGCGAAGCAGCGTTCACTGCCACGCTGGGGTCGTTGCCCTGTACGCTGCTGAGTGGGAACGATAGCGGTGTTGCGCCGGAAATCTCGGGCCTGGCCGGGGCGGGGGCGCCGGCGGCGTCCTTGAGCGGAGCGGTGCAATCTCTGCCCGGCGCGGCAATGCTGACGAATGATACGCAGATGATCGCCGGCCCGTATTGTGACGCGCTGAATGCCATTCGTCCGTATCATCCGCTGTATGACCCCCCCGCCGCGGTGTTGGGGTTGAGCCTGGCGGGCGGCAAGACCACGCTGCACGACGGTGACCTGATTACCGTGGCGCAGACGATGCCGGGTTATGCCGGGTATCTGGAGACGGATTATTTTTCCAGCGACGGCACGGTGCTGCATTTATACCCGACGCCGGCGGATGCCCAAACATTGCTGGCGGCCGGGGCAGTGAAGACGCTGGGCGACCCGAGCCATGGCGGAGCCAACTGGCAAGTGAGTGCGCCCTATGGCACGGATATGATCATTTCGATCGCGTCCTCGGCGCCGCTGTTCGCCAAGATGCGGCCTCAGGATGAAAATGCCAGTGATTATCTGGCGGCGTTACGCACGGCGCTGCAGACGGTGGCGTCATCAGGAGGGAAATTGTCGGTGGCGGCGCTGCCCGTGGTGACGTTACCGAAGTAATTTGGGCCGAAGTAAGCTGGATTACGCGAGGTGCGTCCTACGCACAGAAAAGCCCGCGATTTTCCCTGATGACCGCACATATCTGGCAGGTGCCGCGCGGTGTGGTGGCGCGTGCCTGCTGGCACTGTGCGGTGCGGGGCGGCGTGGGCGGCAGAATTGCGTTGGCCAGGGGACGTAGCCAGAAATCCGGCATGTTGGCGATAAACCCTTCGCGTAGCTGGGCGATGCCGGCATCGCTCATGCCGACGGCCTGTGCGTTGAAGAAACGCGGGTCGCGGGTGAAAATGAGATAGGCCTGGGTCTCGTTGAGCATCAGTTCCGTGTTGGTGGTGTCGTAACCCTGGCGGCCGAGGAAGCCTGTGAAGGCGGCACGGGCGGCATCGGTGAGGCTGTACCAGAAGGATTCCGCGTATCGGCGGTAGGTGGCATTGGTATAAAAGGCGCCGTGGGAAATTTCGTGGTGCAGGATGACCGCGCGCATGTCCGGCGTGACCGGACCGCTGGCCGCGGGCACCGTGATGATGGCGCCGACGGCGCCTGGTTTCAGCCAGCCGAGCTGGGCGAGCAGAGCTTTAAGCCACAGCTCATGCGGGTTGAGCTGGATGTTTTCCTGCGCGGCGAGGCGGAAGAATTTGGCGAGGTCGGCCGCCTGGTAGTCATGGCCGTAGTAGTAGCTCTCGATGGTGTCGCCGCTGCCGTGGATCGCCTGGATGAGTTCGGCATCGGAGAGGACGCGGTCGCGCGGCAGATGGTCTTTTTCCACCAGGGCGGCGACGCGGTCTAGCGCGAGGCCCTGGGTGGTGAGGTTCTGGAAGTCGATGACGATCACCGCCGCATCCAGGGCAAAGGTGGAGACCATGGTGGCGCAGGGTTCGCTGGCGTCGATTTGCGCCTCGGTCTGCGCGCCGATGGGGATCGGGGCGGATAATAGGTTGGTGGGTTTGAGGGCGAACCAAATACCACCAAGTGCCGCCGGCACCAGGATAATCCCGGTGCCGGCAAGCAATGGCTTTAGCAGGCTGCGCCGTTTGAGTGGGACGCCGCGCGGGATTCTGATGGTGTCATCATTGTCGGGCGCGGGCGGGCGCATGTTAGGGGCCGAAGATTACTGGCCGAGATTGATAACCTGCACGCGCCGGTTGCTCTGGTTGGGGGTGTCCGGCGGGGTTTGGACCAGAAGGTCGGACTCGCCCACGCCTACGGATTGCAGCCGCGTATCGGCAACCCCGAATTTGGTTTCGAGATAGGATTTCACGGCGGCGGCGCGTTGTTTGGAAAGGGTTTGGTTCGTTGCAGGGTCGCCAACCGTGTCGGTATGGCCAACGATTTTGAAATTATAGGCGGCGAGCGCTGAGTTGGTCAGTGCCTTGCCGAGTTGGTCGAGTGCCGCGGTGGCCTCGGGCGTCAGCGTCGCGGAGCCGGAGCTGAAGTCGATGTCCAGGTTGGTGGACGGGGCGGCGGCTTGCGTGGGGCTTGCCGTTGCGGCGGCGGGCGGCGGGCTCGCGCTGCCCATGCCGCTCGCGGCGGGGGTCACGGGTGCGGCGGGCGCCATTGTGGCGCTGCCGGAGGCGGGGGGCAGGGGTTTAATGCCGCGGGTGGTGTCGCTCAGCGTGCCGCTCGGCTTCAACTGGTTGATGATCTGCTGCGCCGACGGATTGGTCTGCGCGGACGCAATGCCAAACAGCGCCGTCGATGCAAGCAACGCGCCCGCCAGGGCCGCATGAAGTGCCGGGATTCGCATGGTTAAACCTCCTTGGTATTTAACGTGATGATTAGCATGGATTCAGATAAAGGGATACGCATTCGCATTGGATAAGCCTTGGGTTTACCGTTGCAGCGCCTCCACCAGCGTGGCGCTGAAGATGGCCTCGTCGGCGCTGTCCTGGCCACGCAGATTGGTGGTCTGCGATGGAAGCCAGGAGGTCCAGCCAAGCCGGGGGGCGGCCCCGCCACCGGCACCAGCCAGGCGCAGCGGCGGGATTTCCGGGGCGGCGAGAACGAGATTGATGGCGAAATCCGCTTCCCAGCCGACATAGGCGCGGATGAGGGAGACCAGCTCGCCCAGGCGCTTCTGGTCCGGCAGCAATTCCTCAAATTCCCGGCGGTTCAGCGGCCCCACGCGCACGACGAAGCGGGCTTGCTGGTCCCAGGCGCGGGTGCCGATGGCGGCGTTGACCCCGAGTTCGTGAAAGGCGCCGGGCAGCCGTCCGCGAGGTAGGCGGCTTTGCTGGTCGGGCGGCAGCGTGAGCCAGGCGCCGGCGAATTCGATGACATCAGCCCGGCGGCCGAGATAATCGGAGATCATGTTCGCCAGGCGATCGGCCGAACGTGGCCAGGCGGCGAGGAAGCCGGCGTAATGGCGCAGGACATCGGAGCCCGCGGGGAGCCGCTCGGCCAGATGCGCGGTGCCAAAGCCGGTGAAAGCGAGCAGGGCGGCCCCGATGGGCTCCTCGGGCATGTCCTCCAGCAAAGCGGTCTCGGCGGAGCGGTGCAGCCGGTATTTGATACCGGCCCTTGCGAAGGCGGTGATGAAACGTTGCGCCAAAAGGTCAAAGAAATCCACGATGCCACGGGATTTGGCGCGGGCGGCCTGGGCCACCAGCTCGGTGTACCAGCGCGGCATGACGCCCGAGGGGCCGATCAGGCCGATCAGTGGCGTGGTGAGCTGGGCTCGCTTACCGCCGGCCGGGGGTTCGGCGGCCGTGACCTCGGCGGCGGGTTGCGAGAGCAGCGGGGCGGCGATGAAGGCGATTTTGTCGTCGCGGTACGGCGAGGATTTGGAGGCGGCCAGGAGCAGCCGCACCGCGGCGTCAAACCTGAAGGCCTGCGGCAGCGATTTGAGGCGTTCGAGTGGGGTTTTAAGCGCCATGGCGGGGCCGGGTTACAGCAGCACGCGCGCACCGGCGCGGGCGGGGAAGCGGATTTCCGGGTCGGCCTTGCCGCGCAGCTTTACGGTGGTGCGCACGAAGGAGTTGACGCTGGCGTGCAGGGCGAGAAAGCGCTCCAGCACCGAGCTGAGCAGGTATAATCCCGCCCCCTGGAAGGCGCGTGGCTCGAATTCCAACTCCACGTCCAGCCCACGGCAAAAGGCGCCGAGGCGTGAGCCGGGCACGCGCGCCGTGCCCGGCTGGGCGTTTACCGCCAGCAGGGCTTCGAGGGCAGCTCTGGTGTCGGCGGTGTCACGCAGGTCGTAGAGCCTGAGCACTTCCTTAAGCGCGGCGGCACCGGCGGCACCGCCGGTTACCGAGAGATGCCCGAGCGAGAGGTGCGAGATAAGCCGCCAGGCGCCGCGGGCGCGAGATTCCGGCCGTAGCGTGGAGGTGGGCGGCGTGATGCAGGCAATGGTGGCGACGCCAGCGTGAGGGTTGAGCGCTTTAAGCGTGGGATGGCCGCCGCCGAAAGGCAGTTCGGAGGGGAGATCACGGTTCAGGCAAAGGGCTTCAACCGCGAGGACGCTGTCGATTTTCTGCGCGGGGTCGAAACCGGCGTCGAAGGTTGTGAGGAAAGTGTCCGTGCCGCCCAGCGATGCGTTGGCGGGGCGGCGGACCTCGTGGAAAGAGCCGCCCTCGGCATTGGCGGCGGGGTTTGTTTCGCTCAGCCGGTAGAAGGGTTTCCAGGGACGGGTTGTGGTGTCCTGCCGGACTTCGGTCACGCTGGTGACGCCCCAGACTTCCATGACGCTGGAGCGGCGTGCATCGGGCAGGACGCGGTATTCCACAGTCGTGTGGTCAAGGTTGATCGGCTCGCAGCGCTGGGAGAACAGATTGACGATCGGCGTGCAGCCCAGTTCGAAAACCTCGGCGTTCACGGCGCGCTCCAGTTCACCGGAGCTGCGGTCCAGGTAGACGAAGATTTCCATCTTGTTGGACTCTTGCAGCAGGGTTTTCGCGGCCAGACCGGCAATGTCGAGGAACATGAATTTTTGCGGAAAGGCGAAATATTCGCTGAGCAGGCGGAAGCCGGAGAAGCTGCGGGCGGGCCAGGGAAGAAGGGCGTCCCCGGGGTCGAAGCCGACGTCGCGGATCGCGGTTTTGGGCAGCAGGATCGGGGCTGGGTCGTTGGGCGTGTCGGCCAGGGCGATCCCGAGCGTGTGCCCGGCGAGAAGCTCGAATAACGGCAGCGACGTGGCCGGGCTGCCGCAGAGGAACAGACGCAGGCGGTCCATTCCCAGGGCGCTGAAATTGACCTCCGGGTTGAGCGTGGTGAGGACCAGGCGCAGCACGGCCGTCGCGCCGTTGGCGAGCGTGTTGGCTGGGGCGGTGAACGGCAACCCCATGAGGCGGGCGGATTCAATGCGGATGGGCCACAAAGTGAGCTGGCTCGTGGTGCGGTAGCGGCAGGACTGGCCGCGGACGGATTCCGTATCGATCGCGAACCCAGGCGGGACTTCGACCATCGCCTGCAGGTCAGGCTTGGGAGTGAACCGGGCGATGGCGCAGGAAGGAAATGGGGCCAGGTAGTGGGGGTAAAGCACGCCGAGCAGCGTGTCCGTCAGTTCGGGGAATTCGTCGTCCAGGCGGGCTTGCGCGCGCGCCGAGAGGAACGCCACGCCGTCCAGCAGGCGGGCAACGTGGGGGTCATCCACGGCATCCGGGCTGAGGCGCAGCCGGCCGGCGATTTTTGGATGGGCCTTGGCGAACTCCGCAGCAAGCTGACGGACCGCGACGAGTTCCTGGTTGAAATAGGGGAGCAGCGAGTCAGCCACCGAGACCTCCCGAGACTTCGATATCGGTGGTGGCGGCGTTCACCACCGTGTCGAAACTGATCGGTTCAGGGGCGGGGTCGGCGTGCAGCAGGGCCTCGATACGGAAGTGCAATGTGGTGTCCAGCTCATCTTTCGGTTTCACCATGATGACGGCAACCTGCACAAGGCGCGGCTCGAACTGGCGGATGCAGCGTTCGATTTCCTTGCGCAGCACCTCGCGCGAGGATAATTCGCTCATGGCGCCGGAGGTGTAGTCGGGCAGGCCGAAGCTGAAGCTGGAATTGGCCAGTTCAGGGTAGGCCGGCGGGACCGAGGCGAAGCGGCGGCGCGCGTTCAACAGGGCCTCCAGGTCGCGCCGGACCGCGCGGCGCAGCACGGTGAGCGCGTCGGTGGCGGAAAGGGGCCGGTCCCGCTCCATTTCGGGCGCATCGTCGAGCAGGCGGTCAAGCACCGAGAGTTTCACCCTGGCGCCGGAATCGCGCATCCGGTCCAGGAAGATATTGGCGCCGGCAGCGCGGTTTAAGGTTTCGTCGCTCATTTTGCCGCTCTCATTTTGCGGCGGCGTTATCGTGGGAAAGCTGGTTCATTTGGTGAATTCGAGGGTTTGCAGGTCCATGATCCCGACCGCTTCCTCGCCCACCAGGAATACCCGCTGTCCGCTGCCGCGCACGGGGCTGGCGGTGTCCTCGCTCCAGGAGGTCGCGCGGCCCAGCCGGTGGGCGTCGTCGGTGGTGTCGGTTTCGGCGAAATAGGTAACCGGGATGTACACATCGCCGTCCGGCCCGCTGATGACGCTCATCGAGCAACGCCGCCAAGCCAGGTCGCGCGGGCGTTTGGGCGGATGGAAGACCATCGATTCAATCCGCGAGACTGGAATCCAGTAGTATTTTCCGGTGGTGGTCAGGGTTTCGATAAAGCCGGGGAGCATGTCATCGGCGTCGCGGAAATCGTCGAAGACGCTGCCGTCGACGGTGCCGGGCGCGCGGGGGCGTAAGGTTTCAGCCTCTTCGGCCATGGCTTTGGCGGTGGCGGCATCACCAGCGCGCAGGGCGACGAAGGCGGCCAGCGAGGCGCGTTCCGTTGGCTCGGGCTCGCCGAGGAACTCGGGCACCCTTCCGTCGCGGTAGAGTTGGCGGCGCGCGGTTTCGGCGCGCAGCAGCTGCCGGAATTCAGAGACCACAATCAGCGCCGTGGGGTCGATCTGGCTGGCGGCATCCAGGATGACATCCGCGCGTTCCAAATTACCGCTGAACAGCAACAGTTCGGCCAGCAGCACCCGCCGGCCGAGGTCGGTCGGCGCCTGTTTCACCGCGGCGGTGGCGGCGGCGATGGCATCGGTGAGTTTGCCGGCGCGGAAGAGGTCTGCTGCCTGAAGATCGGTTTCTACCATGTTCGGGTTCCCATTCCAGAATGACGTGTTGCGTTGTAGGGCTTAATGTTTTCCCGGCGCCGAGAGTTCCGTCATCAGACGGAACGACGCCGTGACATCGTCGAGTTGGAAATGCGGTTGCAGCTGCACGATACAGCCAAAGACGCCGGGTTTTCCAGGGGTTTCGGAAACCGTGACGGCGGCGCTGCGCAGCGGGTAGCGCGCCATGGTTTCCGGCCCGGCATCGGCATTGGCATTGGCAAATTTCATCAACCAGTCCTGCAGAAAACGTTGCACCTCGTTGGTGGTTTTGAACGAGCCGACCATGTCCCGCCCCATGATTTTTACATAATGGGCGAACCGCGCGACACAGACCATGCTGTTGAGCTGCGCCGAAATCTGGGCATTGGCCGCCGCGGCGGAAGCATTGGCGCCGGCATAGCGGGTCGCCGGCGCCTGCAGGCTGCGTGCCGCGCCCACCAGCGCCTGCCCGCCAAAAGGGAGTGAGCTCACCGGGAGCAGGCCGGCGGCGACGAGGGCGCGTTCCTGGCGGTCGGTCAACATGAGTTCAACGGCCGGACGGTCCAGCCCGTCCGCGGGGTCGGTGGTGAACCAGGGTTCGGGCAGGTCCTCGATAATGCCGCCGCCAAGCCGGTCGATATCGTAGCCGCGCATGTCGGCGGGCCAGGAATATTCCTCGAAAGCACGAATGACGCAGGCCGCCACCAGATAGCCGGCATTGCTGAAGACGCGGTCCGACGCGGTGAGAACGGTTTCGCGAAAGCGGAAGCCTCGGTGCCGGTCGAGAGCTTCCTCCCAGGGGAGGCGGGCCAGCGTGCGCGGCAGGGTAACCGCGACGAAACGAGAGTCTTCCAGGGTCGAGAGGCGCTTCCAGCGTTGGTACTCGGCGGAGGACATGGCTGCGGCCGGGTCGGCGACACCGCTGAGTTCGGCGAATTCATCGACCCCCAGGAGGGCTGGAGAGGCGCCGACGACCATGGGAGCGAAGGCGGCGGCGGCGACAGCGGCCAGGGAGGTGAGGGCGGAGACGTCGTCGGTTATGGCGCCGGGGCCTGGGCGATGGCGGACCTCGTGGTCGACCACGAGCAGGCCGTAGGGTTCGCCGCCGGCGATGCCGAATTCGTCCTCGTAGATGGCGCGGAAGAGCTGGCTCTGGTCGAACTCGGCGGCGCGCTCCAGGTCGCGGCAAATCTCCGCCCAGGAGACGTTGAGGATGCGCAGCTTGACCCGCCCGGTGATGTTGATGCGCGAGGTGAGCCAGGCGAGGCCGCGCCAGCTACCTTCCAGCCTGCGCAGGCGCGGGTGGTGCAAAATGCTGTCGAGCTGGCGGGAAATTAGGATGTCCAGCGCCGCGATGTCGCGGTTGAGCAGCGCGATCAGGCGTGCCGGGTCACGCGCGAGGGCTGGCGCGGCATCGGACCCGAACCAGGCAAGCAGCGTATCGGTCTGCCCGGCGATAAGGCTGGCGAGGCGTTCGGCTACGGCGGCGTGGGCGGCGGTGAAATAGGCGCCGCGCAGCACGTCATCGCGCAGAGGCGCCACCGGCGGCGGGGCGGGAGGCGGTTCAGGTTCCGGTTCAGGTTCCGGGGGCACGGGTGCGGCTGCGTCATCAGCCGGCGGCATGGCATGCGCTTCCAGCGCCGGCGCAAGCGGCTCCGCCGTGGGCGCTGGCCGCGCCACCACTCTTATGATCGTCGCGTCAGAATCATCGTCATCGCCGGTCATGCGCTACTCCATCCTGACCGCGCGCCAAATATGGCGCGCGGCTGGGCGCGGACTCAGGCTTTTTGCGGAATACGCGCGACCATGCGCATGCTGGTCGTGAGTTCTTCCATTTGCAGCCAGGGCCGCAGATAGGCCACGGCATTATAGGAGCCGGGCTTGCCGGGGATTTCCTTCACCTCGATCTTGGCCTCGCGCAGCGGGTACTTGGCCTTGGTTTCCGGTCCGGCATCGGCGTTGCCGCTGACGTAATTGTTAATCCAGCGATTCAGCCATTTTTCGCATTCATCGGCTTCCATGAAGCTGCCGATTTTGTCGCGCGCCATGACTTTGAGGAAGTGCGCGAAGCGGCTGGAGGCCATGATGTAGGGCAGACGCGCCGAGATGGCCGCGTTCGCGGTGGCATCCGGGCGATCGTACTTCTTGGGCTTTTGCACGGTCTGCGCCCCGAAGAACACGGCGTAGTCGGTGTTCTTGTAGTGGCAGAGCGGTAGGAAGCCGAGGTTTGACAGCTCGAACTCGCGGCGGTCGGTGATGCCAATTTCGGAGGGGCACTTGCCGTCCATGTCGCCATCGTCGGACTGGAACAGATGGGTCGGCAGATTTTCCACCTTGCCACCGCCCTCGGCGCCGCGAATGGCGACGCAGAAGCCTGATTCGGCAAAGGCGGTCGTCATCCGCACGCCCATGGTGTAGGCGGCGTTCATCCAGCAATACTCTTTATGGTTGAGCGCCTGGGCGGCACCCGCTGCGTCGAACGGGGCTTCCTCGTAGCTGAAATCCTCGACCGGGCTGGTGGCGGCACCATAAGGGACGCGGGCGAGCACGCGCGGCATTACGAGGGAGACGAAGCGGGCGTCCTCGGTGTCGCGGAAGCTGCGCCATTTCATGTACTCGGCGGTGTCGAAAATCTTCGCCAGGTCGCGCGGCTTGCTGAGCTCGGTCCAATCGTCGAAGCCGAACATGCCGGCACCGGCGGCGGAGATAAAGGGCGCGAAGGACGCGGCGGCGACGTTGGAAACCAGGCGCAGAGATTCGATGTCGTCAGGGTGGTTGACCCATTCGTAATCGCCAATCAGCGAGCCGTAGGGTTCGCCGCCGGGGGTACCAAACTCGTTCTCATAGATTTTCTTGAACAGCTGGCTCTGGTCGAATTCCACGGCCTTGGTCAGGTCGCGGTTCAACTCGCGCTTGGTCATGTTCAGCACCTTGATCTTGAGGCTGGTGCCGGTTTCCGAATTCATCACCAGATGATGCAGGCCGCGCCAGCTACCTTCCAGCTTCAGAAACTGTTCGTTGTGCATGACGGCGTTCAACTGCGCCGACATTTTCCGGTCGATTTCGGCAATGGCCTTGTCGATCGTGCGGGTCAGGTTTTTGTCGAAGGTGATGGTGCCGGCGAGAGCCTGCTCGACAAGGTTTTTAACCAGGTCCTGCGCGCGATCCGGTTCGGTCTGCTTCGTTGCGGAGACAACCTGGTCGAGAAAGCTCACGCCCTCGGTGGTGGTTGCGGCAGCACCTTGGGTATTGGTCTGGGTTCCGGACATGGTTCAGTCCTCCTTCTTGTCAAGGCCGAGTTGGCTAGAAAGCGCCTTCAACTCTGAATCGTTCTGCAGAACTTTCTCCAGCAAGCCTTCCAGCTCATCGGAACGGTCAGCCTTGCTCATCAGGTCACGCAACTTGTTGCGCGTTTCCAGCAGGGATTTCAGCGCCGGAACCTGCTCGACCACGCGGGCGGGGTCGAAATCATCCATTGAGTTGAATTTGAGGTTCAAGGCCATTTCGCTGCCATCGTCGGCCAGTGTGTTTTCAACCTTGATGTTCAGGCCGGGGTTCATGCGAGCCATCACATCGTTGAAATTGTCGCGGTCGATCTGGGTGAATTTGCGGTCCGCCATTGGCCGCAGCGGCTGGGTGGGATCGCCGGAAAAATCGCCCATGACACCAACCACGAAGGGCAACTCGCGCACAATCTGTGCGCCGTCGGTTTCCACTTCATAGGTTATATGCACGCGGGGTTTGCGGACGCGGTTTAGCTTGCTGTGTACGCTGCCACTCATTGTTACGTCTCCTGAAGATGCTTGCGGTCAATTTTACGTAGAGAAAGTCCGGCGCCACAGTCAGGGAGGACGATTGTGTCCGAGCATCAACGCCCCCTTGAAATTCCGCCGGATTTTCCGGTCTATCACTCGATCTGCAATTAGCTGCTAATCCCCAGTCTTGATGCCAAGGCTGGTAAGAATATTAGTCCGGACCTGATCATCCCTGACCAACTCGGCGATTAACTCCGGCCAGGTCATCCGGCCGCGGCGAATCGCTTCCTCGATCGTGTAAGCCAAAGGAGATTGCGGTTCAGTACGGCGGAAATAGTCGGCGATTTCGGTCAGGCTGGCAAGAGCATCCTCCCTGGTGGCCAGCCGCTTGGCTTTTTGCGGGCCGCCGCCGCCCGCGCCGCCCGGGGCCGCCTCGGTTTCCACCCCGGCAGGCACATCCTCGCTGCTCGCATTCGCGGCGGCAGGCGCTGGGCCGTAGCGGTTGACGATGTCCGCAACCTTTTCCAGTGTTTCGCTGATTTTGCGGGTCGGCGGGCTGTCAGCGCCCGCGACTTTCTCGAATTGTTCACCCATGGCGGTCCAGGCGGTCCGCGCCGCGTCCAGGTTCTGGCGCAAAGCCACATACACGCCTGGAGAAACTGCCCGCGCAGTGTTTTTCATTGTATCGTAAGGAATAACGCCGGCTTTGATGCGCGATTCAAGGCGCTTGGCATCCGCGATGGTTTCCAGCTCGGCGGATTGCTCATATTGAAAGAGCATCACCGGCTCGCCATTGGCATCGTTGAACAGCGGCAACTTAAGCAACGGCTGGCTGAGGGTGCCGTCCCCGCCTTCGCCGTTCAGGCCCGTCACCGGGGAGACACGGGTTTCCATGCCGTCTTCATCGGGCATGGGGTATAGCTTGTCCCAGTACCGCTCAACCAGACCACCGATAAGGCTCGCGCCAAAAGCCAAGCCGGCCAGGCCGTCGCTGCGGACCAAAGCCTCGGTGAGCCAGGCGGCGGCTTCCAGGTCCTTGGCTTGTTCCGTTAAAATTTTAACGGCCAAATTGCGCACATTGCGCCAACTGTCGGGGGAAGCACCCTCGCCGCCCGGATTGGCGTCAGCGGCACGCTCAGCGGCCCGGGCCTCCGCACGGGCATCACGCAGACGGAAATAGTTCGAAGTGGGCGAGAAATCGGTCCTGACGTCCGTTCCCGCAGGCGCCTCCTCACTGATGGGCGCTAACAACGCTTCGAGATCCAACCCCTCTATGGCCATTATTTAATTCCCAAATACCAAAATATTGTACTGGCTTTATCCAGTCCCCACAATCATTAAAGTTAGTTTGCCAATTGTTTCAACCCGGTCACGAATCTATCGCTGGACAGGAGTGGTTACCTCAAGGTATCGATGCGGCGGGGAGTGAATCAGTGTCATTCTGCGCGCATATGCATGTTGCGCTGCAAAAAGCACTTGGCCCGGCTATGGATTGCTGACTATCAATGACATAATTGTGGGCCGCCCACATGGAGAGGCTAAATGGTCGCCATTGATCTGAAATCTTTGATCAACCGGCTGGATGATCATTGCCGGCGCGCGTTGGATGCGGCGATCGGACTGACAGTGTCGCGGACCCACTACAATGTTGAGATCGAACATTGGCTGGTTAAGCTGGCCGAAGGGACGGATACCGATGTCGCGGCGATATTCCGCCAGTATGACATCGATCATGGCCGGTTTCTCAGCGATCTGAACCGCGGCCTTGATAAAATGAAAACCGGCAATTCGCGGGTGCCCAGCCTGTCGCCCGAAATTGTCGACCTGAGCAAACAAGCCTGGTTGATGGCATCTGTCGACCAGGGGTTGTCGCGCATTCGTTCCGGGCACCTGCTTTGGGCGCTATTGGCCGATGAGACGCTGGCCCGCCGCGCGCGGGAGGCATCCGGACAATTACTGAAAATTCAACCGGATATTTTAAAACGTGACATGGCGGTGATAACCGCCAACAGCATCGAGGCACAGAGCGCGCCCGCGGCGGTTGATGGTCCCATACCCAATGCCCCAGGTGCGGATGGGGTGGCGCGCCCCGCGGGAACCGGGGCGCTGGACTTGTACACCTATGACCTGACCGCGCGGGCGAGGGCGGGCAAGATTGACCCGATCCTGGGCCGTGATTTCGAAATCCGGCAGGCGATCGATATTCTAACGCGGCGGCGGCAGAACAATCCAATCCTGACCGGTGAGGCAGGTGTCGGCAAGACGGCTGTGGTTGAAGGGCTGGCCCTGAAAATCGCCGAAGGCGATGTCCCCGAATCGATGAAGAACGTGACGTTACGCACGCTCGACCTGGCGTTGCTGCAAGCCGGCGCTGGCATGAAAGGCGAATTCGAGCAGCGGCTGAAATCCGTCATCGATGAAGTCAAGGCAAGTCCGAAGCCGATTATCGTGTTCATCGACGAAGCGCATACGCTGATCGGCGCTGGCGGGCAGGCGGGGCAGAACGATGCCGCCAATCTGCTGAAACCGGCGTTGGCGCGTGGCGAGCTGCGCACCATCGCGGCCACGACCTGGGCGGAATACAAGAAGTATTTCGAGAAAGACGCGGCGCTGACCCGGCGTTTCCAGGTGGTGAAGGTGGAGGAACCGTCTGAGCCGATGGCGATTGCAATGATCCGCGGCCTGACGGATACGCTGGAAAAACATCATAAGGTCAGGATTCTCGACGAAGCGCTCTCGGAGGCGGTTCGGCTTTCGGCCCGTTTTATCCCCAGCCGGCAACTGCCCGACAAGGCTATCAGCCTGATCGATACCGCTTGCGCGCGCGTGGCGATGAGCCAGGCGGCAGTGCCCGCGCCAATTGAGGATTTGCGGCGGCGGATTGACCTGCTTGATACCGAGTTTGGCATTCTTGACCGCGAGATGGCGACCGGTGGCGCGCATGAGGCGCGGGTCGCCGAGATTACCGAGGAAAAGGCGAATATACAGGCGCAGCTTGCCGAACTTGAAACCCGCTTTGAAGCGGAGAAGAAGCTGGCGGCGGAAATTGCCGAGGTTCGGGGCAAGATTGAAGATAAAGAGAATGCCGAGGATAAGGGGGAACTGCGGACCCGCCTCAATGCGCTGCATGAAGATTTGAAGACATTGCAAGGCGAGACGCCGCTGATCTTTCCGGTGGTGGATGGGCAGGCCGTGGCCGAGATTGTGGAGAGCTGGACCGGCATACCCGCCGGGCGGATGCAGTCCAACGAGATCAATACGGTGTTGAACCTCAAATCGGCGATGGAGGAGCGCATTGTTGGCCAGCCGCATGCGCTGGAGGCGGTGGCGCAGGCCATCCGCACGTCGCGCGCCAAACTAACCGACCCGCGCAAGCCAATCGGTGTGTTTTTAATGGTTGGCACTTCGGGCACCGGCAAGACAGAGACCGCGCTGACATTGGCAAACCTGCTGTATGGCGGTGAGCAAAACCTTACCACGATCAACATGACCGAGTTTAAGGAAGAGCATAAGGTGTCGCTGCTGATGGGCAGCCCGCCTGGTTACGTAGGGTATGGCGAGGGCGGTATCCTCACCGAGGCGGTGCGGCGGCGGCCTTATTCGGTGATTCTGCTGGATGAAATGGAGAAAGCGCATCCCGGTGTGCAGGATGTGTTCTTCCAGGTGTTCGACAAAGGCAACATGAAGGACGGTGAGGGGCGGGACATCGACTTCAAGAATACCGTGCTGATCATGACGTCGAACGCGGGGACGGAGCTGATAGAGAAATTGTTTGCCGATCCGGAGACCGCGCCTGATGCCGCTCAGCTTGCCGAGGCCTTGCGGCCGGAGTTGATGAAGTACTTCAAACCGGCGTTTCTGGGCCGCGTGACGATTGTGCCCTACTTCCCGCTGTCGGAGGATGTCATCAAGCAGATCGTGCGGTTGCAACTTAACAAAATTGTTAAACGTGTGCGGGATGGGTACAAGGCGACGTTTGTCTATGCGCCCGAACTGGTGGAAGTGATTGCGGCGCGCTGCAAGGAATCGTCGTCGGGTGCGCGCAATGTCGAGAATATACTCTCGCGCACGCTATTGCCGGAATTGTCGTCCGAGGTGCTCAGCCGCCTGGCGGTGGGAGATGCGATCTCGCATGTGTCTGTCGGGATCGGCCCGGAAGGGTCATTCCAGTACGAACTGAGCTGAAATTCTTCACTTAAAACCACAAGGAGCATAAGACATGGCTATTTATATGAAGTACACGGCCCCGGGGATCACGGGTGGGGTTACCACTCAGGGATTTGCCGGGCAGATCATGCTGAATTCCTTCCAGTTCGGAGTGGGCCGCGGCGTTGGATCGCCAACGGGCAGTTCATCAAACCGCGAGGCTTCCACACCGTCCGTTTCTGAAATTACGGTGACGAAAGACCTTGATGAGGCGACCGGCGGCATACTGAAGGAAGCGTTCAGCGGCGCCGGAAAAGCGACGGCGGTGATTTCCTTCGTGCGCACCGATGGCGGGGGCGGCGTGTGCTATCTAGAATATACCCTTACGAATGTGATGATCTCCGGTTGGAGCACGTCCAGCGGCGGTGATAGACCGAGTGAATCCCTCTCACTCAACTTTACAAAAGTCGAGATCAAGGACACGCCGCAGAAAGATGATGGCACACCCGGCACGCCGTCCACGGTCACCTATGATCTGGCGACGCAGAAGCTGACCTGATTTTGGCGTTACAAACCCGGCGCCGCTGGCGCCGGGTTTGTAAATTACTTTTACGAGACAAATAGTCTGTCCGCATCGAGGTCAACATGAACGTATTTATGCAATGGGTGCAGTATTATGGCGGCACTTGTGTAGCGGAATTTGATCAGACACCGTATTTGCAGTCGTTCCCTGAATTTCTGCGGGGCGGGTGCTGCATGACGCTATGCTGCAACTGGATTGCCAAAGACGGCAACATGAGCGCCTTTCTGACCCACATTAACAGCAGCGCCGGAAAAGCGCAGGTACGCGGGTTCCAAGGTCTGGCCAACAAAGCCTCCGGCCCCGCTTCCCAGTTGGGCGGTTATTTCGTGGGTTATGTCACCGAGGTTCTGAAGATATATAAGTGCAGCTTCAAGGGGGAAATTGCGATGGGCGACACCCGGACGCCATTTTCAATTTCTGAAATTGCGCGGTTTGTACGGGCGAAAGACGCATATTATCAATATCACTTCAAATCCAGTACCGATAGCAGCGGCCATGCCATCGCCTTCAGAAAACGTGGTACTGAGCTTGCGATCTTTGATCCGAACTACGGTATGGCGAGCTTTACCGGCGGGTCTGCCGGGGACCAGTTCACGCAGAGCCTGACCAAGTTACTGACTGACTTTTACACGAATCTCGGCGGCCACTGGGAGTGCATGCGCGTCTATCGCGGCTGAGCAACACAGGCTGGCGGTTAAACTTCCACCACCACCGCCGTCACATTATCATTCACCCGGTGCGCCAGCGCCGCCGCGACCAATAATTCAGGCGGCGGCACGCCATCCGGTGCGCCGAGCAGGCTGGCGATTTCCGCGTCCGAAAGGGTTTTACTCAACCCGTCGCTGCACAATAAAAACCGGTCGCCGGGCTCAATCTGGCCGATCACTTTATCCAGTTCCAGGGTCTCGCAATCCGAGCCGACGGCGCGTGTGATAACATTGGCATGCGGGTGGTGTTCGGCGTCCTCGGGGGCAAGATTGCCGCCGTCGACCAGTTCCTGCACCAGGCTGTGGTCCCGGCTGATTTGCTGCAACACGCCGCCCCGCAGCAGGTAGGCGCGGGAATCGCCGGCCCAGAGGCAGGCAAAATGCCGGTCGCGGATAATCAGCGCGACAAAGGTGGAGGCGATCATGGAATGTCCGCCGCGCTGGGCGGCTTGCGCGCGCAGGGCGGTATGCACGCGGTTGAGCGTGAGCCGTACCTCGGACAATAATTCGGAGCTTGAGAGATGCGCCGGCAGCCGCGCCAATTCGTCGACAATCATGCCGGAGGCGACTTCGCCGGAATCATGGCCGCCCGCGCCATCCGCCACAGCCCAGAGGCCGATATCCGGCCGGGAAAGCATGTTGTCCTCGTTATGCTTACGGACGGCACCGACATCGGTCATCGCCCATGATCTGGTTCTCAACATGGCTGCTCAAGGCTCCGCCGGTTCGGGGTCACGCAACATCGCGCCGGCATGGCTGGGCGGCAGCATGCCGGAAATTTCGAAACGCCTTGGTTTGACAAGGGGGCTGCCCTCGGTCCACCAGCCGGGCGCTGGTAAGGCGGCATCGGCGACCGGCATTTGCAGTATTTGAGCAATGGCTTCGTGGGGGGTGTCTTCCACGATACAAGACAATCCCGCCGCTTCAGCCGCGTCGGCCCAAACGCCGCCGTCTTCCAGGTCGACCGCAGAGGCTGCCAGGGCGCAGAGCACGAAGGGGAAATGCCGGCCGACTTTGTCCGTGCTGGGTAGCCATACACCCAGCACGGCCTGCGGTCCGCAAGCGCCGGGGGGCAGAAAAAACCGCCAGATCGGCGCGGTCATCCAGGCGGCTTCCCAATCGCCCCCCAGTGCTTGGCGGGAGGCGGCGAGGCATTCGCGGCACCACGCGTCGAGCGGTGCGATGAAATCCTCGGGCAGGTTGGCGCGGACGAAATCACCTTTGGTTGGCAGCTTGCCGAAGAAGCCGGTGACCGTGGGGTGGAAATGGCCCATCATCTCATCCTTGCAGGCTCGGGCAGTGGAAATCAGTCAGAACACCGGGGGCAAAGGGGTTGAGCACGGAATCGGCGCTAATGTTGAAGCTGGCGGTATGGCCGCCCTGGCTGAAGGTCAGCGTGTATTGGTCGGACGATCCGGCCTCGGCCAAGCTGCCTTGCGCGAACAGGCGGAACAGCGCCCAGGGACCGGAGGCATCGATTTCCACCGGATTGCCGCCGGTGGCGGGGGTAATGATCAGCCGCGCCGTCTGCATGCCGTCCGCGCCGGGCCAGGAGATTTGCGTCGGCACCGGCGGGCCGTGCGCATAGCTTACCGTCAGCGCGCCGAGTTCAAGCGAGACCTGGGCAGCGCCCGCGTCCAGCGAGGTGGGCGTGATGCTGAATTGCACCTCCGGCTGCGCACTGTTGGCGAAGAATAGTTGTTTGATGTTCTCCGCCCGCTGGAATTCAGCCAGAGCCCCCTGGCTGATCGGCGGCGTGACGCCGTTGACCGCCTGGATCCGCCAGGTTGGGCGCGACATGTCGACAAACTGGCGCACCTGCTGCGAAAAGAACGTATCGATCATGCCGTTCGGCGCGAACAGATGCGAGAAGTCACCCAGCGGAATGTCGGTGCTGGATTCTGGCTCGAACGGATAGCGTCCGGCCACCGCCTGCACGCAAAGCTGCCCGGGGCCACCCGCGCCGTTAAAGGCCGCCGCCGCCGCCTGGGCCGCGCTGCCGCCACGCAGAGCGTTGGCGTTGGCCACCAGTGTTTGCAGCCAGCGAGACACAGGCTGCGGGTCATTCACGGCCTCGCCCTGGAGCAAGGAGGCCGGGTCGCCCCCGGCGGCGGGCGCCGCGGGCGCGCCGCTACCAGGTACGCTGGCGGCCAATTGCGCCATTTGCTGTTGCAGGCTGTTCATCAGGTTGAGCGTGAGCGAGATCGGCGCTCCGGTCCCGGTGCCGACGTAGTTGATCAGCGGCGCGTAGTAGGCATCCACTTCCGCACCGGGCAGCGTGGGGGCGGCACCGGTGGCGGCGGGGGTCATCAGGCCTTGCAGGGCGGCGGTTTCGGCGCTTACCGCCGAGGCGCCGGGCAGGGCGCTGGTGGCGGCGGCCTGCGCGCCGGCCGGCAGGGCGGGAGCTTTGGAAAGTTGCAACTGAGCAATGGCGCTGCTGAGCAGCTTCTGCATCGGCGATTGCGGCGATGACAGCACGTACAGGTTTTGGGTTGCCTGGCCGATGTTGCTGGCTGGGGCGAGGTTGAGGTCACCCAGCATGTTGTTCCACTGCGTCTCGTAATCCTGCTCATAGAGCTTGATGACGTTTTGTTCGAGGTTGACCATGTCGGGGCTGCTGGGGTCGACCTGTTGCGTGGTGCCTAGCACCCAGCTTTCATTCGCCACGTCCTGCGCGGCGTGCGTGAGAGCGGGCAGCAGTACGAGGTGAAAACCGTTGATCGTGTAGAAGCCGGGTACACCCTCAGTCAGTGGTTTGCCGGAGGCGCGGGTGAACAGCCCCGCGCCGGCGGCACCCATGGCGTCGCCCGGCACCCAGGGCGGCACTTGCGCGGCGGCGGCGGAGTCACGGATGCGCGAATACACACGCTCGGCCACGGAAACGCGGCTGAACGTGGCCCGCGCGGATTCAACGAGCGCGCCGTCCAGCGGCACGGGAGGCAATGGCGCGTTCAGCAAGGCGATGAGGTGCTGCATCAGGTCGTCACGCACCGGTTGCGCCGCGAGACCGGGATACAGCCGCTGCCAGTCAAGATTCATCCAGGCTTCGACGAGGGGTTTGTCCATGGGACCCTGGCCGCCCAGCATCAGGTAGACGCGGGTTGCCTGGTAGAGGAATTCCGGCCGGTCGAAGCCGCCGCGCATTTCGGATTCCAGTTGCAGGATCAGGCGGGGCAGCATCGCGTTGTCGAGCGCGTTGAGATACAGCGTCGCGGCGCCGGTGCTCAGTTTATCGCTCTGGTTGAGCCCAAATCCCATGCCGCCATGGCCGCTGGTGCCGCCGGGGCCAAAAGGCATGTTCCGCGCCTGGTCGAGCATCGGCAGCACGGCGAGCATATTGGCGTCCTGCACCGGGTTCAGCGGCAATGCCTGCGCGGTGGTGGTATAGGCCGCCACGGCACTGTTGCTGGCGGCGATGGCATTGGCGTTGTGACCGCGGCTGAGCACCAGCCCGGCGAGCAGGCCCAGGAACACCACCCCGACGGCGGCGAAGCCCCCGGCGCGCAGCAGCATCTGGCGGCGGCGGACGGCCGGGTTGGTGCTGCCCAGCATGGCCTCGTTGAAAATGACGTCGCGCAGCAGGCGGGTGAGGAAATAGCTGCGCCCGGAGGCGGCGCGCAGGCTGGGCGCGCGGCGCTGGTCAATGCCGAAGGCGCGCGAGAGGGCGCCGGTAAGGCGGTCGATCGGCGTGCCTTCCTGCGTGCCGGAAGTCATGTAGACGCCGCGCAGATATGGGGCTGGGTCCAGCGACGAGCCGCCGAAAGCTTCCTGCATGAACTCGTTCAGCGGTGCCGCGAGGCTTGCCACCTGGGCCGGGAAACCCGCGATCAGGGCGCGGCGGTCGGGGCTGCGCTCACCTTGGAGCAGGTCGATCAGGCGTTCATCCAGCCGCGCGACCAGGGCGTTGAATTCCCCGGCGAACCCGCCAACGGGGCCAGCCTGGCCGCCACCCTCGGCGGGGAAAGTGACGCCCCAGACCTGGCCGCGTTTTTCCGCGTCCAGATTGTCGAAAAACTCGGTGAAGCCGGCGAGCAGGTCGGCCTTGGTGAGCAGCGCGTACACCGGCAGCTTCAGGTTCAGCCGTTCGGTGATCTCCTTGATGCGCTTGCGGATGGCGCGCGCATGGGCCAGCCGCTCCTCGCGCGGTGCGGCGGCGATATCGGCAAGGGAGACGGCGACCAGCACACCGTTGAGGGCCTGACGCTCGCGGGTGCGCTTGAGCAGGTCGAGGAAGCCTTCCCAGCCGGCTTTATCGACGCTCGCATCGGAATCCTGTGTGGTGTAGCGCCCGGCGGTGTCGATCAGCACCGCGTCCTCGGTGAACCACCAGTCGCACAGCCGCGTACCGCCGACACCGGCGACAGCACCCTGGCCAAGCTCCGCCGCCAGCGGGAATTTAAGACCCGCGTTGAGCAGCGCCGTGGTTTTGCCAGCGCCCGGCGGGCCGATGATGACATACCAGGGCTGTTCGTAAATATAGCCCTTGGTGCCCCGCGCCTTGCGCAACAGCGCCAGGGAAGTCTTGAGTTTCTCGCCCATTGCCGCCAGTTCCTCGGCGGCGGCGGCGTCCTTGGCCGATGCCCCGGTGGCGGCGACACCGGCTGCCAGCTGGGCCTCGCGTTTTGCCCGGCGGTGGCTGAGCAGCAGGTTCACCCCCAGCCAGACGGCGAAAATAACCAGGATGATGACGAGGCGGATGATCCACCCGGCCAGCGCCGCGATGAACGGCGCGAAGAACCACACCAGGGCGGCCAGCACGGCGGCGCCGATAAAGCTCAGGAACCAGCGGGCGACGAAGAAACTCAGGACTTTGCTCATGGGTACGCTCAGTTCTGGATGGCGTGGTTAAGCACGATTTCGATCCGGCGGTTCTGCGCCCGTCCGTCAGCGGTATTGTTCGCGGCCACGGGGTCGGCATCCCCCATGCCCTTGGCGGTGATGCGGCTCTGATCGCCGATGGTCTGGTCCATGATCGAGGCGGCGGCCTGGGCGCGCGCGTTGGAAAGCTCGAAATTCGAGGGGAATTGCAGGGTATGGATCGGCTGGTTGTCGGTATAGCCGGTGACCACCACGGTGCCGGTCTCGCGGCCCAGGGCGGTGCCGATTTTCTGTAACAGTGGCACGTCGTCGTCCTCAACCACGGCGCTGCCGCTGCCGAACAGGCCCTTGTTGTTGATCCGCACAATGGGTTCATTGACGGTGCCGAGCACGCTGACCTTGCCGGCCGCGATTTCCGGCGACAGGAAGCCGCTGATGCGGTCCAGGATTGTGGGGCCGGGGGCGACTGGCTCAATCGGAGCCACCACGGGCTGGGCGCGCACGATCGTGGGTAGTGCTGCCGGCGGGGCGGTAACGGCAGCCTCGAACTGCGCATCGGACTGACGGCCGAGCGAGAACAGGAATACGCCGTAGAGCCCGCCGAGAACGCCGAGTGCCACCACCCCCGCCAGCCACACCGGCACCGAGAAACGTTTGGCGCGGTAGGGGGCAGCCACACCCTGCCAGTGCGGTGAAAGGGCGGCTTCCCCGGCCGGGCTGAGGCGGCGGATAACCTCGTAGGTGTCCTCGCGCAATTTGTCGATTTCAGCGGGGCCGCGCGGCGAGAGCCGGTAGCGGCCCATGTAGCCGAGCGAAAGGCAGAAATACATCAGTTCCAGCACCGGCAGGAAGTTGCCGGGGTTTTGCCGCAACTGTGTCAGCACGTCGAAAAACCGCTCGCCGCTGCGTACCTCCTGGTGAAAGGTGGAAACCATCGAGCGCGTCGCCCAGGCGCCCTGGCTGCCCCAGGGGGTGGCCAGCACCACGTCATCAAGGCTGGCGCACAGCGCGTAATGCGCCGGGCGGAGTTGCTCCATCGGGATATTTTGCGCGCGCGCCACTTCTTCGAAACGGCGTATCTCGCGGGTCGCGCGTTCGCGCAGATCGCCGGCATCCGGTGCGCTCAAGGTATTGCGCAGGCGCGCCAGCAATTGCAGCAGCGGGCCGGCGGCGGCGATCAGCGGCGAGCCGCCCATGCCGATGGTCTCCGGCGCATCGCTGGCCGCGCGGGGGGCCGGTTGCGGGGCATATTGCGGTGCTGCCGGCTGCTGCGCCGCATAGGGCGCGGCCGGAGCATCGAACGGCGATGGTCCGGGCGGCGGCGCCGCCGGGGCGGCGGGTTTCTTGCCGCCGGGCATCGGGCGGATAATCGTGCGGTCGGAATCTTCCGGTTCGGAAAAGGGATTGTCGGTCATCGTCTCGGTCCTCGTCGATGCACGCGTTTATAGTTTGTAAAGGCTCAGCCTTTGATCGCCCAAAGCTCCATGCGCAGATTGGGGAACTCCCCAGAGATATGAATGGCAAAGCCCCCGGAGGTTTGCATTTGCTGCCAGTGCGGACTGTTGCGATCCAGCTCGAAATAGGTGGCGCCAGCGTAAAACGGAATTTGCCGGGGCGCCACTGGCATCGGCCGCACGGCGATGCCGGGCAGCGCAACGTTGACCAGCTCGCGGATATGTTCAACCGCGCCAATTTTCACCTGCGCAGGGAACAGCCTGCGCAGGGTCTCGGTCGGCACATCGGCCTGCACGCTGAGCACGAAATTCGCCGCACGGAGTATGTTGCGGTCGTTAATCGGCCCGACATGCACGCCGTGGCGGCGTTCCTGCAGCGGGATCGCCACCGCATTCTGTTCGATCACCGACGACAGTGAGCGCCGCAGATCGGCGATAACCGGCGCAAAACTGCGTTGCAGATCCTCGTGGCGATAACCGGGATAGGTGCTGGGGCGGCGGTTCGCATCGGTGAAGGTGGCGAATTCCGCCGCCATTTCCACATACGCCGCGTACAATGTCTCGGGGTGAATATTCGCGGCATCGGCCCAATGCTGGAGCAGCGCCTGCCAGCGGTTGATCGCCTGCAGCAACATGAAATCCGCGACCTCGGCCACGCCGCGCGCGCCCGGTGCATTCACCCGCGCCGCCAGGGCCTCGCCGCGCTGGTTGATCATGCCGGCAAATTCAGTGATCAGCCCGGCCAGCGCCGGCACCGCGTTGCACACCAGCGCCGGGGGTAACCAGTTGTCGTCCAGCGTCACCCGTTTGTCGGAGGAAACCTCCATGATGCGGGCGACCGGAATGCACAGATACCCGCCGCGGTCGTCGGTATCGAGCAGGTAGCGAAGCTTGAGCCGGCCGATAAGCAATTCCGATGCCTGCGGCGAGGCGGAATGGGTGTCGTAGGCTTCAAACGATTGCGCTCTGTAGCGGCCTTCGGCACTACCGTCGGCGGCGGCGATTTCCACGGCGCCATTCTGGCGGATCGGCAGGGCCAGGTGGATCAGCACGCCGCGCGTGTTATCGGGCACCTCGAACGGCGGTGGATGCTCGGTTTCGCCCGGCAGCGAGAAGGGCGTTCCGTCCTCGAACACACCCGCGGCGGCGGCCACGGCGAAACGGCCGGTGCCGAGCAGGTCCTTGTCCAGCGTGATCTGCGTTAGCCCCCAGGGGTGCGGGCGCAACGCCGCAACCCGGCCACGCACAAAAGCTTCCAGCCAGCGGTCCTGCTGTTGGAAATGCTGCGAGCGGAGGAACATCCCCTCCTGCCATACAACGCGGTTGGTCCAGCTCACGGGCGTCCTCGCATGAAGTTCAGATCCCCATAATCTACCGTTCAGCCGGCAGATTTGTTTACTATTGCAGTGTCGCGGTTAATCCATTTATCCGCAAGGTCAAAGCCGTCGTTCCGCTGGCGGCGACCGGTGCCACCAGCTTCCACGTTGAATGATTAATGTCCCGGAACAGCACCGCCACCCCGACGGAGGTGACCGTGGGCTTGAGGTTGCGTGTCTCGCTCAAGCTTTGGCCGGGCGTCAGCAGAAACTGTTCGGAGCTGCCAGCTTCATCGGTACCCAGCACGGCGGCTTCCTGCCCGGTGAGCGAATAAAAATCGGTCGACTGGAATTTACCCGTGGCGGCCAGCTGGTACAGCCGCACGGCCACGGCGGTGCCATGCCCGGCGGGGTCCGGGTTCTGCCCCGCGCTGCCGGTAATGGTGAGCGCGAGCACAGGTGGCGGCGGCGGCGGCGCGGCGCAGCCAGCCAAGGCAAGGAACACGAGGCCGGAAAGGATTTTTTTCATGACGGCTCCTTGGCGCTGATTTCGCGCAGGGCGGTTTCATAGGCGCGGGCAAACGTTTTGCCAAAAACGCTGTCGAAATCGTCGGTGAGCGCCCGTGTGACGCTGTCGTGAAGTTTTTCATAGGCTTCGAACGCACGCGCCTTTTTCTGCGCGGGCAGCACGGTCATGCCGCCCTGCTGCTCCGCTTCGGCACGCAGGCGGGCTGGGTCCAACTGCGCCAGGAGGGCACGCACGGCATCCTGCATGGCAGCCATCGTCGCCAGTTCGTGCAGCCGCATGTCGCGCAGGGCGTCGGCCACGGCGGCGTCCGGCTTCATGTCGATCCGGCGGCCGACGCCGAGCAAGGCGCTCAGTGCGTCGTCGTCATCGGCGGAGAATTTCAGCGGGTTGTTGCCGCGCGAGCGGATCATCGTCTGCTCGATACGGAAACCGCCCTTAATTTCCGCGCGCGCGATAAGCGCCTGGCGGATACCCGAGACCGTGGCACGGAAGGCGGCGCCAATGGCCCGCATGGTGCTCTCGGGGTTCTCCGGCCTGGCGCCGCGCATGCCGGCACCTTCGAGAAAGGCGGCAAGGACGGCATCCGGCGCGGCCGGCGAGATGGAAGCCGGAGGCGGTGGCGCTGCCGTGGCAATGGGCTGCGTGAGCGTGACGAAGGGCGGCGCGGGCTGGGCCGGTACCGCCTGCGGTGCCTGAACTTTGGGGGCGAAAGGGTCCTCCTCGAACGGATTGGGCAGCGGCGGCGCCGATGGTGATGGCGGCGGCGATGCCGGGGGCGCGGGTTCCGCAAAGGGGGATTCACCGGTATCCAGCGAGGTGAACATACGCTCAGCCGGCGGCCGCGGCGCGAATTGCGGGGCCGGTTGCGGGGCTGGTTGCGGTGGGGCCTGGGCAGGCAGCGGCAGCGGCGCAAAATTCTGTGCCGGTGGTGGGGTTGGCGTCGCGGTGGGGAAACCAAGGTCCCAATCGTCATCAGCCGGCAGTTGCTGCGTGGCTGGCGGCGGCTTGAAGGCATCGCTGAAGGATTGCGAATGATCAGGTTGCGTCGGCGCGCCCAGGAAATCGTCGTCGGCTGACGGCGCGAGCGGGTCGAACTGGTCTGACATTGTCACCGAATTGCGCGGCGGCGGTCCACCGAACAACGGGTCGTTGCCAAAGGCCGACGAGCTAAAGGTCTCGGCCGGCGCCTGCTTCTCGGCAAATACGTCGTCACCAAACGGATCATCGAACGGCGAGGAGGCTTTGGCGCCGAAAGCGGGGCCGGCGCCAAAGCCCTGCTCTTCGGTGATCCGCACCTCGATCTCATAGGCGCCGAGCCTGATGCGGTCGCCATCGGCTAAATTGCGGATCTGGCCCTGGCCGATCGGATCGGCCTCGCGATTGAGAAAGGTTCCATTGGTGCTGATATCGGCGATCGCCCAGCCGCCGTTACGGTAGGCGATGACGCAATGTTTTTTGGAAAGCATGCGGTCCGGGTCCGGCATGATCCAGTCGTTATCCGGGCCGCGGCCGATCCGCAGTTCACCTCCGGTGATGCGCTTGGTTTCCGGCGGCACCGTGTCCGGGCATCGCAAAACGCTGAGTGTCAGGGTCATTCAGCCTCCACGGGTAGCCGGCCTGGGCCGCCACCGGCGATATCATGTGCCGACTGCAGGAACAGTGCAAGCCGTTGTTTTTGGCGGTTCGGCGCGCCGCGCACGGAAGCCAGCGCGACCGCCCCGGCGACGGCCACACCGGTGAGATGCGGCGGGGCGGGAACGGGCGGCGTGTTCAGCGGTGTGACCGAATCCCCGCTCCAGAACGCGGCGACGGCGGCCCAGGATTCCGGGCTCTGAAACCCGGCGCGTTTGGCTTCCTCCATGCCGGCCCGGCGGATTTCGTCGCTTTGCTGGCGCACCCAGGCCTCGGCAAGTTCGCGCATTTTGGCGTCTTGCGCCGGAATTTTGTCGGGGGGCGTATGGGTCGCGCACATGCACGCCCACCATACGGCTTCGCGCTTGGGCAGCGCGTGGGCGAACACCCTTGTCGCCTCGACGAGAAAACCCGCATTGGTAAGCGCCTGGATGATCCCCATGAGATCACCCTGGCCGGCGGTCAGTTCCTGGGCTTCGGGCGGCAGGCTGCAACGTTGCAGCACACTGGAGACTTCGGCGGCGGAGAGCTTGTTGGCTTTTGTGGCACTCATGGCGTCCTCAAACTGCTATCGTCATGAATTGATATTTACCAGGCCGCCGGTCAGATTCAGCATGCCGGTGCCGGTAACCCCGGTCGAGGCCGAACCGGTGATATTCACCTGGATGCCATTGATGGTTACCCCTGATTCCGAAAGTGCCACCGAGTTGCCGCCGACGGTGAGCGTAATGCCTGAGGTGTTGATGACCAGCGTATTGGCGCCGACCTGCAGCGTAATGGATTGCCCCGCCGTATGCGAAATCGAACCCGTGCTGACGGTCAAGGATTCGTTGCCCTGGCTGACCGTGGTTGAAAGATTGCCCTGGCTGACCGTCAGCGAATCATCGCCCGTGACCGTATCGGTCTTTTTTCCCTTTATGGTTACTGTTTCATCTTTGGTGACGGTGACATTGCGGTTATTGCCAATCGACAGCGTCTGATCGTTTTCCGTTTCCAGCAGGTAGTCTTTCTCGGCATGCAGATAGAACTTCTCGCTGCCCATCGTGTCGTCGAATGACAATTCATGGAAATTGCTGGTGCCGCCATTCTTGGTCGAATGCGTCCGCCAGCCAGTTTTGTTTTTGTCGGCGACGGCGAAGACCGGCGCATTGGCGCTGTTGTACATGCAGCCGACGACAACCGGGTGATTGACGTCACCTTCCAGGAAGGCGACGGCGACTTCCATGCCGATGCGCGGAATAAACTGGGTGCCCCAGTTGTTCCCCGCCCAGGATTGCACGACCCGCACCCAAAGCGTTTTCTCCGTGGTGATGTCACCCTGGCTGTCGGAGGGAAACTGCACTTGGATGCGGCCGAAGTCGTCGGTGTAGATTTCCTCGCCCGATGAGCCGATGACGATCGCCGAATACAGCCCGCCCATCACGGGCGCCTCGGCCGTGGGCTCGCCACAATAGGGTGTCGCCGCCGGAATGGCATTGCAGTTCATCGAGACCGAGCCGCCACCGCCGCCAGTGGAACCGTCGGAGGAATCACCCGCCTGATAGGAGACTGAGTGGATGACGTAGTCACCTGAACTGCCGCCGTTAATCGGGTCGTTGGTGAGTGAAAACTTACCCCCGGAGACAAAATGCAACAGTTGCCCGCTGCCGTTCAGAGTCTGCGCCGCCGCCTCCGCCGCCAGCATGCGCCATTTGGCGCGCGTTTTGGCATCCTGCGTGGTGCCGCGGATCGCTGGCCAAGTGTAGTGCGTGCGCTGGCTCGCGGCACTGGCCGCGAGCACGGTGGTTTCCGTACCCGTAATGGCGCCGGGTGCCAGATCGTCAGTCTCCATGTGGTAGTCGTCAACCCGGAACGAGCCAACCGCCGTGCTGTCGGTCTTGTCCCAGGCGTTCATCGTGCCAAGCCCCTGGCCGGTTTGGTCCAGTATGACCGAGGGCTGGCTGAGAGCCTGAAACGCCGTGTTGCTGTCGGCCAGAATCAGCGTGTGGCTGCTGCTGTCATGCGTGAAGAAGTAGAAAATACCCTCGTCTTCCAGCATTCTCTGGAAAAAGTTGAGGTAGGACTCGTTAAACTGCACGGTATAGTCGCGCGCCGTGTAGGTGTTTTGCAGTTTCGAGGAGTAGGTGACGCCGAACTTGCCGAGAATCGCCTCCAGTATGTCCGGCACGGACATTTTTTGATAAAACCGGCAATCCTGCGTCTGCCCGAGGAACCACAGCTTGGGCACGACGGTAAGCTGGTAGCGCCACAGGGATTTGGACGTGTCGGGCATCTGCCGGACCGAGGAGACGATGCCGCTGATATACCGGCCATGCCCCGTGGGGTCGCCAAGCGTAATGGTGACAGGCTTGTCCAGCAGGCTGTTGGGGTCGAGCAGCGCTTTTCCCGAATGCAGGTCGACGGTGTAGACGAACGGGCGGTTGAGCCCCTCCTCGCCGCTGACGGAGGACACGCCGAACGATGTATCGGGCAGCGGTGTGGAGATTGAGAGAAAGTCTATGGTGCTGCTCATATCTTATCCCTGCGTCCAAGTTCTACCGGGGGCGGACGGCCTTTTCCTAATTTTACAGCAAACTCCTCTAAACACAGGCATAAAGCAAGACAGGACATGGCCATGGCCCGGTGCGCGGCCATCACCCCGCGGGGGGCGTGGCCGGCGGGTTGAGCAAATTCCCGCGCTTCACGAACTTCCCGTTCGTCACAGTGCCGAAATCTCCAGGGACCATGCCGGCCGGACAGGCGCCCAGCCATTTCGAGTCAGCCACCATGCTACTGGACATGCCGGTGCCAGTACTTTGTGAGACCATGTGGTAGGCCGTATCACCCTGCGGCGTAATCGTGCCGTTGAAGGTGATCACGCCGCCTTTGCCGCCCAAGGGGTCCGGGCAGGAGCCCGTAATGGTATAAACGCCGCCGGTTTTCTCGATGTCCATAGGGCCGCAATGCGATGAGCCGCCGGTGAGCATTTTCATCGACTGCGCATCGGTCGCGGCATTCGAGCACAGCTCGTTGATGATCGGCGTGTCACTGTTATCGTTGATCGTTTGCCCGTTCATGAGCATTTTCATGTGCATGACCATGGTTGTCTGCCAAAGGCCGGGTTTGCGCGGTGGAAACGTCGCCGAGGCCTGTGCCGTAGCGCAAAACAGGGCGGTTCCCGCCGAAACCAAAGCCGCCGCACGCAGCCATTTCGATGCGGATATCCGTTTACTCATAGCCACCTCCCCGTTGCTAAAAAACCTATTGCGCCGTTACCTCACCGATCGGGAATGAATTCAACTGGCTCTGCGCGGCGGTGAATTCCGCGTCCTGGGTGTGGTTGCGCGCCCGCGCCAGCGCGCCGATCTGCTCCGACATATATTCGCCAAGCGAGAGCGCCCCGACGATGCCGTGCGAATCGTGCGGCGCCTCACCGGAAAAAGCCTCGCGCAGCGCGTATATAAGCACGCCGTCACGGCCGTTGTAGCTATCCAGCGCCTCCTGCGCGGAACTGGAGGCGGAAATAATATAGCGCCCCGTCTCCTGGCCGACATTGGCGAGGCTCGCGGCACTCACGTTGCCCGCGTAGCAGGTGTCGATGAACAGCAGCGTGTCGCGTGCGCGGATATTCGCCAGCGCCGAGATCAGCGCATTTTCGGTGATCGCGCCGTCCTCGATGCTCTGCCATGAGGAAAGGTTTTTGATATCCTGTGGGATCAACAGGAACCTTCCGTCGTTCGTGTTCACGCCGCCATGGCTTGCGATGTAAAACAGGAAAGTGTCACCGGGCTGCGCCTGTCCCGCCACATTGGCCAGCGCCGCAAGAATCCCGGCGCGCGTGGCTTGCGCGTCGGTGAGCAGCGTAACGTGCACATTGGCATAAACCGGGCTGGCGGCCTGTTTGACCAGGCTGGTGAAGCTCTGTGCGTCGGAAACGGCAAAATTCAGCGTGAGGCTGGGGTCCGCGGCGAAATGGTCGATGCCGATGGCCAGCACATACAGCGTCCCCGAGGCCAACGGCGCTGCCGCCGGCGCGCCGGCGCGGGTAATGAGCAGCGGCGGGGATTCCGCGTAAATCGCATTGCCGCCGTCGTACTGGCGCAGGATCACCTCGTTGGCGCCGGGATCGAGCGGAACGGTGAGGTGGGTCTGTGCGCCGCCGTTGGTCAGGACCGGCGCCGCCTGGCGGCCCGTGTTGCGGCCATTGACGAAAATATCGGTCGCGCCGACGCCCAGCCCGTGGTCCTCGACTTTTGCCGTCAAGTCCAGCGCCGTTGCATTGGCGGGCAGGGTGATGCTGGCGGTGCTGGTGAGCGCCACCGGGTTGCATTGGCCGTTGACCGTTGCGCAAGCCCTCTCGATGCCGATAACGGGCTCGTGCACCAGGCGGTCGTGCAGATCGCCGATGGCGGCCAGGGCAGTGGTTTGCGGCGCGTTATTGCCCGCTAGCGCGGCGCGGACCACGTCCGGCGCATGGAACAGGCGGAAGGCCTGCGAGAAACTCACCCATTCGGGCTGCTGGTTGGCGCCGAGATTAACATGGAACCCCACCAGATTCTGCCCGCCGACATCGGCTTCGTCGAAAAAACCGGCGGGGGTGAACAGCACCCAGCGCGTGTTGTCGGCGGCGGCGAACAGTGTGGCGCGCGGCAAGAGTGTGCCGTCAGGGTTCACGCCGTACCAATGCAGCGTGCCGTCCAGCAGCGCCGCGACAATGGTGTCGCCGCCGGCGTTGATGCTGACCGCCCAGGCGGCGGCGTCCACCGGGGTGCTGCCAAGCAATTTGCCGCTGGCGCCGTACACCCTCAACTGCGTGTCCGTACCCAGCAGGAATTTCTGGCCTCCTGGAAAAATCGCCAGACTGCGGCTGTATTCCTCGCGGTCCAGTTGCAGGTTGACGCCATTGACCGAGGGGGCATCGGTGTCCTGCCAGTTGCGAATGTTCAGGCCGGGCGCGGTGGTCCGCGCGGTGGCAAAGCCATCATCCAGCGCCGGCACCGCAGCCAGCGTGCGCGCATTGGCATCGAATTTCAGCAGCGTCGCGGAGGACTTGAATTCCACAGCCATGCCGTCTGCGGAAATGCCTAGGGCACCGCCGCGTGCCAGGCGTAAATCAGCAACCGCTGGCGCGGGTTGCATGGCAATGGCGCCATCCGGCCCGATCCGCCCCCAGCCGGGGTCCTCGGTGGCGTACACCGCACCGCCGCCGGGCACGGCTTTTATATCCCGGATGGTGTCGTGCGCCGCCGCGAAATCCTGATGCGCGCCGAGGCCGAAGTCTCCCCAGCGGCGGATCACATTGCCCTGGGGGTTGCGCGCGTAACCTCCCGCCAGCAACGAGGTGCCGCCGCCTACGCCCGCCCAGTCTACCGCCAGCAGGCCTTCTCCAGTCAGGCCGGTGGTATCCGGGGCAAAGGCTTTTTTCAGTGTCGCGGCTGCCAGTACGTCGACCACCGGCGTACCGGCCCGGTCGTTTTCAAACGTGACGGCCACAAATCCGCCGTCGGGGGAAACCGCAAGCCCCCAGGGGCGCAACCCGGGCTCGGGCGTAACGCTAGCAAAACGGTGGCCGGTGGCGCCATAGCCGCGCACATGTCCATCGGCGCTTGCCGTATAGAGATCATTCTGATTGTCGAAGCGCAGGCTGCGGACCGGCGCGGCGTAGTCGGTATCGGTGAACAGGGAGCGGCCGGTACGGGCGTCCCACACCAGCACGCCCCCCTTGGCGAGGCCCGCGGCCAGCCGGGAGTCGTCGGGTGAAATATCCAGGTCATAAACCGGTGAAGCCAACCCAGGCAGCCGCGCCAGCAGCCGGTTCTGCGCCACGCTAAACATATAGATGCTAAAGCTGCCGTCCCAGGTGCCGCCTGTCGCCCCCGCCGCGAACACAGTTTTGCCGTCCGGGCTCAGCGCCACGGCATACAACTCGCCTTCCTGCCGCACACCGATCGGCGGCCGCAACACCGCGCGTTCGATGTCGTCAGGCAGGGAATAAAGCCGGATCGTTTTGTCGTAGCCGGCGGCGGCCATAAGGGTACCGGCGGCATCCACCGAGACATGCGCCACCGCTCCAGTCGGGCCACCGGCCTCGATCCGCAAAAGCGGCTCCTGCGGAGGCCCCGCCGTGGCCGCACCGGCGACGCAAGGCGTAAGGGCCAACAGCAGGGCGAGAAAAAGCGGCTGGCTCCCGCTAACTCGCGAGCTGGAAGCCATTTGCCACCGCACTTTGGCTCACAGACACGTTTTGCGCAAAGGCATCGCGGCTGGCGGCGTTGCTGCCATCCAATTGCTGGATTTGCGAACCGCCGCTGGGGGCTGCCGCGGTAGAGGCCGGAATGTGCAACACATGGTGACTGCCCGGCTTGCCGACATCATCCATCGGCGCAAACCCGCGTGTGCCGTCATCGGCCTGCACCAGCGCATAGCCGTTGCTGCTGCCGGTCACGGTCACCGGCTCGTGTTCCGTAGCCTGGCCAACGACGGGGGCTGAAGGGTCCGGGCGCAGATATAGCGGGGTATCCTCGCGGATTGCCGCCGGTTCCGAAATGGCGGCGGTTCGATCGCTGCTGACAGCCGGGGTGCCGTTGTTCAGATTGGTAACGGCGGTATCGAATTGCGCGCCGCGTGATTGGATCTGCCCGTTGATGGTCTGGGCCAGCGTCAGATCGCGCTGCGCCAAGCTTTTCACCTGCGCCATCTGGGTCTCGGCCTGGGCCTGGGTGATCTGCCCGGCGGCATACTGCTGGCGAATGGCCTGCGCCTGACCGAAGCGGCAATCCATGTCGTTGTTGAAGGCCAGCTGGGTCTGGTTGATCTGCGCGTTTTCCGTGGTGAGGTTATTGGTCACGGTGGCGTCCATCTGGGACTCGCTCTGCTGCTGCTGCTGCAGCGCCTCCCAGTAACCACCAGCCGCACCCACCGTACCGCCGACCGCCGCGCCGATGAGCGCACTCTTCAGGTTGCCCCCGGCCAGCGCGCCGATCAGCCCGCCGCCCACGGCACCCGCAGCGGCACCGGTCAAAATGTCCTGGCCGAAGAAATTCCCGGTTTCATCCAGCGCCACAGCCTGAGCATGGCAACTATCGGAGCCGTCATTCGGCCCGACCCGGCCCTCCTGGGTGAAGGATGTAACACCCGAGCCCATACCGCCGCCATTGGCGCAACCGCTGAGAATAAGGCCAAGAGCAAGTGCGGGAGCAACCGGCCGGAGATATGACACCGAAATTCTGAGAATCATGGCTGTTCCACCCTATTTCTTACGGTTCCGACATCCTTATAATGGGTTTTAATGCAATTTGTCACGTCGGCAGAATGCTTTCGCTTACCCGTGAACATTGCTGACTTGGCTAATGATCATTTAGTGCACACGCAGCCGTGTTCAGTGTAAGTGGTTGCGTGCCCCCGATGGAACGCGCGGCTCCGGATCGACGGATAAATTTACAATGATTTCAAGGCGTTCCAGTTATTACTTTCGTGGCATTTGGCACGCCATTCTCGAACAAAACTGGGCACCATGGCGCCAGCTGGCGGCAAGTCAGTAAGTGACGGGAGTGTAAAAACCCTGGGCTGACGGTCGATATGGTGCCAAGATTTGTGCCTTGGCAGTGGGAGACGGTGAAATGGAGTGGACCATCAAACTGGAGGCGCGCACCGGGTGGGGCGAGGTCCATACCCACGAAATCGCGGTTGTAACGCGCCGGCCTGTTGGTTTGACGGCCGACGAAGTGGGTATGTCGCTTGGGGAAGCGAAGGGCTTGCTGGCGGAAATTCAGCGTTGCATCGTGAGCAGTCAGATCGATGAGCAGGTGATGTGCGCTCGTGTCTGCGCCGACTGCATGGGTTTGCGTGAGATTCGGGATCATCGAACCCGAACGATACAAACGCTCTTTGGAACGGTAGTGGTCGATGCTCCCCGGCTCAAGCTTTGTGTCTGCGTCGATACGAAGGGGTTCAAAGACATTTCGATTTCGCCGCTGTCGGAGCTTCTGCCAGATCGCTGCACGCCGGAATTGCGGCGCACGCAAAGTGAACTGGGCGCGCGCCACTCGTTTCGGGAAGCCGCCCGGCTGCTGGCCACGTTCTTGCCGTGCTCACCACAAAATCAAAGCAGTGTGCGCAACCGCCTGCATCGGACATCCGAAGAACTCGAAGTGGCCGATTGCCGTTCGAAGGCCAAACCTGTGTCAGCCTCAGGCGCTGGCGAGATCGTCGTGTTTATTGACGGCGCGCATATTCGGGCCGTTCCCGGCCATCAGAGCCGTCATCTCGATGTCACGGTCGGCAAGGTAGAAGCGCGGGGTCGGCCACCCCGACGCTTCGGCCTAGCGCCGAAAGGGGCCGAGCGGCCCCTTTCGAATGTTCGTGCGGCACTGGTTGAGCAAGGTTGGCAGCCAGGGCGGCCCGTCACCGTCATAAGCGATGGCGAGCCTGCCCTCCCCAACCTGGTGCAGACTGCCATCAACGAGCCGGTAATACACATTCTCGACTGGTTTCATATCTCCATGCGGATACGGCATATTGAACAATCAATGGCGGGCCTCTACGCCATGAAGCCGGCAAACACCGCACCTCTGGATTATTTTGCCTGGTCCATCGATCGGCTGCGTCATGTGCTCTGGAACGGCTATCATGAAGAGGCGTGGCAGTCGCTATGGGACTTGCAGAACGTGGCGGGCGGGATCCCGCAGCTTAACGGGGTTAGATTTGAGCGGCCAGTCCAAGGTTTCCTCCGCCTGTGCGCCGAGCTTCGTGGCTATATCCGCAACAATGAGGACGCGATTGTATGCTACCATCAGCGCTACCATGACAAGCGCCCCGTCTCGACCTCGCGGGCTGAAGGCTGCGTGGATGAAATCGCCAATGCGCGAATGGCAAAAAAACAACGCATGCGGTGGTCACCGCGAGGCGCCCACCATGTCGCTCAGGTCAGAGCTGCCACTCTCGACGGGCGCCTAATGCCTTTGGGCGTCCAACTTGCCGCCTGACTGCCCAGATTTTTTACACTCCCCATTTTCCTCAATGGGGGCACACGCAACCCTTTGATTTTGGCCAATGCGGTGTCGAGCGATCTAAAAGGCGCGACAGGCAGGGCGCCGGGAAAAATGGCGGTATCCCGGCAACCGCCAAAACACAACATCCACACCGCTCTTTAGGGAGAAGAAACCCATGGAAAAAGTCACGATCCCCCTGAACCTGACCGATGACGAGGCGCATGGCCTGGCGCAGCTGGTCAAACGGTTGGGCCGGCGATCGCTGGGCAAGGATGACCTGAACCTCGTCACGCCGGAAGAGGCAGATCAGGCGGATGCGGCCGTGATCATCCTGCGGGATGCACTTGCCGCAGCCGGATATGCACCGCGATGAGGCAAATTCTTGAAAGCCGGCGAGCTCGTCGTGGCTGAGACGGCGCTGGCGGTCATTGAGCGGGATGCGGCGGCGCGCGCCACACGCCGGCTGATGGAGCAGGCCCGCGAAGCGCTGCCACCTGAACTGGCCTATCTTGCCGATGGGTTGATGGCGGAGGCGATCGTCAAAGCCGTTGAATTCTCGCGGCATTCGGTTTCTGAGACGACCGAGAAAATTTATGCTGATGACTGGACTACGTTTCGCGCCTGGTGCGCCGAACGCAAGGCGCCGGCACTCCCGGCACACCCGGTTGTGGTGGCGTCATACCTCTCGGAATGCGCCGACCGGATGGGGCGCAGCGGGCTCAGGCTGATCCTGGCCGCAATTGCTTTTTATCATCGCCGCTCCGGCCATCCCTGGACCTCGGCCGATCCGACAATTTCGACCGTGATGCGGAGCATTCTGCGCAAGTAGCAGCGCCCGGTACGGCCTGCCGCGGCGCTCGCCTCCGACGAAATCATCAAACTGCTCCGGGTCTGCATTCCTAAAAAGGGCGCTGAAGCCAGCCTGGCGGATCTGCGTGATCGGGCTTTGCTCCTGACTTGCTTTGCCGGCGGGCTGCGGCGCTCGGAATTGGTGGCGCTCGATGTCGAGGATCTCAAAATTACCAATGACGGCATCAAGCTCAAGATTCGCCGGTCCAAGGCCGACCAGGAAGGGGAGGGGGCAGTTGTGCTGATCGGCAGCGGATCGCGTCCCGAAACTTGTCCGGTGGCGGCAATGCGCGCCTGGCTGAAAGCTGGCGCCATCACCTATGGTCCGGTCTTCCGGCGCATCACGGCCGCCGGCGCCATCGAGGGACGGTTGACCGGCAACGGGGTCTGGCGCGTGCTGCGCCGGCGGGCCGCGCAAGCCGAGCTGACGGTCGAGGACGGCGAACGCCTCTCGCCGCATGGCATGCGCGCCGGCTACATCACCGAAGCCTACCTTAACGGCGCGCTGGACGAGCAGGTCATGGCGCATGCCAGGCAAAAGAGCATCGAGACGACCCGCCGCTACCGTAACCGCGCCAAAACCGTCGCCGCCAGTCCAACCAAACTTCTCAACCTGTAACCTCATGGCATCCCCACCTTCCGAAAGCCCAACGCGACGCGCCAAGACCGGGGCAGGGCGTCCGGAAGGTGCAGGGCCCCATGCCGCCGGAAACGCCAGCGG
>Ga0182014_10000540_pt1 | contig 50363 bp, 43 predicted proteins | sample 612S2DmetaG_FD_120489 | JGI IMG/M metagenome (GOLD analysis project Ga0182014, IMG submission 120489) | Permafrost microbial communities from Stordalen Mire, Sweden - 612S2D metaG | ecosystem: Environmental > Terrestrial > Soil > Wetlands > Permafrost | place: Sweden: Stordalen | collected... | reverse complement strand
TCATACGCGGTCCAAGGCCCAAACGAGTCCAAGCATCGCGAGAGCGAACCCTACGATGCCCAGTAGTGAATAGATATCTGCCATGGAGCAAGTCTTCTTCGAAGAATCTCAACAGATTCTTAAAATTCCAAACGGGGTCTTAATAATTTCTTCTTTTCCACCACAAGCGAACTTGGGTGACCATTAGTGGAACAATGGGAACGTGCGTGGACGCCTAACTGGTCTGACCGTGGCAGTGTCCATCACCCTGATTCTGACCTTTTCGCTTCTTCCGCTGCGAAATCACATCGCTGTCGCCACGATGACCTTGATCTTCATCATTCCGGTGATTCTCGGTGTCGTGATAGGCGGCCTCCTGGCTGGTCTCGCGACCGTCGTCACCGGCGCACTCCTGCTCGATTACTTCTTTATCCGCCCCTACGGCACGCTCTCGATCGGATCCACGCAGAACTGGGTGGGACTCGGGGTCTATCTGGTCGTCGTGGCCCTGGTCGCCCGCGTCGTTTCGAACCTCAGGACCGCGCGGGTCGACGCCCACCGCAGTGAAGAGGGCATGAGACGCGTCTACGAACTGTCCGAACTGCTCGTCCAGGAGCGGTCGGTCGAAGACCTCTTGGTCACGATCGTGGGCGCCGTCCAGAACGTGTTCGGTTTCGACGGCGTCTCGCTCTTCGTTCTCGAAGATAACAGCCTCAAGATGGCCGCCTCGGTCGGCACCGCCCTTACCGCTGAAGAACTGAGCCAACTCGACCCCCACTCCGGACTGTCCGTGAGCATCTCCACCGCTCTCGGCTCGACCGGGGACATTCGCACGGTGGCGCTTACGTCCTCGGGTCGCCCAGCCGGCATCCTCGTGGTGAAGGGCCGACCGATTTCTGAGCCCGATCGGACCGTCCTCATCACCTTCGCCAACGACGCCGCTCTCGCCATGGAGAGGGCCGATCTTCGTGAGCAGGCCCTGAGGACCCAGTTCCTTGAAGAGGTGGACCGACTGCGACACGCCCTGATGGGCGCCGTCTCGCACGACCTGCGCACGCCTCTCGCCACCATCAAGGTGGCATCATCGACCTTGGTCAACCGCGCCAAGCTGCTCTCCGAAGAAGACACCCAAGAACTGCACGAATTGATCGAGATCGAATCGGACCGGCTCACTCGACTCGTCACGAACCTGCTCGACATGACTCGAATCGAAGCCGGCGTGCTGAAAATCAACCTCACGTCCACCTCCGTGAAGGACCTGATCGACGAGGCGATATCCGTGATGGGACCGAGCCTCAAAGGCGACCGGGTGAAGGTGCGCCTGACGTCACCGCTGCCCAACGTGAGCATCGACAGATTGCTGATGGTGCAGGTGCTCGTCAACCTTCTCGACAACGCGCTGCGGCATTCTCCACAAGGCGGCGTCATCACCATCGAAGGTCGACCGCAGGACGGGCGGGTCATAGTGTCGGTGTCGGATCAAGGTTCGGGGGTGCCACGCGAAGACCGCGACGCGATCTTCAACCGGTTCGTGAAGTTCGACACCGGCGGACGAGCTGGGCTGGGACTCACCATCGCCAAGACCTTCGTCGAGGCGCACGAGCAGGAAATTTGGTACGAAGACAGACCCAGCGGAGGCGCCACATTCGCGTTCTCTATGCTTCCCGATGGGATGAAGAACGCGGACACTCGCTAGCCATGGCCAAAGTCCTGGTCATAGACGACGACAGGTCCCTGCTGCGCGCGCTTCGCCTCGGGCTGAAGGCGGGCGGTCACGAGGTCTTCACCGCCGAGACGGGTGAGAATGGAATCTCCCAGACGGCCCTGCTCTCGCCCGACGTGGTCGTGCTCGACGTTGGTCTGCCCGACATGGACGGGCTGGCAGTGTGCAAGAAGATCCGACAGTGGAGCGACGTCCCGATCATCATCCTCTCGGCCACGGGGGCGGAGAACCGCAAGGTGGCCGCACTCGACGGCGGAGCCAACGACTACGTGACCAAGCCCTTCAGCATGGCCGAGCTCGAGGCTCGCATCCGGGTGGTCACGCGCAACCGTCCTGCCGACGTCGACAACGCGGTGCCCGCTCTCGTACGGTGCGGCCCGCTGGAACTCGACCTGGTCCACCACGAAGTGAGCCTCGGTGGCGAGAAGGTCCAACTGACGTCCAAGGAGTTCGAGGTCCTGTCGTTTCTCGCCCGCCACGCCGGTCGCACGTGCACGCACCAGATGATTCTGAGCGCCGTCTGGGGAGTCGGCTATGGCGAGGAGGCGCAGTACGTCCACGCGTACGTGCACCGCCTGCGCCACAAACTCAACGACGAGTCCGGCGAGGTCATCCGAACAGTGCCGGGCGTTGGCTATTTCCTCGCCGCGGAGGATGCCGAGTAGTCGCTAGGCCAATTTCGTGATCTCGACCGTGACGCCGAGCGCCCTCGAGGGCGCGCCATGGTAAATGCCCTTGAGCGGTGGTACGTCGCCATAGTCCCGGCCCTTCGCCACCACCACATGCTGCAGTCCGATGTCGTCGCCGTTGGTCGGATCGACGCCGATCCACTCGCCGCAGAAGTACTCGACCCATGCGTGGCTCTGACCGAGCACGGTCTCGCCAACAGTCGCGTCGGCCCGGGGATGGAGGTAGCCGCTCACGTAGCGAGCGGGAACCCGTTGCCCGCGCAGCAGCGAGATCATGAGGTGCGAGAGGTCCTGGCAAACGCCGGACTTCTGCGTCCACGACTCGAGCGCGGTCGTGGTGACGTGGGTCGAACCCGAGACGTAGGCGACCCGATCTCGAACGAACGACAGCGCGTGCGCGACGACCTGGTCCACGTCGCAGCCCTTGGTCTCAACGCTCAGCTCCTTGTGGAGTTCATCAGGTAGCGCCGTTCGCGCTCGCGCGACCAGGTACTCGGAGTACCGATCCACGACAGCCGGGCTCGCCAGCTCTTCGAGCGAAAGGGAGATGTCCCGCGCAGGGCTGATCGATACTTCGACCAGCGCCTCGGCGGTGACCTCGAGCTGGCGGTGCCGCTCGTGCAGGTCGAAGGCCGTGACCGCGGAACCGAAGTAGTCGAGGTACGTCAACTGCGACGCGATGGGCGAGGTGTGCAGCGTCGCCTCGAGCACGTGCTGGCGTGACGAGCTGAGCGGGGTCATGCGGGCCTCGTTGTACGAGGACTCCGCGATGCCGTCGTAGATGAAGCCCGTGACGTGCCGGATCGACAGGCGAGACGCGCGCGATTCGCTCACAGGCCCTCCTCGGTCGCCCACGGCTGGGCGATCACCTGTCGGAAATAACGGCTGGTGATCTCGTTGTTCGCCGCCGCGCAGGTCCGTTCGAGGAACTCGAGCAGCTCGGGAAGTTCCGACACGAGCGTGCGCGGGTCGGAGAACTCCAGGCGGTTCCTCGCGCGCCCGATGGTGCGCCTCGCGTTCGACGTATCGCCGACGCGGCTGTACGATGTGGTGAGCAGATCAAGCGACGTGTCGGCGACGTTGAGGGCGTGGAACACCGAACGCGGGAACAGCCGGTCGAGCAGGAGGAATGCGGCAAGCGACTCGGCGGTCGCGTTGCCCTTCGATTCGCGCAAGTACGACTCCATCGCCCCCGCCGCTCGCAACAGCGTCAGCCAGTCCGGCGGGCTGTCGAGCCCGACGAGCTGCGCGTCGAGCAGGCGGCACGTCATGTCGATCCTCTCGATGCTTCGCCCGAGCACCAGGAAGTGCCAGCCCTCGTCATGACTGATCGTGGCGTCGCTCAGCCCGGCGAAGAGAGCGGCGCGGTCCGAGACGAACTTGAAGTAGCTCGCGGCCCCGACCCGGCGAGCTTGGCGCTGTCGAGCGGCGACCTCCTCGTTCGTGCCGTTGATGCAGACCCACATCTCTGAGGAGATGACCTCGCGCGACCGGCGGGCGTTCTCGTAGGCGGCACGAAGCGCTCCGGTGATCGCGCTCGGACTCTCGCGCGAGAACACGAGGTCTTCAAGGACGACTTCGGTCGTGGCGGGACGGTCCTCACCGAGCTCGACACCGAGTATCGCGAAGAGCGAGCGGCAAGCGCTCTCTGGGTCGCCGAACGGGTCCTCGGCGATCCGGTGGATGTAGGCATTGATGATTCGCGCGGTCCCGTCGGCTCGCTCGACGTAGCGTCCGATCCAGTAGAGGGATTCGGCAATCCTCGAAAGCAGGCGCTGCTCGGTCACTGCTCCGCCCCACCGGCGTGGGACGGTCCGCGCTGGCGCACGATGGCGTTCGCGGCTGGTCGAACGCGCGAGACCCCACCACCGCTGTCGGACGGCTCGGTCGCCGAATCCTGGTCCGCCAGGACCCACGTGTCCTTCGATCCCCCACCCTGGCTCGAGTTCACGACCAGCGCTCCCTCGGGCAGTGCCACGCGGGTAAGGCCGCCCGGGAGCACCCAGACGTCACGCCCGTCGTTGATGGCGAAGGGGCGCAGGTCAACGTGGCGCGGTGCAATCTTGCCGTCGACGTACGTGGGCAGCGTCGAGAGCGCGACCGGGCGCTGGGCGATGAATCCACGGGGGTTCGCCTCGACCTCTTTGCGCAGCGAACGCAATGATCTCTCGTCGGCCTGAGGACCGATCACGATGCCCTTGCCGCCCGAGCCGTCGACCGGCTTGACCACGAAATCTTGCAGGCGGGTTATGACGTCGGCGTAGACCTCAGGCTCATCCAACCGGTACGTCTCGACGTTCTTGAGTATCGGTTCTTCATTGCGGTAGTACCGGATCAGGTCCGGCACGAAGGTATAGATCAACTTGTCATCCGCGACGCCGTTGCCCAGCGCGTTGGCGATGGTGACCGTGTTCGCACGCGCGGCGTTGACGACACCGGCGACGCCGATCAGCGAGTCAGGTCGGAAATGGAGCGGATCGAGCCAGTCGTCATCGACCCTCCGGTAGATGACGTGCACCGGACGCTCGCCTTCGGTGGTGCGCAGCATGACCCGGTTGCCCACGGTCACGAGGTCGCTTCCCTCCACGAGTTCCGCGCCCATGAGGCGGGCCAGGAGCACGTGCTCGAAGTACGCGGCATTGTGCACGCCGGGCGTCAGCACGACGACGGTCGGGTCGCGCACCTCCTCGGGGGCCGAGAACCTCAGCGCGGCGAGCAGGCGTTGGGGGTATTCGTCGACCGGATGCACCCGTTGGTTCTTAAAGAGCGACCCGAAGCTCTGGGTCATCGCTCGGCGGTTCTCGATCACGTAGGACACGCCCGACGGGATGCGCAGGTTGTCCTCGAGGACGCGGAAGTCGCCGAATTCGTCGCGGATCAGGTCAACGCCGGACACCGTGATGCGTGGCGCGTGGGACGGGACGATTCCCACCGCCTCTCGGCAAAAATGCTCGCTCGAGGTGATGAGGCCCCTCGGAATAACCCCGTCATCGAAGCAGTGGCCGTTCTGGTACACGTCGCTCAGAAAGTCCTCGAGCGCGACCACGCGCTGCTGGATGCCGGTCGAAAGAACGTCCCATTCGACGGCACTTATGATCCGCGGGATCAGGTCGAGCGGGAAGGGGCGCTCTTCGCCGTCGTGGGCGAACGTCACGCCCCTCTCGCGAAAGGTTCGCCCGAGCTGATCGAACCGGGTCTGCAACTCTCCTTCTGCATATCGTTCAATCTCGCCGACCACGTCGCGATAGATGGGCCGCGGCTTGCCCGGCTCGCTGAAGACCTCATCCCACGCCTGCTTGGGATCAATCTCCACGTATGACTGATCCATACCTAAAGTTATCTCTCGCAGTGTTTCGAAAGCATTTCCCGCCTGCCAATCATGAGAACTTTCTATGGTGCGAAGTCGGCCCTCTCCGATCGCCACCCGACCGTCATCTCCTCGAACCCTCGCGCCCGGTGTACGTTGACGGCATGGATATCAACGATGCCCTCGCCCTCAGCACGACGAACTTCCTCTCCCTGCTCGACTACGTGACACCCCATGACATGTCGCGAGCCACACCCTGCGAAGGGTGGTCGGTGCATGACCTCCTCGCCCACGTCGCGCGCGGCTCGGACATGGCCGTCTCCCTGGTAGACGGCGCGAGTCGAGCCGACGCGTCAGCACTCTTAGGACAAGGAAACCCCGACGACGTCGTCAGCGAGTTACGGCGCGCCCTCGCGGCCCAGCTCGCCGCCATGACCGGCGAGAGTGACCTCGAGAAGATCGTGCACCACCCCATGGGCGATATCGCGGTGAAGCAGCTATTCGAGTTTCGAATCGCCGACCTGACGCTGCACGCGTGGGACCTCGCTCGGGCCATCGACATCTCGGAGGATCTCCCCGATGAACTCGTCGAGCACGTCTACGGCGCGCTTCTTCCCCTCGAAAGCGTCATGGGACAGATCGGCGTCTTTGGCGAGGGTCCTTCAGGAACGCTGGAATCCGAGTCGAGCACCCAGGTCAAGCTCCTCGATCTCACTGGTCGGCGTCCCTAGGGCGTCATCGTCAGGCGCCGACCGGGCGGCGGGACGATGACGATGTGACGTACTCGACGTGCCGATCAGGCAGCCGCGGCGACCAACGATTCACGCGCGGCCTTGTAGGTCATCCAGTGACCAGTTTCGAAGTCGTAGAGCTTGCACGCCTTGGTGGCCCTTCGAAAGTCACCGAAACGCCACGGCTCGTCGTGCACGACGTCCGGGAAGGCCTTCTCTATGGCCTTGGCGGCCTTTTCCAGGTTGTACATCGGGATGCGCATGTCGACGTGGTGCGGCGTGTGGATCATGATCCAGTGAAAGAAGAAGTTGAGGCCCTTGGGCACCCTGAGCACGGTCGTGCCCTCCATCTGACCGCGGAACTTGGTCCACTCGCCGCGCTTCCACCAGCGGATGTCGGTCTGGACGTGGTGCACGTGGACCACCGAGCCGATCATGATCGAGAAGCCGAGGAACGGGATCACTTCGACGCGCAGGATCATCCACGCGACGCCCCACCACGAATGGGTTCGTGCGTACGCGAGGGCGCCGAAGCCGAGCGCCATGGCGAGGACGAACGCGCCCACGATCATGCGGTCGCGGCGAATCGCCTTCACCCAGCGCGCCGGCGGCTTGAAGGCGATCATCTTGTGCCACCAGACTTCCTTCAGATAGTAGAGACCCGTCCCCATCCATGACCACTCCACGCGGTGCAGGACCTTGGACGCGCGGCTCTTCTCCTCGTACTCCTGGGCGGTCACCGGATGCCATACGAAGTCATAGCCCTGGCGGACGGTGAAGGCGTGATGAATCCGGTTGTGGCCGAGGACCCACGCCTCGAAGACGTGCCACGAAGGGAGCATCGCCAACTTGCCGATAACGACGTTCTTGCGCTTGGAATTGAACAGGGCGCCGTGCGCCGAGTCGTGCGCGACGACGAAGAGGCCCGTTACGGCGAGGACGAGGACGATCTCAATGGGAATGGCGAGCAGAGGGTTGGTCACGAAGACGAGCAGCACCAGCAGCCCCACGTAGATGGCGAGATCGCGGAAGAAATACACCATTCCCTTCCAGGTCGGATTCTCGTAGATCTCACTAGGTATCGCATCGATCACTGGCTTCAGCGAACCCTCTCGCGCAACCTCGGTACGTTCTTCTAGTGAATCATTGGACACGTATTTCCCTCTCGCCTTCCTGGTTTCAACATACGTCAAAACCCGCGTGAAACCTCGCCAGGAACAACTCGTACCATGAAAGCCTAGGTTCTGTATCCAACGAGCCCTCAGGGACTTTTGTCATGCCGTAGAGCACTGGCCGCAATCAGGTGCTTTGCACGGACATCACGTCAACGGGTGTCCAGAAAGCGCCGTCCTCGAAGTCCACGTCCGCGGTGAGCATTCAGCGTCCCTCGAGCGGAGCACTCGCTTGGCCTTGACCACCTGGCGCTTCAATCAAGGCCAGCAGAGCGCCTGCCGAGGAGATCGCGGCGTCGACGCCCCAGGTGGCGTCGAACAGCCAGCGATTCGCATCGTCGTTGATCCGAGCGACGACGCGCGGGATTTGCAGATGACGCTTGGCCATGGCGGCGATGACGAGATTCTCGGCGTCGCGCTCGGTGCAGGCGACCAACACGTCCGCGCGCAGGGCGCCCGCGGCCTCGAGCGACGTCGCGACACTCGCGTTGCCGGTGACGACGTCGAGGCCCTCGGCCTTCAATGCCGCGGCCCGCGCGCTATCGTTCTCGACCACTATGACCTGATTGTGGGCGGCCGACAGCGCCCGGGCGATCTGTCCGCCCACGGTCCCGCCGCCCGCCACGATGACTCTCATTGTCCCCACCTCCCGCCGAGGAAATCCTTCAGCCGGGCGAGCGATCCGGAAGTGACGACGAAACTCACTACGTCACCCGAATGGAGCGTCGTCTCGGTGCCCGGGATCCTCGAGTGTCCACCGCGGCCGACCTCGACGGCTTGGATCTCACCTTCCACGTTGAACTCGGCCACACGCCGACCCACCAGGTACTCCGGCACCGACGATCGCACGAGCAGCGTCTCGCCGTTGCCGAAGACCATCTCGGGGTCGAGCGGCCGATGCTGCAACAGCAGATGGATCCGGTCAACGGTCATCTGAACGGTGGTGACCATCTGGAGTCCGAGGTGCGTACTGATGGGATACCACTCGACATTGTGCAGTCGACCGAGGACGTGCGGGACGCGAAACGTGTCGCGGGCCACCCGGGCGGCGACGATGTTCAGGCTGTCACTGGAACTAAGGCTGACGAAGGCGTCGGCATCTTCGATGTGCGCCGCCTCGAGCACCGACCGGTGCATGGCGTCGCCAGTGACGAACGTGCCGGTGAACGAACCCGGCAGTCGCGCGCGAGCGGCCGGATCCCAGTCAATCACGCCAACCCGCTCACCTTCGCCAGCGAGGCGAGCCGCGAGCGCCGCACCTGAGCGCCCACATCCAACGATCACCACATGCATAACCGCTCCTCTCACCGGCGCCCTGGCGACGCCGCCACGTGGCGATGGTCCGCACGGCGACGAAGCGCCTTTCGAGTCTCGTCTGCTACCAGCAACAGTACCCCGAAGGCGACGAGGATCAGCCAGTCCGAGACACGCAACGGCGCGGTGTTGAAGATCTTCTGCAGCATGGGAACGTAGCTCACGCAGGACATGAACGCGAGTCCGATGAACCCAGCTCCGATGAGTTGGGGGTTGGAGAAGAGTCCGATCCGCAGCACGCTCTCGCGATCGGTGCGCACGGCGAAGCTGTTGAAGAACTGGCTCACGACGATGCCACCCTGGGTCATCGTCAGTGCCTCGCGGTACGTCGCATTGGACGAGGTGAAGGCCGAGAACGGTAGATGGGCGGTGTGGATGCGCCAGAAGAACGCGAACACCACTCCAACGGATTCAATGGCTCCAAGAAACACGAAGCGGCGAATCACCTCCCACGAGAACAGCCGCTCGTTCGGCGACCTCGGGGGCCGCGACATCGTGTCCGGCTCGGGTCGTTCGGCGCCGAGAGCCAAGGCGGGAAGGACGTCCGAGCCGAGGTCGATAGCGAGGACCTGGAGGGCCGAGAGCGGGACCAACGGGAACCCGACGAAGGTCGCCGCGAGGATTGGGGCGAGTTCAGCGAGGTTGTGGCTGAAGAGGTACACGAGGAAGTGCCGGATGTTCTGGTACACACCCCGACCCAGTTCCACCGCTGCGGCAATCGAGGCGAACGAGTCGTCGAGCAACAGCATCTCCGCGGCGGCCCGGGCGACGTCAGTGCCACCTTCGCTCATCGCCACGCCTACGCTGGCGCTCTTCAGCGCCGGGGCGTCGTTGGCCCCGTCGCCCGTGACCGCGACGATCTCGCCGAGTTCCTCGAGCGCCAGCACAATACGGAGCTTGTGCTCGGGACGCACTCGCGCGAAGATCACCTGTTCGCCCCCCCGCAAGGTCGCTGCGAGCTCCTTCTCGTCCATGGCGTCGAGGTTGACGCCGGTCACGATTCGCGCGGCGCCGCTCTGCACGATGCCCACGCGCCGGGCAATGGCCTCGGCGGTCAGCCCGTAATCACCTGTGACCATGAAGATGCCGATACCCGCGCGCTGACAGGCCTTCACCGCCTCAGTGATCTCCGGCCTCGGCGGGTCCACCATGCCCACGAGGCCGAGGAACGTAAGTCCGTGCTCCGCTTCGTCTTGTCCGACCAGTTCCGAGTCCACCGACTTGCTTGCGACCGCCAAGACACGCAGTGCGGCGTTCGCCATGGCGTCGTTGGCAACTTCCAGGTCCCGGCGGAGTTCTTCGCTCATGGGAACATCGACCCCGTCCATCCGCACAAGGTCGCAGCGGTCAAGCACGCTCTGGGGAGACCCCTTCACGAACGCCTCCACGTGGTCGCCAACCTGGTTGAGGGTGGTCATGAGCTTGCGATCGGAGTCGAACGGGAAGACACCCACGCGAGGCGTACGTGATGACTCCACCGCAAGATCGAGGCCCGCCTTGGCGGCCGCGACCAGGATCGCTCCTTCGGTGGTGTCGCCGAGCACACGCCAGCCCTGGTCGCCCGCGGGCGCAAGCACGCGCGCGTCGCAGCACAGCCCCCCGACTCTCAACACCTCGGATACCGCCGACGGATCGTCAACCTTTCCTTCGGGGGCGTAGCCGACGCCTTCGACGACGTGCGAGCGGCCCGACACGAAGACCCGCTGCAACGTCATCTCGCCCTTGGTGAGCGTGCCGGTCTTGTCAGTGCAGATCACGGTCGCCGACCCGAGCGTCTCGACCGTTGCCAGCCGCTTGATCAGCGCGTGGCGCCTGGCCATTCGACGCACGCCGATCGCGAGCGACACCGACAACGTCGCCGGCAATCCTTCGGGGACCAGTGCGACCATGACCCCCAGTGCGAAGACGAACGAAAGTGACGCCGGGTTGCCGGTCAGGACACGTACTGCGAACAACAAGGCACCGGCCACTATGGCGACGATGGCGACGCGGCGCGCCATGTCGCTCACCTGACGCTGTAGTGGACTGCGTTCCCGTGGCAACTCCGCGGTGAGGCGGTAGATGCGACCGAACTCAGTGCGAAGCCCCGTGGCGAACACCACCGCCTTGCCGGCACCATTCGTCACCGAAGTGCCCATGAACACGCAGTTGCGTGCCTCGAGGGCTTCGCTACCCGCCGCCACCGGCTCGTCACTGCGGGTGACCGGCTGGCTTTCGCCCGTCAACGCCGCCATCTCCACGGAAAGCCCGTGCGATTCGATGACCCGACAGTCTGCAGAAATCGCGTCACCGGCTTCGAGCACCACCACGTCACCCGCCACCAACTGTTCAGCACCGATCTCAGTCAGTTCGCCGGCGCGAAGCACACGCGCGACGTGAGGCACCATCGCCTGGAGGGCCTGGGCCGTGCGCTCGGCCGAGTGCTCCTGGAAGAACCCGATGGAGGCGTTGAGAAAGACCACGCCAAGGATTCCGAACGTGAGCTCCAGATTCGCGGAGTTCCGGGGCGATGTGAGCACGTAGGTCGCGAAGGTGAGCCCCGCCGCGACGACCAACAAGATCGCGAACATGTTCCCGAACTGCGCGGCGAACTCCAGGATCACCGAATGCCGGCTCGGAGCAGGCAGCGCATTCGGCCCGTCGACGCCCATTCGACGGGCTGCTTCAGCGGCATCGAGTCCCTTGCGCGACGTTGCGAGCGAAGTCAGCGCCTCGGAGGCTTCCAGGGTCAGAATCTTCGGCGTCGTCATCAACGCTTCGGGAGTATCAACCACCGATGCTTGCGCTCCGTTCGCCACAAACCTCAGTATCACAGGTGAGCACGCAGAGTCTTGCGGCGCTCGGTTCCTATTCGCCGGCGCGTGGCGTCGCGGGCCACTACGAAATTGAATCCTCAAGCCTCTAGTCTTGCCATCGCGTACTCGGGGCAATTGACCATCGCAAGGCGCACCCTCTCCGGATCGTGCACCGCGACCACCCCGTCGTTCCTGGCAATGGACTGATCGAACTCATGGACGTCAAAGACGTCGGGAGCGTAGCAACGCGAGTGCCACCGTCACTCGTCCGGGTCGACCCTCATTCTCATGGGAAGACCACCGGAATCGAACGGGGTCCGCGGACCTGCCCGCCGGCCCACGTGACGAGCGCGCCTTCGCCGAGCCGGAACTCGGGTATCCGCTTCAGCCACTCCTCAATCGCCACCTTCAACTCCATTCGAGCCAAGTTCGAACCGGCGCACCGATGGATTCCGGAACCGAAGGCCACGTGCCGGTTGAGCGCACGGTCGAGCAACACCTCGTCCGGCCGCTCGAACGCCTTGGGGTCGCGGTTGGCTGATGGAAAGTTCATCAGCACCTTGTCGCCCTTGCCCATAGGGCATCCGTGGAACTCGGTGTCGTCAGTGACCACTCGGGCCATGGTCACCGGCGAATACGCACGGAGGAACTCTTCGATCGCCACGTCCACCAACTCCGGTTCATTCACGAGCCGCGCGGCGTCATCGGGGTGATTGGCCAGGTGCCAGAGTGACGAACCGATGGCGCTCCACGTGGTGTCGATGCCCGCGATCAGCACGAGGCCGGCCATTCCAAGTACGACGCTGTCGTCGATTGGCTCGCCGTCGTGCGGCGTGTGCACGAGTTCACTGATGAGATCGTCGTGGGGATCGTCCTTTCGAAGTTGCAGCTGCTCCAAGAGAAATCCAAGGATTCCTTCAGTGCCCCTCTGCACGCGTTCTGGCACGTCCGCGAATTCGAGTACATCGCGCACCCAGCCCGTGAACGTGTCCGACAAGGTGTCGGGCACGCCGAGGATCTTGGCGATGACCCTCACGGGGATCTGCTGGGCGAAGTCGGCGGCGGCGTCGGCGCTGCCCTCGGCGATGAAACCGTCGATGAGCCGCCTGCACAACTCGCGGGTCATTGCTTCGTAGCCACCGACCTTCGCGTGAGAGAACCAGGGCAGTAGGAGCCGCCTCGTCCAGGTGTGCAGCGGCGGATCGGCGCCGATGGGTGGAAGCCCGTAGGGGAGCCGCTGGTCCTGCTCCTCTTCGCCTCCGATCACGCCGATATCGAGCGAACTGAATCGTCCGATGTCGTGTGCAGCCTTGGTGACGTCTTCGTAGGTCGTGAGCAACCACGTGCTCCCTCGGCGCTCGGTGTGCGCGACTGGGCAGGTCTGGCGAAGTTCGTCCCACACCGTGAACGGATCTCTGATGTAACCAGGGTCCAGCAACTCGAAATCGGTCTCCCAGTCCGCCACGGGTCGATAACGATCCATTGCCCCCCCGCGTTGTCTCGCTGCGATTATCGCAGATGCCTGAGTCTGACACTCAAATGCCCAGCAGGAGGACAGCACCTTCGCGAGGTCCTGGGCTTGCGACGCTCCCAGTGACGAGATCCCGCCTGGGACGCCTGGACGGAGCGTCACGAATGTGACAGTGTCACAGGTGTTGTGCGGACCAAGGAGAAGAGCCGAGTGACATCGAAACGCGCTGGCACCCGTGCCTGATTCCGACCCTCGCCGCGCCGTGCGAGAAGCATCGAAGTTGATGGGAACGCCCGGCTCGCGGCGCCTCATTCCCACGCCGGCGCTCGTCTGCGACATCGGGATGCTCGTCCAGAACATCTCGCGGATGTCGAGCGCGACGGCGACGGCGCGCATCGCACTTCGACCTCACGTGAAGTCCCACAAGTCGGCGTACGTGGCGAAGTTGCAGCTGGAGGCTGGCGCCGTTGGTCTGTCGTGCGCGAAGCTCTCGGAAGCCGAGGTCATCGTCGAGCGGCTTTCCGCCATCGGACACGAGCCGCGGGTGTCGGTACTGCTCACGTCGCCGCTCGCCGGGAGCCTTTCCGCGGCGCGAGCCTGCGCACTTGCCGAGAAATGTGGGCTGACAGTCGTGGTCGATCACTGCGATGGCGTCGACGAATTGGCGACTGCGTGCGGCCAGACCGGTGCGAATCTCTCGGTCCTCTGCGACGTCGACGTGGGCCTCGGACGCACCGGTGTCAGTGGCCCCGACGAGGCGCTCGCGGTGGTTGAAAGAATCACACAGAGTGCCGGTCTCCACTTCATGGGCGTGCAGGGTTACGGCGGACACCTCCAACACATCACCGGACGAGAGCCACGCATGCTCGCAACGTTCGAATCGAACGAGCGCCTGCGCGCGGTCATCGATGCCCTCGAGTCGAGCGCCCACGTGGTCGTCCTTCGAACCGGAGGTGGTACGGGCACGGCGATAATCGACATCGAGCTCGGCCTGCTCAATGAACTCCAGTGCGGCAGCTACGTCTTCATGGACCGCGAGTACCGTGACGCACTCGGCACTGACCCGGAGGGACGATTCCTTCAAAGCCTGACCATCGCCACCACGGTGATCTCCGCGAATCAAAAGGGCTTCGTGACCGTCGACGCGGGGTTGAAGGCGATGGCTACCGACGCCGGCTCTCCCCTCGTCGTCGGGGCCGCGAACGAGTCGCATTACTTCTTCTTCGGTGACGAGCACGGCATGGTCACCAGGAGATCCGATGGTTCACCGAACCGGGGTGACCTCCTTGAACTCGTGCCACCACACTGCGACCCGACGGTTGATCGATACGACTTCATGTGGCTCGTCCGCGACGACGCAGTCATCGGCATCACCAACATCGACGCCCGAGGCTGCTCCCAGTAGAGGCCGCAGAAGCGATGCGGCCCCTCTCGCCAGCGTCTCCTTCTACGGGTGGACCAATCAACTGCTAATTCAAACAATCACCAGGTCGATAGTTTCAGTAACAGACTTTTGGTGGAGGTAACGGGACTATGTTCGAACCTCCTTGCAGCTCAGTTCATCAGGTGAAATGTGTTCTCCAACTTACCGTTCCGTGCCTCGAGTTGCGCCACAGAGCGCTGCGGTACGGAATTTCGAACCCTCGCAAGACCTCGCCCCTACGAAGTTCGAGCCAGAGTTCACAAAACTCAGGTTCATTTTCAGTCTTCAATACTGCAATTTCTCGACCCCACACTCCGCTCTGCTTGCGAGATGATGACCGGAGCTGCACCACCACCATGGCGAGAGCAGGGCATCAGTCACGGCTTATCTCGATCCGAGTAGAAATCGGAAATCGCCTCGAACGCTTCCTTTGGCTCCCACTCCATTTCGGGATAAGTTGACCCACGTCGATTCTCCGCAAGTTTCACGATGCTTAAAGCGGACATGTCAAGATCGTACTTCGGCTGATGGTCCGTAGGAGCCAGGTAGTCGACGAAAGTGCAGACGAACGCGCCATCGACGCCGGCTGCATCCAAGATTTCCAGTGTTTCCACAATCTCCCTCGCCTGAAGAGTCTCGTCGCGCACTGGATGGCCCTTCAGTCTGGTTCGAAAAAAGTGGCCCACAATCGGTAGCTTGTGAAGGACCAGAGAAGGGATGCTCACGATTCCGAAGCCAAGCGTTCCAGAACTTTCGGCTCCTAAGTATGACCGCATACCGAACTCAGTGACAACTACCGGCTTGCCGTGCTTGAACGAGGGGCTCATCATCTCGACGTATCGGTCTTTTACTCGACTGTCTCGGTAGTGGTCAATGCCAACAACGTCGAACGCGCTCCAATCGACGGCCTCCCAAATGAGTGCTGCGTAAGAAATGTCGCCATGAAAAACCTTGCGCACCTCTGCACACGCCTCGCGTAGGAACTGGTTCAGCACGTCTGAGTTCGATACGCCGGAGAGCATTCCACTTTTGGCACGCTTGCGAAACTTGCGAACCCTTCCGATTAACGAATGGCCAGGAATGATCCCTCGCATGAACAGCGTCAGCTCAGAACCAATGACAAGGACCACTTGCCCTGGCCAGCGAGAACGCAGTGTTTCGGCAGCTCTCGCCGCTTCGAGTACATAGGCAAGTGTCGTCTTGGGACTCTTGTTCCAAAGCTCAGGCGAGAGCCAGACCTCCAACCCGAGCTTCAGCGCTTCTTCACCCGCCGACAGAAGCCGATTGATGTCCCGACCGCAGATCCGGACGGCATTGCAGTGAAGATCATCGCCGATGATCTCAAGCTCGCGATGCACAATACGCAAGTCAAAGACGGGACGCCAGTTGCCTCCGAGCTCCCTGCCAACGTCGTACGAGACGCCCTTCAGTCTCACAGTCGTGCGCGGTTCATGAAGCAATAGTCTCACGCATGATTCACATTCCGAACTACCAACCGAGAAGACGTCGTGCGGACAGATCGCGAACCACTGTGATCAGCAGAAACGTTGTCATTTCCACATCACAGTGGACCTTATGGGACGGCTTTCAAACCCTTCGACAGCCGCTGAAGCCCTTCTCCAACAGGGGTCGACAGCCAGACTATGTTCGTCGCCCGCCCTAAACAGCACGTGCCGACAGCCTCCGAAGAAGGCTGTCGGAGGTTTCAATGAAGAAGAGGGACGGCTTTCAAACCCTTTGCAGCGACGGCTGCGTGAAGAAGACATCAACAGATTGGTCCGACTGTATCTGAGCGGCCTCACGATCAATGCGACCGCTGATCGCATGGGAATTCACCGCACGACGGTCATCCACCACCTCAAAGCGAGTGGCGTGTCACGACGACGCCATTTGCGCAAGATGTCGGACCCCCAAGTCATGGAGGCTGCCGCCCGGTATGCAACGGGAATTTCGCTCGCGTCGGTTGCCGAGGAGTTCAGCGTCCACGAAGGAACGCTTACCCGGGAATTCCGGAAGGCGGGAGTTCCGATTCGGTCTCGCAGGGGGTGGAATCCCTGATTTGCTCACCTGGGCTATCACTCACTTGCGTTGTCGATGTCATGCTCTATCAGCGACAGGGGAATAATGCAACCCGTTTCGCAACAGCGTACTGAGAAGTTCAATCTCCAAAGACCAGCAGAGGTTGGGCCATTACAGCGGTGCGCTCTTGATCTAGATGTAATCCTCGGCCGTTCTACTGTGCCAATCTCGCCGCGCAACTCGTTTGTTGCAAAGGAGACACGTTGTCTCTTTCGTCCGCCTGGTCTTCGTCTTGTTGCGGAAGTACCAGGCCGAAAATGATGCCCGATCGAGTCCGTAGCATCGACCACGTGTCATTGACAACGCGTACCTCCGAAGTGCTTTCTAATTGATCAGAGCGGCTGCCTGGCGATCGGAATTCACGAGGGACGCGAGCGAGTCTGGCCCGGCAAGCGTCGTCGGCTGCCAGGAGACAAGTGCGACACGAGGATGGTAGCTGACCACCTCTCTAAGCCATCGAGTCTCATGAAAGGCGCGTGCGGCCAGTATTGGGTCGGCCGTCCCGGAGACCGAAAGACTCTGGTTGACAACCCATGCTGCGGGGCGAATCCCTGCGCGTCCGAGATCCTCCTGAAGGGCCATCGCCTCGTGAACGGGAGTCGCCTCTGGAATGGTGACGAGCAGGATTGAAGTGAACTCCGGGTCTCGTAACCGACCGAGGAGCTCCGTGACATCACCTGGCACTTGGTCTTGCAGGCGGTTGACCTCGCGGCTGTAACTCTCGGCTGCGTCGAGTAGCAACAAGGTATGACCCGTGGGTGCGGTGTCGAGAACGATGATTCGGTCGGTCGCACATGCCACGGTGGCCGCGAAAGCCTTGAAGACAGCAATCTCAGCGGTACACGGGGACCGAAGGTCCTCTTCCAGCACGGCCCGGCTGGCGATGTCGAGATCGGCACCAGCCGTGGCGAGCACGTCCGCGATGTACGCGGCCGTCGCCGCGTCAGGGTCGACTCGCTCGACCAGCAGCCCCGCGGGCCAATCCCGTCGTTCTCCGAGCGCTTCTTGCAGGTGCGCGGCAGGGTCAGTCGTCGATAACGTGACTGGTAGCCCACGACGTGCGAGGTTGACCGCAAGCGCCGCGGCAATCGTGGTCTTGCCAACGCCACCCTTGCCCATCGTCATAACGAGTCCGTGCCCTCTTGTCGCGATGTCGTCAGCGATGTCGGCCAGGGTCGTGTTGGCCGCGTCGAATTCATCAAAGGCGACGCCATTAGGGCTGCGGCCCTGAAGAAGATCTCGAAGCGCGTTCGCACCAATGGGAGCACCAGCGAGCAGAGGCAAGGTTTCGCACCGGAGGCCCGACAGGGACGCGGGCAGCGCCTCGAGCGCTTCGCGGTGGCGCGCCTCGAGCGCGCGGGCGGTTGGATCCTGAGCGTTTTGCGCCCTGAAAACACCGTTGACTAGGAGGTACTGGTTTGTAAGCCCCAAAGTCTCGAGTTCGGCACGGGCACGATCAGCCTCGTTGATTGCTGCGCGATCGGGACGTGTGACGAGCACAAGGGTAGTAATCGTCGGATTGGCAAGGGCTTCGAGAGCGACGCGGTAGCGGTCCTGCGCCTGGGTGAGCCCCGAGAGGGGGCCGATGCAGGTGGCACCCACCGTGCTCGCGTCGAGGAATCCCGTCCACGCCGCGGGAAGTGCGAGGAGTCTCAGGGTGTGCCCGGTCGGTGCGGTGTCGAAGATGACGTGGTCGTAGTCGGCGGTGGCTGCGGGATCAGCCAGTAACGCGGTGAACTCGTCAAAGGCAGCAATTTCCACGGTGCACGCGCCAGAGAGCTGCTCTTCAATGCCACTCACGATCGAGTCTGGGAGCACACCTCGAATCGGGCCGACGACCCGGTCCCGGTACGCTGCGGCGGCGGCGTCGGGATCGATGTCGAGCGCGTCGAGTCCCGAGACGTCGTTGACTTGACTCGCCGTGCGTCCAATTGGAGTTGCGAGGACCTCAGAAAGGTTCGACGCCGGATCGGTCGACACGAGCAGCACCCGATTACCCATTCCGGCGAGGGCAATCGCCGTGGCCGACGAAAGTGAGGTCTTGCCGACGCCTCCCTTGCCAGTGAAGAACATGAACCGAGTCGGTGCAGCCAAGAGACCTTCGAGCATCAGAGTGCCACGCTCAGCAACAGCTGGGTGCGTCGGCCGGCTTTGCGCCTAGCGCAACCGACTCTGACGTCGCGCAGCACGACGATCCGTCGGACTCTGCAGCCAAGGTTTCGCGCGGTGCACAGCACGACGCGGTCGGCGGCTCACTCGCTAGCTCGGCACTCAACTGGTTGGTGGTTGAGCCTCTGGGTCCCTCGACATGAGCCGACAGTTGGCCAGCGGGCAATACCGGAACCTCGGCTGAGGCCCACGCGGCCAACTCCTCACGGACTGGGAATCGACCGGTGGCGCGCAACTCACCGTCGGCGAAAATGACCGGAAGTGCTGCTTCACCCGTCTCGCTCAGAAGCGCTCGAACTTGCTCGTTCTCGGCAAAAGCTACTGGCTCTTGGCCGAGGTTAAAGCGGCGGACGGTCGCTCCGGTCGACGTCAACCAGTCGAGGTCGGCGGCGAACTTGGCGAGGGCGGGATCTACACTCGGGCCGCACACTCCGGTCGAACAACACATGGCGGGGTCAAAGACTTCAATCTGCACGACTGCTCCTCTGGATTCTTATCGTTAATCGACGATAGCCGATAGATTCACGTATGTCAATCAGTCCGAGGACCTAGTTCAAAGCGCCGCGACGCCAGCCTTGAGTGCGGCGAGGCCCGTAGCACTCACGCAGTAGCGGGTACGGGGACCCTCAATCTCGCTTTGGATCAGGCCCGCCTCGCGCAAGATTCGCAGGTGTTCGGACACTGTCGATTGGGCCAGCGCCAACTCGGCAACAACGTCACCGGTGACGCAGGTCCGGTGGGCGTCGAGAACCCGAAGGATCCTCACTCGAGTCGGATGCGCAATCGCCTTGGCCATGACCGCCAGAGTGTCGTCGTCCGGTACTTCAACTTCAAGCGAAGTGGCATCGACGTCGCAGCATTCCGGCGAGTTCACGGTGGGTCCAGGTCGCAAGGTCATCGTTCTACGACGATAACTCATTGGTGTCACCCAATTCGCACCCAAGGTGAAGTAGGGCGTCGGCAGAATTGCCCAAGATGGGATTAACTCAAGAAATCTTGAGTGATAATGTCACTTCGTGATTCGAAATCCAGTGGTCGAACATCGGGCAACCTTGCACGCCGCACTTGGCGATCCGGTCCGACTTTCAATTGTCGACGAACTCATGGTCTCGGATCGTGCGCCAATCGAGCTCCAGGCGCTGACAGGTCTCGAGTCGAACCTGCTGGCCCACCACCTCGACACGCTCGAAGAGGCCGGCCTCATTGTCCGCTCGCATTCGAGCGGCGACGCCCGACGCCGGTACGTTCGCCTCGTCCATGGCGCCCTCGGCGAACTCGAGTTCTCCGCCGACAGGACGCCGGACGACGTTCTCTTCGTCTGCACCAAGAACTCCGCGCGTAGTCAGCTCGCCGCAGCACTGTGGAGAGAGATCACCGGATGTCGCGCCCAGTCCGCGGGAACCCATCCGGCGCAGAGAGTTCACCCCGGCGCAATCGCCGCCGCAGAGCGTTCGGGGCTCGACCTCCACGACGCGACACCGCGCCGGTTTGACGACGTCGCAGTCGTGCCGACGCTGGTGATCACGGTGTGTGACCGGGCCCATGAGGAGATCGGTTCGGATCAGGGATGGTGGCACTGGTCGGTGCCCGACCCGTTGCAGCGAGCAACGAAGCGCGCGTTCGACGCGACCGTCGCCGATCTGCGAGAGCGAATTGAAGCAGTCTTCGAGGCAGGAGCGGATCGGCAATGAGCGGTCGCGATGCTGAGAATGCGATCAAGCAGCTCGGTGTACTGCCCGAGACCGGCACGGGCCAGCTCCGGCTCAACCTAGTTCGCCGATTGGTTGCGGAAACCCTGGGGACGGCCTTTTTGCTGATTGCGGTGGTTGGATCGGGAGTCATGGCGAGCCGCCTCTCACCGAGCGACACGGGTCTCCAACTGCTCGAGAACGCGGCGGCGACGGCCGCGGCGCTGATAGGCCTGATCCTCATGTTCGGGTCGGTCTCGGGCGCCCACTTCAACCCCGTGGTTACTCTCGTTGACCGCTTGCTCGGAACTGTCAGAACCCGTGACGCCCTGCTCTACGTCGTAGCCCAAATCGTGGGCGCCTGTCTCGGAACCATCTGCGCGAACGTCATGTTCTCGCTCCCCGTTGTCGCCCTTTCGACCAAGGCTCGTTCGTCGGGCGCGCTGTGGTTCTCCGAGGTGCTCGCGACCATCGGGCTGCTCCTCGTGATCCACGGCTGCGTGCGCACCGGACGGGCCAACGCTGTGCCCTTCGCGGTTGGGATCTGGATTGGCGGGGCGTACTTCTTCACGTCGTCGACGAGTTTCGCTAATCCCGCGGCCGCAATCGGTCGATCCCTGTCGGACTCGTTCGCGGGCATCAAGCCCAGCTCGGTGCCGATGTTCGTCGTAATGGAGGTCGTCGGGGCCCTCGTCGCCTACGCACTGATCCGGTTCATCTTTCCCCACAACCACTCGGAGGCCCCGTGAGTTATCACCGTCCCGAAGTTCTTTTCCTGTGCGTGCACAATGCCGGCCGGTCCCAGATGGCCGCGGCATTCGCGCGCCAGATTGGTGCAGGCCGTGTGATCGTGTACTCGGCCGGTTCCGCGCCCGGTGAGACTCTGAACCCGGCCGTTGTCGAGGTCATGCGAGAGAGGGGCATCGACATCACGGGCGAGCGCCCGCAGAAGTTGACCGACGAGATGGCCCTGAGCGCTGACGTGGTGGTCACCATGGGCTGCGGTGATGCCTGTCCGGTCTATCCGGGAAAGCGTTACGTGGACTGGGAGTTGTCCGATCCAGCGGGCAAACCGCTCGATGAAGTCCGCCCGATCCGTGACGACATTGAACGGCGCGTCCAACATCTCATCGACACTCTTCTCGAGCCGAATTCCTAGAAAAGGGAGCACATCATGCCCGAACCACGCCACTTCCAAGACTTGCCACCAGACGAGCAGCGCCTGATCGGGCGATCGCTCCAAGAGCTCCAGCGCGAGTTCCACGGAACCTTCGACGACGAGACGATTGAGCACTTCGTCGTTGACTCCTACGAGAGGCTCGCGGCCAAAGCCAAGGTGAAGACCTTCATTGGAGTGCTTGCCGAGCGCTTCGCTCGTCAACGCCTACAGGCAATGGCGCAGATTGAGAGTTCGGTGCCCGGCAAGCCGGGCGTGCTGTTCCTGTGCGTCCACAATGCCGGGCGCAGCCAGATGGCGGCTGGATGGCTTCGTTCCATCGCGGGCGATCAGGTGAATGTGTACACGGGGGGTTCAGAACCTGGCGCGGAGCTCAATCCGGTTGTCGTTGACGCCATGGCCGAGGCCGGAGTCGATATCCACGAAGAATTCCCAAAGCCGTGGACCGACGAAATTGTTCGGGCTGTTGACATCGTGATCGCGATGGGTTGCGGCGACGTCTGTCCCATTTATCCAGGCAAGCGTTACGTCGACTGGGATCTCGATGATCCCGAAGGCAAGGACCTCAGTGCAGTTCGAGTTATCCGTGACGAGATTCGCAGTCGGGTCGAAACACTCGTGACCACCCTTGGTGTCGCGTCATCGGCTGACTGAACGTTACGAAGGTCGCGTTGAGTGACACCGTCCGTATCGACTTCGGCAGCTTCGTAGGCAAATGGAACTGGCGGACGTTGCAGATATTGGTCGCGACTCTTCTCGAGCAAGGCCGCCAACTAGTAGAGCGACCCCGTACCCGTGCCATCACCTCCGAGTTGGAACTCGTACAGATTCGAGCAGGGTTTGAATAAGAGACAAAACCTCCGAGAGCGATCGGACATCGAAAAGTGTCGTTCATCTGGAAGAACGTTGTGATTTTGACAACGAGTGGGCGCTGAGGGACTCGAACCCCCGACCTGCTGAGTGTAAATCAGCTGCTCTAACCAACTGAGCTAAGCGCCCGCAGGCCGCAAGTCTAGTTCCTGGCAACACTCTGTTTCTCCAGTGAAATCAAGTGAAACGCGTGCCGGCACCGCCGTGCCTCGCCAGTCGCAGCGTCGTTCGACACCTCCATCTCGAAATGAGCAATGATGCGAAGGTGGCCAGAAGATCCTTCAAGCACGATCCCTCGATCAGGCTGAACGCGGAGGAGTTCCTTCGCTCCTTGGTGGGGAATGAAGTCGGAATACTGCTGAGTTTCGACCCGATCGCACGGCTCGGTCGCGACCCCGAAGGCATTCATCAGCTCCGGGTCTGCGCCCGGCGCCTTCGATCGGAGTTGAAGGTCATGGCTCCCGCGCTGAAGGCAGCGCCCCTCTCGAGTCTGCTGGATGAATTGCAATGGATGGGTCGGGTGCTGGGCGGGCAACGCGATCTCGACGTCCTGTTCGATCTGCTGAAGACAGTCAACGTCGACCTGTCACCTCCACTCGAGCATTCGGTCTTCCGCAATCTCCGCCAACGCCAGGCCACCAAGAAACGCAAGGTCGAGGAGTTGCTGGCTTCGAAGCGCTATCGCCATCTCGTGGGCACCCTCGCCGACGCCGCGCTTCATCCTCCGCTTCGTGGTTCCGGCGCGACGCCGGCAATCGAGTTCCTGCGCCCCGGCCTCGAGCGCACCGTCACCAAGTTGTTCACGGCCGTCGAGCACTTCGGTCCCGAGCCCACGAACCTCGAACTCCACCAGATCAGGATCCTTGCCAAACGGGCGCGTTACAGCGCGGAGGTCGCGTCGATGCTCCTCGGCGAGCCTGCGAAGGACCTCGGAGCGTCGCTCGAACGCGTGCAATCTGTGCTCGGTAACCTGCACGACTGCTGCGTGGCGATCGAGTACCTCGAAGGCGAGACGTTCCTTTGCCCGGAAGGCGATTTCACCCAGGCGAGCCAGTCAGTGCGTTTGGCAACCCAGCGCCTCGACGACTCGATAGAAGACTTGAAGACCAAGTGGCGCGAACCCGTCGAGCGGGCGAGGACCCTCGCGGCGCAGCTCTTCGATGGCAAGAACCAGTCAGATGATGCCGGCGCCCAGCATGAAGTCAAGTAGTTCCTGGGTGGCGCAGAAGATCGGGCGACGCAGTTCGCTCGCCGAGATCTCGAGTCCCTCGCCTCGGTAGTCCGCAGCGACCGCCCCCGCCTCGCGCACCACGAGCAGGCCCGCCAGATAGTCCCAGGGATTCAGCGTCGAATGCTGGGCGACGGCGTAGACGTCAAGCGAGCCGTCCGCGACGAGGCATATCTCGAGGCTCGCCGCACCGAGAGAGCGCATCTGCGCCCATCCCAGATGCCGCGACGGAAGGCCCGAGAAGCTCATGATCGACTTCTCCACGTCGCTCTGGCCGCTGTGGCGTATCACCACGCCATCTCGAGTGGCGCCGCTTCCCTTCTCCGCCTCGAAGATCGTCCCGGTCGCCTGGTTCATCACGAGTCCCGCCACGAGTTCCTCGCCGCGCATCACCGCCAGGCTCGTCGCGAAGAACGGGATGCCGTGGTCGCAGTTGGTGGAGCCGTCGATGGGGTCAACAACGACGGTCAACTCCCCGCTGCCCGTGACGCCGGACTCCTCGCTCACCACCCGGAAACCCGCGCCGCCGAGAATCCGAAGCGCGACCTCGTCGGCCGCCACGTCCAGGTGGTACTGGGTGTCGCGCAGTCCCGAAAAACCGCGCCCGCGGTGGGTTTTGACCGCTTCACCGATCTCAAGCGCGCACTCACGAAGTGGTTCAAATAGTGGTTCAGTCACGTATTCACGGTAGTTGCCTTCGGACTAACCTAAGAAGTAATGGCCGCCATTGATGTAGCTGGTTTCGTCGCAGACCTAAAAGACCACGCAGTAACCCACGGCTTCCATGTCCACGATGAGCGTCACTTCGTCGAGACGTACTCGCTGCGTCAGGCCTGGGAGGTCGACCTTCACCCCGAAGACGGATGCGGCGGACCGGTCGATCTGCACATCGAGCTCGACGTCGACCCGAGGACGCTGCTCGCTTTCGAGGACGCGGTGCTGGGACTGCCCGACGAAGTTGACCCTCCCGACGAGTTCCACTTCCCGCTGGTGCTGACCTGGACGCTTCCGCCGATGCCCCACGGGCCGGACCTGTTACGCCTCGCGATCGATCTCGCACCGATCGGCGGGATGGAGATGCCGCTCGAGGTGACCGCGACCGACTCGTTCGCCTCGCCCACCGAGGGCAGCGAGCGCCGGATCTCGATCGTGGCCCGTCGGGCGATCTCGCTCAGCCAGGTCGCGAGGGGCGAGGATCCGCTCTGCGACGTCTTTGAACGGGGACGCAGCGTCAGCGACTTCTTGCTCCAGGCCGCCGACTCGTGGCTCGGCTAACGCGCGTAGTCGCGGTCGCTGCCCCCCTGCTGGTTGCGAGCCTGGCGCTCAGTTCGTGCGGGGTCGGCGGCGCCGTCACCGACGCTCGCGCTTCGTGCGTCTTCGTACACAGGGCTCTCGCGCTGCAGGCGAGGAGCGATGCTCCCGGCATCTCGCCAGGCGAGCAGAACCGCCTGCAGGCCAACGCCCTCAGCGAACTGCTCAAAGGCACCCAGCCAGCGGCTGACGCGACATCAGCCGACGGCAGCTGGAATCCCCTGGAGACGACCATCAACGAGGCCGAGCGTGTTCCCATGCAGAATCTGGTGCCGGCGCTGACGCGACTCTGCAAAGTCGCGAACTCCCAGTCGCCGTACCTCTAAAGGACTACTGGGGAAACCGTTCGTACAGCCAGGCGAGTGAGTTCTCCTCGAGCATGGCGTCTTCCCAGCCACGCAGCTGATCCTCAAGTCCGGCCAACGAAGCGACCTTGCCGATGACGACGACCGTCAGGTCGTTGATCGCCTCGTCGGACACCAAGAAGTCGCCGAAGATATCCTCGTTGACGATCGCTTCGGGTTCAACCATCAAGTAGAGCTCGCCCGTCGCCTCGACCCAGGAAAGCTCGTACTCGTTGTCCGAGGCGTCAGTCCACTCCGAGCCGAATTCAAACTCTGCGCTTTCGCGGCGGGCTTCGTTCTGTTCGTAAAAGGCTTCGATGTCCATTCCCCCAGACTACGTCGTGTATGTGCGTTACGAAGTGCGCGCACGCGGGCACGCTGAGGACCATGGGAAATGGACTCAAGCAGTGTGCCCGATGGGCAGTCGGCCGGTGCGCGGGCGGCCGTCTACTGGACGCCATGACAACCAAGACAGATCTCCTAGGCCAACTGCGAAGTGAGTGGGCACACACCGGGCGCACGAAGCGAGCCCGCGAAGCCCTCGAGGTTCTTCGAGAACGCCACGCAACCCTCGCCATCACCGCTGCCGACGACCTCTGCGATGTGGTGCAGCTGCTCGAGAGCGGCAGCAGGAGAAGCGTGCTCGAGAAGGCAGAAGTGATCCGCGCCCTGTTGGAAGAAGCGGCGAACCCACTGCTGCACCGCACGCTGCTCCAGACCATGATCCCGGGCATCGTGAGCGTGTGTCGTCAACTCCGCTTCGGCGACGGCATCGTGAGGGACCCGAGCGAAACGCTGGCGATGGCGCTGGGCTTCGCGAGCGAATTGCTCGTTGACTGGGCCGGCGAGTCGCGACAGTACGCGGCGCCCGACATACTCTCGGCGGTGAGGGGCCGACTTCGCCGCTGGCTCTTGAAGGAGAAGGCCGCCCTCTGCGCGCTGTCGTTCTTCGAGCAGGGCGACGAGCAGGCGCCGGAGGACTCGCCGCTGCTGACGAGACTCTCGGGTTTCCGCGGGAGCCAGTACGACCGGATCGCCCGCCTCACCTACGCGCGGGTCTTCGAAGGACGCTCGCTACGAGAGCTCGCCAGCGAGGACTGCTCCTCGCAGGGCTCGCTGCGCTCAGAACTCCAACACTTCGCCACGCACCATCTGATCTAAGACGAGGGACATCCTTCCGTGAATAGCAATTTGTCATCAATACACCTAACCTGCGAGAACCATGGCGAGCCACCGATACTCCTTTCGAAGCGCCCACCTGGTGATGTGGTCGAGTCCCCTGCTGCTCCTGGTGCTCGTGTTCACCCTCACGAATTCGACGAAGACCCCCGCCGCGACGACTGCGCACCACCCGTCGCCCGACCAGACTTCGACGAGTGCTCCACCGGCGACGACGAGCACCGTGGCCGCGAGTACGACGACGACCACGGCGACGACCGCGACGACCACGACGAGCGAAGCATCCGCCACGCCCTCCTACAGCGCGACCGGCTCGACCGCGACGCCAGTCGCGCCCGCGTCCGGCTCGAACGTCTCGAGCGGGGGTCTCGAAGGAAACCTCGATCACGCCTTCCCCGTCGCCGTCGTGCCACTCCAGGGACCGGGGACGTGGACTCTCGTCACGAGCGCCGCGGTGCGAAGCCTGTTGAACTGCGCGACGACGAGTTCCTCGGTCACCGGACGCGTCGTCATCGCGCAAAGCCAGAGTTGCCAACTCGAGATCACCTCTTCCAACCCGGAGGTGTCACAGACGTGGCAACTGGTTCCAGCCCAGTAAGGCGCTTTTCGAAGGGTCCCCTGCACGGGACGGCGCTCGCGCTGTACTTCGTCCTGCTGCCCTACGTCGTCGTCACGAAGTGGACCCTCACCCAGGACGAGACCAACGGCACGCTGGTGCGGATCCTGCTCGTCGCTCTCGGTATCTTCTGGTTGGCGTTTCTCTTCCAGGTTGGACAGAACATCCTGCGCCTGCGCCAAGGCGTCGGACTCGGCGCCGGGGGCACGGCGTGGCTCGCCGGCATCATCGTGGCAGCCCTGCCGTTCCTCGTGTCGTCGGCGGCTTCGGCGGCGGTCCAGCGCCCCCACAGCCCCTCGGCGCTCAGCGCCAAGGCGTCGGACTCGCCCTGGCTGATGGAAACCGGCCCACAAGTGCCCGAGCGCGCGAAGCCACCCAGCCACAACCCGAACCCTGCGCCGCCAACGGCACCGCTGGGCGCGGTGCCGTTGGCGTTGATGGCCAAGCGTCGGCACGACCTGCTTCGTCAACAGCAGTTCGACCCAGCGCACGACCAGGTCGATGACGTCATCGAACTGCTTCGCAGTTACAATCCCGAACTGGTCGCCCACGTTCGATTCCTCACGGGTGTCGAACGCAGCGGTGTCGTGCACATCGCCAACGACGTCGAACCGCGCAAACTCTCCTACGACACCGATCCGCTGGTGGCGTGCGCGCTGGTCGAGGACGAGCAGGGGCTCTTCGTCGCCTTCTCTCGAGAAGGTGGACAACTGAGCATCCAGCCCAGTTGGAACAGCGACGACGTCGCCGCGTCCGTCGTGGCGATGCACGAGGGCCGATTGGCCTTCGCGTCCAACGAATCCGAGTTGCTCCGGGCGCTCGCGACGAGGGTGCTTCGAAACACGATGGTGGTGTACCTGGGCGCGGCGAGTGACCTCGACGACGAGCTGCGTGCGTGCTGCGTGACCCTCAGCCCCGCGCTGCACGCGGACCCGGGCATGCGGTTCGACTTCCCCGGAGTGGCTTCCGAGAGGCTCTCGCCGACGAACCCGACGGGGGACGTTCGCGTGGAGTTGCTGCGCGCCGATCCCCAGATCACTGGCCTGGACGAGCCCTTCACGCCCTCGCTTCGCCGACGCTGCATAGAAATGGTCTCCTACCTGGCCCTGCACCGGTCGGAGCCCATTACGGGCGACCGGCTGCGTTCGAGGGTGTTGAGCCACGCCGACGTCGAGGCGTCGAACCGGACCCTCGCGAACACCGCGAGCGCCGTGCGGCGAAGCCTCGGCTCGAGCGCGAAGGGACCGCGGCTCCACTCAGTGTCCTCATCGGGTCTCTACGCCACCCACGGCGTGACGAGCGACGTGGAGATCTTCCACACGCTCGTCGCGAGGGCGCGTGCCCTCGAGATCGAGGCGGCCGCGCCGCTCGCGCACAAGGCACTGCTGCTCGTGCACGGCGAGCCACTCGCGAGCGCGTTGCGCGGGTTCGAGTGGTTCCTCGCCGAGGGACACAACGCCAGCCTGCAGCGCGACGGCGAGTGGGCGGCCCTCGTCCTGCACCACGACGCGATGAACCGCGAGAACTACGAGTTGGCCTTCTGGTCGCTCCAGCAGGGACTGCTCGTCGACCCCTACAGCGACGTGCTGCTCGAGGCGCTCGCCCGGGTGCCTCGGCTACGCCAGTTTGGAAGCGATGGAGGTGGCGGAACGAAGGACGAGGCCATCGGCGCCAGCGGCGCTGTAGCGGTGGGCTGGTCGTTCAATCGCCTCGGCCACCAGATCAGCCAGTAGCTGGGAGAAAGGCAAAGCGGGCTGAACGAAGAGGTGCTTTGACAGCGATCCGGGAATCGTGTTGATCTCGTTGACGAAGAGCTCGGTGTCGTTCGCGAGGAAGTCGATCCGCGCGACGCCTCGAACTGACGCCAGTCCGGCAATTATCCGCGCGCCCTCTTCAATGGCTTCGCGCTGACCCGCGGGCAGCACCGCTGGCAGCTCGCGCGGCGCGGACACCATCCCCTCGCCCCCCACGTACTTGTCGCGGTAGTCGAGTATCTCGGCGTCGTCGGACCTGCGGATCGGCTTCTCGATCGACGACAGCGACAGTGTCGGATACGTGCGAAGGGCGATCTGCACGTCGGTCAGGTCCTGGCGGAAGGGTTCGACGACGCACCCGCGCGACAGGTGGACGTTGGCGCTCAGACGGGCCTTCGCCGTCGCGAGGTCGGCCACGACGTCGATACCGATCGACGACCCCCCGAAGCGGGGCTTCAGGATGTAGGGCCCCTCGAAGGGCAACGAAGGGGTCTCACCCGTCAACAGGACCCGCGCCAGCGTGGGAAGGCCGGCGTTGGCGATCACGGCACCGAAGGCCCACTTGTCCATGCCGAGCGCGGCGCCCGCGACGCTCGGCCCGCTGTAGCTGACGTTCGCGAGGTCGAGCGCCGCCTGCAGCGACCCGTCCTCACCCGGTCCCCCGTGCGTGGCGAGGATCAACGCTTCGATGTCGAGGCGGCGGTCCTTGCCCATGCGCCCCCCGGTGGCGAAGAACCCGCCCTGGTCGCCCACGCGCAAGCTCAGTTCGCTCGAGCCCTTGGGTAGCCCCTCAAGGAACGACTCGGCCTCGGCGTTGGCTGGCACGCTGAAGAACCCGCCCGTCTTGGTCCAGTAGATGCCCAGCGCGTCCTTGTGCGTATTCTGCAGTTCCCGAAAGGCCAGCAGACCCGTCAGGATGGAAATATCATGCTCGGGAGTCGGACCCCCGAAGAGCACACCAATAGTCACCGAACACCTCGTAACGACGTCATCAAGAATTCAAGGGTAGTGGTCGGGCAGGTCGTTGAGGTACAGGACCCCGTCACCAGCCACCAAGGTCGATCGCACCCACGCGACCGCCTGGTCGCGCGTGTCAAAGCGCCGAGGGGGCCTTTCGAAGCCAAGTTGCAGGGGTTTCGCGTTCGTGCGTCCCACGACGACGAGCTCGACGCCGTTCACCGCGACCTTCTGGGCGAACGAGAAGTTCTCCCCGTACTGGTCCGGCCCGAGCTCGATCAGTCCCGGAGTGACGACCACGCGGCGCCCGCTCAGCGGCAATGAGGTCAGCAGCGCGAGCGCCGCGAGCGCGCTGGCGGGATTGGCGTTGAACGTGTCATCGATGACCATCACCCCTGACGCTGCTGTCACGACGTTCGAGCGGTTCGCGACCGTCGTCACGCGGCCCAGTCGTGACGCGAGCTCACTTGTCGTCACGCCGAGTTCGAGCGCCGCGGCGAGCGCGCACGCCAGGTTCGTTGGCTGGACCCCCGCTATGGGTCGCATCGTCGTCACGTCCTCGCCGTCAACGCCTACGACCCATTCGCCGTCGAGGTCGCGCACGCGCACCGAGGCGAGCCTGTTCTTGGAACCGGCGGTGCGCACCTTCTTGCCCGCGTTCGAAAGGCGCTCGGGCCAGAGAGCGAGGCGCGAGTCGTCAATGTTCACGACGACCGTCGTCGCGTGCTCGGTGATTTCGTACTTCGCCTTCTCGACGACGTCGATCGACTTCATCCGCTCGAGGTGCACGGGTCCGATGGCGGTGACGACGGCGATCTCGGGGGGGCACCACGAGCACAGCTCGGCGATCTCGCCCGAGCCGTACGTGCCCATCTCGGCGATGAAGATGCGCGTCCCGTCAGCGAGGTTCTCGTTGATGGCCCGAGAGAGCCCGGCCTGGTTGTTGAAGCTTCGCGGCGAGGCGACGACGCCCTCGTTACCCCCGAGAAGGTCGGCCAGGTGGTTCTTGGTCGAGGTCTTGCCGTAGGAACCCGTGATGGCGACGATGCGCGGCTTCACGCGCGCGAGACGCTCGACCGCTTGATCGACGAACTTCTGAGCGCGGCGACGTTCGTAGGGCCCGAGTACTCGCGCCCCAAGGTCGAGCAGGACCGGCACCGCCCAGACCATCGCCAGCGCCAGCAGCCACGGGCGACCCGTGAACGCGCCACCGAGCGCGCAGAGCACGGCCACCAGCGTCGTCAGGACGAAGACCGTCGTGAGCCGACGCGTCCACTGGAGCTCGCTGGTCCGCCCCTTTATCGAGAGGCCGACGGGACAGAGGACGCCGTAGGCGATGGTCACGAACGCCGCGGCGACGTCGGCGCGAAACACCACCGCCGCGAGCAGCCCGAGCGCGAGTAGGTGGCTGAGCGTGATCGGGCGGCTCTTCTTCGAGCGCTCGACCGACTTCGCCGAGCTCACCTGCGGCGAGGACCAGCGTCCGAGGAAGCGCCGCATCGAACTCGGCTCGTAGTGCTCTCGCTGCAGGACCCGCAGCCAGCGCAGCATCTGGGCCAGGAACGCCGCGCCGAGGCCGAGGCCCACCACGAGATCGAGGATCAGCGTGCCCGCGCTCATGCGAGGGCTTCTCGGACCGTCGCCGCGAGTTCGTGAGGCGCCTCGCTCGGCAGCAGGTGGCCGACGCCCGCGACGACGCGAAGGTGGTGCGCGCTCTCGATGAGGGCGCCCGCTCGCTCGGCGATCTCGAGCGGCACCTCGGTGTCGTTCGCTCCCCACAGCATGAACACCGGCGCGCGAACGAGCGCGAGCTCGGGTTCGTAGCTTTCGTTCACGTTCGCCACCAGCACGTCGCGCAGGATGCCCGTGGCGTTGCGGTAGTCCGAGGAGCCGTAGCGCTGTCGGGCCGCTTCCATTCTCTGGTCGTTCACGAGATGCCTCGCGTGAAGGGCACGGACCATCCGGTAGCCGAGAGGCGACTTGGCCTGGGAGGCGTCGCCTCGGCGCACCAATGGAGCGCCCGTGAGCACGATCGCCTTCACTAGCTCAGGATTCGTGGCGCCGATCACCGTGGCGATCCGGCCGCCGAAGGAGTGTCCGACGAGTACTAGCGGCTCGTTCGAAAGCTCGCCCAGGGCCGGCACCAGAAGGGCGGCGTAGGTTCGGGCCCCTCCCGCGACCGTTGGCAAGGGTGACGAACCAAAGCCCGGAAGGTCCAATGCCACCGATCCGATGCCCTCGCGGGCCAGTTCTGTGGCGCTGCGAGCGAAATCCTGGCCCCGACGGGCCCAGCCGTGGAGCCACACCACCCGAACCGGGCCTTCGCCGTATGGCTCACCAAAAAGATTTCCGTCGCCGTAGGCACGCAGCACGTCTTTCAGGTTACTGACATGGCTCACCAGACGAGGACGAGGACGGCGTCACGCCGTGCCGGTAGCGTCATGGACACTATGACCGATCAGTTGGCCTACTCCGACGACATGCTCGTGGGTCTCACCCCCGAGCAGCGCGAAGCGGTCACGTCTCCGGCGAGGCGCCTTCTCGTGAGGGCAACCGCCGGATCGGGAAAGACCCACGTGCTGACCCTGCGCATCCAGCGGCGAATCGCCCAGGGCGAGGTCGATCCGGACCAGGTCCTCGCGATGACCTTCACGAGGAAAGCGGGCGACGAGCTGCGCCGAAGGCTGTTTCGCGCAGGCATCCGCGATATCAGGGCCGGCACCTTCCACCGCGCCGCCCTGTCAGTCGTCAATCAGTACCGCGAGGATCATCACCTCAAGCCGCTCGTCATAGAGTCCAATCGACGAAAGCTGGTGGCCGCCCTCGCGACGCAATTGCGCGAAAGCGGCGACCTGCGCCTGGAGGACTGGCAACTGCCGCGGCTCGAGCAGGAGATCGGCTGGGCCCTCAGCCAAGGATTCAACGGCGCGCAGTACGCCAAGAGTGCCAAGAAGCTTCATCGCGACGCTCCCCTGCCACCGGCGCAGTTCGCCGACGTGCTCGACCGGTACGTCGGGCTCTGCCGGAGCCGGGGGGTGCTCGACTTCGATCTGCTGTTGAGCGAAGCCATCGCGCTGTTGCGCGACGAGCCCAACGTGCTCGCGTCGTTCCGCCATCGCAACAAGTCGATCTACGTCGACGAGACCCAGGACATGAACCCGCTGCAATTCATGCTGCTGCGACACATGGCGGGCGACGACCCGGATCTGTTTTGCGTCGGCGACCCCAACCAGTCGATCTACGGCTTCAACGGGGCGAACCCTCAGCTGTTGGGAGAGATCATCCGCACGTGGCCCGACACGCTGGTGCTCGATCTGACGAGAAACCACCGCTCGACGGCGAACATCATCGCGGTGGCGAACACGCTGCTCGAAGAGGGCGCCCAGGGGATCATTCCCGCGAAGGACGAAGGCGACGTGCCGATGGTGCGCGCCTACAACACCGACGAGCAGGAGGCCGAACACGTCGCCACCTGGCTCAGTGCCAAGCACCAGCCTGGCAGCCCGTGGCGGTCGATGGCCGTGCTCGCGCGCACCAATGCCCAGCTCGAACTGGTCGCCAGCTACCTCGAGTCCCACGACATCCCCTACGAGCGGCGTGGCCCCGAGCACTCTCCCGCGTCGGACCTGCTCAGCGCCCCCGAGACGTGGCGACGCATCAACGACGATCACAAGGACGCGGTGGCGTTGTCGACGATCCACCGAGCGAAGGGCCTGGAGTTCCATCACGTGGCGGCGATCGGCTGGGCGGAGGGGCAGCTTCCGAACTACAACGCGACCACCCGCGCCCAGCTCGCCGAAGAGCAGCGCCTCGCCTACGTGGCGCTCAGCAGGGCCGAGGACTCGCTGCTGATCACCTGGAGCCGGGGCCGGAACGACCCCCGCTATCCCGACCGATCCCCCTCGAGATTCATCGCGCCGATTGAGAAGGTCATCGCTGAGATCGAGCAACGAAACGCCCCGCTCACGGGTGAAGCGAGAAAGGCCCGACTCGCCGCAATCCGGCGTGAACTGGAGCAGGCGGTCGACGAAGGTAACGTGGCCCTCTAGTGGGAACTACCGAACCTCGAAACGAACTCATCGCCATTGTCGGAGCCGACGCGGTCACCTTCTCGCCTTCGCACCAACCCGACGACCTGCACGACGAGACGCTGCACCCCGTGCACAAGGAACCGTTCGCCGTCGTTCGCCCGCTCTCCACCCAGCAGGTGAGCGACATCGCCAAGGTGGCGAGCCGCCACGGCGTGCCGATCACGCCGCGCGGATCGGGCACCGGACTCTCGGGCAGCGCCACGCCCGTACCGGGCGGCATCGTCGTGAGCTTCTCGAGGATGAACCGGGTACTGCGCCTTGACGTCAACGACCACGTCGCCGTGGTCCAGCCCGGCATCACCCTTCGAGAGCTCGGCGAGGCCCTCGCGGACTGCGGACTGCGCTACCCCGTCTACCCGGGCGAGCTGTCCGGTTCGCTCGGGGGCAACGTGAACACCAACGCCGGCGGCATGCGAGCCGTGCGCCACGGCGTCACCCGCAACCACGTGCTCGGGCTCGAACTGGTGCTGATCGACGGGACCATCGTGCGCACCGGAGGGCCGGTGGTGAAATCCTCGTCGGGCTACGACCTCACCCAGCTCGTCGTCGGCAGCGAAGGAACGCTGGCCATGGTCTGCGAGGTCACCCTCAAGCTCTCGCCCACCATGGCCCACTCCGCGACGGTGCTCGTCCCCTTTCGCTCGCTGGACCACGTCACCGGCATCGTCCCGAAGATCGTCGCCTCGGGCCTCGAGCCCTCGATGCTCGAGTACCTCGACGTGCTGACCATGGGCGCCATCACGAGGGCCGCCGAGTTGGAACTCGGGGTCAGTCCGGTGGTCGCGGGCGAGACGGTCGCGTATCTGATCATCGTGCTTGAAACGCGCACCGCCGAGCAGCTCGACAGCGACCTGATGGCCCTCGCCGAGCTGGTCGAGGGCGCCGGGGCTATCGACGTCTACGTCCTGCCCCCGTCGGCGGGTACTCGACTGATCGAAGCGCGCGAACGCGCGTTCTGGGTGGGCAAGGCCGCGGGCGCGAACGAGATCATCGACATCGTGGTGCCCCGGTCGAGCGTGCCAGTCTTCCTCGCCGAAGCGACGCAGATCGCCGAACGCCACGGCGCGTTCATCTCGGGCTGCGGGCACGTGGGCGACGGCAACATCCACCTCTCGGTGTACCTGCCCGATGACGAGCGCAGGGCGGCCATGCTGCTCGAGTTGTTCTCCTACGGACTCTCGCTCGGAGGCCAGATCTCGGGAGAGCACGGCATCGGACGCGACAAGCAGGCGCCGTACCTGGCGCTCACCGACCCCGCGCTGCTCGAGCTCCAGCGACGGATCAAGGCCGCTTTCGATCCGCACCAGCTGCTCAATCCGTACCGTCTGCTCGACGCAAGGCCCATGCCGTGAACGGCGCGCACGCCCTGCTCGCCACGTTGGCCGCCAACGACGTCACGACCTGCTTCGCGAACCCCGGCACCTCGGAGATGCACTTCGTCGCGGGTCTCGACGACGCGCCCCAAATGCGGGCCATCCTCTGCCTCTTCGAGGGCGTGGCAACCGGTGCCGCTGACGGCTACGCGCGGGTCACTGGCAAACCCGCGGCGACGCTGCTGCACCTCGGTCCGGGACTCGCGAACGGCTGGGCCAATCTCCACAACGCCCGACGCGCGCGGGTGCCCCTGCTCAACATCGTGGGCGACCACGCGACCTACCACACCCAGTACGACGCACCGCTGCAGAGCGACATCTCGTCGGTCGCCGCCGCCCTCAACGGATGGCAGCGGCGGACTCTGGGGCCGAGCGACGTCGCGCGCGACACCTGCGACGCCGTCAGTGCCGCGTACGGGCCCCCGGGGCAGATCGCGACCCTGATCCTGCCCGCCGACGCCTCGTGGGGGGAACTGGAAAGCGTCCCAACTTCATGGCCGATTGCGACGCGAAACGCGCTGTTCGACATAGACGGGCACGAACTCGACCTGGCTTGCCAGGCGCTGCGCTCGAAGCGCTCGGCGATCTTCCTCGGCGGATCAGCCGTGAATGCGCAGCAACTGAACCTCGCCCACCGGATCGGCGCGGCAACCGGCGCGAGGGTGATCTGCGAGACCTTCCCCGCGATGATGGACCGCGGCGCAGGCATCGCGAGCCCCGAGCGGCTCATCTACCTCAGCGAGTTCGCGATCGCCCAGTTGCGTGACCTCGAGGCGCTCATCCTCGTCGGATCGATCGAGCCCGTCGGATTCTTCGCGTACCCCGACGTGGCAAGTCGCCTGGTTCCTGAAGGCTGCGACCTGATTGCGTTGGCCCCGCCCGGCTCGTACACCCTTGAGGCGCTCGAGGCGCTCGCCCGCGAGTTTCGCGCCGAGACCTCGAGCGCTCCCGCAGGTGATCGCCCGGCAGCGCCGAGCGGGGCACTCACCACCCAGAGCTTCGCCGCGGCGGTCGGGGCGACGATGCCCGAGGGGCTCATCGTCGCCGACGAGTCGAACACGAGCGGCGTCCATCTCTTCGGTGCCACGCAGTTCGCTCCCGCGCACCAGTGGATGACCCTCACGGGAGGAGCAATCGGCTACGGGCTTCCGGCGGCCCTCGGCGCCGCGGTCGCCAGCGGACGCAGGGTGCTCGCGCTCGAGTCCGACGGCTCGATGATGTACACGCCCCAGGCTCTTTGGACCATGGCCCGCGAGGGGCTCGACGTCACGGTCGTCGCGCTGAGCAACCGCAGCTACGCGATCCTCAATCTCGAGCGCCAACGTGTCGGGGCGGTCTCCGACGGCGCCACGAGTCAGCGGATGCTCGAGCTCGACGGCCCGACGATGGATCTGGGTGCCGTGGCGACCGGGCTCGGGGTCGAGAGTCTTCGCGTCACGACCGCCGACGAACTGGTGTCGGCGCTCGAGCGTTCGTACGCGACCCCGGGACCAATGTTCATCGAGGCGATGCTCCCCAAGGGGCTCACCTAGAGATCGAACTCACCGACGACCGGCGCGTGGTCCGATGGCTTCTCGCCCTTTCGGGCCTCGCGGTCCACCCAGCTCGCCGTCGCCTTCGCGAGCAGGATCGGGTCCACGAGCAACAGGTCGATCCGAAGTCCCCAGCCCCTGCGGAAGGCGCCGTTTCGGTAGTCCCACCACGAGTAGCAGGGCTCGTCGGGATGCAGGGCGCGCGTGAGGTCGACGAGTCCCGTACGTTCAAGGGCGCGGATCGCGTCGCGCTCGGGCTCGCTGACGTGCGTCGCACCCTCGAAGACGCTCGGGTCGTAACAGTCGAGGTCGGCGGGCGCGACGTTGAAGTCGCCGCCCGCGACGAACGGCGCGGCGGTATCCCTGTGCGTTACGAGTTCCGCGAGTTTGGCGAGCCACTGGAGCTTGTAGGCGTAGTGCGGGTCGTCGAGCGCACGTCCGTTGGGCACGTAGCACGAGTACACGCGAACACCGCCACACGTGGCACCGATGATGCGCGCCTCGGGGTCGTCATCGCCGAAGCCCCGAGTGACGTCGTCGAGACCCACCTTCGAAAGTACCGCCACGCCATTCCACTGGCCCTGGCCGCAGTGGACCGACTCGTAACCGAGCCGGGCCAACTGGCCGAACGGGAACTTCGCGTCGGTCTGCTTCGTCTCCTGGATCAGCACAACGTCGGGGCTCTTCTCGAGCAGCCACGCTTCAACGCGGGGCCACCTGGCCGTCAACGAATTGACGTTCCAGGTGGTGATGTTCACGAGACGTCAGCGAGGATGAAGAGGAGATCGGCCTCCGCGGCCACTTGGCCGTCCACCGTCGCGCGGCCGTGCCCCTTGCCCCCGCGGGCCGAGAGCCTCGACATCTCACATTCGAGCAGGACCGTCTCGCCCGGCACGACCTGACGACGGAACCGGGCGTGTTCCACGCCACCGAAAAGGGGCAAGCGCCCGGTATAGCGCTCGTCGGCAAGCACCGCCACACCGCCGCACTGGGCGAGGGATTCGAGCAACAAGACCCCGGGCGTCGTCGGCCGACCCGGGAAGTGCCCGGGGAAGAACCACTCGTCACCTCGAAGCGTCCAGAGCCCGCTCGCGCGCAGCCCGGGTTCGATGCTCACCATCGAGTCGAGCAGCAGGAACGGAGGGCGGTGCGGAAGCCAGTCCGCCGGGTTCATCGAAAGTTCACTCACGCCAGTCCTAACTCCGCAATTCGTCGTTCGCTGTCCACGGTAATCAGATAGAAGGTCTTGTTGTCACCGCGCTTCAAGACGTCGCGGGCTCGGGCCGGAGCCGGGTCGCCGAGCGACATGGTGGGCGCGTAGCACTCGACGTGCTTGCCACTCCTGAGCTTCACGGTGATGACGGCGCCGTGGGACGTGAAGGCCGTCACTTCGCCCTCGACCTTCGCGCCGATCTTGAATGAATTCTTGAAGGTGTTGAACTCAGCCTCGGGATTCACTGGTTGACGACCGCGACGCAGGGCCGGTGCCGGCGCGGGCGGCTCGTTCTCGAGCGTAGGTGCCGCCACTTTCGCGGCCTTCTTCGACGGTGGCGCCGCGACCTTTGCCGGGACGGCCTTCTTCGCCGCAGCGCGCTTGACGACCTTCTTCGCCGGCGCTTCGACCGGTTTAGTGACGATCTCCACAGGCTTCGTCACCTTCTTCGAGACCTTCGCCGCGGCCTTGACGGCCTTGACGGCCTTGACGGCCTTGACGGCGGCCTTCTTCACCGGCGTCTTGTGCACCTTGACGGGCGTCAGGGTCGTGCCAATCGTGGGCTTCGCGCCGTCCGGAAGCGTGACGGACAGCTTCTTCACGGCTCGCGACGACTTGATGCCCCGCACGGGGATGCGCGGCGTGAACACCCAACCCACGCCCTTGACGGGCTTGCCGCCGATGAGTCGGTCGGCATCGAAGAGCCAGGGGTATTCGTCGTGGAACTCCTGGAACGAGTCGTTGCTCAAAACGACCGCGCTGATTCGCTGGGCGATCTTCAAGATGAAGGCGTCGCCCCGTCCAATGGCGCCAGCGGGAGGGGTCACGATCTCGCCGGCGAGTTCAGCCTCCTTGAACCTGGCGCGCTCGCCTGGAGCCACGCGGTGCTCGAAGCTCGCGTCGACGACCACTATCACGTCCGCCGACGGATTCTCCTCGAGGAACGAGCGCACGGCCTCGTCGAGCTGCACGAGGCTGGGAATCGTCCGGCCCTCGGTGGCGAGATTCGAGCCATCAACGACGACGCGCACCCGGGTTGACTTGGCGGGGCTCATCCTACGGCTCGCTGCAAGAGGTCGGACTGCTCAGCCGCGTGCACGAGGCCACTGCCAGTTGCGGGACTCGCCGACTCGGCGCGCGCCACGTGGGCGACCTTGGTGTCGCGCAACTGCGTGTGCATCTGCAGGTGCACGAACGGCCACGCCCCCATGTTCTCGGGCTCCTCCTGGAGCCAGACGACCTCGTCAAGCTTCGGGTACGAATCCAGTACCTTCTCGATGCCCTCGGCGGGCCACGGGTAGAGCTGCTCGACACGAACAATCGCCACGTTCGACGCGCCGATCTCGTTGCGGCGGGCGATGGCCTCGTGGGCAATCTTTCCCGTCGCGAGCACGACGCGCGTCACCGACGTCGCGTCGACGCCCGGGTCGGCGAGGACGGTCTGGAACGAGCCCTGCTCGAACTCGACGAGGGGCGAGCGCGTCTGGACGGCGCGAAGCATGGACTTCGGCGTGAAGACGATGAGCGGCGTGATGTTTTCGCGCAGGACCTGGCTCCTGAGCAGGTGGAAGTACTGGGCCGAGGTTGTCGGCTGGGCGACGCGGATGTTGTTGCGCGCGCACAGCGAAAGGAACCGCTCGATGCGCCCGCTCGAATGCTCGGGGCCCTGGCCCTCGTAACCGTGGGGCAAGAGCATCACGAGGCTCGCGTGCTGGCCCCACTTGTCCTCGGCGGCGACGAGGAAGTTATCGATGATGATCTCCGCCCCGTTCACGAAGTCGCCGAACTGGGCCTCCCAGGCCACGAGCGTGTTCGTCGCCTCCACCGAGTAGCCGTACTCGAAGCCGAGCGCCGCGTACTCGCTCAGGAACGAGTCGCGCACCGTGAAGAAGGCGTCGGAGCCCAGGTTCGCGAGCGGCACGTACTGCTCGCCGTTCTCGTAGTCGATCAGGGCGGCGTGGCGATGCGAGAATGTGCCGCGCCGCGAGTCCTGGCCCATGAGCCGGACGTTCGATCCGCCCTTCACGAGCGATCCGAGGGCCAAAGCCTCGCCGAGCGCCCAGTCGACCTCGCCGCCTTCGAGCATCGCGCGCCGCTGGACGAACTGGCGCTCCAGCTTCGGGTGGATCGTGAAACCCTCGGGAGCCGTCGTCGTCGCGGCGGCGATCTCGAGCAGCGTCGCTCGCTCGACGCCGGTCTCGGGCGCGGGAAGGTCGACGGGGATCTCCGCCACGGGAACGCCCTCGAGGGTGGGCACCGGCACGGTGCGCACCTCATCGAGCACACTCTGCAGGCGGGTGTTGAACAGGTCGAGTTCGGACTCCGCCTGCTCGATCGAGATGTCGCCGCGGCGCACGAGCGTCTCGGTGTACACCTTTCGCACCGAGCGCATCTGGTCGATGATCTTGTACATCTGGGGCTGGGTGTAACTCGGGTCGTCGCCCTCGTTGTGGCCATGGCGCCGGTAGCAGACGATGTCGAGCACCACGTCGCGGTGGAACGTCTCGCGGTAGTCGTAGGCGAGGCGGGTGGCTCTTGCGCACGCCTCAGGGTCGTCGCCGTTCACGTGGAAGATGGGCGCCTGGATCATCTTGGCGACATCGGTGGGATAGAAGCTCGAGCGCGCCGACTCGGGCGCAGTGGTGAAGCCCACCTGGTTGTTGATCACGATGTGGATCGCCCCACCCACCCGGTAGCCCGAGAGCTGGGAGAGGTTGAGGGTCTCGGCGACGACGCCCTGGCCCGCGAACGCGGCATCGCCGTGGATCAGGATCGGCAGGTACGGGAAGTGCTCAGCCATCTCCACCCAGTTGGTGCCGTCGCTCGGTCGGATCACGAGGTCCTGCTTCGCGCGCACGATCCCTTCAACGACCGGGCTCACCGCTTCGAGGTGCGAGGGGTTCGACGCCATCGAGACCTCGACGGTCGCTCCGCGCGGGTTCTTGAAGACGCCCTTGGCGCCCTTGTGGTACTTCACGTCACCGCTTCCCTGGACGCTCTCAGGGTCGAGGTTCCCCTCGAACTCGGAGAAGATGTCGCTGTAGGACTTGCCCACGATGTTCGCGAGCACGTTCAGCCGGCCGCGGTGGGCCATACCGATCACGATCTCTCGAACACCCTGGTCAGCGGCCACGTCAAGGATCGTCTGGAGCGCGACGATGGTCGACTCGCCGCCCTCGAGGCCGAACCGCTTTTGTCCGACGTAGCGCGAGTGCAGGAACTTCTCGAAGACCTCCGCCTCGTTGAGTGCCTCGAGGATGCGGTGCTGCTCCTCCACCGACGTGGTCTGCTTGACGCCCTCGACGCGCTCTTGGATCCAGCGCTTCTGCGCGGGGTCCATGATGTGGCCGTATTCAATGCCGATCGTGCGGCAGTACGCATCCCTCAGGATGCTGAGGACCTCTTCGAGGGTCGCTTCGCGCTTACCGGCGAGGCCGTTCACGACGAACGTCCGCTGCAGGTCCCAGATGGTGAGCCCGTAGGTCGCAAGGTCGAGCTCCGAGTGCAGCGCCGGCGGCTCGCTGCTGAGCGGGTCGAGGTGGGCGTTGAGGTGGCCGCGCACGCGGTACATGTTGATGAGTTCCTGGACGCGGATCTGCTTCAGGATCCGCTCGGTGTCGCCCTCGCCCGCCACGGGATTGTGGTCATTCGCCCAGCGCGAAGGTTCATACGGGACCCCGAGCGACTCGAAGATCTCGTCGTAGAAGCCGTGCGCGCCCGTCAGGCACTCCGCCACGTACTTCAAGAACAGCCCCGACTCGGCTCCCTGGATGATCCGGTGGTCGTAGGTCGACGTGAGGGTCATGATCTTTCCGACACCGAGTTCGGCGAGCGCACGCGGGTCCGCGGCCTCGAAGCCGGCGGGCCAGGCGAGCGCGCCCACGCCGAAGATCGCGCCCTGTCCGGGCATCAGGCGCGGCACCGACTGGACCGTGCCGAGCGTGCCGGGATTGGTGAGTGACACCGTCGCGCCCACGAAGTCGTCCGCGCCGAAGGTGGCGTTGTGGACCTTGCGGACCAGGTTCTCGTACGCCAGGAGGAATTCACGGAAGTCCATCGTGTCGGCGTCGCGGATCACTGGAACCAGGAGATTGCGGCTCCCGTCAGGGCGCTGCACGTCGACCGCCAGGCCGAGTCCCACGTGTTCGTGGCGACGAACGCCCGGAGTGCCCTTGGCGTCCACGGCGTCAACGAATGTCGCGTTCATCGACGGGATCTGCGCGAGACCCTTCACGATTGCGTACGCAATGAAGTGGGTGAACGAGACCTTCGCCCCGCTCGACCTCGACAGGGACTCGTTGAGCGCGATTCGGTTGATCTCGAGCAATCGAGCCGACACCGTGCGCACGCTCGTCGCCGTCGGAACGGCGAGGCTCGCGTTCATGTTGGTGACGATGCGCGCCGCCGCGCCTCGAAGCGGCGTCGCCTCCTCGTCGATGGTCACCTCGGGCTTGACGGGAGCGGCATGGGGAGCCGCGCTCGCGACCGTTGGCACCGTCGAGCGCTGGTAATCGGCGAAGAACTCCCTCCAACTCGCGGACACGGAGTCCGGGTCGGCGAGGAAACGGTCGTACATGTCATCAACGAGCCAGGCGTTGGGACCGAAGGACCCTTTGTGCGTACGAGATGACGTGGAGTCGGGGGGCATAGTCACTCCACCAGCCTAGGGGCGATAACCAACAAGTTGTGGGGACGCACCATCGCTGCCAACCGGTAAGTTCCCGGTATGAGTTCCGGCCCCGCCCTCCCCAATGGCCTCCACTTTGTCGCTGATTCGCCCGTCCCGGGTCTCGCGCTCGCCGAACGGCGGGTGGCGAACCCGCTCGCGACCGTCATCTGCATCCATGGCGGCCTCGACCGAGGCGGTTCGTTCGCGCGGCTCGCGCGCCGGACCGAGGCCTTCGACGTCGTAGCGTACGACCGGCGCGGCTACCAGGGTTCGCGCGGCCTGCAGCCGCTCTCGCTCGAGCATCACGTCGACGACCTGCTCGCGATTGCCCGCCGCGAAGGTGAGCGAGGACCGGTGGTCTACTTCGGGCACAGTTTCGGCGGCGTCGTCTCCTTCGCCGCCGCCATCCAAGAACCGTCCTCGACGCAGTTGGTGGTCAACTACGAAAGCCCACTTCCGTGGATTCTTCCCCGCGAGCTCTCACGTCCCCAGCTCGGTGATGACCCTGAGTACGAAGCCGAGATCTTCTTTCGCCGGATGGTCTCGAACGCCGCCTGGGAAAGGTTGAGCGAACATGAGCGCCAATCTCGACGCATGGACGGTCCGGCGCTATTCAGCGACCTCGCGCTGCTGCGATCGGGCGCGGTGCCCTTTGACATGGCGGGCCTGAAGACGCCGGCCCTGTACGCCCACGGCGACTGGGTCGTCGCGGATTACTACCGCCGACTCTGCGAGTTGTTGCCGACGATCAATCAGCTCATCAGGACCCGCGAGATCCAAAACGCCCGCCACGGCGCCCATCTCTCCAATCCCGAGCAGCTCGCCTCGCTCATCCTCGAGACCTGGGAGCAGTTGTGCGTGTCGGAGTAACTGGTTCGGCCGGGTTCATCGGCACTGCACTGGTCGGGGCGTTGCGCGAAAGGGGCGACATCGTCGTGCGCTTCGTGCGTCCGGCCTCACGAGCCCTCGAGGGAGAGTCGGTCCGTTGGGATCCGTCGCGCCAGCTGATCGACGACGATGACCTACGCCGGGTCGGCGGTTTCGATGCCGTGGTCCACCTCGCCGGGGCCGGAGTCGCGGACAAGCGGTGGAGCCCGGCGCGAAAGCAGGAGATTCTACGTTCGCGCACCGACTCGACCCAATTGCTCGTCAGGGCGCTTCGGTCGCTCGATACCGGCGTCGGAGCCCTCGCCAGTGGCTCAGCGATCGGGTACTACGGCTCGCGCGGTGACGAGCCCCTCGACGAGACCTCGTCTCCGGGCACCGACTTTCTCGCCAACGTCTGCATCGCGTGGGAGCACGCCGCCCTCGAGTTGGCAGCGAGTGGCACCTCGGTGTCGCTGCTGCGCACCGGCATCGTGATGAGCCGCTCCGGAGGTGCGCTGAAGAGGCAGTTGCCCCTCTTTCGCCTGGGTCTCGGTGGTCGATTGTCGAACGGCCGCCAATGGCTCAGTCCCATCTCGCTGCGCGACGAAGTTCGGGCAATTCTCTGGGTGATCGACCGTAAAATCGCTGGTCCCGTCAATCTGGTCGCACCGGCGCCCATCACGAACAGGGATTTTACAAGAATTCTTGCCAAGGAAACGCACCGTCGCGCGATGGCTCCGGTGCCCGCATTGGCCCTGAAGATCGCTCTGGGCAGCGAGCTGGCCACCGATGCCGTACTCGCGAGCCAGCGCGTACTTCCGAAAGTCCTTGTGGAGGAGGGCTTTTCGTTCGAAGATTCGACAGTCGCGTCGATCGTTTCTTCAGCGCTGAGAACCTAACCATCCCCAACCCGGTACCAGGTGGCATGAATTCAACGGTTCTTATATTAAATTTCTCAATTCTTAATTTCATCCTTACAACTTGTATGACCTGATAGGCCCCGATACAGTGGCCGGTAATCCATCTATCAGATGGGCAAATTGAAGGCGACCATTCATATGGTTCAGGGAGGCAATATCAATATGCAATTTAAAAACAAGTTGAGGCTTGCGGTGACGATCGGTGCAGTAGCCGGTTCGTTGTCGCTAGGTCTCATTGCTCCGAGTGTGAGTGGCGCTAGTTCGGCGAGTACGGCGACGAACACCGTCACTTTCGCTGAAGGTCCCGGTGCAAGCCCAAATTATATATTGCCCTATATGTCGTGTGCCACCTTTTCGGTGAGCACCATCAACGCGTTCATCCTTGAGATGTACCGTCCGGTCTACTGGTTCGGACTTGGTTCGTCGGCGGCGTTCGTGCCCAAGCTGTCCACTGCCGACAGTCCGGTGATGAGCAATGGCAACAAGACCATCACCATCAAGATGAAGGGCTGGAAGTTCGCTGACGGCCAGACCGTCAACGCTCAGTCGGTCATGTTCAACCTGAACATGTACAAGGCCGACCCGACCGCGTACTGCGGCTACAACGCTGGCTACGGCATCCCCGACCAGGTCACTACCGCGTCAGGCTCTGGCAACACAGTGACCATCAAGTTCAAGGTCGGAGTGAACCCAAACTGGATTCTGTACAACTACCTTTCCGAGTTGACGCCAATGCCTGACTCGTGGGACATAACGGCTCCCGGAAAACCTTCAACGTGTGCGACCGGTGTCTACGGCGCCGCCTCGACTGACGCCGCTTGCAAGGCGGTGTTGAAGTACCTCCAGGGCCAAGCGAGCAAGACCTCAACCTACACCGACACCATGTGGCAGTCCGGCGTTGACGGTCCTTGGAAGTTGTCCGCTTTCGACAACCTCGGCAACGTGACGTTCGTACCGAACCCCTCATACTCTGGCCCCCAGAAGGCTCAGGTCAAGTACGTGAAGGAACTCGCCTACACCTCGGCGACCGCTGAGCAGAATGCCCTGCGCGCAGGCGCAGTCGACCTCGGTTATGTTGACAACTCCGTTCTTACGTCACAGGGAACGCCTACGAAGCCCGGCGCAAACTGGTCGGCTGTCTCGAGCAACTACAACCTTGTCGTTGGGGCTCCTTGGTCGGTCGACTACGCCGCCTACAACTTCAACAAGAAGAACCCTGAGTCGGTCTTCCTCAATCAGCTCTACATCCGCCAGGCCATCCAGATGACGGTCGACCAGAAGCAGATGATCAAGAAGATCTACAAGGGTTACGGCTACGTGCAGATCAACCCGCTTCCCCCAGTGACGCCGAGCTCCATCTCCGGTGGCGCATCGACGACGAATCCCTACCCGTACAACCCAATGAAGGCCGCTGCTCTACTGAAGAGCCACGGCTGGGTGGTCGTCGGTGGTAACGCCCAGTGTGAGAAGGCCGGGACCGGCTCCTCCGACTGTGGTGCTGGCATCACCAAGGGTGAGAAACTGACCCTCTCCTTGGAATATGGCAGTGGCGTTCCCGTCCTGGCATTGCAGGTCAACACCGAAGTCTCCGAATGGAAGACCCTCGGCATCACAACCAAGCTCGTCACCGTTCCCTTCAACAGTGTTGTGAGCGACTGCGTGGGCAACTCCGCGAACTGGAGCATTTGTCTGTGGGGAGCTGGCTGGATCTACGCTCCTGACTACTACCCTTCGGGCGAGTCTCTGTACGTGCCCGGTGCCAGTTTCAACATCGGTGCGTTTAGCGACCCCACTCTGACTGCGGCTGTCAAGGCTTCAACGTTTGGTACCGCGTCGCTCAAGCAGTTTGCCAACATCGCGGCGAAGGACCTTCCGGACCTCTACCAGCCAAATACCACGAATAACTACTCGGGCAGCGGCATCGGTGAAGTCATCAAGACGTTGAAGAGCAAGATCGGCTTCACTCCGAACTCGCTCGAAAACTTCATGCCGGAGTACTACTACTACTAAGCAAGTGATTCAATCACAGGCTTGACGCATCGCAAGAAACGGTTCCCCACTCGGGGAACCGTTTCTTGCGATGTAGACCCCCAAAATCGGCGAACTCGATATGCGTTTCAGGCTCCCGCGCCCACGTTTTCGCTGGGACCGCGCTGATAAACTTCCGCCATGCTGAACTACGTGCTCCGGCGACTGGTCCAGTCCTTCGTCGTGCTGCTGATAGTGATGCTGATCATCTTTACGCTTCCCTACTTCGAAACCAATGGCATATTGGCGCCGGCGTACATCGTCCTCGGCACGCACGCCACCCCCAAGGCGGTCCACCTCTGGGGAGTTCAAAACGGAATGTACCATCCATATTTCGTGCGATTCTGGAACTACCTAGATCAAGTCTTCATCCACTTCAACTTGGGGCATTCCTACAAGCAGAATCTCTCGGTCTGGGGGATCATCTCGCTTTACGTTCCACGTACTATCTGGCTGGCCCTCACCTCGCTCGTCTTGACGGTGTTGATAGCTTTGCCCCTGGGGATCTTCCAGGCTTCCAAGCGAAACACGGCATTCGACTACGTCGCTACAAGCACGGCCTTTGTCCTCTACGGAATACCGGCGTTCCTACTCGGCATCCTGGTCCTGCAGTTCTTCAGTTTCGGTTGGCCTCACCTGCCGGCCTCGCCACCAGGAGCCGTTGCTCCGTGGGCGATGTTCACCGACCCCCTGGGTTTCATCCTGCCGGTCCTGACATTGACTCTTCTCAGCATCGCCTTTCTCAGCCGCTTCATGCGAAGTGCCGTTTTGGAGGTGCTCGTCCAGGACTACGTGCGCACCGCCAAAGCGAAAGGTTGCGGTCGGAGCCGGGTCCTTTTTCGCCACGCGCTGCGCAATGCGTTGGGGCCGATCGTGATCATTCTCGGACTCTATTTTCCTGGGCTCCTCGGCGGAGCCGTGGTTATCGAGAGCGTCTTTAACTACAGCGGCCTCGGGATCCAGACGATAAATGCCGCGTCAACCCTTGACATCCCGACCGTACTGGGCATCACCCTGTTGGTAGCGATCCTGACGCTCCTGGGCAACTTCCTGGCCGACGTCATGCTAGGGGTAGTGAACCCGCGAATTCGAATAGAGAGGTCCGGTCAATGAGCGGTCTCGAGGACCTTGTGCCGCCCCACTTGATGATGGACGCTCCCGAGGGCTTGGACACCAATTTGAGCGACGTCGTGGTTCCGATGTGGCGACAGCGCCTTCGCATCTTTGCTCACAACAAGCTAGCCATCGCTTCGGTCATCTTTATCGTGGCTCTGGTCCTCTTTTGCTTCGTCGGCCCGCTCCTCTATCACACCAATCAGACCGACCAAGCTACGGCCCTCAACAATGTATTCAATGCGCCTCCCTCGGCGAAGCACCTGCTCGGCACCGACAGCTCGGGCTTCGATGAGCTGGGTCGAATCATGTTCGGTGGAGAGTATTCGTTGAGCCTCGGCATGCTCGCAGGCATCATCACCATCGTGGTCGGGACCATCTACGGGATGATTTCCGGCTTCCTTGGCGGAGTCGTGGACACGGTCATGATGCGCATTCTCGACGCGCTCCTCTCAATCCCCCTGCTCTTCCTCTTGATCACCCTCATCGCGGTATTCACCAGGTCGACGCTCTTTCTGATCATCATCATCGGGGTTACCGGATGGTTCGGGAACGCGCGAATAATCAGGGGCGATGCCCTCCTCATCAAGAAACTTGAGTATTCGCAAGCCGCCACTGCCATGGGCGCCAGCAAGTGGCACATCATCATCCGGCACGTCTTTCCCAACTCGATGAGCAATATCGTGACCGTCGCGACCTTCTCGGTCGCGGACGCAATCCTGTTCCTCTCCACGCTTGGGTTCCTCGGGCTTGGAATACCGGCTCCGCAGACGGACTGGGGTACCATGCTGCAAGAAGGCTCGGTGCAGCAGTCCAACGGATTCTGGTGGGAGATCTATCCCACGGCGCTGCTCTTCGTGCTGCTCATTGTGGCCATCACCTATGTGGGAGAGGCGCTTCGCGACGCGTTCGAGGTTCGTCTCCTCGAGCGTTAGGCGCCAAACACTTTGGACGTCAAGGGGAGTTCAGACACTCCTTCCAACACTCGACGCAAGTTCTAAACTCTTTGCCCCAGCGTCACCGGCGTCTTAAGGGGAAAGTGGCACGCCGCCCGCTGGGTTTCGCCAAATGACTCGTATTGGGGTTCTTCGTTGGCACAGATGTCCTGCGCCTTAGGGCAACGGGTTCTGAAACGGCAGCCCGACGGTGGGTTCACCGGTGACGGTAGTTCACCTCGCACCTGTTCGCCGCGGCGCTTGTGCGCCTGCTCGGGGTCAGGCACCGGTACGGCGTCCAAGAGGCCTTGCGTGTAGGGGTGCGCCGGAGAGCGAAAGACCGATTCAGCGTCGCCTAACTCAACAATCTTTCCCAGGTACATTACGGCAATGGTGTTGGCCATGTAATAGACGACCGCAAGGTCGTGGCTGACCATCACATAGCTGAGGTTGTGCTCTCGCTGCAGTTCCTTCATAAGGTTGAGAATCTGTGCCTGAATGGAGACGTCGAGCGCGGATACGGGCTCGTCGGCGACGATCAGGCGAGGATTGAGCGCCAACGCGCGAGCGAAGCCGATGCGTTGGCGTTGTCCACCCGAGAACTCATGCGGGTAGCGGTCAGCGGCCATCCGATCGAGGCCAACCGCAATCAACAGCTCGTCGACGCGATGCCTCTGCTGCGCCTTCGTGCCCTCCTTTTGGATCAGGAGCGGCTCCCCCAGAATCTGGGCGACTTTCATGCGAGGGTCGAGCGAAGAATACGGGTCCTGGAACATCATCTGGCGATCTCGCCGGTCGGCGCGTGCCGTCCGATGGCCCTTCGCCGAAACAAGTTTTCCCTCGAAGTGGACGGTGCCTGCCGTGACCGGCTCGAGGCCCACCAGCATGCGCCCTATGGTCGTCTTGCCGCAGCCGGACTCACCGACGAGTCCAAGGGTTTCACCTTCATTGAGGGTAAAGCTCACGCCCGACACCGCTTGGATCGCTCCCACCTTGTGACGAATCAAACCGCCCCTGATTGGGTACTCCTTGACCAGGTTGTCGACGCTCATCAGTTTCGGCGCTGGTCCGCGAACCACCGCAACGGTATCTTCCTTCGAACGCACGACGACAGGCTTGGGCCCGGAAGTGGGATGGAAACATGCGTACCCGTGGGCGCCATCCAACGTCAAGGGTGGTTCCTCGGCGCGGCATCGATCCGTGGCAAATGAGCACCTCGGCGCGAAGCGGCATCCCACGATCTCCTTGCTGAGATTGGGCGGCATTCCTGCGATCGATGACAATTCGTGCTTGGAAGTGTTCTCCAAGTTAGGCATCGACGCGAGAAGTGCCTGCGTATAAGGGTGGCGCATCTTTCGAAACAGCTCTGGGGTCGCGGCCTCTTCGGCCTTCTTGCCCCCGTACATGACGATCACGCGATCGGTCCGGCCCGCAATCACGCCCATGTCGTGGGTGATCAAGAGGACCGCCATGTCCAGTTCCTTGCGGAGGCTATCGAGGATGTCGAGGATCTGGGCCTGAATCGTGACATCCAGCGCCGTCGTGGGCTCGTCGGCGATCAGCAGTTGTGGGCTGCACACCAGGCCCATAGCGATGATGACACGCTGTCGAAGGCCGCCCGAGAGTTCGAAGGGGTACTGGTCGAG
>Ga0182014_10000538_pt1 | contig 50399 bp, 34 predicted proteins | sample 612S2DmetaG_FD_120489 | JGI IMG/M metagenome (GOLD analysis project Ga0182014, IMG submission 120489) | Permafrost microbial communities from Stordalen Mire, Sweden - 612S2D metaG | ecosystem: Environmental > Terrestrial > Soil > Wetlands > Permafrost | place: Sweden: Stordalen | collected... | reverse complement strand
GCGGGGACAATCGGTTGAGCTTGTGCCTTCGAGAAAAGCGGCAGGACAATGAGTGCAGAGGCCAGCAAAGCGGGAAGAGGCAAGAGTCGGCAGTTCATGATGTGTTTCGTTGTCGGTTGTTGACCACTTAGACCAGGCACCGGTTCGCGCCGGCGAATGACCATGGCTTGAGCCTGCACTATCCCTGCTCGCAACGCCAGCTTCCCGAAAGACTAAACGCGGCAGGCCATCAAGAGCCACAAAGACGTGTTCAACCGATCCTGCGCCGCAGCGCCCCCGCCTGAGACACACGGCCAAGGCAGAAGCAGTACCGAAGCTCCCCTAGCCCGTCGGCGTAGCAGACGCCCAAATTGTATTGTGCACCCGTGTTTCCTTGATCTGTGGCTTTACGAAACGACTTTACCGCTTCCACATCATTCTTCTCCACGCCTTTGCCACTATGTTATGCGAATGCTAGATTGTATTGGGCTTTAGCGCGGTTTTGATCGGCAGCTTTGCGAAACCACTCATCGACGTCTTTTATCACGCCCCTACCGTGTAAGTAGCAGTTGCCAAGATCAAAGCAGCAGTGGCCAAACTTGAATGGCGACATTGCATCTCCATGTTCAGATGCCCGTAAGATTTCACCCGTGCTGACTCGCCCCGAGATTCTTGTCTCGGCGTCTTGTCGAGTAACCAGCAGATTGCAAAGTGGCTTGGCGCTGCTCATGTTCCGCTATGCTTACGTGTTGCCGTTGTGAACGGCAAGACTTCGTAGTTGCGGTTGGAATTGAAGGGCGGGTCAATGTAGATAAGGTCCACGCAGGCGTCGGGGAGCTTGCGGAGTTGTTCGAGGCAATCGCCGCAGTAGATGACGCGGGTGTCCACCAGCGAGGAGGGCCGCCCGGTGGGTTTGGGTGCGTCTTCCTTCAACCACGCCGCCTGCGCCGGGGCGTGTGCGGGATACGAGCCTTGTTTCGTTCGCATGGGCCAAGGATATGGGGAAGATAGCCCATGGTCAACGAAGCAGCCCGATGCAGCCGCGCGCTTCCAAACCCCGGAGCTTGCTTGACTCCCGGCAACAAACGGAATCACATTGGCCCATGACTGCCTGCCTGCGTCTGAAATATCTCTGGTTTGGGCTATCCATGGTCATCGGCCTTGAGGCGGTGTCGTTACCGGCCCAGCCGACTCGCTGGGAGCCGGTCGGCCTCTCGGGCGGCGGCGGCATGTTCGCGCCCGCCATTTCACCGGCGGACCCGAACTTGATGCTGCTGAACTGCGACATGAGCGCCGCCTACCTCTCGGAAGATGGCGGGCACAATTGGCGCATGATCAACCACGCGCAGCTTCGCAGCGACACCGCGTGCCGGGCCGCCTTCCATCCCACCGATGCGGATATTATTTACGCCTCCTCCGGCGGACGGTTGAAAGTCAGCCGCGATCGGGGCCGTACGTTCGCGCCCCTCGGTAATCTCAAGGAAGCGTTGGGAGGAGAGATCGCCATCTGTCCGGCCGATCCCAAGCTCATGCTGGCCGGCTCGCGCGAGGGCCGCTGCTGGTTCTCGCGCGACGCGGGGGAAACGTGGACCGCGTGCCAGGGGCCGGCGGGCGGGCTGATCGCGTTTCACTTCGATCGCACTCGGCCAGGCCGCGTGTTGCTCGCCGCCACGGACCAGGGCATCTGGCGGTCTGACGACGGCGGGGCAACTTGGGCGGAGAAGACGCAAGGCCTGCCGTGGAAGGACATTCAAGGCTTTGCCGGTGGCTCGGATGCGTCGGCAGACCTGGTGATGCTGTATTGCTCAGTTCGCAGCAAAGACGAGAACGGTGCGTTCCGGGGGGGCATCTATCGCTCGCGCGACCGGGGCGAGACGTGGGTCTCCGCGATGGGTCGGGGCCTGAACACGGAGACCAAACAGGCGGACGAGTATGCCTGCGGGCCCATTTCGCAATACCATCAGCTTCTCGCCGCCGACGCGAAGCCGCTCACGGTCTATGCCTTCAACACCGCCACTGGCTTCCACCCGCCGCACAGCGACACGGTGTATCGCAGCGACGATGGCGGCGAGACCTGGCGCGCCACTTACTTCCAGGATCCCCGGTTCAAGGAATACAACGTCGCGCCCGATTGGGAAACCGCGGCCTGCGGGCAATCCTTCAAGGGCGGCGAGACCCCCTTTGGCGCGGCCATCTGCAACAGTGATCCCGAGCGCGTGATCCTCGTGCGCAACGAACCGCACATCACGCACAACGGCGGCGCGGCGTGGTTCGGCGGCCACACCTATCCGGCGCCCGGCCAGAAGCCCGACCCGCGCTCCGCGTGGGTCTGCAACGGCCTGGTCGTCACTACCACATGGCATTTCTACATCGACCCCTTCGAGCCGAACCGCCAATACATTTGCTACACGGACATCGGTGTGGCCCGTTCGACCAACGCCGGTAAGACGTGGATATGGTGGGACCCGAAGTCCTGGTCGCCGTGGCGGAATACCTGCTACGAGATGGCGTTTGATCCCGAGGTGCCTGGCAAAATCTGGGGCGCCTTCTCCGACGTGCACGACATCCCCAATGATAACATCATCTCCGAGCGCCACGGCCATGGCGGCCCCGGCGGCGTCTGCCTCTCGCGCGACTTCGGCATGTCCTGGAAGAGCGAAACCGAAGGGCTCCCGCGCAAACCGGTGACCTCCATCGTGCTTGATCCCAGGAGCCCGAAAAACGCGCGCACGCTTTACGCCGGCGTGTTCGACGTAGGCGTGGGCAAATCCACGGACGACGGCCGGACGTGGACGTTTAAGAAGACCGGCCTTGGGCACCCTGACAACCTGCGCGTCTATCGCGTGATTCTGCACCGCGACGGCACGCTCTTCGCCGTCATCTGCGCCAAGCGCCGTACGTCAGGCCAGGGGCTGATGGAGGAGGGGGTCGGCTTGTATCGTTCCCGGGACGGCGCGGAGACGTGGGAGAAGATCAACGCCTCCAAGCTATTGCTTTATCCCAAGGACTTCTCTGTTGATCCGCGCGACAGCCGCCGCCTCTTGCTGGGGGCCGCCGACGCGGGCCGCGGCGACCAGTCCGGCGGCCTCTACCTCACCGAAGACGGCGGCCAAACCTGGCAGCGCATTGGCCGCCAGGGCCCGCAGACCTTCGGCGGTTACTTCCATCCGAACCATGAGGGATGGATCTATATGACGCTGACCGAAGACGCCCCCGGCGCGGGCCTCTGGCTGTCGCGCGACACCGGCAAGACGTGGCAGGCGTTCAACGACCTGCCCTTCTCAAACATCCAGCGCGTGGAGATTGATCCAACCAACGACGGCGAGATTCACGTCACCACGTTCGGCGGTAGCGTGTGGCGCGGACCGGCCCAGCCAACTCCGCTATAAATAAGCAACCTGCTCTTCCACCTCAGGCCGGATTGATTGTTGGGCCGAGTCCCAGCTCCTTCTTCACCGCGGCGAATTGTTCGATCGCGAAGATGAGGTCTTGCCGGGTGTGGGCGGCGGAGATTTGGACCCGGATGCGGGCCTTGCCCTGGGGGACAACCGGGTAGGAGAAGCCGATCACATAGATACCCTTGGCCAGTAACGCTTCGGCAGCTTTGGCCGCGAGCGCGGCATCCCCGAGCATGACTGGCACGATGGGGTGGGTGCCAGACGGAATGGTGAAACCAAGCTGGGCCATGCCTTCGCGGAAGAACTTGGTGTTCGCCTCCAGCTTGTCTCGCAGCTCGGTGGAGGCGGCAAGCAATTCGAGGACCTTTAGCGTCGCACCGGCGATGGCAGGGGCCAGCGTGTTGGAGAAGAGGTACGGGCGCGAGCGCTGGCGCAGGTATTCGATGATTTCCTTCCGTCCGCTGGTGTACCCCCCGCTGGCACCGCCCAACGCCTTGCCCAGAGTGCCGGTGATAATATCGACCCGGCCCATGACATGGTGATGCTCGGGGGTGCCGCGGCCATGCGTGCCCATGAAACCCACCGCGTGGGAATCATCCACCATGACCAGCGCGCGGTATTCTTCGGCAAGGTCGCAGATAGCGGGCAGGTTGGCGATGTAGCCGTCCATCGAGAATACCCCATCGGTGGCAATCATCCGGAAGCGGGCGCCAGCGGCCTCCTCAAGCTTCCGCCGGAGGTCTTCCATGTTGTTGTTTAGGTAACGGGAGCGCTGGGCTTTGCAAAGCCGGATGCCGTCGATGATGCTGGCATGGTTCAGCTCGTCGGAGATGATGGCATCTTCGGCGCCAAGCAAGGTCTCAAACAAACCGCCATTGGCATCGAAACAGGAGGAGTAGAGGATGGTGTCTTCGGTGCCAAGGAACTCGCTGAGCCTGGCTTCAAGCTGCTTATGAACGCCTTGGGTGCCGCAGATGAAGCGGACACTGGCCATGCCATAACCCCACTGGTCGAGCGCGGCCTTGGCGGCGGCGGTCACGGCCGGATGCTGGGCCAGGCCGAGGTAGTTGTTGGCACAGAAATTAAGCACCGGCTTGCCGTCGGCGACGCGGATGGTCGTGCCTTGCGGCGTGATGATGACGCGCTCGCGTTTGTAGGTGCCGGCACTGCGGATGTCCGCAAGCTGGGCCTCTAGATGCGGTTTGAATGAGCCGAACATAACGTCAAGGGGTCAGCGCCAGTTCAGGATCACCTTGCCCGATTTGCCGGTCATCATCACCTCGAAGCCTTTGTCGAACTCGGTGTAATGGAAGCGGTGCGTGATGGCCGGCTTGATGTTGAGTCCGGTTTCCAGCATCACGGTCATCTTGTACCAGGTCTCATACATCTCGCGGCCGTAGATGCCTTTGATGGTGAGCATGTTGAAAACCACCTTATTCCAGTCGAAGGGCACTTGCTCGGACGGAATGCCGAGCATGGCGATCTTGCCGCCGTGGCACATATTGTCAATCATCTCGCGCAAGCCGGCCGGGTTGCCGGACATTTCGAGCCCGACATCAAAACCTTCCCGCATGCCGAGTTGCTCCTGCGCCGCGCGCACGCTGCCGCCGTTCTTGATGTTCACCGCGAGGGTGGCGCCCATCTGCCGGGCCAGACCAAGCCGGTACTCATTCACGTCGCTGACCACCACGAACCGGGCGCCAGCGTGTTTGGCCACGGCTGCGGCCATGATGCCGATGGGGCCGGCACCGGTAATAAGCACATCCTCACCCAACACCGGGAAAGAAAGGGCGGTGTGCACGGCATTGCCGAACGGGTCAAAAATGGAAGCGACGTCGCGGTCGATGTCGCTGCGGTGCGGCCAGACGTTGGTCATCGGCACCGAGATGTACTCAGCGAAGGCGCCAGGGCGATTGACGCCGATGCCCAGGGTGTCTTTGCACAGGTGGCGGCGGCCGGCCAGGCAATTGCGGCAGCGTCCGCACACGACGTGACCTTCGGCGCTGACGACTTCACCGGGGAAGAAGTCTTTGACGTTGGACCCAACTTCGACCACCTCGCCGACGAACTCGTGCCCCACGACCATGGGCACCGGGATGGTCTTTTGCGCCCACTCGTCCCATTTGTAAATGTGCAGGTCGGTGCCGCAAATGCCGGTGCGGTCCACGCGGATGAGCACGTCGTTGATGCCGACAGCGGGTTGGGGAACCTCCTCGAGCCAAAGGCCGGGGCGGCGTTCTTTCTTAACCAGGGCTTTCATAATAATTAGCTTATTCTAGTATATTGGACTATTCTCCTTTATAGTAGAACGGCAGTTTCCAGTATGCAAGACAATATTTCCATTATATCGAACACGCGGCATGAAGACTAATTCCCCCCCTAAGCCGGCGAAACCACTGGCCCTCGCCAAGCCCGCGGAGAGCATCCATCGCGACCTGGGCAGCCGGCTCAAGCATCTGCGGGCGGCGCGGGGCTGGTCACTGGAGGCCCTGGCCACTGCCAGCGGAGTAAGCCGTTCGATGTTGAGTCAGATCGAACGGGAACAGGCCAACCCGACGCTGGCAGTGACACTGCGCATTGCGCGGGCCTTCGGGTTGTCGCTGGGCGAGCTGCTGGAGGCGCCGGGGGCGGGGTCGGCCATCACTGTCATTCGGGCCGACGACCACGCCTTCCATTACCGCTCGGACAAGGATTGCCGCATCCGTACGCTCTCCCCGCTCAATTTGGAGAAGGACGTGGAGTTTTACGAAGTGCGGCTGCAGCCTGGCGGCGCGTTGCGCAGCTCGCCTCACTTCGAAGGCACGCGGGAATTTCTCACGGTGCAGAAGGGGCGCGTCCGCATCGAGTCGGCCACGGATGCCGAGGAACTCAGCCCGGGCGCTTCGGCCAGCTACCGCGCCGACGTGGCGCACGCAATTATCAACGCAGGCAAGGGCGAGGCGGTGGTCTTTCTGATCGTTATTTATCGCTGACCACGGGGCCAGATCTTATATCGGGAGGAAGCCCCCGATGAGTGAGGCCGAAGACGCTTGCCGCTGGAACCGAAAAGGTGCAGACTTTCTGCATGAAGCGCAGCGTTGACCTTGACGAGGACCTCGCATCGGAGGTGGACAAGACTTCTTCCCTTATCCACGAAAAGCCGGACACTGTGATCAGGCTCGCGATCCGGGCCGGATTGCCGGTTGTTGCCAGCAGTTTCCAGAGTCCCCGCCCGAACGGCTACTTCGCGGATGATTACCCGCTGCCCAAAGACCGGCTTGCCCTGGAAGCTGCCATGTCCAAAGTGGGAACAGGCCCGGACCGATGAAGATCCACCAGTGGGAAGTGTGGAAGACGCGTCCGGCAGGATTTGAATCGGACCATTGGTTCGTCATCATCAGCGGACAGGAGCGTTGTGACGAGCCGCGGCAGTTGATGGTCAATGGCTTGGCCTGCTTTACTCTGCGAGGCAGCCTTCGGAAGTCCGAGGTTTGCCTCAACGGGGCCGACGGTTTCCCAGCGCCGACCGCTTGTCAGTGCGATTATGTTTACTGTCTGGAAAAGGCGAAGCTCCATTCGGGCCATGGTCTTGTGAGCTGGGAGCGGCAGCAGCAAATTAAGAGCAACGTCAAGGCAGTGCTGCGGTTTTAAAACTCTTGTCCAACCATTCACGTGGCGACAGGCTCGGCAGCCTAATGCGCTCTTACGGAGATCCCGCAAAAGGCATCCCAATAGGCCGAGCAGTTCTGCGCAAGGCGAGGGCGTCTCACCTCCTGGTTTTTTACTGTCACCGTTCACAACATTTGCATGTGGCGGCGGGGCGGTGCAGATTCACTGAATATTTATGAAGAGATTCACAATCACATGCTGCCCAGCCATCGTTCTGGGGATCGCGATTAGTCAATGGGTAGGGCCCTTGGCGCTTCGGGCGGCAGACTGGCCGCAGTGGCGAGGGCCGCAGCGCAACGGAATATCGGCTGAGACCGGCTTGCTAGCGGAATGGCCGAAAGAAGGTCCGCGGCTGGTGTGGCAGATCAAGGATATCGGCTCGGGCTACTCCACGCCTTCGGTGGTCGGCGACCGGCTTTACCTACTGAGCAGCCAGGGGACAAATGACGAGTTCGTGCAGGCGTTGGACGCCAAAGACGGCAAGCAAGTTTGGTCCCAACGGATAGGCAAGGTCGGGAACCCGAACCAGCAGCCGAATTATCCGGCGGCGAGATCTACGCCTACTGTCGATGGCGAATTGCTCTTTGCGTTCGGGTCCGATGGCGATCTGGCCTGCCTGGATCGCGCGACCGGCAAAGTGCGCTGGCAGAAGAATGTGCGGCAGGATTATGGCGGTCAGCCGGGCATTTGGGCTTACTCTGAGTCGCCGCTGATCGACGGCGAGGCGGTGGTCTGCACGCCGGGGGGAAGCAACGCCACCCTCGTCGCACTGAGCAAGAAGACGGGGGAATTGATCTGGAAGTGCGCCGTTCCGGGCGACGAGCAGGCGGCCTATTCGTCGGCGCTGGTGATCGAGGCGGGTGGCGTCAGGCAGTACATTCAGATGGTGCAGAAGGCCCTCGTGGGGGTTGAGGCGAAGACGGGGAAGCTGCTGTGGCGGTACAACAGAACGGCCAAGGGTAGCCCGGCGGTGATCCCGACACCGGTGGCGGATGGTGATTTCATCTACAGCGGCGGTGCGATGGCTGGGGGCGGAGGAGTGCGATTGAAGGCAAGCGGGGGCGCGTTCGAGGCGGAGCAAGTGTATTTCTCACCGAAGCTTCCGACCAGCGTGGGCGGGGCAGTGAAGGTGGGCGAGTACCTGTATGGCACCAGCGCGGCGGGATTGCTCTGCCTGGAGTTCACAACCGGCACCGTGAAGTGGGATGACCGGAGCATCGGCGCAGCCTCGCTCTGCTGTGCCGACGGTCGGCTATATCTGCATGGTGAAAACGGCGAGGTTGCGCTGGTGGAAGCGACCCCGGAGGCTTACCATGAGAAAGGCCGCTTTAAGCCCACGGACCCGCCGGACCGCGGTGCGTCAAAGGCCTGGGCCTATCCGGTAATCGCCGACGGCAGGCTCTATATCCGCGATATCGGAACGCTTTGGTGCTACGACGTTAAAGCGAGCAGGTAAACCAAACCCGATCCTTGTAACCTTCCCATCCCTTCCGCGGTCTATATCTTAGGCCCGGGCGCTCCGGGAGGGCTCGCCGCTTGGCGGCTGGATCACACCCCTGCCCCGTCTGAGAACCGGGCCACGGAGACGGGAGGAAGGCTTCAAACAAGCTTACAACAGGCTTGCAACATGCCTGCAACTACCTTGCAACTACGGAGGCGCTCCAGTATTGCTCCGGCCTTGCTCTGGTTTTGCACCTGTCGAACTCCTTTGAATGGCTTACTGCTCTGGCAGCGGCACGTCGGCGCAGGTTTCCTTGAATCCATCTTGCCAACCGTTGATGAGCTGCCGGGTCCGGATGAAGACCCGCCGACCAACCGGCGGTTTGCCGAATGCGTTTACGTAGAGGTCGGTGATATCGCACCAACCGCCCACCGCCTGGGGCAGTTTGCCGATAATGGTGAAGCGGTTGCCGGGGGTCCAGATGCCGCGGCTGCACCAGCGAGAGCCCAGCACAAACGTGTGCTCTGCGGGCGTTCGTGGAACCCGGAGTCGAAGCGTGATCACCCCGCCCCGGTTCAGGATCTCCAACTCTCCCACCGGATTCGGACGGAGCTTCTCGCGTTTGGGCGGGTCCATGAGCAGCGGCAGTTCGGCGGCCGCGAGAGCGCCGTTGATCTGGCTGAAGAACGGGTAGGGCTTCATGTGCTCCTTTCGGGCGGCGGCGGTGGATGCTCGCTCACAGATGACGCATGGTTGCGGCTCGGAATAGCGAAGTAGCGACCCGGGATAGCGTGGTAGCGAACCAGATTCACTGCTTGAATCTTTACCCTGGCCTGAGACAGTTTCGTCCATGACCTTAACGCGGCGGTTGTGTCTTCTTCCGATCCTGGTTGCGCTGGCCTCGTGCCCGGCCCGAGGGCAGACGAATGGGCTTCACTGGAACGTCAAGCAAGCCGGCGCGCTTGGAGACGGCCAGGCGGATTGCACCGCGATCTTCCAGAAGCTCCTTGATGAGGCGGGCGCGCCGGGCGGAGGTGTGGTGGAGGTGCCTGCGGGGCGGTATCGGATCAACACCGGCATATCGATCCCGGCCAACGTGACGTTGTCAGGCACCTACCACGTCGCGCCGACGCTCCAAAACGGACCTAGCGGGAACCTGGCCGGCTCAGTGCTGCTGGCTTATGCGGGACGCGGCGCCACCAACGGGCCGCCGTTTGTCCGGCTGGCGGGCAATAACGCTGCCATCATCGGCTTCGTGATCACCTATCCCGAATGGAAGCAAGAAGACGTGCCGCCAGTGCCTTACCCGCCCTGCGTGCTGTGCGAGCATGCCGAGAACGTCAAGGTGAGCGACTGCCTGCTGCTGAATCCCTACGAAGGCATCAGGATGGTGGGAGCGGCGCGGCACTGGATTCGCGACATCACCGGCTATCCGATCAAGCGCGGCATTTATGTGGACGAATGCTATGACATCGGCCACATCGAGAACGTCCATTTCTGGCCCTTTGGCGTCGCCTACAGTCCCGACAACGCGTTCTGCAAATGGGTGAATACGGAAGGAGTGGCTTTTGAGCTGGCGCGCACAGACTGGCATTATGTGTTCAACACGTTCTGTTTCGGCTACGGCGTGGGCTACAAGTTCTCCAGCTCGGCGCACGGGAGCGCCAACGGCAACTTCCTCGGGCTCGGCGCGGACTCGTGCCAGCGGGCGGTAGTGGTGGAGCAGGCGCAGCCGCCCGGCCTGCTCATCTCTAACGGCGAGTTCGTGGGGCGCTGGTCGAGCACCGACGCGGTCTGCTTGGCTATCGGCCCGAAAGTGGAAGGCAAAGTGAGCTTGGTCAACTGCTCGTTCTGGGGACCGATTGACCGGTGCGTCTGGATGCAAAGCGCCTCGGGCCAGTTCACGGCCAGCGCCTGCCATTTCGTCAATTGGGATAATCGCGCCGTCGGCTCGCCGGCCATCCAGCTCGACGCGGGCAAAGCCATCATCCAGGGCTGCACATTTGCCCAGGAGGGGCTGAATGTGCAGGTCGGCTCTAACGTGGTCTCGGCTATTCTGACAGCCAACCAGGCGTCTGGGGGCTTCAGCGTGGACAACCAAGCCGGCAAACACACCCAAAGCGCGCTCAACGAGGAAGATGACATCACATGGACCCGCGAGGCCCTCGCACACTACCAGGTCGGCGTCGGCAAGGAAGGCGACGGACGCTACCTCCAGGGGTGGCACGCTAAAGAAGGAGGCAGCGAGCCTTACCGGTGGTCGGAGCCAGTCTCGCGGCTGGTCTTGCCTGTGACTCCAGGGGAGCCGTATACGATCACGCTAGAGGGCAACGTCCCGGACCGGGCAATCACGCCGGACGCCGGGCTTTACCTGGATGGTAGAAGAATCGCCACACTGCAAGCGGGCAAGGTGGTAACGGCAAGCCTGCCGGCCTGCCCCGGCGATAGGGCGCGGCTGGAACTGCGCGCCGGAGGTTGGGTACCGCAGCAGGTGACCCCCGAATCCAAGGATCCACGCATCCTGGGCATCCAGGTACTCCGGATCGTGATGCGCAGCGCTTCGTCCGGCACGAAGATCTTCAACGCCAACACAGGGAGCTGGTAAGACCTACAATATGAAGCCCCATAGCAAAACACTTCGCCTCAAGCTCAGCGCCCTCCTCGCCGTGCTGGCCTGCAACCCAATGTGCCGAGCGGTGTCCGTCTCACCGGAGGAAATGAGCGAGGCGTCGCAATGGGTGGCGGCGAAGTTCGAGGGCGTCGTGGCCAGCGAAGCGACGGCGGTGGGTCTGGTGGTGCTGGCAAACAACGATCCGGTGCAGCTTAATGCCCGCGGGGGGCGGCCGTTGAAGATCGCGGACAAGCAATACAGTCGTGGGCTCTATTGTCACGCGGTCAGCAAGGTAGTGGTCCGCCTGCCAGGGCCAGGCAAGTCATTCAGCGCCATTGCGGGCGTGGACAGCAATGAGCAGACCTCCGGCGGACGCGGAAGCGTGGTCTTCGCCGTGAACGTCGGCGGGAAGGAAGGATTCCGCTCGCCGGTCATGCGTGAGGGCATGGCGGGCGGGCCAGTGGACGTGCCGTTGGATGGCGCCAAGGAATTTGTGTTGGACATCGGAGATGCGGACGATGGCATCTCATGCGACCAATCGGATTGGGCGGACGCAAAGGTCGTGCTGGCCGATGGCAGAGAGCTCTGGCTGGGCGACCTGCCGTTGCTCAATAAGGAGCGGGTGCCGTATTCGGCGCAGCCGCCCTTCTCGTTCATCTATGGGGGGCGAGCCTCCTCAGAGTTCCTGGGCCAGTGGAAGCTGGAGCGCGAGTCGAACAAGCTGGATGACCAGCGGGAGCAGCACACCCTGACCTGGACCGATCCCAAAAGTGGTTTGCGCGTTTGTTGTATTGGCGTCCAATACCAGGACTATCCGACCGTCGAGTGGACGCTGCATTTCAAGAACACAGGCACTGCCGACTCACCCATTATAGAGAACATCCAGGCCATCGACACAACCTTCGGCAGCGGCGCGCAGGGGGATTGCATTCTGCGGCACCACACGGGCGACCTTTGCACGGCGGATAGTTACCAGCCGCACGCCGATCCATTACCCGCCCGGAGCGAAAGGAAGTTCGCCAACACGGGCGGGCGTCCCACGCAATCGTCCTATCCATTCTATAACCTCGGCTGGCGTGGCGAAGGGGTCATCGTGGTCTTGAGCTGGGCGGGACAATGGGCGACGCAGTTCAAACGCGACGACGGCGCCAGCGTGCGCGCGCGGGGCGGCCAGGAGTTGACGCATTTCCGGCTGCACCCGGGCGAAGAGGTGCGCGGGCCCATGATCGTGGTGCAATTCTACCGGGGTGACTGGTTGAGAGCCCAGAACGTCTGGCGGCGATGGATGCTGGCCCACAATCTGCCTCGGCCCTATGGCAAACCCGTGCATCCGCAACTGGCCGCGTGCAGTTCCCACCAGTTCGGGGAGATGATCAACGCCAATACCGCCAACCAGATACAGTTCGTTGACCGCTACCGCGAGGAGAAGCTGAAGCTGGACTACTGGTGGATGGATGCCGGTTGGTATTGGAACAAGTCGGGCTGGCCGAACACTGGCACTTGGGAAGTGGACACCAACCGTTTCCCGGGCGGGCTCAGGCCAATTTGCGATCACGCTCATGCCGGCGGAGAGAAGATCATCGTCTGGTTTGAGCCTGAGCGCGTCACGCCGGGCACGTTTCTTTACACGAACAACCCAGCCTGGTTGCTCGGTGAGGACGGCCAGCAAAAACTGCTCAACCTCGGCAACGATGAGGCCCGGCAATGGCTGACCGATCATGTCAGCAAGACACTCACCGAGCAGGGCATTGATTTATATCGGCAGGATTTCAACATGGACCCCCTGCCCTACTGGCGGAGCAACGACGCCCCGGACCGGCAGGGCATCACCGAGATTCGGCACATCACCGGGTACTTGGCCTACTGGGACGCACTGTTGAAGGAGCACCCGAACATGCTGATTGACTCTTGCGCGAGCGGCGGGCGGCGGAACGATCTGGAGACGTTGCGCCGTGCCGTGCCCCTGCTGCGCAGCGATTACATCATCGAGCCGGTGGGCAACCAGTGCCATACCTATGCACTCTCCTTCTGGGTGCCGTTCTACGGCACCGGCACGGGGGCAATTGACCCCTACATGTTCCGTAGCGTCATGTGCCCCTCCTTCACCGCCTGCTTCGACATGCGGAACAAAGACGCCAACTGGGACCTGGCCCGCAAGCTCCTTGGGGAGTGGCGGAAGATCACCCCCTGCATGCTGGGCGACTACTACCCCCTCACGCCCTACAGCCTGACCAACGACGCCTGGATTGGCTGGCAGTTTGACCCGCCGGAAGAAGGCGACGGCGTGATCCAGGTCTTTCGCCGCGGCGACAGCATCTATCGCGCGGCAGAGCTTAAGCTGCACGGCCTCGACGGGAAGAAGGACTACACCATTACCGACTTGGACACGAACAAGAGCACAAAGGCCAGGGGCAGGGAGTTAATGGAGCAGGGTATCACGGTCGAGATCGCCCAAAAGCCCGGCGCCGCACTGCTGGCCTACAAGGAAGCGAATTAGCCCAGCCGGAGCGCTGGCATGTTGCCGGCTTAGTGGCCTTGGCGAATCCCTTGGCCACGCCCCGCTGAACGATCGCCTGCTGCTCCACGGGGCCGGACCAATCGGGACGATCGCGCCAAGCCTCCACCGCACCAAGGGAAAGGATCATCTGCCGAGCGCGCTCTTCCGTCAGCGCAGCGAGTTCTTGCGCCTTGAAAGTCTCCTCCGCCTCCCAGCGGGCATCGTATTCCGCGGCAAGCTTCTCCTGCAATTTCAGCGGCTCGGAACCCATGCTCAAAGTATGCTTCGATTCCGTCCCAAAGTCAGCAACTATCCGCCGGTTAATCTCATCAGGATGTGCGGCTTTTTCGCTGATGATTCGGGGTAACGGGGGAGCAGCGTCCCGTACCGCCCGCCCACGCCTCCGTAACCCCACCGTAACCCCATCGTAACCCCATCGTAACCCCACCGGAGCCTCACCGGAGCCTCACCGCAGCCTCACCGTAGTACCTCCGTATGCGCAACGGAGGTCCTACGGTGAGGCTCCGGTGGGGGCCGCGGGACGGTCTTGTGCGGGCTTGAAGTAACAGGGGGCCAGAGGCCGGGCTGTTTGAGGTGCCAGGCTGGGTTCGGACGGAACGCTGAGACGTGGGAAACGGACAACGATCGAACCGGCGAAGAACCCTTGTGCATCATATAAACCCCTCAGATTGAATGGATTGTGGAGCCACCCGCGGACCCCGGTGCAATTGTCGCGTAGGCCCGGCGAGTCTTTTGTGTGGATTGCGGAACCTGTTGATATTGCGGGGCTTGCGATGCCACGTCTGGTTGTAGAGTAGGCGGGAGAGGATGGGTTGAAAGGCCAGTCACCAACTTTCCACCGCCCCTCATCGAACCGAACAGACAGAATTCCCATATTCGGCTCTCCGAACTCATTCATCGGGCAGCTTTCCATGCCGCCGTGCTCGGCAGTGCATAGTATGAGTAGAGAATACACGCTCATTGTGAGATATGGAGTGAGTGACCTAGATAAGACTGGGGATTACAGGGAAGTGGGCCTCAACCAGCTTACGGGATCACCCAGCAAAGAGAACATGAAGGTAAAGTGAAGGACTAAGAAAAGCCGAGCCGCCCCAAGAGCCTTTGGCCTGCGTTCTCACCCTGCATCAAAGGTGCGGGTTTCACCGCAGGCGGTCCCGGCAGGTTTCAACCCGTTCTTTGAAGGCGTTCAGTATCACCGGGTCAGTTTTGGCGGGCGCGAGCGCCAGCGCCTTTTCCGCGGATTGCAGCGCTTCTTTGAATTGACCGAGCTTTTCATGCTCTACCGAGAACAGGAAGTGAAGCTCGGGGGAAGTATCGATCCCGGGTTGAACCGACGTGGCAGTGTGGTAATGCTGCAGGGCTTCATCGAGCAGACCTTGGGCAGCCAGCGACAAAGCTAAAAGGTAATGCGCCCGGGCGTGCCGGGGGGCGAGCGCCACCGTTTTGCCAAGGGCCTTCGCCGCCTCTTTGGCCATCCCTTTCCTGGAGAAAGCCTCTCCCAGGATGCCGTTCATCTCTGCCGGACAATATCGCTGGTCGAACCCATCGGGCAGAAGCCGCACGGCCTCGGAAAGATGGGTCAGGGCTTCGTCCAGTTTCCCTTGATCCATCAGCGCCACTCCCAAATCGAAGTGTGCGCACCCGTCGCTCGGATTAAGCCGGAGCGCTTCGGTCGTGTGCCGCAGCCCGGCCGCCGAGTCGTGCTTTAGGTTGCAGAGGATGAACCCGAGCCTTTGATGGGCGTGTTCATTGCCCGAATTGATGTGCAATGCCTGCTCGTATTCGGCGATTGCCTTTTCGAGATCGCCCGTGTTCTCGGCCAGATAACCGGCCCGCGCATGCGAGTAATCATTTAGAAACTTCTCTTCGATCCGGGCGATGGCCCCCGCGGGGGCATTGACGAATTCCGGAATGTTGGCGGCGCGGTCGGGGCCGGTGAAACGCGACAGCAATACCGGCGGGGTGCTCTCACCTTGCGCATCCATGTGCGTGAGAAAGAGCTGCGTGTAAGGGGAGTTGGCTTTCGAGGAAAAGACCAGCCACCGGCCGTTGGGCGACCAGCTATGCCAGGAGTTCATGCGCTGGGTGTTGGCGGCCAACCGGCGGGCTTCGCCTCCGGCGGCCGGAATGATGAACAATTCGCTGTCCGGCTGGAGTAGCATGTAGTTGCTGGCCTGGCAGAAGACGATCCATTTGCCATCCGGCGAATACCTGGGAAAGTAATTGCTGCGTCCGTTCCCTGACGCGCCTTTCAGGGGCTCGGGCTTTCCTCCCTGGCCGTGGTTATAGGGAATGCGGTACAGGTCAAATTTGAAAGGCCTGCCATCCCGGACAAACTCGGCGCAATCCTCTTCGCTCAGCAGCAGCTTCTTGTCCGACTCACGGTTCTTAAGCTGAAACGCCTTCGCCCGTGCGAACACGACCTGTTCGCCATCCGGGCTCCAGACCGGGTTGCTCTGCACGTATTGCGGGTCATCCGCCCCGGGCAGCGCCGTGTAGGTGCCGGTGGCGCGGTGATAGACCGCGAGAATGCCTTTAATGGGAAAGAAGAGTTGCGAAAAAGCCAAATCGGGTTTAGCCACGAAGACAGACTTGTCCTTCACGGTGCTGATTACCTCCTGGCCGTCGGGTGAGACCTGTGACAGCAGCCCAAACGTTTGCTCGCCGTCTTCTTTCCGGTAATCGTCCCAGGTGATGATGTCACTGGATGCCAGCTTCATTTGCTTGTCCACCCGGGTGATGACATAAGAGCCCTTGTTATTGGCATAGTCAACGTCCATGCCCAGGATGCCGCCCGAGCGTGAAAAGGAGTGGCAATTGCCGCACACCGGCAGGTGCTCGAGAACCACTGGCGGGGGTTGCAGCGAATCGATGGTGCCGAACCGCCACCGGATGCGCGTAGGGTCTTTGACGGCGTCCATGAACGGCAGGTTGACTTCACGGTAAAAGATCGGCGCACCGACGGGGTCCGGGGAGGTAGTGAACGAAACCCGCGCCCGTGAGAGGATCTGGGGGCTCGGCTGCTCCCGGATGCCTAGCACCGTCAAGCGCGCAGTCTTGCCAAGCGACGTTTTCTTGATTCGTTCCCAATCGCCAGGCTCCGGGGTCCACTCCGCGCGTTCGCTGGTGAATGACATCGGCCTGACGCTTCCTTCGAATTCGACCAGGATCACCCAGCTTTGCGGCCGTGCGACCGGCTGTTCCCAGGCAAAAGTGATTGGGGCAAGATCGGGCGGAAGCACGCTTGCGTCTCGCGGCTGCAGGAACCCGGCGGCTGGGTACGCGGCTTCTGGATGGTAAAGGGCCACCACCTGGTCCACGGAAATCCGCCTGGAGCAGGAAATCGCGGCTAGCGCCAACGCGACACAAACCGTCGCGCGGCCAATCCAGGCTTTAATTTCCGTTACGCACATCAGACCCGTGATCTTAGTACGGACCCAACGTGCGAATCGCAAGGCAAAACCGGCCTGTCAACAGAAGCGTCAACAGAAGCGTCTTGACCGACAGACGCGCTGAGGCTACAGGGTAATCCATGAAATCCTTCGGATCGGTGTTCGCCCTGCCGTTGCTTGCTGTATGCACATCGTCAGCCCTCGCGGCCTCTGCCGACCCAGTGCCATCCCAGCCGACACCGCAGGTGTCAACTGTGCGGAATACACCCACTGCCTGGGACAAGGAGGCGGCGGCAAAATACCTGGATGACCGAATGGATTTGTGGTTCAACAAAGCAAGAAAGCTGCGAACTGGCCAGGGAACCACCACGTGTGTTTCGTGCCATACGGTAGTTCCGTATGCGCTGGCCCGCCCGGTGCTGCGCAAAGCGACGGGCGTGACCCAGCCGACGCCCCAGGAAGCGAAGCTACTCGATGAAACGCTTCGTCGAGTGGACACGTATGGGAGCCACGAACCGCTCGACAAGAACAAGAGTGAACAGTCACGCGGGACTGAGGCGGTGCTGAACCTGCTCATCTTGTCCGGTGAGGATGCCCGCCAGAATCGTCAGGGGCCGAGTGGACCGACCCGCAAGGCGCTCGAAGAACTCTGGAAAGAGCAACGCGCTGATGGAGCATGGGATTGGCTGGACACCGGGCTGGAGCCTTACGAATCCAACGACAGTCCTTATTATGGCGCAGCACTCGCGGCGATTGCAGTCGGCGTCGTTCCTGGTTACGCGGGGGGCCCAGGGGCAAACGTGTCGAGCGGCGTCGGCAAGTTGCGCTCCTACCTGACCGCGAACTATGCCGATCAGAATCTCCACAGCCGGGCTTGGATGCTGCTGGCTTCCACTCGCCTCGCGGGCTTGCTGAGCCGCGACCAGATCGATGCCTTGACGGCGGACCTTCAGAGTAAGCAGAATGCCGATGGCGGTTGGTCCCTTTACAGCATGGGGCCGTGGACCTGGTCCAAAGCCAGCCCTCCATTTGAGCCAAAGGGAAAGCCCGATGTCGCGCTGCTGTCCAGGTCGGATGGGTATGCCACGGGCCTGATCGCCTACGCGCTTCGCCAGGCGGGATTACCGGCCGACAATCCGGGTCTCAAGAGGGCCACAGTTTGGCTTGAGGCCAATCAACAGGAATGTCAGATCGATCAGAGCCGCTGGAGATGCTGGCGGACTTATTCGCTCAATCATGATCAGGAACATGGCGGTGAGGAGGGCGAACCTTGGAGGCGGATGTTCATGTCGGAGGGAGCGACGGCCTTCGCAGCATTGGCACTTCTGCCATCGGACTAGATAACGCGCACAACCCCTGTACGTCGAAACGCCAGCGAAGCACACTCTTGCGGGTTCACGGCCCTGGTGCTAGGGTGGCTGAATTGTGAAAGCTCTCGGCCTCAGACGCGATGCGAGGCTTTGTGCGCCCACGGCATTTACGCTCATCGAGCTCCTGGTGGTGATTGCGATCATCGCCATCCTCGCCGCCTTGCTCCTGCCAGCGCTCGCGAAAGCCAAGGCGGAGGCCTTTCGCATTCAGTGCATCAATAACCAGAGGCAGCTCATTCTGAGCTGGGCCATGTACTCCAACGATAACCGGGAGATGCTGGCTCTGAATGGAGGTGACGCGGCGGTGGCCTCCTCCCGGGCCCACCTTTGGGTTTACGGCGGCAATCACGGAGACCCGGAGACGCTCACCAACTCGCAATACCTGGTGGGCGCCAATTACGCGCTTTTCGCGCCATTCCTCGCCTCGGTCCCGCCTTACAAGTGCCCGGCGGATCGCTCGCTTTGGTCCATCGGCGGGAAATTGGTAAACGAACTCCGCAGCTATTCCATGAATAGCTACGTGGCAACTCCGCCAGCCAACCTCGTGGGACCGATCGAGCTTAATGCAGCCTACCGTGTTTATAGGAGGTCCACGGACCTGGCGAACGATTTGCCCGCCAATCGCTTTGTGTTTATGGATGTCAACCCCGCCAGTATTTGCACGCCCGCCTTCGGCGTGGACATGAGCCTGCAAACCTTCATTCATTACCCTTCCAGTTTGCACCGTGGCCTTGGGGTGGTCTCGTTCGCTGATAGCCACGTCGAATCGCACAAATGGCTGGACCCTCGGACCCGTAAAGGGCTCCCAGTCGGGCAACAGTACATCCCCCACAACGACCCATCGCCGAACAACCAGGATTTGCGCTGGATTGGCGAACGGACCACCTCCCGGAAGTAAAGCGAGCGTCCGGTCGCCACTCGTTCGCCACCTTCCATTGATACCGACGGGGCTTTTGTCTTGATTATCTGGACGGGTCTGTCGGAGACTTCACCGCAGAACTTCGAGATTACGAGAACATAGAGCAACCGATGAAAAGCATACTCAATATTCTGAGCATTGGCCGCCTGATCGCGGTTCCGACGGCGTCAGCAGCGTTGCTGACCATGGCCCTGCAACTCGGCGCGCGCGCCGCCGACAGCAAGCTGCCGATCGCGACCGGGCGATTCCAGCCGACGATGGATTCGTTGACCAACTACAACTGCCCTGAATGGTTTCGGGATGCGAAGTTTGGCATTTGGGCGCATTGGGGCCCGCAGGCCGTGCCGATGGACGGCGACTGGTATGCCCGCGGCATGTACGAACCGGGCAACAAGCATTACGCCTATCACACGAACCATTACGGCCATCCCTCGGAATTTGGGTACAAGGACATCATCCCTCTGTGGAAGGCGGAGAAGTGGGATCCCGACCGTTTGATGCAGCTCTACAAGAAGGCCGGCGCGAAGTATTTCGTCAGCATGGGATCGCACCACGACAACTTCTTCTTGTGGAACTCGAAGCTGCATCGCTGGAATGCCTCCAATATGGGGCCGCACCGCGATGTGGTGGGAGAATGGCAGCGGGCCGCGCAGAAGTACGGCCTGCGCTTCGGGGTTTCCGAACATCTCGGCGCCAGCTTCACCTGGTTCCAGAGCAGCCATCGCGCGGACAAGAGCGGGTCGAAAGCCGGCGTGCCCTACGACGGGGCAAACCCCAATTACTGGGATCTGTATCACTTCCCGGCCGAACCCGGCGACACCGGCTGGTACAGCACGAATCCGAAATGGCAGCAGCAGTGGTATGACGAAATCAAGGAGCTGGTAGATAACTACCATCCTGACTTGTTGTATAGCGACGGCGGGGTTCCCTTCGGAAATGAAGTTGGGTTGAGCATGATCGCTCACTTGTACAACCAGGACGCCGCCCGCCATGCCGCCAAGGCTCAAGCCAACTACAACTGCAAACAATTGACCATGATCGCCGACCTCTTCCGTCAGGACTCGGGCCGCCACGCCGGCAAGGTTGAAGCCATCTACAACTGCAAACAAAAGTCCCAAGGCCGCTGGGTCGAGGACCTTGAACGCGGCATCATGCCGAAAATCGACCCCTATCCCTGGCAGACTGACACTTCGATTGGCGACTGGTTCTATGACCGCAACTGGAAGTTCCGCCCGGTGAGCTGGGTCATCCACATGCTCGTGGATAACGTCAGCAAGAATGGCAACCTGCTGCTCAACATCGTCCAGCGCCCCGACGGCTCGCTCGATCCGGAAGTCGAGAGCATGCTCAGCCAGCTCGCCGACTGGAACGCCGTCCACAGCGAAGCGATCTTCGGCACGCGGCCCTGGCTGGTGTACGGCGAAAGCACGGTGAAGGTGGGAGGCGGCAGCTTCAAGGAGGACTTCAAATACGATGCCCGCGAAATCCGTTTCACCACCAAAGGCGCGACACTCTACGCCATCGCACTTGGCTGGCCCGGGGATGGGCAGCTCACCGTCCGCTCCTTGGCTAAAGCTGCAGGGGAGAACGTCAACAACATCACCAGCGTCAGCCTGCTTGGCTATAAAGGCAACCTCGAGTGGAAGCAAAGCACCGATGGGCTTGTCGTCACATTGCCCGCGCGGAAGGTTTCCGAGTACACCGCCGCCCTCAGGATTGCCGGCAGCAACCTCAAGCCTATTCCGTTCACGGTCCCCACTCAGGCAATCGCACCGAACGCCCGCGGCAACTTCATCCTGGGTGCGGACGATGCGGAATTGCACGGCGACCAGATCAAGACCGAGGACCATGGCGGCCAGTCGAACATCGGCTTCTGGGACAAGGGTGAAGAGTGGGCTTCGTGGAAGGTGCAATTCCTACAAGCCGGCACCTTCAAGCTCATAGTCAGTGTCGCATCCACTTCTGGTTCCTCACAGTTCGTGATCGAAGCCGCAGGTCAGCAACTCAGCGGCGTGGCTGCCCAGACTAGCGGATGGGACCAGTTCAAGGAAATCGACATCGGCCAGCTCGAAGTCAAGCAGCCCGGCCAGCAGGAGGTAAAGGTCCGCGCCAAAGACGCCCAGAACTGGCAGGCCATGAATCTGCGCTTCGTGAAGCTCACGAAGGCGGATTAGTTGAATAGCCCGGTCTCGGGGCCATGGCCGGCTTGCGGAAAGGCTTTCAGCCAGAAAGTGAATGCCACCGTGAAGTCTTGCGGCACGCCGGGATTGTTTTGCAGCCGGAAGGTCAGCGCTGCGGTCCAGCTTCGCAGGTCGCGAATAATCGCATAGTCCTGTTGCCGTAATTTTCCCGTGCTCGCATCGAAATAATGGGCTGTGCGCAGTCCCCAGTTCTCGTTAAGGCGGTACAGGAACGAGCTGGTGAACACGTTTCCCCCGGGACCCAGCGCGGTTGGCAAGGGGCGGAGATCGTCCCGAAGATATACTTGTCCAAGGGTCCAGCTCCAACTCCTGCCGGGACGCAAGGTCATCGTCGTGATGGACATCCGCATGTCGCCACCCTGGATGTCGTACCGGGTCTGCGACTGGAGCGCGAGCCAGGAGCGAGGGTTGAGGGTAAGGTCCGAATAAATGTCAGAAAAGGTGCTCTGCTGCGCATTGGGCCGCAAGCGCCAGTCGGTGGAAACGTCCCAGTCCACGAGGTTGGCGACCTTGCCCTCGCGCTTGGTCTGCAGTTTGTTCTGCAGGCCCATCCGCACGACATTCTGGCTGTCGATGGAGTCGATTGAGTTGTAGTCGGGGAAATTGATCGGGAGCTGGCGCAGGCTTGGCAGCTCATAGTCGAACTGGGGCAGTTCGTTGGTGCCGGTGTAGTTGGGCTTGGGGACAAAGACATAATTGACGGAAGGCTCGATGATATGCCGCAGGCCATCCACCTGGAAAAAGTCGTTTTGCACTGCAGGCCAGAGCTGTGAGGCTTTGAAGGAGAATTCCGCGCCGGTGTTGAACACGCCGCGGCTCAATTCGTCCGTGGTGGCGCCGGGCCCCGTGGCCGTGCTGTAATAGGTGAGCCGGCCGCCCACTCGCGGGGTCACGTTTAGCCAGCCAAAGAAGGTCTCCGGCAGCAATAGTTGGTGGAAGGTGTCCGCTCGGGCCGCCGCGAAATAGGGTGCCGAGGAGATGGAATTGGTCTCGGCGAAGAGTCGGCGATAGTAGCCTGCCGAACTCTCGCTTTCGTAAAAGACGGGCGACCCGCCGACCTGCTGGCGGTAGCCGGTCATCCGCACGTCCGGCAGCCGCTCGACGGTCTCGAGGAAATTATTGACGCGCGGCTGGACGTAGGCGTCGAGGCTGTAGTTCGACCAGTACTTGTCCACGTCCACGTATGTGCTGGGTTGATTGTCCTGGACGTATTCGCCTTCGAAGAACTCGCGGACAATATTAGTATCACTCTGGTAACGCACCATGGATCTTACACTCAGATTGGTGGCGGGATTGGCCAGGTATGTGAAATAGACTCGCTGCCGATCAGGAGAAATCGACGGATCGCCGCCGCCCACACCTGGATTTTGGTCGTGGAGGTAGTAATACTTGAAGGTGCCTTCGCCCCAGGGGCCCAGGTGATAATTCAAGACCGGCCCCGCCCCCGGCCCACGCCGCTCGCGATAATCGGCGTGAATGGCGCCATCGAGTTCTTCATTCAGGAAGTAGGTATAGCTGCTGAGAAGGAACGGACCGTAGATACTGCGATAGCCGGGCACAAATTTGAAGTCGTTCGAACGCGGCCCTAGTTTCCGCGAGTAATACGGAAAATAGAAGACGGGCACACCCTCGACGTAAAGCGTCGCGTGGCGCGCTACGATCTTCTCGCCCGGTATGATCTTGAGGTACTTAGCCCGAACTTTGAAGGCCGGCTCGGCGGAATCGTCGGTGGTTACGACGCCGTTGGTGGCAGAGTAAATGTGGTTGGTGAACTCGCCATGAAGCCCCTCGCCGGTAGCGAAGACCGGCGCTTGACCGGTGCGAAACTGCTCCGCCTCCATCTGCCGGGTCTTGAAATTGTAGCGGACGTGTTCCCCCACCCAGACTTGCTCCTGGCTTTGGATCCGGACGTTGCCGTCGGCGGTAACATCGCCGGATTGCTGGTTGACACCGACCTGGTCGGCGGTCAGGAAAGCGTTGCCGTATCTGACTAGCACGCCGTTGGTTCCCAAGCCAAGACCTGTTTGAAAATCGAACTCCGCCCAGCCTTGATCGGTCAGCGCCTCCATTTCCCACATCGGCTGTTGCTGCGCCCGGAGCGCGCCGGGCAGCCCCAAGGCACCGAGGGCGAGCGCGAGCATGAAGCGCAGTTTTGTCATTTGGCGCCGAGAGCTAACCAAAACTCGCGGGCAGTGCCAAGCGGCATTTCCGCCGATTTTGACCAAACCTCGCCAATCCGAGTGGCACGTGAACTGCGGACACTTTGTGAGAACAGGATTATGGCGACCAGAATGAAAATGCTAACGCTGCTGCAAGAGATTCCGGGCTTTGCCCGAATCTCGGACCGGCGTCCTCCGCCCCGGTCTCCCGGCTTGTTCCTAGCGCAACTCCATTCGCAGGGCCGCTACGCCGGTTTGCGTCGGCGAAGATTGAATATCACGATTGACCCGCCAAACCAGCCCGACATCCCGCTCCAGGTCAAAATCCATCATGTAAGGCAAGGTCCTGATTCGGCGACCCCGGCTCCAGTGCCGTAACGTGGGCAGGCGACTGCCTAGAAATTAGGCAGTGTCCTGTCGCCGCACGGTTTACGCGACTACTTCCGGCTGCTCGGTCATGTGTTGGGCTGGCTTGGCGAATGTGCGCAGCTTGTGTCGGTTGCTGTAGCGGCGGGATTGCCCAGCTCCGGTGCCGCTGCTCCGGCGGTAGAGGGAAGGTGGCACCGTGTGTATCCCACGTTGAACTCGCAGCTATCCGAGACTACGGCGCTGACACACCAACTGCGGATTGTTGCGCAACCTATTGCTTCTACTATATTTACGCTGTTCGCATCGGTTCTTCGCTGTTTCGGTGGAATGGGTGGAATAGCGCCCTTTCCCTCAGCTCCCGCCTGCTCAAGTCTCCGATGCCGGACGAGGTTCTCCAACGCGCGAGCGGTCGCGATTGCCGGTCGGCTGCAACTTCCGCACTTTGAACTTTGAAGTTCGCTGGCCAAACGTAGAATGCATTTATGAGCATGTATCCTGTGGGACAGTTCCCCGCGTATCGGCCTCGGCGTTTGCGCCAGTCACCCGCCTTGCGAAAGTTGGTGAGGGAGACGCAGTTGCATGTTGGGCAATTGGTCTTGCCCTTTTTTGTCCGCAGCGGGCGCAAGCTACGGCGGCTAATTGCCGCTATGCCGGGCGTGTTTCAGTTTTCCCCAGACGAACTCCTGCGCGAGGCGGCCCGGGCGCATGAACTGGGGGTGCCTGCGGTGTTGCTCTTCGGCATTCCAGATGGCAAAGATGCCAAAGCTTCCGGCGCCTATGCCGCCAATGGCATCGTCCAGCAGGCCGTGCGCTTGCTCAAGAAGGAACTGCCCCAATTACTGGTTATCACTGACGTTTGCTTGTGCGAATATATGGAGCACGGCCATTGCGGCATCGTGCGTCGCGACCAGTCCGGGGTCAAAATTCTCAATGACCCGACGCTGAAACTGCTCGCTCGCACCGCCGCCAGCCATGTCGAAGCGGGCGCGGACCTGGTTGCGCCCAGCGACATGATGGACGGTCGCGTGGGCGCGATTCGTGATGAACTTGACCGGCTCGGCTTCCTGGATACACCCATCATGTCCTACGCCGCCAAATTCGCCTCCGCCTTTTACGGCCCGTTCCGGGATGCGGCTGAATCCGCCCCGAAATTCGGCGACCGGCGCAGTTATCAAATGGACGCGGCTAACGCGTCCGAAGCGTTGCGCGAGGTGGCGCTGGATATTCAGGAGGGCGCGGACATCGTCATGGTCAAACCTGCGCTGGCCTATCTCGACATTTTGTATCGCGTGAAAACGGAGTTCGGCTACCCGACTGCAGCCTACGCCGTGAGTGCCGAATACTCGATGGTGAAAGCCGCCGGCGCCAAGGGGTGGATCGACGAGCGCGCGGTGACGTTGGAAAGCCTCCTGGCCATGCGGCGCGCCGGCGCCGACATTTTGATTACCTACGCTGCCGCTGAGGTGGCCCGCTGGCTGAAAGAGGGATGACTCACTTGCCGGTCATCGTTAAGGCGTAAACGAGTCCTCCGAGAATGGCTAAACCAACCAAGGCGGCCACGATCCAGAAGATCCTATTGCCCTTGTCGGTCTTCTTTGAGAAGCCCGAGCCCTTCGTGTCGAATCCGCTGGTGCGCGTGCCCTGCTCCAGTTCGTTCAAGCTGACGCCGCGCTGCATGACCAGCGTTTGATCGAGTTGCTTCTTCGCGGGCGCTGTGGGCGCGTCCGTTTCCAGGCGCAGTTCAATTTGCCCCAGGCGCAGAATCTGCCCGGGTTTGATCACCCGCTCAGCGATCTTTTCGCCATTGATGTACGTGCCGTTGGTGGAATTGAGGTCGCGGACCACCACCTCGCTGCCGCGCAGCAGCACTTCGCAGTGGTGGCTGGAAACCGACGGCTCGGCAATCTGGAAGGTGTTATCCTCGACCCGCCCAATCGTGGTCTTCTCCACCTTTAGATCCTGGGTGCGTCCAGTCATTCCCGCGCTGAGGACAACGAGTTTCGCCATAAATTACGTGTGCGGTGCGATTATTGTCACTGACCGACGATAGTCAAATGGAAACATGAGGAGTGAAACGTGATGAGTGCAGGCGACCACGGGGTGCATTTCAAGTACTTTGCTTGTAGTCACGTTTCACGTTTCACGGCTCACGTTTCACTTCTTCTCGATCATCGCTCGGAACTGCGCGAATAACCCAGTTGAATCGTGCGGGCCCGGCGAAGCTTCCGGATGATACTGCACACAGAAGACGGGCTTGGCTTTGTGGCGCATGCCCTCGACGGTCTGATCGTTCAGGTTGATGCGGTCCATCACTACGTCCGGCGGCAGGGTTTTCGGGTCCACCGCGAACCCGTGATTTTGTGAGGTGATCTCTACCCTGCCGGATTCAAGTTCTTTGACCGGCTGGTTGGCGCCGCGGTGCCCGAACTTCAACTTGAAGGTCTTGCCGCCAAATGCCTGGCCGATGATCTGGTGACCGAGACAGATCCCGAACACCGGCACGCCGGCCTTCATCAGGTCGCTGACGGCCTGTACGGCGTAGCTGAGCGCCGCCGGATCACCCGGGCCGTTCGACAGAAAGATTCCCGCCGGTTTGTACTGGAGCGCCTCTGCCGCGGTAGCCGTCGCCGGCACGACCTGCACCTTAAAACCGTGCTGCCGGAGCCGGCGGAGGATGTTGTATTTCATCCCATAGTCGTAGGCCACGATGGGAATATCCGCCGGCGGCAGTGGGTCGCGCGCATCCTGCGACCCCGCAGAAGCGGGTCCGTGGACCAGGTTGAAATTCGCGCTCTGCTCGTCCTTTTGATCCCACAAGAACGGCTGTTTGTGAGTCACCTCTTTCACATAATCCACGCCGATCAAACCCGGCCATTCCTTTGCCCGCTTCAGCGCCTCCTCGGCGGCAGTGCCTTCCGTGGAAATGAAACCGTTGAGCGCACCGCGTACCCGCAGCCTTCGGGTGAGCGCCCGGGTGTCGATCCCCTGGATGCCTGGAATGCCGTGCTGTTCGAGATATTCAGCGAGAGACTGCTCCGCCCGCCAGTTGCTCACAACCGGCGACAGTTCGCGAATGACAAACCCCGCGACGTGCGGCTGCCAGGATTCGACATCTTGCCGGTTTACGCCGTAGTTGCCGATTAACGGGTAGGTCATCGTGACGATCTGCCCCTTGTAGGACGGGTCGGTCAGAATCTCCTGGTAGCCGGTCATGGAGGTGTTGAAGCACACCTCGCCGCAGGCGGAGGCGCGCGCGCCGAAACCCGTGCCGTGAAACACTGAACCGTCTTCCAGAGCTAGAATTGCTTTCATCTAAAATCACCAGCCGGTAGTCAGGCCACGGCGTGTTCGCGCTGTTCAAACCAGACCTTCTTGCCCCCCACGATCGTCGCGACCGCCTTGCCTCGCAGCGGCCAGCCATAAAATGGGCTGTTCGTCGATTTGCTCGCGCTTCGGCTTCTGTCGAAAACCCACTCACAATCCGGATCGAACACCGTCACATCGGCCTCCGCGCCAACGCTCAATGTCCCTTTTGGCAGATGCAGCAGCCGGGCGGGCGCGACGGTGAACTTCGCAAGCAGGTCCGCCAGGCCGAGCCGCTGCGTGTGGTAAAGCTGCATCAGCGAGAGCGCCAGTTCCGTTTCCAGGCCCGTTATGCCGAACGGCGCATAGTCGAACTCCACGTCCTTCTCATAGTCGCAATGCGGCGCATGGTCGCTGCAGAGAATTTCCAGGGTGCCATCCACCAGTCCCTCGAGCACGGCCTCGCGATCCCGCGCCGAGCCCAGCGGAGGATTCATCTTCAGATTCGTGTCATACGCCGGCCAGGCCGGCCGACCCTCGCGGCGCCCATCAAAACCAAAGATGCCCTTGCCATCCGCATCCAGAAATTTCTCGCTGCCGGCCACCGCGGCATCCGTCAGCGTAAAATGATGCGGGCAAGCTTCGGCGGATATCGGCAGGCCCCGCTTCTTCGCCGCGCGCAGCAATGCTACGCTGCCTGCGGCGCTGATGTGCTGACAGTGTACCTGCGCCCCCGTCACTTCGGCCAGCAGGATGTCCCGCGCCACGATCATCTCCTCACCCGCCGCCGGCCACCCGCGCAGCCCCAGCACCGTGTTCCAATAGCCTTCGTGCATCACGCCATCGATCACCAGCGAGTAATCCTGGCAATGATCCAGCACTGGCAGATCGAACATCCGCGCGTATTCCAGCGCGCGCCGCATCATGTCGTTGTTTTGAACGCAATGACCATCATCGGTGATGGCCACCACGCCCGCCTGCTTGAGCGAGCCGATCGGCGCCAGCTCTTCCCCCGCCAGGTTCTTCGTAATCGCTCCTGCCACATAGACATTGACGATCCCTTGCTCCGCCGCACGTTCGTGGATCAGCGCGACCGTCCCGGCATTGTCAATCGCCGGCGATGTGTTGGGCATGCAGACCACTGAGGTAAACCCGCCGCGCGCCGCTGCCGCCGTGCCGGTGGCGATCGTCTCCTTAGCCACCTGGCCCGGCTCACGCAAATGGACGTGCATATCGATCAGCCCCGGGCAAACCACCTGACCGCTGACGTCCATCCGCTCGACATCGGCGGGCGCTTTGGCGGCAGCGTCCGGCCCAATGGCGGCAATTTTCCCCTGACAAATCAGCACATCGGCCCGGTCATCGAAACCGTTGGCCGGGTCGATGACCCGCCCGCCAGTGAGAAGCAGCGAATTCATGCGTCCGCAGGGTACACCCTCTCCGTTGGAGTTCAAGCTTCCCGGCGCATTGAATTGACATCGGGCGCCTCGCCACTACTATTTGTCTCACCGCGTTGCGGGTGTAGCTCAATGGTAGAGCTCCAGCCTTCCAAGCTGGTCACGTGGGTTCGATTCCCATCACCCGCTCCAATCCAACTCTAACCAATAGAATCAATGGTTTACTGCATCACGCCCGGCGGGAATGGAGCGTCCTACAACACTCTCCTACAACAAGTGCAAGGCCGTTCAACCTTGTTCGTGCCCCGGACAGAACGCGCCAATGGGCACGGGCAGGAAGACACTGCTGGGCGGGCCATCGTGGGCCGGCAGGCGGGGTTTGTAACACTCCCACCGTGGCAAGCAGCGAACAGCTCGCCAAAGCGCGCCACAGCCCGTGCGCTGCACTCTGGCAGCGTGTATGGCGCGCCGTGGGCACCGTGCGGAACGCGTTCGGTCGCCTTCTGGCGTTGACGTGTTCGCCAGGAATTCAGAGGCATTACAAGGGCGGTTGTATTAAGGGGTTTGGGACTGAGACTGAACCTCAATACAACCGGGGCTGGTAAGAATGCGTTGGCGTTTCTCTCTTTCGCCCGGGCGGTCGGTGCGTATCCTCGGTTATGCGCGTGCGTCGTCTCCCGGTTCGGGGGCTTTTAGCTAGAGGGTTCGTGCATTGGGCCTTTCGTCCGTCTCCGGGTGAATGTCGCGTCATGCTGGCGCAACTGGCCCGTGTGCTCGGTCGTCGTGGGCTCTGTGCGTGCCTGGGTGTGCCCGCACTGACCTTGCAAGGCTGGATCGTGAAGCGCACGCCCCCTGAAGCTTCCGGCCGTCGCGCAATCTGGTTCCTGTGGTGCCTGGCGTTTCATCCTGAGCGCCTCGGCTCTGTCGAGGATCTCATAACCTGGGGCCGGTTCCATCAGCGTCGGAAATCGGCGGTCAAGGTGCCGCGTTCGGAGTGGTCGGAATGGTCAATCTGACTGGCCTTCCAGAGTTGGTCGGGAAAGAATGCTTTTCCCGGGCCGGCGGCGGGTGCAGGAATTGACCCCGGGTGGACTTTGGGTTGCCCGCGGTGGGTGGCTCGACGCGTTGGTAGGCTGTCCTTCGATTTCCGATGAGCTTTTCTAGGAAAACTCAAGAACTCTAAGGGGTGGGAGCGGAAGCGCGGTAAAACCGAAGCGCGGAATTCGTCGCCCAGTCGTCGGTGAATTGGACCGTGCCGTAAGCATTGGTGAGGATGGTCAGTGGTGCCCAGTCCACGAGGTTCGTTGAGGCGTCAATTTGATATGCCTGCCCAAATTCGCCTTGGAGGGTGAAGCGGAAGCCGTCTTCAAACAATCCGTCGAGTGGCGGGGCAACAGCAAGCGACGGTTTGCGGGTAAAAGTGCCGGTGATGGTCTTGTTGGTGTTCATCGAAAGGGGCAAAGGGTTCTGTGTGCCGGTCGCGTCCCCGCTCCAAGCGAGGAATTGCTGGCCGGGGTCGGGGATGGCGTTGAGTGAGACGCTCGCGCCGGTGGTATAAGCGTTTGCCCCTGGAGAGATTGTCACTTTGCCGAAGCCGTCGGGAATGACGGTCAGGGCGCACTGGCTCGCACCCAAGCCGGCAAACAGGGATGAAACGGTAGGGGCGGCGCTGGTCACGGTGAAGTAAAGCGGATTGGTGTTGCCGCTGCCGGCGTTGCCCCAGACCGCAAAATAGCTGCCAGCCTGCGGGATTGCTGTCAACCGTGCCACCGTGCCGTAAGGATACAGAGGCAGGGCGGGATGCACGTCCACGGCTCCGTTGCCTGCAACCGTCGTGCCCAACGTGGTGCCGAATATGGCCTGCACGTTTTTCACCCGGTTCATGGTCAAATTCACCGTGGAATTCGCGCCGCTGGCATCACCACGCCATTCGAGGAACGTCCAGCCATTCGACGATTGCGGGGTCAGGGTGACAACTGAGTTGCTGACGTAAGGTCCGGCAGGGGGGCTGGCAGTGATGGTGCCGCCTCCGGGCGATGTGAGATTGAGCGCGTAGGTCGGAATGACAGTGAGGTAAATCGGGGGAACTTCAGCCGCCTGGAGAAAATCGGCGCTGTAGGCGATCACGCGCAAACTCGCGCTGCGATTCAAGTTGAACGGCCCAGTATAGTAGCTTGACGCGAACGAGGGTTCCGAGCCATCCAGTGTGTAGAAAATATTCCCATTGGGGAAAACGCTCCACAGTTGCAAATCAACCGAGCCGATGAATGTGTAGTTGCTGGCGAGCAGCAGTCCGCCGTTGCCATAGGCCAAAGCGTGGCGCGCTTCAGAAAGGTAAAGGTCCAGCATCTCACTATCAGAGAGAGCGCGGTTGTAAATCTGCACATCGCTGATTGACCCGCTGAAATAGCCATCACTGGCGTCACCGTCACGCCCAATCGCTAGTCCCCCTCCACCACCTAGCTCGTAATAGATGCCTGAGTACGTAGGGTACTGCCCTGAGGCGCATTTGGTTCCGTCAATGTACAAACTGTTGCTAAGTCCATCGTAGGTCAGCGCGGCGAAATGCCAGACTCCGTCATTGTACTGCCCATCGCTGACCTCCGACATCTGTGCGGGGCCGCTGGCGCCGGAAAGGATGAGGGTGGCTACCAAATGCCCCCATGTGCCGTTTGCGGTGATCATGGCCAGATTCCAACCGTAGGCTCTGTCCCTTAAGATAAGCCGGACGCCAGAACCCCCGTCCGTGGTCACCGTTGTGTTAAACCAAGCACAGGCCGTGATGTTCGCAGGGCGCAAACCGGGGCCAAGCCAGATGTAGTCGCTGCTCCCGTTGAAGTAGTCCGCACTGTTGGGGTTCCCGAAGCGGTTGGTTGTGGCCGTCGGTCCAAAAGATTGACCATTGTTTCCGTTGCCGCTCGCGTCGTTCGCGTTTCCGTTCAACGGGTAATAGGCCAGCAGGCCATTCGTGAGCCAACTCTGGGCCTGAGCGGGGGCCACAAGCGCCAAGGTTAATGCAAGGGCTGCGGTTATTGGTCTGAGGGATCGGAGCTTGCTTTTCGACGCTACACGGAGTGTGGAGAGTTGGTTGCCGACCGAACCGGCGGTGCCAAGTCTTACAGAAAAAACCCTGCATTGTTGCATATTCAGCCTTTCTGCTCCCCACTGGATAATCCACGCCTGAGAGCATTCATTTCTACGAAATCGCCCAAGGGATTACAAGAGAATTCTGGACAATTGTGAACGGTTTTGGACGGCCTTGGCATCATTGCTCTTGACTGCAACTCGCGGGATTTTGCGGAATGGCTCTCGGAAGACTCATGCGGCTCGCAGCCCTGACCCCGCGACAGGGAGCGACGGCTTCGCTTCTCAACCGCTCCTTCTCAGCGGGCTGCCTCAACCCGCAAAAAAACGGCTTTGACTTCTTTGGGGAATGGGCGCTAAATCGGGGCGAAATGACAATTTAGCGAGGACGGGTTCGGTCGGACAGAAAACCGCGAATTTTCAATACCAAGACCGTCACGGCTCGCGCCAATCGGCGCGGCCTGGCGTGTTCTTGGTTCTGGCGCTTCGCGGTGCCACTGTCCGGGCACGTTGGGCTCGCGCCCTTCGTTTCTTGGCCTTCCGCATCCTCTTCGCTGGCATTCATTGGGAAAGAATAGCAAATGAAATTGAACCAAGTAATCCGAACACATGCCATGCTCGCCCTCGCTCTCGCACTGTCTTTTGCTGGGCGCGAGTGCGCGGCTCAAACGAACGCCTTCACATACCAGGGCCGACTCTCTGACACCAGCGGCCCTGTTAACGGCCAGTACGACTTCACTTTTCAGCTTTTTGACGCCCCATCTGGCGGCAGCCAAGTCAACCTCACAGTCACCAATGCAAACGTGGCGGTGAGCAATGGCCTTTTCAGCGTGATACTCAACTTCGGGGCGGGGGCATTCTCTGGAACTGACCGCTGGCTTCAGGTTGGGGTGCAGACTAACGGCAGTAATGGGGCATTTGTAACTTTAGCGCCGCGTCAACTTCTGACGCCAACGCCCTATTCCCTGTACGCTCCCAACGCTGCAACCGCTGCAATCGCCAACAATGTGGCCGCGAACTCTGTCACGGGCGCGGGAATCCAGAATTCAACCATCACCGCCAGCAAGATCGCTTCCGGCCAAGTGGTAAAGTCGATCAACGGGCTGTTCGACGGCGTGACCCTTTCGGCAGGCGCCAATGTGACCGTGACTCCGAGCGGCAACGGGCTCCAACTGTCGGCCAGCGACGCAACGCGATGGAGTTTGACGGGTAACAGCGGAACGACGGCGGGAACCAATTTCCTAGGGACCAGGGATAACCAACCGCTGGAGTTACGAGTCAACGCCGGCCGTGCCCTGCGTCTGGAGCCGTCGGCGACAAGCCCCAACCTCATCGGCGGGTACGTTGGCAACCTTGTGAGCAATGGGGTCGTCGGGGCAGCGATCGGCGGCGGCGGGTGGTCGCCCTTCCCCAATCAAGTAGGGGGAAGTTTTGCGTTTGTCGGCGGCGGGTTCGGAAACCTCGCTGCAGGCGATCACGCTACTGTGGCGGGAGGCCAGCAGAACATGACGGGCGCGGATGGTTCCACAATCGGCGGTGGGGCAGGCAACTTCATCGGGATCATCGGGAACTCTGTCAGCGCAGGCAACGCTACCATAGGTGGTGGCGGAGGGAACACTAACAATGGATACGGTGGCACCATTGGCGGAGGTATAAACAACACCGTCGGCTCACCGTCTTACGCCAACGGGTACGACACAGTTAGCGGTGGCGTAAACAACACCGCGAGTGTCAGCTATTCAACCGTGGGCGGGGGCAACAGCAACTACGCGGGTGAAGGTGCCTCTACAGTAGGCGGAGGCCAAAATAATACCGCCAACGGCGGCTTCTCCTTTATCGGTGGGGGGGCGAACAACATGGCTACAGCGGACTACTCAGCGATTGCAGGAGGCCAACTTAACAACGTTGCGGCGAACTCCTCGTTCATCGGCGGCGGCTTCAGGAACTCGGTCAGCGGAAGCTATGCGGTTGTAGGTGGTGGCGAATACAACTGGGCATTGGGGACCAATGCTATGATCGGCGGCGGTTACTTCAACCAGGCTTACGCTCTGGCGGATACGGTCTCTGGGGGGTCAGTCAACATCGCAAGCGGGCCATTCGCTACGGTAGGCGGTGGCGCGTCCAACATTGCGAGTAACTGGGATGTCACTGTGGGCGGAGGTATTGGGAACATTGCCACCGGAGAAGCTGCGACGATCGCAGGTGGTTCCGATAATACAAACATAGCAGCTTTTGGTGTCATCGGCGGTGGTGCAGGCAACACGGTCAATAAGGATGCGGGGACCATCGCTGGTGGACTGGACAACACCGCTGGCAATTCTTCAACCGTGGGCGGGGGGGAAGTCAACAACGCGAGTGGTTTTCTCGCAACAATACCAGGAGGCAATTTCAATGTTGCTTCGGGCAAGCTCAGTTTCGCTGCAGGTAACCAAGCAAACGCTATCCATCAAGGTGCCTTCGTTTGGGGCGATTCCATGGTGGCTAACATTTACTCGACAGTCGCGGATCAGTTCACCGTGCGCGCTTCGGGTGGCACCAGATTCTTTTCCAACGCGGGCGCTACGACGGGGGTCTCACTGGCCCCTGGCGGCGGGTCATGGAGCAACTTGAGCGACCGGAACGCGAAGGAAAACTTCGCCCCGGCGGATGGCCGTCAGATTCTTGATCGCGTGGCCGCGCTGCCGATCTCGCTTTGGAATTACAGGAGCCAAGAGCCATCCGTCCGGCACATTGGACCGGTGGCGCAGGATTTTGCGGCAGCCTTCGGCGTGGGCGAGGATGAAAAGCACATTACGACGGTGGACGAAAGCGGCGTGGCGCTGGCAGCCATTCAAGGGCTGAACACCAAGCTGGAGGGTAGGCTGCGGCAGAAGGATACGGAAATCGAGGCTTTGAAAAAGCGGTTAGCCGATTTGGAGAAAGCCGTCGCGACGTTGAAGGGCAACCGCGTGACTGCCTCAGTGAGGGAGTGAATCCGAATTGTGGGGCAACGACCAGCGGCCGGTCAGGGGCGGGGCTGCCGGTTGTTGTCCGGCCCGGCTTGGGGGCTGGTGGTTATGTCTGCTTAGGTTCAGTTCAACGGCGCCTTGGCCAAGCGGCCCTCGGCAATGAAGCGTCTTGCCGTGTCCTCTGCCGTCGTTGGGTGAACCTGGGCTCGTGCCACTTCCATCATCGGCTCGCCGCGAGGAGTGGTCAACCAGACGAAGCCGGGGCGTTTTGAGCGTTTGAGTCCGCCGCCGATCCAGCATAAGCCCATGTCCGTGCCGGGCAGTTCGATCAAGAAGTGAAAGAGGGTTGGTTTCATGGCGGTGTTGGGTTGCGTGGGAGGGTGCGTGTTGGCACAGGTGGCACAGGCATTTCTTTCATCTCTGAAAACAATGGAACAGGGCTTTGGGTGTGTGTACGTGTGTTCAGGATTGTACGGGAAATGCTTGTGCCGCTTGTGCCAGGCGTGTTCATTCGGTGTTGTCGGTCGTGAGGCTTGAACGTAGGGCGATGCCCCGGACGTAGCGGACGCGCTCGCCGTCAATTCTTGGCTGGGTTTCACTGAGACTAGAGAACCGCTCAAAGAGCACGCGAAAAAACCACTCTCCGCAAACGGCTGGCAATTCGTAGCGCTTTGAAAACTCGGCAAAGGCATTGCGCAGTTGCTCTTTCGGCTCACGAGCGTCGCGGGCCAGGATGCAGCGGTATTGGACGAACGCGCCGACGGGATCGTTGGACACGCGGAAGCGGTCATGGACGGCGCGGCTCTCCCGGCCGCCAATTGGAATCTCGATACAGGTGAGTAGCCGTTGCAGTCCGCGGACCATGAAAGCGAATACGCCATCTATTTCTGCGGCAAGGCGCGCTTTCAAGGTTACGTCTTTGACTGGCGGCTGATAGTCGAACCTGAGAAACCGGGTGCGGCGCAATTCAGCCTCGGTGCCATGCTTGAACCGGGGCAGGCTATTGGCGAGAAACCAGAGCTTGCACGCGCTTTGCATGACGAACGGCGCACCATAAATGGGTCGGGCCTCTATCGGCTCCCCTGAAACCAGGGTCTTGAAATTTCCAGATTCGGCGATGTCTGTGGTAGTCAACTCCGTCCCCAAATTGACGGCAGCGAACTTGAGTTTGGGCAGGTAGTAGCTTCTCGGGTCGCACACTTGCGACATGGACAAGCGGCAAACCAAGTCCATGCCCAGGGCGGCAGTAACCGGGTCCGCTATGGTGGACTTGCCGCGCCCGGCTTCACCGTAGCAGCAAAGCGCAACCTCATGGCGGCAGTCAGGGAAAAGAAAGTTGCCCAGGCAGATTTGAAACAAGTTGCGGTCCTCCGGGTCGGGCAGGACTTCGCCCAGGACACGCTCGAAAAGCGGTGCGGTTGCATCTGGCATGAACCGGGCAACCGTTTGGCGGGTAAAGCAATGCCCCGGTGAGTGGGGCAGTAACTCAAATTTCTCCGGCGCCACCCGCACAAGCCCGTTGCGCGCGTTTATCAGGACAGCATCGGCGCCGTCGAACTCATGAAAGCCTCGAAAAGTCTCCGGGGCTGTCTGTCTGGCGGCTTCAACGTGGGCAAGCAACGTCGTTGCGCGGCGGATGGTGCGAATAGACTCGGGCAGGATGGTCAGGGCCTCCGGCTTCAGTATGTCGCTGTTGAATGGCTGCCAGACTCCGTTGCGGTAAATGTGCCAGGTATTGCCTACGGTCTTGATGGGTGGCAGCACGGTTGCCAGACGGCGCGCAAATTCCAGTTCGCTCTCAGTATCCGAGGCACGCGCCCCGGCCAGTTTCCAGATTTCTTTGCGGTGCTCAGGGTCGCTAGGGTATTTCGCGCAACCAAACCGGCCAGACGGCTCGATCAAAAGGTGGTCGCCGCTGTGGTCCCCACCAGCAGCGCGGCACGCGGGGCAGGCAGCGCGGGTGCTGCCGCCGTCAAGGTGAACCACGTTTGCAAGTTTGCCCAGGTCCAGCTTGCCGCCCTCAGTGGCGACTACCGGCAACGCACCATTGCCGCCGATTTTGGGCGGGTCTGCAATAAAGTCAGGCCAGACGATTTCACCGAAACCAATTTCAACCGGCTTGGCGGCAACCTCGATGCGATACGGCACGCCTTCCGCCTTGCCCGCGATAACGGTCTGGCCGCCTGTGCTGCGAAACTCGCCAACGTCAAGCGGCTTGCCTTCGGTGCCTGTGCGGGTCGTGTGGTGTAGTTTCGTGAGTGGCGGGCATTCGCCCAGCACGCGGAACCAGAAATTGCAGCCCCGGCTGCGGCGGGTGCGGAGCGTGCTGGCCAGCTTGGGGTTGGCGGTCAGGAACGGGTCAACCCATTCGTCCGCGTCAAGGTCCACAGAGCAAAGCCCATTCGACGGCGCGCCCTGCAGTACGCCAATGTTATGGCGCGGGCCAAATCGGGCTAGATACTCGGGCCGGTTCATATCGGCCAGCGTGGTTTTTTCCCATGCTTTGAAACTCGGCCGCTTCGTTCCCGGCGTGTTTGGCAGCAAGACCGCTGGGCCGATTAGGTCCAGAATTTCGCGTAAGCGCGGCGGGCAGAGCTCAAGCTCAGTTGACTTTGCGGGAAACTGGGGTGATGTTGCTTTCACGAAATTCCTTCTTGGCCGGTCGCCTCCTACGGCGCCGGCTATTTTTGTTTTGGGTCCTCGTTGGCGTTTGGGATTTCATGCTTCTCTCCCCTGCTCCTCACTTTCCATCTGAGCGCGGATGAAGGCCCCCACGCTTGCCAAGTCGATCAAACGGACGCCTGACTTCTGCCCGCGAACGCGCAGCAGGCAGCCCTTGATCTTACCATCGCGCAGGAGGGTGTAAGCAGTTCCACGCTTGATGCCGAAGATACGCTCCACGTCGCGCAATCGGCCAAACTCTGGGGCCACGCCGTTAGCGTCGCCCGCTCTGACCGGGGCGGTGGTCGTTGTTGAAACTAACTTTGATGTAGCCATGTCCGCAACGTATCAGGGCGGACATAGCAGGCTTCGGGGGTGCAAATTCAGCAGCGCGGGGCTGTTTTGGCGCTACGAGCGAGCACCGCAGCGCGTTTGGCGGGCGAACTCCAAGCAAAATGGAGTTCAGCGTTGTCAAAAGGTTTCTACCGAGATTCTTTTGTTTGGGCCTGTGGCTGGGGGTGTTTGGCGTTGTATCCGGCCCGGCCGGCGCGTCGCTTTTTCATGTGGACCTCATTTGCCCACCAGCGTCGGTAGCCTCTCGCGTGGCTCAGCCAGCTAGGTTTGTCGAAACCCTTCGTCCGAAGCTCTCGGAAAGTGTCATCGACCCGTCGGTCTTCTTCGTCTTGCGACGAGTGGAATGGATATCGCAAGCCCAGGAGATAGTGACGTAAGCGGGGCTGGGCGTCCGCCTTGTCTCGCACCTTCATAATCAGGCGATAGAAGTCTTTGAGTGTTGCTGGCCATCGCGGCGGCGCGGGGATTGGCGCAAGGGATTCCGGAGCTTCATGGTAGCGACAGGAGGAAATCTCCGCCTGGCTCGCGCCTAACAATTCCAGAGCCTCCCTCACAGCCTCGGCGCGCGGCGTCCCCGCAGAAAGCATCTGGACGGCTAGGCGTGCTAGCACCATGCTCATTCCTGCGGGGTCTTGCCCGCCTCCGTCAGAGAGGGTGAATTGGAAGAACAGGTCCCTGCGAGTCAGTTTGTTTCCCGGGTTATCCTTCAGCCCAATAGCTGCAGCGCACTCCTCAAACAGGACATGAGCTTCATGGACGGCGCGCCGTTGCGACGCTCCGGGATAGCGATCGAGTTTGGAAGGAGCCTCCTTGCAAAGGTCCGCCTTGCCTTGGAACCAAGCGGTTGCCATTAACCGTGCGGCCAGGTCCGCCCAGGCTCGCCCTTCCGGTTCGAGCACAGGGCACGCTCTTGCAGCCTGGTCATCTTTGGCCTTTGTGGTCCGACGCGACGGGGTGGGGCGCTCGACAAGGGCTTTGATCGCGGGGTTCGTTGACGGGTCATAGCCGATATTCCGCCGTTGGTTGGCAAGGGATTCCCTGAGCTTGCTCATATTCAATTGCTGCTTACGGTTTCGTCACGTCCGGCAGCTTGTCGAGGGCTGTCCGCTTCGTTTCCGCGTCAATATGGGTGTAGTTGCGGCTGACGGCTGCGCTCTCGTGGCCAACGATGTCGCGCGCCACTACGTCACTCACGCCGGCATTTTTCAGCAGGCTAGTGGCCGTGTGCCGTAGCGCATGGAAGGAGATGTCGCTCAATTGCCGGCGGGCGCCGCGGCCCGCCTTGCCGTCCTTCTTTTGGTGGTCACCACGGGACTGCACCAGCCCGGCGCTCGCCATGACCTCGAAAAACTGATTCGAGAGCCAGCTCACGGTCTTGCCTTGGAACAACGGGCAGAGCGGCGCTTGCGGGTCATCAGCAGCGGGCAGGGTTTCAATCTGGCGAAGGAGTGGTTTTGCCAGCGGCAGGATTTGCATCCGCCCTGTCTTTTGCGTGCGGATGGTCAACTCCTGTTGCTGCAAGTCGAGGTTGGCCCAGGTGAGGGATTGAATGTCACCCAGCCGCAGGCCGGTGTAGATGCCAAACATGACGGCGGTCTTCCAATCATCGCCACAGACAGCCAGCAGCTTTTTCAGTTCCGGCAAGGTGAAGGCGCGGCGCTCGTGGCGGTCATTGGTATTCAGGTTGTCCACTAGCCGTGCAGGGTTCGCCTCAAAGACCCGTTGCTTCACTGCCTTCTCCAGCGCCACCCGGATTACTTTCAGGTGGGTGTTCACCGTGGACGGGGCAACGCGGTCCTGCAGCGTGTCACGGTATCGTTCCACGTCATCGGCCTTGAGCCCTGCGAGGTTGCCGCCGGCCTTGCCGCCCAGGAAGGCCAGGAAGCTTTTTACGATGCCCTTGTAACGGATGAACGTGCCTTCGGATTGCTCAGACTCGAAAGCCTTCAGCCAGGATGTGAAGTGCTCGCGGACCGTCTTGCGCTCAATCGGTGCGCCGGACTCGGCCATGATCTCACCGACAACCCGCTCGATCACGCGCCGGGCCTTTTCCTCCGTGAGATTCCCGGTGCGGGCCTGGTCCTCGATACTCTGGATCTTAGCGCAGACGCGCTCCGCTTCCCGCTTCTTGCGGGTGAGGGTGGATTTGGTGCGCCGCTTGCCGTTGCGGTCAGTGTAGTAGCAGAGCCAACATGGGCTTGCCGGGGTCTTGTGAACGGTAGCCATAAAAGTGCTACAACAATAGCCTACAACGTTCAAACCTGTCAAGCCCGTTCAAATGGCCCATGTTTAGGCCATTTATGAGCGATTTCGCCTTGAAACTCGCCACGTGGGTTCGATTCCCATCACCCGCTCCAGCCCTTCCAGAAGACCGGCCACAAATCCGCAGTCTGAACGACGTTCAAGCGTTTGGCGGCGGGATCAATGGAAAAGGAGCCTGGCCAGGGGCAGGCTGCATTTTAGCCATGGTCTCCTCTAAACCCGGGCCGCTTTGCGCGCCCAGGGTCGCCAATTAGCTTTGACCGGGCGAGGGAGAGCAGCTTTGATCTGGGGCATGACAACTTGCCTGAGACTGGTTCTGACATGCACCTGCCTGGTTTGGGTATTCACTGGTTCTTTGCCTGCGGCGCAATCGTTCAAGGTGATCGAGCTATGGCCGGGGACGGCCCCAGGCGATCAAGGAGGGATTGGAGAAGAACATGACACGACGAAGCCGACCGACAACCAGGTGGCCGGTAAGCGAGTCGAGCGGTTGGGAAACGTCTCGAAGCCCACCTTGACCCTCTATTGCCCCGCACCCGACAAGGATACCGGGGTGGCCGTGATGGTGTGCCCGGGCGGCGGCTACAGTATTCTGGCGATGGATCTGGAGGGCACTGAGGTTTGTGAATGGCTTAATTCACTGGGAGTAACTGGCGCTCTCCTGAAGTATCGCGTGCCTAAGCGACCGGGCCTTGATAAGCATGTGGCCGCCTTGCAGGATGCGCAGCGCGCCTTGGGTCTTTTGCGGCATCAGTCCAAAGCCTACGGCCTCGACTCAAAGCGGATGGGAGTGCTCGGGTTTTCGGCGGGAGCGCACCTTGCGGCGGTGCTGAGCAATGTCTATGACCGCCGCGCTTACCCAGCCATTGACGAGGCGGACGGGGCCAACTGCCGCCCGGACTTTACCGTGCTCGTTTATCCCGCCTACCTCACAGTCAAAGAGGAAAATGATAAAGTCGCACCGGAGCTCAACATCACTTCGAACACCCCGCCGACTTTCATCGCCATGGCGGAAGATGACCCGGTGCGCGTGGAAACGGGCCTCTTTTATGCCGCCGCGCTGCGCAAGTTCAAGGTGCCGTTCGAGCTGCACGTTTACCCGACCGGCGGACACGGCTATGGGCTGCGGCTCACCCAGGAATTGGTGACCACCTGGCCCCAACGCGCCGCTGAATGGATGCGAAGCCAAGGCTGGCTCTCATCCCATTCCGGCGAACGCCAGAGTCGCTAGCCCTAATGCCTTTGGGGAAATCAGAGGGCAGGTCCGTATTTGTCCAACCCCTTATGGCAAGAGGGCGCATGAAAAAAAGTCTGCTGCCCGCCACGGCGACGCCTCGGCGCTGGTTCCCGCCGGTTTTCAAGCCGCTTTCCACGAGGGGGTTTCGGTGTGGTCTTGCTCTCCTTGCTCAAGCGGCGGGGGTGATGGCCACGCGTGCCGCTAGCCCAGGCGCTCCCGGCTCTGGTTTTCCATGTCGTGAACGCCGCCGGCACGTTGGCCGAACATTTCGCCCAACTCTTCGACGACTCCCTCGCCGACAGTTCGTTGAGTGAGCCGCCGCACCCGCCTGCCCCGGGAGGTCTTTACCGAATTGATGCGCTTGGGCTTGCGCCCGCTGGCCCGGGCCGCCGGTCTCACCCCGAGACGTTCTGGCGCGGCTGGCGGCTATCGACGCGCCGTCCGACGAATTGTGCCAGCAATGGATCTGCGAACGATTCTTCGGCGCCGAATCCTGTGAGCAGTGTGAGATCGGCGTCCTGAGTGAGGCGCGGCTCGCCCCATCGTTGCAACGCCACTCCTCCAATGAAGCAAAAGCGCCAACCCCGCTTCAAGCAGCAGGTTTGAACCTCCTCTGCCGCCTGAAACACTGCTTGCAACCGGATCACTTGGCGAAACCTCGCTGGAAGATCGCCTGCTGCTCCACCAGGCCAGACCAATCGGGACGATCGCGCCAAGCCTCAACCGCGCCATGGGAAAGTATCATCTCCCGAGCGCGCTCTTCCGTCAGGGCGGCGAGTTCCTGCGCTTTGACGGTTTCCACCGCCTCCCAGCGGGCATGGTACTCCGCGGCAAGCTTCTCCGGCGATTTCAGCGGCTCGGAACCCATGCTCAAAGTACGCCTCGATTCCAGGCCAAAGTCAGCGATTATTCGCCCTGCTCGACCGGACCAACCGCTTAAGCTGCCTATCTCTTGGCGATCAGCAGGCTCGAGAGCCTCAGGGTAGCCTCAAGGTAGCCTCAAGGTAGCCTCAGGGTGGCTTCTGGGTGCCTACCGGTTGGCTACCATATGGCCTTAGGGTAGCCTCCGGGTGGCTTCAGGGTGGCCGTAAACCTCTTGCCAGAAGCCGATACCGCTCGAAAAACCGCACGTTATCTGCGAGCCGACAGGCGAGAGTCCGCCCCGACCCGTCAGCGCGACCTCCTGCACCGCGCGCAGGCCTACGCCCAGACCGCCCTGAGCGACTTCAATCATTACCAAGGCCGCGCCGCCGCAGACGAAGCCAAAGCCACTCAACTCCTCGCCGCCATCGCCCAAGCCCTCACGAAGCTACCGCCGTAAGCCAGGATTGCGTGAACGCGCAGGCGCCGTCGTCCATTGGGTGCTGCTCCAGCCGGAGCGCATCGACGCGGTGAGCGTGCAGAATTGGCGGAAGAAGGTGCTGGCGGGCGGCTGAGCCGCGTTTCTGCCGCCCTTTCAGGGCATGGACGCTTTGTGGAGGGTTGACCCAGGGCGTCGCTCGCGGACTCGCTTTGCCCTGGGCTATTTTCTTTCGGTCCTTCAGCCCTTCCTACAGCCCGAGCTTCGGATATATCACCAGCCGGGCGGACTCAGGCGCGAAGGGTTCGATGCGGAACGTGTTGGGGCCCGGCTTCAAGTGACGGGTGATTTCCAGGCGGGCAGGTTTGCTAATGAAGCCACCCACACTGTTGCCATTGACAGTTATGCGCGCGGCGGTTTCTGGAGCGAGGGCGCCGAGCTCCAGGTAAACTCGCGCTTCATTGAGGTCAGCCTGGGGGAGATCGCAGTGGCCGAGAAAGGGATCGGCTTGGACCGGACTGAGAGTGATTTGGCCGGCGAGCATTCCCCAAGGGCTGCCGCCGAAAGGAAGGAATTCGCGCGCGGCTACCCAGGCGCGGTCATCGAAGCCGGCTTCCGCCCAATGTTCCGACTTCTCATTCGATGTCTTCCAGGTCTGGCCCACGCGTTCGGTCAGAGGCGCGCTGAACTCCAGTTCGACGGTGAGGCGACCGATCAGGCCGGCGGGGTTGGGCTTTTCACCGCCATTGACCGCGGCAATGGCGAGCTGATTGAGTCCAGCATGCAGGGAGGTGGTGACGTCCAGCGCTACCGGATTGCGCCAGCCTTCGGCACTGTCATCACTCTGGCCGGCAGGCTGGCCATTGACCAGGAGAGTGAAACTGTTGTCGGCGGTGCCGGCGAAGGCGGCCTTCCTGATCTTTGCGCCGGCAGGGATGGTGATCTGCTTGCGGAAATAGCGCGTGCCCGGCGGGGCGGCCTGCGCCGGGTCGCCTTCCGGATACCAGGTCCACGAACAGCCCCTGAGCGCGAGCGCCGGGTCGGAGCCGATGGGCGGCTGGGGTTCCGCCTGAGCAGGAGTGGGGTCTCGGGTCACGAGAACGGTCTTGCGGCCGGCGCTGCTGGCCGGGTCAAGGCGCGGAGGCAATGCGCGCGGCTTCGGCTGGAAGACGAGCAGGGCGCTTTCACTGGGCTCCATCGTGAGGCTCAGCTCGACCTGCTTGCCCTTCCGCGAAAACGGCACGGCGCTGATCTCATTGCGCATGGCATCCCAGCATTCGGGCACGCCTTCGGCGGTGATGCGGAAACGGAAGGTGCGCGGGCCGCCCTGACTGTTCTGGTTGGCGATGAAGAAGACGTCACGGCCCTCCTTGACGCGGTGCAGCACGTGCAGCCAGTGGTCGGTCGCGCCGGAGAGCACTTCGAGGTCCGCGTGAATGCCCGCATCGCCCGCCAAAGCGATTTGTAGCTGCTCAGGCGTGGGTCGCTCCGGCAGGAAGTAGGAGCGTCCGCCGCCCGGGCTGGTTTGGCACACACCGAGCCCGGGCACTGCTTTGCCCCAAATGGCGTCACGCAGCCGGGCAATGTCCTCGGAGGTCTTGCCAAGGGTCGCGGACCTGGAGGGGAGAAAGCCATGAGCCACCACCACACCGCCGCGGTCAAAGAATTCCTTTGCCTTGGCGAGCGTGGCATACGGGATGACTTCCACCGCGGGCACGATGAGCACACGGTAGAATTCGTTGCGCAGCTTGAGGTTGGCGCCGCCTACCGTCGCGTCCTTTTCAAACACCTCGAAAGGCAGCCAGTCACAGTCGTAGAGAGCATCCTGGAGGCTCTCGCTGATCTGGTCAGGCAGGAGGTGTTTGCCGCAATGGGCGCTTTGGCCGAGGTAGAGCAGCGCCACCGGGCAGACGTGCCGCCCGCCCGTGAGCATGAGGCTCAGCCGGCTGGTGTAATCGGCAAACACCCGATAGAGCGGCCAGCGCGGCTCGTAGCCGCCGTCGTAAAAGTAGGGCGGGCAATCGGTGTCTTTGGGCGACCGCGGGTTGAACGAGTGCGGGATCAGAAAGTTCACGCCTGAGACCTGCATGTGGTCGGCCCACCACTTCATCTCCGGATAGGTAAGGTCCTGGCCGCGCGCGCCGAAGATTTCAACCATGGCCACATCATTGGACTTGCCGTAGGCATGGCTGATGGAACTGGCGAGCTTGGGGGTCTGCCAGCAGGGGGCGTCATAGGCTACGCGCTTGCCCATCGCGAACTGGCTGAATACCGCGTCAATCCCGCCCATGTCAGCGTGTCCCTGCAACCGCATCATGTCACCCGCGCAGAATTCCTGGCTCAGGTAGAGGTTGGCGTGCTCCATGAAGTGACCGATGGACCTCACCCCGTGCTGCCGGCACCATCCGGCTATGCCGCCATACATGGTGCGGCCCCAGGTTTCGGCAAAGGCATCAAGATATTGGTAGCGCGCCGCGACCTGCTCTTCACCGGCCAATTCGAACTTGTAAGCGACATACGCCTTCTTCCAGTCCACGTTCCATTCGGCGAGGACTGGGTTGAGCTCGGTGCCCCAGTCGCCGGGCGTTTCGGGTTCGTCATAGAAGAAGCCGCGGATGGTCTTGCCGAAGTCGGCACCGTAATGCTCGAAGTGTGGCTGATAGACCGTCTGGAGGAACCAGTCCACGCAACCTTTGCTCGCGCCGTCCACGCTCAGTTGGGAGCCGCCCTGCTGAACCAACCCGGGGGCCTGCTTGTGCGTGAACTTCATGACGCGCCACTTGCCCGCGGGGGCCTGCCAGGTCAGTTTGCCGCCGTGAATGTCGGGTGCCAGGTCAATCAGAGTGTTGCCCTCGATTTTGCCCTGCGCATTCACCTGCCCGGCCACGGCGGCGACATACTTGTCGCCTGCGTAACCCTCGGCTTCGAAAGCGCGCGGCCCTTCCAACTCAACGGTTGCCGCCTCCAGGCGCTTGGCCGCGTAGCGCGGGGGGACCTTTCCGGCGACAGCCTGGCTGGGCCACCATTTCTCGTCGAAGATCCACATCTGCAGGTTCTGCTTCTTCGCCGCGTCCAGGCAGATGTCCAGATCACGCCACCAGCCTTTGCCCAGCCAGTCATTGTGCGGGCGCGATTCGGTGGTAAAGGCCCCGTTGCCGCCCTCCGCAACCTTGCCCACGTACATCTCCAGCCGTTCTTTGCTGTCATCGCCGTGCAGCCAGAACAGCGGCCCAATCTGGCGTCGGGCCTCAGGGGGTAACTGACGGAACTCCTGCTCAAGAGCTGTGATGCCGGTCCCGGAGGAGTGGGCTTGGAGATCAGCCGCCGGAGCCTTGGCTACCGCACCGAGCAAGAAGATGGCTGTGGCACAGGAAGCCGAAGTTAGAATAGTAGTGGAGGTTCTCATCAACGCTAGTTCTTATACCCTTTCTCGCGCAGGTATTGGACGAGTTCAGCGGGATGATCGGTCTGGATGCCATCCGCGCCGGCGTCGATAGCGGACTGCCAGCCGGCCGGGGAATCAGTCTTGCCCATGCGGTCCACGTAAACCTGGGCGTTGGCTTGCTTGGCAATGCGGATGATCTCCGGCTTGAAGTCGTCCGCGTCGAAAGCAATCACGCGCAGATGAAGCCGTTCGATCAGATGCTTCGCATTCTGAACGCTATCCGCCTCAGGCATGACCTTGAGCTTGGGATTGAGTTTCTGAATCTCTTTGCCCAGCGAGAGCCCGGCGTAAATCACCACGTGATCCGACATCCCATGTTCCTCGATGTGCGTGACCAGGTCTTTGGCTGAGGCTTCTTTTACGTCCACATAGACCCCGATCTTGTCACGGGCCAGATCGAGCGCCTCGTCAAACGTCGGGATCCTCGTGCCGGCGAATTCAGGCCCGGACTTGATCCCGGCATCCAGAGCGCGGACTTCGGCGAAGGTCATCTTCGCAATGTCACCGCGACCGTTGGTTCGGCGGCCAACCGCCCCCTCATGGCTCAGGACCAATTTGCCGTCGGCCGTAGTGCGGACGTCCACCTCAAAGAAGTCGGCGCCCACCCGGATCGCCTCCTGGTAGGCCGGGAGCGTGTTCTCGGGGTGATGCAGGTGCTCGCCGCGGTGGGCGATGGCAACGACCTGCCGAGGCTGGGCCAAGGCCGCAGGCGAGAGCAAAGACAGCAGGCATAGGAAGAGAACCAACCGAACCGCAAGGAAGTCGCTCCTACCTGAAGCTGCGCAGGCAAAGCGAGCTTGGCTGTTGGTCAGACCCATTTTTCAGGACTTTGCGCTATTCTCCCCGCGCTCAGACCTTCTTGGGCACCACGAAGGGCTCCCGGTACTCGCGAGTGAGCAATTGGTCGGCCTGCGCATTATCGATGAACCTCTCGGCCTGCGGATTCATCTTGAGGACTGCGCCCAGTGTAGCCGGCATCTTCGTGAGATCGACATTATTGGAAGCCAGATGCTCTTCCATGCGGCCGAGCGCTTCGGCGAGGTCCTTGTTGCTCTTGACGGCCTCGCGATTCTCCTCGGGTGACTGGGTCTTGCCGAGCCGATAGGAAATGTTGCCCGTGTGGCACAATGCGCTGGAAAGGTGCCCTTCAAGAATCTCGGCGTGCAGGTCGCTGGGCTTGCGGCTGCGCACGGCATCAATGAAGTTGGCGAAGTGGCTGGTGCTGCCGGAGAACTTTTTGAGCTCAGTGCCGTCCTTGTCCAAAATCCTCACTCCGTTGTAGTCTGGGATCACCATGGAGCCCCCTTCGCAATCCACGACCACGCCGATGCTCACTCCGCGGTATTTGTCCATGTTTTTGGAGTCGGTGCTCTCCGGCAATCCCCGGACTTCGAAGATCAGCGGCGCGGTCGGATAGTCGTGGAAGATGATTAAGGTGTTGGGTGTGGTGCCGTCATCCACGTAGCCGAGCCGGCCGCCGACACTCAAAATGCGCGGCGAAAGTGCGGTCTCGCCCAGGACCCAGCGCCCCATATCCATCTGGTGAATGCCCTGGTTGCCCAGGTCACCATTGCCGGTCGGCCAGACCCAGTGCCAATCATAGTGCAGCTTCTTCCGCATCAACGGTTCCTTCGGCGCCGGGCCGCACCAGAGGTCGTAATCAATGCCCGGCGGAATGGGCTGAGGGCCATCCACTTTGCCGATGCTGGGGCGGCGCTTGTAACACAGTGAGCGCGCGCGCAGGATTCTGCCAATGTTGCCGTCGCGCACCCATTTGATGCCCTCGGTCATGCCGCTGCTGGAGCGTGACTGCGTGCCGGCCTGCACGATGCGCTTGAGCTGGCGGGCCACTTCGACGACCCGGCGCCCCTCCCACACGTTGTGGGAGATCGGCTTTTCGACATATACATCCTTGCCGGCCTGCATCGCCCAGATGGTGCCGAGAGCGTGCCAGTGATTCGGCGTCGCAAAGGTGACGACATCAATGTCTTTGTTCTCCAGAAGCTTGCGGATGTCGGTATAGCCCTCAATCTTCTCGCCCTGGTCCACGTATTTCTTCACCTCGCGGTCCAGGTTGTGCTGGTCCACGTCGCACAGAGCGACCATCCGGGTGCCGGGGACGTCGCGCATTTCTTTGATGTGGTCCATGCCGCGCCCGCCCCCCCCGTTGAAACCAACGATGGCGAAGCGGATGTCGCCGTTGGCGCCAGTGGGGCGCGCGGCAGTGGAGGCTGGAGCAGCGGGATCCGAGCTCGTGTCGGCGCCCAGCGCCGGGAGCACGCTCAAGCCGGCTGTGGTGAGGAGAGAGGATTTGAGGAAGCTGCGGCGGTCGAGTTTATTCATATAAAGTGTTATCCGCGAAATGGCGCGAATTGATTCATGCCTGGGCGAAGCCGCGCCTTTCCTCGCTGCTCAGGCCACATTCGACTTAGAGTTAATTCGCGCAGATCGTGGATACATGTAAAGGCTATTCACGGCGCCACTCACCTTGCGTATTCTTTATACCTCTCGGCGACTTTCGCTTGCTGATCGTCGCCTTCATGCAGGTAGAACCGATAACGGAAGGTCACGCTCTTGCCGGCGGGAACAACGAGATTGCCGGCGGTCTTGTCCGGGAGGCTCTCGAAGTCGTGCTGGCCGAAGGGGTTGGCTGCGAACAGCCCGTAATCGCGCACATGCCACCACGTTGGGTGGCGCGGGTTCTGGGGATGGTCGAAGATCGCGATGCCGACCGTCTTGCCGCCGACCGGGCCGTAGTAATCACACCAATCCGCTCGCTTGCCCCAGGTCTGGCCGTCGCGCACGCCGGCGCTGTTGACGATGTGACCCTGCCCTAGCTTGCCCTGGAGCCGCATCGTCTCGGCGAGACGCACCGCCATGGTGCCCTCCTTGGTGTCGCCGAAAGTCAATGCACCATTTGAGGCTATCAGGGTGATCTCGAAATCCATCAGCCGCTCGCTGGTGAGACCCGGGTTGTAGAAGCGCAACGTGCGCTCGTCGATGCAAACGACCGTGCCATCCGCCGCCACCCATTTGTTCCGCTCGCGGATCACGCCCGCTTTCGCGCCGGACTTAACTTCCAGGAAGTTATCATGCACCGTCTTGCCGAAGGCCTTCTCCTCCGACCAGAAGTCGTAACCGTTGATCGACCCATGGGCAAACCACAGCGAGCGGTGATGAGGGTGGTCATGCTCCTCGCCGAGGGTGTTCTTCATGGGCCAATCGCGGGTCATGGCCGCTCCCCCGGGACCGATGAGCGGATAGCAGTAGGGCCGGGGCACGTCCTTGTAAAGGTATTCGGTGAAGAGCTGGCCGTTGATCTCGACGCGCAGCCGGTCAGCCAACTGGGTGATCTGGACGCCCTGCTTTGCCGCCACCGCAGAGCTCACCTCGGCGGCACGAGAGGCACAGACAATGCCCAGAAGGACGAAGCCGAGTCCCAATCTCACGATGCGATGGTGAGGCATGACCTGCCCATTCTGCGAGTCCCGCCTGCGCTCGTCAACCTAAAGAGGTTAGCCGCATTGAGGAAGAGCGCGTCGCAGTTCTTAGGCGCCATCAGGCTGCGTCCCATTAACACCCCGCTTCAGCGCCTGAGCGTCAGGGTAATTTTGTGATTTTGCCCTCATTTAGCTTTCGGGGCCAGCACCGTGCCGCCCTTCCCCTGAACATCCCACGGCCAGTGACAAAGTCGCTGATAAGGGCTCCAATCTAAAGCTGTAGGAGACGACGTAAGGAGTCTCTAATCAGCACGTTCCGAAAAAGCCCACGTTTGGGCGGCAGGCCAACAGATCAGAGACTCCTAACGTCGTCTCCTACAATGATTTACGAAGACTTTGTCACTGGCCCTGCTGAACATCCTGCATGAAGTAGCGGCGGCGACGACATTCGTTGCGGCAATGAGTGTTGAGCAACTGCTCCCAGGCCAGCGCGAGATCCACACCCAAGACCCAAGGACCCAGCCCGTCTCCCCACTGCCGTTGAATTAAGGCAGAAAGGGAGCGCGGCGTGGCTTCTCCCTCTCCCCGCCGAACGGGGAGAGGGTTGGGGAGAGGGGTCCATATTGGCCCCTGAGGTTCCGCGGCAGGAGAATTCATTGGGGCCTCCTCTCCCCAGCCCTCTCCTCCCTCGGGGGAGGAGAGGGCCTGGAGTTTGGACATTTTCGGACAGGCTGCAGCAGTTTTCGGATTGCCTGCCGGAGCGGAAACTCGTCTAATCCCAGCGCTGGCCGTCAGATGACGAAGGAAACATTATTCTTGCAGGCCTTGATAGACAAAGAGCTTAGGGACTCGGCCACTAATAACGCGCCAATTACGTGAATGGTGCTAAGCTTGGGAATGGAATTGAAAGTCACGGCTGAATTAAGAACGGTCTGGAAGCAAACCTTAGCGCAGTTAAGCGGC
>Ga0182014_10000536_pt1 | contig 50421 bp, 36 predicted proteins | sample 612S2DmetaG_FD_120489 | JGI IMG/M metagenome (GOLD analysis project Ga0182014, IMG submission 120489) | Permafrost microbial communities from Stordalen Mire, Sweden - 612S2D metaG | ecosystem: Environmental > Terrestrial > Soil > Wetlands > Permafrost | place: Sweden: Stordalen | collected... | reverse complement strand
GGTTAGAACACAATTCAAAGCATCGCCGAAGGGCAGCGACTGGCAGGTCTCCTCGATTTGACCCAGCACATTGGCCTGCACACGCCGCGTGCCCAAAGGGTCCGCGAGATGGAAGTGCAGTCCCAAGGTATCGTAGGTCGCATCCAGATGCGCGCCCACCCACACGTTCGAGTGTACCCACCCGCCCGTTTGGTTCAGTTCCGTTACCTGGTTGCCGGATTGGTCCAGCAGGTAGTTTTTCTTCAGCGAGAAGCCGTTCGTACCCAGATTGCAACTCAAATTGCTGAGGGAGCCGGATGCCACCCGCTGGCCGCCGGCATTGTAGAGATACCCCGTATAACCCATGGTGATGCTGCTATAGACCGCGCAGATGCGCCCTTCGGGGTCGTAGGCGTACTGGTTGTTCCCGTCCACCTTCACATTCCCCGCCCCGTCGTAGGTGAAGCCGGCGGGCGCCGAGTAGGAGATGGGAGCAGACTGCGAAACAAACGTAACCTGATTGTTGGCGTTGTACATGGCATTCGGAGTGTTTGCCCCCGTACAGTCGCCGGCCGTCACATAGGTGTTCAGGGTGCGGTTGCCGAAGGAATCATAGCCAAAGCATCCGATGGTATGCGCGAAGGGAGTGGGGGCGTTGTCTGCCGGCGCCGCCGCCGTCAGCCGGTTCAACGTGTCGTACTGGAAGGCCCAATCTCCCATCACCGAATCAGTATAGTTCTTGAATCTCCAGTGGAGGTATGTGGTCTCCCACCCTTTCCGCAGAAAAAAGCGGAAAGGATGGGAAGCTACAAGTTAGTGGTTAGTTACGGGTGTGCTATCCGGCAATCGACTACTGGACGTACACGGTAACGCTCGCCGAGTGGGTCAATGGGCCGGAGGTTGCCGTCAGGGTGATTGTGTACGGAGTGCCAGGCCCGGCAGGCGCGGCCTTGGTTACCGCGTTTCCTCCGCAGGCAACCGGTCCCAGCATCAGGAAGAGCAGGCCGGCCGCCAGCAACATCGTTCGGGCGAGGAAGGTACGCCGCGCACAAAGGAATCGCTTGCCAAAAGGAACCAGAAGCAGGGTGAGCAGGACGCCGGGAAGCAATGGCCTTCCGGGAGCGCCGCCGGTTCTGTTCATCGCCGAGGTGGATGAAGAGGCCAGAGTCAGGGTCGAGGTCGCGTTGCCGTAGGCGACAGGAGTTAACGGATTGACCGAGAACGAGGCCGTTACGCCGCTGGGCAGGCCGCTCACGCTTAATGTGGTTGCGGAGTTGAAGCCGTTCAGGCTGGTGATGGTGACTGTACCGGTTACGCTTCCGCCGGGGGACAGACTCTCAAAGTTGTTGGCGATGCCGATGGTGAAGTCGGGCAAGGGAACATTGTTGGAGATCAGCCAGACTTGCGCTCCTGAAGCGTTGGCAGTTTGCTGCACAAGCCCGGCACCGATGTTATTGGCGCCGGGATCGACGACCATCTGATCGAAGTCGCTGGCAATGGTATAGCCACTGCCGGAGGCCTTCAGCAGCCATTCCTGATCGGTCGAACCTCCGTTATTTCCCCACAGGGCCATTGGGCTTCCGGCCGTCGTGCTGTCATCCTGAACGGTAAAATACAGCCCGCTGGCCACATTCCCGATCTGGTAGTAGGAGTTGCCCAGAGTGCCGCCGACGGAGATGAATACCCATTGCTCGTCAGAGCCGGCGTCAGAAGAGTTGAGAACCAGAGGCTGATTCCATGCGGTGCTGGAGCCGGGGTCGTCCCAGAGCAACCCACTGAGGGAATTCTTTACGGTGTAAACGCCGTTGGGCAGCGGCCCGCTGCCGGCGCCGTTAATCTGCACGGGCATGGACACGCTGTTGACCAGCGTGCCGGAGGTCCCTGCGATGGTGATGGTTTTCAATCCAGCAGACACCGTGGAATAGAGATTCAGCGTCATGTTTGCGGTGGCGCAAGGATTCGCGGTTGGACAACCCAAACTACTTATCGGAATTACCGAACTGGGCGTGAAGCTCGCGATCATGCCGGTGGGCAGGTTAGGAGTGCTCAGCGTAACTGCGGAGTTGAAGCCGTCAACGCCGTTGACAGTGATGGAGGTGTTTACGCTTGAGCCGGGGAAGATAAATGCCGCATTCGGGCTCAACGCTCCGTAGCCGACAGTGAAATTTCCAGGCGTGGCCGTGACCGTGAGAGCGATGTTGGTAGTGGTGGTCACGTCGCCGGATGTTCCGGTGATGGTCACGGTCGATGTTCCGACGGTGGCGGTGGCGTTCGCGGTCAGTGTGAGCACACTGGCTTGAGAGGCGGGGGAATTTGTGGTGGCGGCGACGGTGGCGGGGTTCGGGCTGAACGAAGCGGTGACGCCGCTGGGCAGGCCGGAGGCCGACAATGTTACGTTGCCCGTAAATCCGCCTGTTTCGCCGACCAGAATGTTGACGGTGCCGCTGTCGCTGCGGCCGATGGACAGAGAATCAGAGACCGTCATGAGCGTAAAGCCCGGCGTAGAAGCATCGCTCAGCAGGTCGTTGATCAGGTTCTGTCCAGTTGGAGTTCCCCAGCCGGAGACCAAGTCATAACCGGCAACCACGTTATAGTAGACCGCTTGGCCGCAGCAATCGTTGTTTCCGCCGATCATGTCGTGGAAGTCTCTGGCGTATTGGGTGGGATTCTGTCCGATCCGGTAGAGGATGGGGTTGAGAAAGCCCACGGGGGGCTGATTGTTCTCCGCCGCCTGTTGATTGACCAGCGCCATGAAGCTGGCCCATAGCGGCGAGGAATAGCTGGTGCCGCCGGTCTGGTTGCATTGGCCGTTAATGCAGGCATAGGCGGTATCGCCCATGATGGACACATCCGGTAGATTGCGATAGACCAGGGAACCGCCGTTGGTGGCGTTGATTACCGGCACCTGATAGCTGGGAATGGGCGTGGGGTTGACGCCGTTGCTGACGCCGCCGCCGCTCCAGTTATCCGCAACCTCCGAGGCCCACGAGCCGCCCGGGCCATTAGTGTTCAATGACGTGGCGCCAACGACCGTGATCCAGGCGTTGTCTCCCGGATAGAAATAATCCTCAGTGTCCGAGCCTGCCTCCGGCGGAGAGCCGCCGTCTCCAGAGGCGGTGAAGAAGGTCTGCCCTTGCGCCGCCATCTCCTCGAAGTAGGGATCGTCAATCGCTTGTTGAGGAATCACGCCCGCGGATTGGCTGATCTGCTTGCAGGCATTCTCCGTGGCGATGCTGTTGAAGATGACATCCTGGGCTGCTGTGGCGCCGCTGCCATCGAAGTTGTTTCCGCAGCATTGATACTCGCGAATCTGACTAAGGTTAGGAGCGATGCTCATCGCGGCAACGATGTCGGTGATTGGCTCCCCGTCGTCCTCGGAGGTCATTGGCGCGGTGAGGCCGCCCAGCAATACCGTATTGATGGGAGTGGTGAGGGTGCGATCAGGCAGGTTGGCGCTGGTAAAGGTGAGACTCACATCGCTGACGTTGAAGCCCCAATATGTCACCAGCCCGATGCACTGACCGGTGCCGTCGAGGGGTCCGTTGCCGTAGTACGCCATGCGAACGTCGGTGGGAAGGAAAGTGCCGTTGGGCGCGCTGCCGACATTGGCGCCCGCAGCCATGGGTCTTGCCTTCGCGGAATGCAGCGAATAGTAGTTATCCAGACCGGAGATGTGCGCAACCGGCGTCTTCAGCGCTAGCGAAGGCTCGCTGTCAGCCGAATAAAAGGTGCGCCTCTCCGTCGGATGCTGGTACTCCCGCATGGTCACGTGGAAGGCGCTCTCGACCTGGGGAACCGCGCTGTCAACCTCTACCAGCATGCGGTTTCTGGGAGTGTCGATCACTTTCATCCCATTGGCCTTTACGAAATCTACCACGGCTTGGTAATCCTCTTTCGCGGGACCATACTTCTCGGTGAACTCTTCGACGGAGAGATATTTGTGGAAATCGGGGCTATTGCGGTCGTAGAGCCGACGCAGAAAGGCGGTCAGATCAGCTTGGTTGCGCAGCGGAAGCTGAATGGCGAGGTGCAGATGCTTGCTGGCAGAGAGCTGGCCGAGCGGCTTGATCTCTCCGGTGGCCACCTGCGGCCGGACGTGGTTGCGCAGCGTCTGTAGCGATTGTTGGGCTTGGCTTGGAATCGCGAAGCACAGAAAAGCGGCCGCGCAAATCCCTACGGCCATCCCTTGCAGAATACGTTTACCGAACCTTGCTTTCTCAGTTCTTCTCATGTATTCCCTTTCCTTCATTTTCTGGATGAAGATTTCACATGCCGAACTACGCGCAACATTCACGTGGTTCACAGAGGGGTAGATTCTCCGCCAAAATTGCGCTGTTCGAAAGTATACGACTACGGATACAACATGATCTGCACGGCGGTGAAATATTTTTTTGCCATGAGTTATCTTCTCAGGCGGTGTAAGGTATACGGTTTCTGAGCGCGGTGCGTAGTGACGGTCGATCAGCGGCTGGTGCGGTATGAAACGTCCGCCTCTCTTTGGATCGTGTATTTCGCAAGATGTAAAGGCGTGCCCGAATACAAAGGCTATTAAGCAGCTAATTCCGGGGGCGCGTCCTGGGGCTCATTGATCGGTGATTGCAATCACAGCGCAGTTCGCGAACGGGATGAAGGATGTTTGGGCAGCATCGAGGTGCAGCTATGCCGTTCCCTATCATGGCGCTGCTGGCGCTGATGGTGATTGGCGTTCTTGGGAACCTGCCGGCAACGGCGGTGATTCTGGAGTACTCGGTGTGCGCATCTGCGGCGAAAGGTAACGCCGCACATCCCATGACAACCGCTGGCCACCGCTGCGATCTCCGGCGCTGTCGACTCCCTTGAATCCCAACCTTGATGAACCGCGAAGCGGCGGCGCGGAATCCGCCCGCAAAAAGGAGAAGCTTTTATGGCGAACGTCCTCGATAAGAAAGCCGATCTGGCTGGGCCGGGAATCGGCGATTACAAAGAATTGGAAAAGATACTACCGCGCGATTACAGCTCCCTGCTGACTCCGAAGGAGACACAGAAGGCCATCTTCCAGGTCAAACGCTATATCGAAGACAACCTGTGCAAGGAACTGAAACTGATGATGGTGGAAGTTCCGCTGATTGTGGATAAGGACAGCGGAGTGAACGATATGCTCGACCGGGACGGGTCGCGCACGCCGATCCAGTTCCATATCTCGAACGATCGCGACCTACATCCCATCGACGCGCAAGTGGTGCAGGCCGCGACGAAATGGAAACGCGCCGCGCTGAAGCAATTCGATTGCAAGGTGGGCGAGGGCATCTGCACCGATATGCGCGCCGTTCGCAAGGACTATTTCCTCGATCACGACCACTCCGCCTACGTGGATCAATGGGACTGGGAGCGCGTGATGACCGTCGAGCAGCGCAACCTGAAGTTCCTGAAGGGGGTCATCGAGAGGATATGGAAGGTGATCGTGGGAGCGGAGAAGTATGCCCAATCCATGTTCCCGCAATTGAAAGACCCGCGCTATCCGGACCTGCCGGAGAAGTTGAAATTCCTGCACGCCGAGGAACTGCTCCAAATGTATCCCACGCTGCCGCGCAAGCAGCGCGAGACGGCGATCCTGCAAAAGTATCCCGCAGTTTTCATCCTCGGGATTGGCTGGCCGCTCAAGGACGGCTATCCGCACGAGATGCGCGCCGCGGATTACGACGACTGGGTAACCGACACGAGCAAGGAGACAGGCAAGGACACGCACGGCCTGAATGGCGACATCCTGGTCTGGAACTCGGTGACCAAGCGGCGGCATGAACTGACCTCGATGGGCATCCGGGTTACGGCTGAGACGCTGAAGAAACAGTTGACGATGTCCAAGCAGTTGGACTTCCTGAAACTGCCCTATCACAAGGCGATCCTGAACAACCAGATTCCACTGTCGATTGGCGGAGGAATCGGGCAGTCGCGCACGTTGATGCTGCTGCTCCGCAAAGCTCATCTGGGAGAGGTGAGCGTGACGGTGTGGCCGAAGGTGCTGAAAGAGATGTGCGCTAAGAAGAAAATATTTGTGTTGGAGTAGAGACTTAATGATGCGTGCCCCACACATTCATAAAAATCATGAATGTGTGGGGCACGCAGTTCTCCCTTCCCGTGAAGAAACTTGAGCAGGCTTTCGGCAGTGCTTCGGTAGGCTCTGGAGTATTAGTTTTTGCTACCTCAAACAGGAGCTGCCGGCCAAAAACGCAAAATCGCACAAAATATCTCGTTTACATTCTGGTACTTGGGGCGTAACCTGTTGGTGGATTTCAATTTGGTCCTAACCAAAATTGAACGGTGCGCGCATTCTGACGAAAAATTTGCAGAAAAATCTCTTGCGTACTGTTAATCTATAACTTAATATTCGGGAGATGGGAATTGAGCGTCGAACGAAGGCTCGCATATGCCGGGAGGATGTTCAGGATTGCGTTTGCCCGCGACCGCGAAGGTGCATATCCAGCTGAGGAGTTCTACGATCACCTGCCGATTGCCGATAAGGTAAAGCTGGATCAGCGTTTCCGGATTTTGGGTGATCTAGGAAAACATACGAACCCGGAGATGTTCGGCGATCTCAGAGATGGACTTTATGAATTCAAGTCTTTCCAGATTCGAATGCCCTTTGCCTACGCAAAAAACGAGAGAAGACTCGTGCTCATCTCCCATGGTTTCTTGAAGAAAAAGGACAAGGCGCCGCCGTCTGAGATAGAGCGAGCCAGGAGAATTCTCAAGGAGGATGCTCAGGCTTCCAATGTCATTGAAATCACCGATCAAAACAAGAAGAGAAAGCGGCCATGATCTCCAAACATGACGAATTGATGCTGGATCCTGAATATAGGAAGCTCTATGCAATTGAAGGGCTTATTGCAGACACCGCACAGCTGATCTGGGATCTTATGGAACGAAAGAAAGTGAAACAGGCCGATCTTGCCAGGCTGCTGAACAAAACGCCCGCATTTGTGTCGCAGCTCTTGAATGGAAAGGCCAACATGACGATCCGTACGCTTGCAGAGGTCGTGTATGCGCTCGGCGCTATTGTCAAGATCGAGGCGCAGGATGAAAGCACATCCAAGTGCGAAGCTGCGGACGATCCCCAAATGCAAACTTACCGCACTCAAATGTCCGCGCGTGCGCCCGATCCCCACTTTCAATGGAAGGGACTCGAAATCGTTCAATCCAAATCCCGCGACTCCGATATTCGTCCAGGGGTGGCAGCATGAACATTTTTACGATTTCCCAGACCAAGGAAGAAACAGACCTCGCAATTGCGGTTAATCATAACGCGCAGATTGCTGATATACGCCTTGCCCGCGCAAAAGTCTCCGCTGACCGGCCTGAGAATGCTCTTAAAGCCCCCATAGCAGTCTCGATGGGGGTAAAAGCCAAGCAGGCTGAAAGTCCTGCGGGGCAGCTTTGTGTTGAGGTCAACTTTCGTCTGACTGGAACAAGAAAAGAAGATGCTTCGAAGAACAAGACGATAGTTTGCGTCGAATGCACGTTCGAGGTGAGCTATCAGCTTCGGCCGGAATATACGCCAACGGCTGAACAAATCAAGGCATTTAAAGACGGAAATGCCATTTTCAACTGCTGGCCTTACTGCCGCCAGTACGTTCAAGACATGATTCAGCGGATGGGTTATCCACCACTGATGCTCCCACTTCTTCGTGTGCAAACCAAACAACGCGAGAACCGGAAATTATCAAAGCCGGAGTAGATTCTTCAGACTCTCTCACCCCTGATCCTTCCACAGATAGACGCCGCCTAGCAGGCCGGTGTCATTGGAGACGATGCTCACGTTTTTGGCGGGGGTGAAGAGGATCTTCTTGGTGTTGCCGCCGCCCAGATAAAGGTGGTCCCAGTTGAAGAGCAATTCGGTCTGGTGGATTGCTGCTTCTAGGAAGTCGTTCCAGCGGGCCTTGCCGTACTTGTCGAGGCCGCGGCGGCCCAGGTAATCCTCGTAGTTGTTTCCCTTCTTGCGCCAGGGATGGAGGCTGAGTTCCAGGCCGGGGACCAGATGGCCGTTGGTGAAGAGAGCGCTGCCCAGGCCGGTGCCCAGCGTAAGCACCAACTCGACGCCACGGCCCTGAATGGCTCCATAGCCGGCAATATCGGCGTCGTTGCCCACCCGGACAGGCTTCTTCCAGCGTTCGGCGAGTTTTTCCTGGAAGGGGAAGTTGGCCCAATCGGGATGGAGGTTGACGGCCAGGATGGTGACGCCGCGCTTGACGACGCCGGGAAAGCCGACGGAGACGCGGTCGAAATTGGGCAACTGCTTGCGAAATGCATCGAGTGCGGCCATGACCGCCTGCGGGGTAGGCATGAGCGGGGTGACGACGCGCAGCCGCTCGCTGATCGGCTTGCCGGCCGCATCGAGGAGCATGGCCTTCAGCCCCGAGCCGCCAATGTCGATGGCCAGCGTGAGGGGGCCGGAAGAGTTGGAAGAGCCGACCGGAGGCGGCGCGGGGACGAGAGCGGCGGGGGTGGGGGTTTCGGGTGTCATCAGCAGGAATTGTACTGCCTGCGGGCGGGATTGCAACGGGCGAGTGAAAGCGATATTCACAGGGGGAGCATCTGCGTGGCTCCATCCCCTACACTGAGTCTTGCCCCCCATGCCTGCCTATTGCGAAGTCGCGTTGCCTGTTCCGCTGGACCGCACGTTCACCTACGCGGTAGGGGAGGGGCAGCGCCCGCAGCGGGGAGCGCGGGTGATTGTCCCATTCCGCAGCGAAAAACTGATTGGTGTGGTGACCGGGCTCAACGCCAAGGCTCCGGCGAAGTTCGAGATGCGGTACCTGGAAGCGGTGTTGGACGATGAGCCGCTGCTGAGCGACCATCTGCTGCGGTTGGCCGAGTGGATGGCCCAATACTACCTGGCGCCGTTGGGCGAGGTGCTGCGGGGTATGTTGCCGCTGATGGCCGAGGTGCGGCGGACGGTCTATTACCGCATTACCGACCTGGGGAGGGATGTGCTGGCGGAGTGTGTGGATTCGCAGGTCTCAGAATCGGGGGCTGGGAAAACTGGGGAGAATCGAGCCTCAGGGGCTAAAGCCCCGGATGGTGTGGCTGAGTTGATGTACGGGCTGAAGCCCGTACCCTTCACGCTGAAGCCCAATTTATCCACTGATTCGCAGGTATCAAAATCGAGGCCCTTCGACAAGCACAGGTCAGGGGCATCGGCCAAAAGCGGGTCGAGACGCAAGGGGAAGCTATCCGCCGAGGATCAGAACCTGGAGCGGCGCGTGCTGACGCGGCTGGCCTCGGGCGAGCCGGTGAAGGTTTCCACGCTGCGCACAGCAACAGCGGCCACGCTGCCGGTGCTGGCCGGCCTCCTGCGCAAGAAATGGATTGCTCGCGAGACAGTGGCCGTGGAGCGCGATGCGCGGCGCATGGAGCGATTTGCCGTCCTGATCCCAGAAGCGCGGCTGCCCGCTCTCACGCGGAAACAGCAGGCGATCCTGGCGGAGCTGGCGGCCTGTGGCAATGAGTTGCCGCTGGCCGAGCTGCGGCGGAAGGATCTGCCTTCTTCCACGCTGCAAACTCTGGTGCGGCGCGGACTGGTTCGCATCGAGGAGCGGCCGGCAGTCTTCCATCTGGGCGGCCTGCAAGACCAGCCTGGCCCATTCCAGCTCAACGAGACGCAGTTGGAGGCCCTGGCAAGCCTGGCGACGTCTCTGGGAGGATTCCATGGCTTTTTACTTCATGGAGTGACGGGCTCAGGGAAAACGGCGGTTTATCTGGCGGCGATGCAACGGGCGCTGGACCGGGGCCTCTCGTCGATTCTGCTGGTTCCCGAGATCGGCCTGACGCCGCAGACCGTGGGTTTGCTGGACGCGGCCTTCGGGCAGAAGGTGGCGCTGCTGCACTCCGCGCTGACGCCCGAGGAGCGCAGCGAGCAGTGGCGGCGCATCCGGCGGGGAGAAGCGCCCATCGTCGTCGGCACACGGTCAGCCATCTTTGCGCCCGCGCCGCATCTTGGTTTGATTCTGGTGGACGAGGAGCACGACCAGAGCTACAAGCAGGAGGAGACGCCGCGCTACAACGCCCGAGACGTGGCCGTAATGAGAGCCAAGATTGAGGGCGCAGTGGTGGTGATGGGCTCGGCTACACCATCGCTGGAAAGCTGGCAGAACTCGGTCGCGGGCAAGTACCAGCTCATCGAGATGAGCGACCGCGTGATGGACCGCCCGCTGCCCGAGGTCGAACTGATCGATATGCGCCGCGAGTTCCAGGAAACGGGGCAGGAACGGCTCTTTTCGCGCGTGCTGGTGGAGCAGACCCGCCAGGCTCTCGATCGCGGCGAACAGGCGCTGATTCTGCTCAACCGGCGCGGCTACTCGTTCGCTGTGATCTGTCGCGCCTGCGGCGAAAAGCTGGAATGCCAGAACTGCGCCATTGCGCTCACCCACCACAAGCCGCCCGCTGAGGACGCGGGAATAGCGCGCGAAGGGCAACGGCTGGAATGCCACTACTGCGGGTTCAGGCGCACCGTGCCGGCGCGCTGCCCGAAGTGCGACAGTGAGCACCTCTACTACCTGGGTGCTGGCTCAGAACAAGGCGAGGAGCGGCTGGCCGAGATCTTTCCCGGCGCGAGGATTGGCCGCATGGACCGCGACACGGTGCGCGGCCGGAGCGATATGGAACGGCTGCTGACCCGGCTCCACTCCGGTGAAATCAACCTGCTGGTGGGTACGCAGATGATCGCCAAGGGGCACGATGTTCATGGCGTGACGCTGGTAGGCGTTGTGGGCTGCGACTACTCGCTCTCAATGCCCGATTTCCGCTCCGCCGAGCGGGTCTTTCAACTGATCACCCAGGTTTCAGGACGGGCAGGACGGGGCGAACTGCCGGGCCGCGTCGTGGTGCAAACTTACTACCCCGACCACTACGCCATTCTGGCCGCGAGCCACCATGATTACGCCGCCTTCGTGGAGCGCGAACTGAAATACCGGCGCTGGATGCACTATCCGCCCTTCGGCGTGCTGGCCAACGTGCTGGTGCAGTCGCAAAAGCTGGAGGAAGCGGCCGGCTGGTCGGCTACGCTGGGCAAATGGTTTGAACAGGCAGCGCCGGAAGGAGTGCGCGTGCTAGGCCCCTGCACCGCGCCCATCGCCCGCATCAAAAACGTCTACCGCTTTCACCTGATCCTCAAGGCAGGGTCGCGCCGGGCGCTGAATACAGCGCTGCGCGGGATGTTGGAGCACGCCGATGCAGCGGAGATTCCGCGCAGAAACCTGGTTGTGGATGTGGATGCGCTGCGGCTGATGTGATGCCACGTGCGGTGAAGCCAACTGCCTGCGGCAGGTTAAGCGAGCGGCATCGGTTTCCCACCCTTGCGACAAAAACAAAGACGTCGCAAGGATGAGAAACCCAGCAGATTCCGTTGTCACTGTGCCCTTACTTGGCGGGCGCGCCGGTCTCCAACGTGTGCAGTTCCTTGCCGGGCTTGAAGCGCACCGCCTTGCCGGGCGCGATGCTGACCTCAGTACCGGTGCGGGGATTGCGGCCGATGCCGGTTTTGCGGGGGCGGACGCTGAAGACGCCAAAGCCGCGCAATTCGATGCGTTCGCCGGCGGTCAGAGCCTGCTTGAGGCCCTCGAAGACCGTGTCCACGGCAGCCTCCGCCTTGGTGCGGGGCAGACCCGTGCGCTCGATCACTTGATGGACGATGTCTTGCTTAATCAAAGGGGCACCTCGCTGGCACAACAGGATTGACTGTACCACGACCTACGGTTGTGATACTACAGGTTTTAGAAGATTAATGGAATACCCGAGAGGTCAACAATCAGCGATTGCCGCGTTTTTTCACTGGAAAGCTCGCCATGGAGCGCGCCGGCAGCCGGGCGGTTGCCGTTAAAGGCCCGTTTTTGTACCGTATATTGAAAGTGGCCGAGAAATTCCGTAGGATGATCGGTAACGATTCTTAATCCTAACGACTTCAGATCCGGACGTGGGCCATGCCCGGAAGAGGAAACGTATGTCAATTCAGAGTGACCGTTGGATCAGAGAACAAGCCATCCAGCACCGGATGATTGAGCCCTTCAGCGAGAAGCAGGTGGCCAAGGGCGTCATCTCCTATGGGCTCTCCTCGTATGGCTACGATCTGCGCGTCAGCGACGAATTCAAGATTTTCACCAATGTGAACAGCGCGATCATCGACCCCAAGGCCTTTGACGAACGGTCGTTCGTCGATGTTCAGGGCGAATCGGTGATTGTGCCGCCCAACTCTTTTGCATTGGCCCGTTCCGTTGAGTATTTTCGTATCCCCAGGGATGTACTGACAATTTGCGTAGGGAAATCAACCTATGCGCGTTGCGGAATCATTGTGAACGTGACGCCATTTGAGCCGGAGTGGGAGGGGTTTGTGACCCTGGAAATCTCCAACACCACCCCGCTGCCGGCCAAGATTTATTCCAACGAGGGGCTGTGCCAGATTCTATTTTTCCGCTCCGATGAGCCTTGCGAGGTGAGCTATGCCGACCGCAAGGGGAAGTATCAGAAACAGCAGGGAATTATGCTTCCAAGGCTTTAGGCGTCTAGCCGCTTGATTCCATATCACTAAATTCGTGGTTTCCCAGCTCTCAAAATCGAGAACTGGAACATCCGGAATTGATACAACTTTCAGCGGTCAGATACCCAGAAGCTTGCGGGAAGGAACCCGGTTCAACTGGTTCGTAGTGAGAGTGGTTTGTTTTGCGTGGCGATGCAGAGAAATATTTTCCGCACGCCTCAGGGCCCAGTCCTCCTGCTTTTGCCGGGAGGCACATGATGTGTTTGATCCACAACACTGAACCGATTCGCGTTGGCGTGTTGGCAGATGAACCGCTCCGCCTGGAGGGTCTTGCCAGCATCTTCGACGACTCCTCCGGCGAAGGTTGCCCTCGATTTTCCCCGATCTTCGGAAAGATGGAAGAGTTATTGTGCGACTTAAGGCTGGCATATCTTGTCCTGGGTTTGAATTTTTCCACTGGCGGGGTGAAGATCCTGGAGTCCATTCACCGAAGACGTCCCGACATCCGGTTGATTGTCATCGGTCCGGAGAGAAACGACAGACAGATCATGAAATTGATCCTGGCAGGCGTCCGAGCTTACCTGGATTTGAAAACCGATCCGCGAGTCGTGCGTGAGGCCGTCGAAGTGGTCATCAGCGGTTCCATCTGGGCTCCACGGCGTCTGCTTTCCCAACTGGTCGACCAACTGCTTGAGGTTTCCGATACCAGCCTCACCCATGGGCCCCCTCACCTGACCGACCGCGAGCGTCAGGTGCTGGCGCTGATCCTCACGGCTCGTTCCAACCGCGAGATTGCCCGCAAGCTGGGCATTGAGGAGCGAACCGTCCAGGCGCATGTCGGCCGGTTGATGCGCAAAACAGGCGCGGACAACCGGACCGATCTTTTCATGCGCGCTTCGAAACACGCCCTGCTGAAGAACGCGGCGATCCTGGAACGCCGCCAAGGGGAACGCCGGCAGTCGAGCCGCAGCTAGTTACTCATAAGTAAACTCGAACGGTTACTTTAATCCACACTGCTTCCGTAACCTTGCGCGGATTCAATTACTTCCAGAGAATCTCTATAGAAACAACGCAGATCTGGGGAAAGGAGTTCCCCGGCAGTATGTTTCTCATGCTGCCGGGGAACTCCTCTTTTTTCGCTGCGTTGCAAGTCAGGCTCCGCTTGTGGCCAGAATAGAGCAATTTCTAAGGTAAGGACTCTGAAAAAACCAGATTCAGTAGTTCTGCAAGTTAAACAATCTAAAAGAAAAATCTGTAGAAAATATATGTCATTCGCAGCGAGTTAGCCCAGCTGCGCGTGTTGGCGAGTTAGCGGAGGGCTGAGATCAACGCAAGTTTCATCTCTCCGCGAGTCGGCTACGCCGGTGGATGACTGATAAGAACCAGTGTTTTCTCGCGGTCCCGCCGTGGGAGGAAAAATATTTTCATGTTGGAGCGTTATTGACCATCTTTCGAAGCGCTATATCCGCAGAATTGTGTTTTAGGAACGACGTAGAAGATATGAGCAATCCGAGTTCCCAAGCTGGGTGTCTCCCATGCAGCTTGGGAACTCCTTTTTATGTCGCCTGCGGCGGCTGCCGACGCCAGCGTCTTCGCCCGCCGGTTCACCCTTTCGTCCAACCCTGCATCAGAGAATCCAGTCCAGCCGCTTCAGTCTGTCTAGTCCCTCTGCGATAGGGCGCAGAGTTTGCGGGCCATCGAAGGGCGGAGATGCGCGCTTGGGCTTGTATGCTGTAGCCTGTTTGAGGATACCCAGGCAGGGACTCAGCGGAAAGCTGGCGCCTTCCTGGTATCTGCGGGTTTCAGGGCCGAGAAGACAGAAATTCGTAGCTCTGCTCCTTGACGACTCAACTTCGCCGATTCATCTTCGACGACTCGACACACGCGGCGCCCCTTAGCCGCGGAAGGAAAAGGATCTGGATATGAAGAAGACATTTGCATTGCTCTGTCTCTGTTTGATGATTCCAATGGCGGCTTTGGCAAGCTCCACGCGAGAGAATCTGCAAACGCGCATCGATGCAGCCAAGGTGGTTCTGGACGAGATCATGGCGGCCCAGGACAACAGTATTCCAATGAATATCCTGGAGCAGGCCACCTGCGTCGGCGTGGTGCCTGGGATGAAGAAGGGTGCTCTGATTTGGGGCGGTCAGTATGGCCAGGGCGTGGTTACCTGCCGCACGGGGCATGGCTGGAGCGGCCCGGTATTTATTCGCATGGCTGGCGGTTCTTTTGGATTTCAAATCGGCGGCCAGTCCACTGATCTGGTGCTTGTGGCCGTGAATGACCGCGGGTTCCAGGATTTATTGAAGAGCAAGTTCAAGATTGGCGGAGATGCCTCCGCGGCAGCCGGGCCGGTGGGGCGCAGCGGGCAGGCAGCCACGGACTGGAAGATGAACGCCGAACTGCTCAGCTACTCGCGCAACAAGGGAATCTTTGCCGGAATCAGCCTGGACGGCACCAGCGTCAGCCAGAACTCGGAAGACACTGAACTCTACTACGGCCACGCACAGAGCTTTGAGTCGATTCTCAAAGGGAGCGTTGCGGTTCCCGACGGCGCAGCGCAGTTTGTTAGAACCGTAGCGCACTACTTTGTCGAGGCCAAACGCCGCTAAGGCTTTGATGGGATGGTTTCGTACCATTGAATCCGTGGTTTCCCAGGTCTCAAAATCGAGATCTGGGAGGCCGGGCCTTGGTACGACTGCAAGTGGTTAGAGGCCCAGGGGCTAAACTTGAACTTTGCCTTCGACGATGCGAGAGAAGCTTGAGTTCTGGCTGGTTCTGATTGTGGCGCGCCCCCTGGGATGGCTGCCGCGCGGTTTGGCGCGCCTGGTGGCCGGCGGGATTGCGTGGAGTGTGTACCGGCTGCACGGCCGCCTGCGCCGCGTGGGCCAGCGCAACCTGGAAATAGCGCTGCCCGAGCTTTCTGCACGGGCGCAGCGACGGATTCTGCGCGGCGTCTTCCGTTCCCTCGGCCGGCAGCTTGTCGAGTTCTGCCGCATGACCCGCTACACCCATGAAAATACTCGCGACTGGATTCGCACCGAGGGCCTGGAGCACTACCTGGCGGCCAAGGCGCGCGGCAAGGGCGTGCTGATCGTCACCGGTCACATGGGCGCATGGGAGCTCTCCAGCTTCTACCACTCGCTGATGGGTTACCCCATGGGCATGGTTGCACGGCCGCTGGATAACCGCCGCCTGGATGCGTTTGTGAACGGCATTCGCTGCCTCCACGGCAACCGCATACTGCCCAAGGACGATTTTGCCCGCGGCCTGCTGAGAGCCATGCGCGCCGGGCAGACAGTCGGCCTGCTGATGGACACGAATATGACTCCGCCACAGGGCGTCTTCGTGGAGTTTTTTGGACGCAAGGCCTGCACCGCCTCGGGCGTGGCGCGCGTGGCTCTGAAGACCGGCGCGGCCGTGCTGCCGGGCTTCATGCTGTGGGAGCCGGCCGAACGGCGGTATGTTCTGCACTTCGGGCCGGAACTGGTTTTTGCGCGAACAGAGGACGCGGTAGCCGACATCTTGGCCGCAACACAGCAATGTACCCAGGCCATCGAGAGCTGGATTCGGCGCTATCCTGACCAGTGGTTGTGGATTCACCGCCGCTGGAAGACACGGCCGGCAGACGAGCCGGCACTCTATTGAAGCCCAAGACCCTGCAAAGGAGAATCGCGTGAAGCTGAGCGAACTGATTGAAGTTCTCGGTGGCAAATTGACTGCGGGAAGCGGGGAACTTTCCGTCAATGGCGTGAACTCCGTTGAAATGGCTGGGACCGCGGATCTGGTTTTTGCCGAGGATGCGCCTTCGGCTGCCAAAGCTCTCGCCTCCAGCGCCGGGGCGGTGGTTTTGCGCGCCGGGCTTCCTGAGACTTATCCGCTAGGCAAGTGCATCGTCGAGGCTGGGCAGCCGCGGCTATGGTTTGCTCGCGCGGCCAAACTGCTCAAGCCCGCGCTGCCCGTGGCCGGAGTGCACCCTGCCGCAGTTGTCGGCGCGAATGTGCTGTTGGGCGAAGATGTGAGCATCGGCCCCTGCGCAGTGGTTGGCGAGAATGTGCGCATTGGCAAGGGAACGCGGATCGAGGCGGGCGCAGTGATCGGCGCGGGCGTATGCATCGGCGAAGACTGCCGCATCTATCCGCGCGCCGTTCTCTATCCGGGTACCACGCTGGGCAACCGCGTCATGGTTCATGCTGGCGCGGTGCTGGGCGCGGACGGCTTCGGCTATGTGCGCGATGCGGCCACCGGCGCTTACACGCAATTTCCGCAACAAGGGACTTTGCTGATCGAGGACGACGTGGAGATTGGCGCCAACACGACCATCGACCGCGGGGCTCTGAAACAGACGAAGATCGGGCGTGGAACGAAGTTCGACAATTTGGTTCACGTGGGCCACAACTGCGAGATCGGCGAGGACGTGATTCTGGTGGCCGGGGTGGGCATCAGCGGCTCCTGCACGGTGGGCAACGGCGCGGTGATCGCCGGGCAGGTGGGGATCGGCGACCATGCGCACATCGGTCCCGGCGTGATTCTGGGCGGGCAGGCGGGCGTCTTGAGCGGCAAGACGGTTACCAACGAGGGCATGGGCGTCAAGCCAGGAACCGTTCTTTGGGGCACGCCAGCGCGGCCGCTCATGCAGGTGCTGCGGGAACTGGCTGTTGTGGCGCGGCTGGCAAAGAAGCAGGGGTCAGGGGTTAGGGGCTAGGGGTTAGGGAAAAAGCAGGGAATGGGGAATTGAATTTTTTCACGATGCTGGAAAAGTGGCAAAGACCCGAGCCTGAAGGCCACGCCAATCGCCCTCTTTCAAGGGGCTGAAAGCCCCCTGCTCCCTCCGGTTAGCCCGCTGCTCATTCCGACGAAGCCCCCTGCTCCCCTCCGGAATCTGCAATTTACATCTGTAGAGCTAGAGGGGCTTCTCGGTCGGGAAGGGCTCGGGCTTGAGCGAGCCGTCGTGCTGTTTGACAAGCATCTGGACCTTCCCCTCGGCGGCGTCCAGCTCGGTTTTGCAGGCGGCTGAGAGGCCCACGCCCTCCTCGAAGAGCTTGAGCGAGTCCTCCAGGGCCAGGTCGCCCTTTTCCAGTTGATCGACGATGGTTTCCAGTTTCTTGAGCGAGTCTTCAAACGACGGCATGGCGATTACTCCGAAACAGGGTTGGGCAGCACAGAGGCGATGACTTCAGCGGCGGCGGTGTAGCGGCCGAAGGGGGCACTGACCTGCACGCCCTGGACGAGGGGGCGTACAGCCTCCAGCATTTCCTGGGCGATCAGGATGCCCTCGCGCCGCGCGGCGTCGGGCGAGCCAGTCTTGGCCATGCGCTGCAAGATCTCATCGGGCATGGAGACATGGAGGTCGTTCTTCATGAATTCAGCGTTGCGCAGGCTGGTGAGGGGCCAGATGCCGGCGATCACCGGAATGCGGTGGCCCTCGATGCGTTCGAGGAAACTTTCCAGCAGGCTCAGGTCGAAGACCGGCTGGGTAATGGTGTACTCGGCGCCAGCCTCGACCTTGAAGAAAAAGCGTCGCAGCTCGTGCTCGATGTCGGGGACGCCGGGGTTGGCGGCGACGCCGATGGTGAAGTTGGTGGTAGCCCCAATCGAGTTCGAGCCGATGTCCAGGCCGTAGTTCAGCCGGCGGACGATGTTGACCAAGCCGATGGAGTCCACGTCAAAGACAGCGGTGGCGTCAGGATAGTTGCCCAATTTGGGCGGGTCGCCGGTGAGGCAGAGGATATTGTGCAAGCCGATGGACGAGGCTCCCAGCAGATCCGACTGGATGGAGAGAAGATTACGGTCGCGGGTGGTGTAGTGGAGAATCGTCTCAATGCCGGTGTGCTGCTGAATCTGAATGCAGAGGCTCTGCGCGCTCATGCGGGCCGAGGCACGCGGCGAGTCGGGCACATTGATGGCGTGGACGCCGAGTTGCGAAAGGATGCGCGCGCCCTCGATCTCGCTCGCACAGGAGATGCCACGGGGAGGCACGATTTCGACCAGGGTGATGAAGCTGCCCTGTTCGAGGAGAGCTCCGATCTGGGAGCGCTTGCCCAAGGGGGCGGGTGGCGTCTCGGTGCTCAGTGCGGCCGTCTCTCCGGTGACCTTGATGCGGGCCTGCGCATCCAGAGCGCGCATGGCCGAGCGCATGGCGCGGATGTGGTTGGGGGTGGTGCCGCAGCAGCCTCCCAGGATCTGCACCCCGGCCTTGATGGCCTTGCGGGTAAATTCTGCCATGTACTCCGGCGAGCAGAGATAGATGTTGCGCCCCTCGACGGCACGCGGCATACCGGCATTGGGCATGGCGGCGAGGGGCAGCGTAGTGGCCGCGCGCATGGCCTCAATGGCCGTCAGCACGGAAGACGGGCCGGTGGAGCAGTTGACGCCGATGGCCCCGGCGCCCCACTCGGTCAAGAGAGCGGCGGCTTGAGCGGGCGAGGAGCCGTCGAGGCAGTTGCTCTCGTCGTCCACCGTGACCATGACCAGCACGGGCAGCTCTGGGGCGATCTCGCGGGCCGCCGCCAGCGCCTCGCGGGCCTCGTTGAGAGCGGGCATGGTTTCGAGGATCAAAAGGTCCACTTCAGCCTCGGCCAAGGCGAGAATCTGCTCGGCAAATGCCTCGCGGGCCTCTTCCGGGCTGGTCTTGCCCAACGGCTTGAGGCGCACCCCCAACGGGCCTACCGAGCCGGCTACCCAGGCATTGCCGGCCTGCTTTTCCCTGAGGTGCTCGACAGCCTTGCGGGCCAGCATCACACCGGCTGCGTTAATCTGGGCGACTTTGGCGGCCAAACCGTGGCGAGCCAGGCGAAAACGATTGGCGCCGAAGGTGTTGGCCTCAATAATCTCGGCGCCGGCTTGCAGGTACTCCTCATGAATCGAGAGGATCAAGCCGGGATCGGAGAGGTTCAGTTCGTCGTAACAGCGGTTGATGAAGACGCCGCGGGCGTAAAGGACGGTGCCCATGGCGCCATCAGCGAGTATGGGGCGGCTGGTAAAGATGTCAACAAATTGCGGCATTCTTGTGTCATGTTAAGCTACGCCGGTCTGGCGCGCCAGCAGGCAGGGCTGCTTTGTTATACTTCGGTAGTCATCAACTGGAACAGTACCGGTTCCGGGCCGATTATTTTATTCGCCCGTTTGACCGGCGATTGCCGTCAACTAATTCACGCCGCGGCCATTGCCGCAGGCATCCCGCGCGTTACGCTCCGCGCATTCCGTCGAGGTAAGGGATTTTGAATAAGAGAAGTCTTTGGATGAGCGCTGGCGGGGCCCTTTTGGTTGCAGCCGCGCTGGCAGGTTGTGGCTCCACTACATATTTTGCTGGGCGGACGCTGCCGCCTAGCGGGATAGCCAATCGCGTCTTGATCGCGATTCAGAATCCCAGCGCCTTATCCGCGGGCTCCCTGCAATTCGTGGATGCCTATTACGACATCCGCTACAAGTACAACAGCGCCAATACGAATCCGGCGTATGCCATCTCCGGGTTTTCCGGTGCGATGCCCATCACCATCCAGAATATGCCGGAGGAGGAGTCGGGCGCGGTTTATGGCTCCGGCGACGGCAGCTTCACCCTGATCGACTATGGCCAGGAGAAGACGACTGGCGCCGTGGGCGGCCTCAACGGCAAATCTTCCAGCGTCTTCATCACGCGGAACCAGACCTACCTCTTTGCTGCCACCCACCCTGGGAATGGCGGGGGTACGCTGATGGTGGTGGACAGGTCAGCGACGAATGCCGGGTCCTATGGGCTGAGTCTTCCCGGCGTGTACCGGGTGAGCGTGAACCCCGGCGGATCCGCGGCTCTGGCCTTCGTGCAGAACTCGAACTACGCCTACTATCCGCGCAAGCTGACGGCTGCGCAGACCACCGCTTACTCCGGCGGACCCAGCACTTGGCCCACGGGCGCGGTAGACTGCGAACCGCAGAACGCGCCGGGCTGGTGCCTCTTCCAGGCGCTGAGCCCAGACGATAACAAACCGCTGGTCTTTGACCGGCCGGTCAAGGCAGTCTTCTCTGCCGATGGCGGCACGGCGTATGTGCTGAACTGCGGACCAGAGTGTGGCGGCACCACATCCTCGATTACTCCGTTGCCGGTGGCTCCGTTGATCTACCTTGTTGGACAACAGTCGGGGACGCTTCCCACCCACAGCGCCCTGGCAAGCAGCACGACCGCCATTCCCGGCGGCGCCACCAACGCGCTGGTTGACAGTACGACGATGTATGTTGTGGGCCAGAAAGCGACCAACGGCCAATGGGGCGGCAACCTGACGGTGGTGGACCTCTCAAAGAGCCCCATTGCTGCTACAACTACGGCTTCCATCAGCGATGGAGCGCCCGGAGCCATGAGCCGCATGATCCTGGCCGATGACAATACGTTGTGGATCGGGATGACCAGTTGCACCACCGGCGTGCGCTATACCACTAGCCAGCCCTACGGCTGCCTGACCATGGTGAACACCACCACCAACGCTGCAACCCTGCTGCCTTATCTCGGTGATGCAACCGGGATTGCCGCTGTTACAGGGCTGCACAAGATCTACACGGTGGAGGGTGGGCAGGTGTATATCTACTCGACTGTGAACGGCATGGCGATTGACAACCAGTACGTGACGGTGACCGGCACAGCCTATGACGTGGCCTATATGGACGGACTCTCCGACGCCAATAATACCGTTTACTAAAGGGAAACCATATTCTGTTCATCGATCGGGTGGCGCGCCTGAGCAAAGGCGCGCCACCCGATTCTTCTTGTAAAACTGTGTTCTTTCAGGCCGCAATCGCTTTTCACCGGCTTTAGCGGCTGAAAAACATCCGTCCGCCTATGGCCACCAGGAGCAAGGCAAAGATGCGCCGCAGCCAGAGGTCCGGGATGTGTTGCGCGCCTACGGCCCCAAAGTATCCGCCCACCAGAAACCCGGCGGCCAGCAAAAGCGCCACGCGCAGATCAGCGTTGCCCCTGCGGTAGTACTCCAGGAAGGCAAACAGGCCCACAGGGAGCAGCAAGGCGCCCAGCGAGGTGCCCTGGGCCTTGTGCTGGCTCATGCCCATCAGGTAGACAAGCGCGGGAATAAATAAAATCCCGCCGCCAATGCCCACAATGCCGGAAAACACTCCTACCACCAGCCCGATCAATAGAACCATCCAGGTCAAAATAACCTCCTTGAGGACGGGCCGAGGGTGAAGACCCGGGCCGCGCATCCAGCGTAAACCATCGGGCGCGCAGCGGGCTGAGGCCGCGCCTTTCAAAGCATTGAGTTCTCCGCAGCCGTTTTGCCTGCCCGCTCACCGCATAAATTCACACAACGTTTGCAATCTTTTTACCTAATTGCAGTAGTCTGAACTTGATCCGGAGCGGCCTCAGCATCTGAAAATCAACGGCCGCCGGACGAGGGCAGACGGGTTGAGCCAAACCGTTTTTGTGCTGGAAGACGACGCCGATATCGCGCGGCTGGTGCAGCATCATCTGGAGGCCGCAGGGTTTGCCGCGCGGCTGTTTCTCACGCCTACCAACCTGATTCCCGACGCCGAGCGCCAGGCGCCCGCGCTGTTTTTGCTGGACATTATGGTGCCCGGCGGCGACGGCCTGGAGATTTGCCGGCGGCTTCGCAAGCACCCCGCGCTTTCCACCGTTCCGATCATTTTTCTAACCGCGCTCGCGGGCGAAAATGATCGGGTGCTGGGTCTGGAGGTGGGGGCGGACGACTACATCACCAAGCCCTTCGCCACGCGTGAACTGGTGGCGCGCGTGAAGGCCGTGCTGCGCCGCTTTGAGCGGCCCACGACGCCCTCGGTGATCCGCTTTGAGGATGTGATCATTGACGCCAACGCGATGCAACTGACGGTGCGCGGCGAGCGGGCCACGACTACGGCCACCGAGTTCCGGTTGCTGGATTACCTGGCGCGGCATCCGGGCCGGGTTTTCAGCCGCGACCACCTGCTGGACGCCGTTTGGGGCGATGCGCGCTTTGTCACCCCCCGCTCGGTGGACGTCTATGTGCGCCGCGTTCGTGAGAAGATTGAGGTCGATCCGGAGAATCCGCGCTACTTGCGGACTGTGCGCGGAGCCGGCTATCGCTTCGAGCTTCCCAAGAGCGAGTAGGGGCACCCTTGACTTCAAAACTCTTCATCAAGATCTTCGGCCTTTTTGTTTTCCTGCTGGCCTTGCAGGCCGCGGTGACAGGGGCTTTCTTCATCCCTTCTATCTCCGGTAAATTATTTGCGATTTCGCCGGGAAAGACCCTCACCCTCCTCTTCGGCGAGGTCTTCTGCTTTGGGTTGATAGCCTTGGCCGTTTTGCTGCCCTTTGCGGCCTGGGCCGCGCGCCGCATCTCCGCACGGTTTGGACGGATCATTACCTTCGCCCAGCGCATCGCCGAAGGCGATCTGAGCGCACGGCTGCCTGAAGAACTCGACAATGAGACCCCCAGCATGGAGGCCGCGCTGAACCAGAGCGCCAAACGGCTGGGCGAGAGATTTGCCGAAATCGAGAGCCGTCGCCAGGAGCTGGCCGCCATGCTGGATTCGATGCAGGAGGCGGTGGTCGCCATTACCCCCGAGGGGCTTGTCCGCTGGTCCAACGCCACGATGGAGCGCATTGCCGGCACACAGATCCGTGTTGGCCGGCCGCTGATTCAGTCGGTGCGCGATCCGGAACTGCTGGCCTGCGTGAAGGGCGCGCTGGAGCAGCACAGGGTACATACCGGGCGCGCCAGCACTCTGGCGCCTGGCCGCATCTTCGAGATTCATGCCGCCCCGATGCCATCCGGCGGGGCGCTTGCCGTTCTGCATGACGTGACCCGCATAGAGGCCGCGGAAAAGGCGCGACGCGACTTTGTCGCCAACGTTAGCCACGAACTGCGCACCCCGCTTACATCCATCCAGGGTTATGCGGAAACTTTGCTCGAAGATCCCAATCCAGACAAGGAAACCAGCCGTGAGTTTCTCGGCATCATCCACAAGAACGCCACCCGCATGAACCGTATCACCCTGGACCTTCTCGCCCTGGCCGGCGTGGAGAGCCCGGACTACAAGCTGGCGCTTCATTCCACACGGGCCAGCGCTCTGGTCCGGGACGCGATCGAATCGCTGGGCGGTATGGTGGTGGACTCTGGCGTTACGCTGGAATCGGCTGGCGCACCGGATGCGCTGGTTTTGGCAGATGCCGACGCGATGAACCAGGTCTTCGGGAATCTGATCGAAAATGCTCTAAGGTACGGCAAGACCGGCAAGCGAATCCTGGTCGGCGCACGGCTTTTGGAATCTGAGGTCGAATTCAGCGTGCAGGACTTCGGCCCCGGCATCGCCTCGGAACACCTGAACCGCATCTTTGAGCGCTTTTATCGGGTGGACAAGGCTCGCTCCCGCGAGTCTGGTGGCACTGGGCTGGGTCTGGCAATCGTAAAGCATATCGTGCTGGCCCATGGCGGCCGCATCTGGGCCGAAAGCGAACTCGGCCACGGCGCTACTTTCCGCTTCACGCTGCCGCTGGCGACCAGTGCGCAGCAACCATCCAAAGTTCAGGCAGGAAAACAAATATAGAGAGGAGTCGTGGCCGGAAGGAGTGGTGAGCTCGGTGGGAGTCGAACCCACGACCCACGCCTTAAAAGGGCGTTGCTCTACCTGCTGAGCTACGAGCTCGTTCAAAGCCACTACTACCAAATTATCACAGGGAGAGGTTCGCCGCTTGAGGCGGCTTCGCGCACGCTTTCTCTCGCGTGGAGAGCCGTCTACTGCGCTCCACTGCAGTCGCCGGCCAAAAATTCTGGCGGCTTGAGTAAAACGCCGAAGAAATGGGTTAGGCTAATAACAAAATCCCTAAGCGGGGGGGCGTGCGATGTTTGAAGTAGGCCAGGAAGTTACGGTAATCGCGGAGAATGGATTAACTTACGATGGCATCATTCTTGCGCGCGCGATGGGCGACAATGGGCCGGGAGCCTACAAGATTGCCCTGGACGGTGGGGGACAAAAACAGGTGGGACAGTGGCATAAAGCAGGCGACGTCTTTGTGCGCGAGAAGACGGACGACGATACGCAATACTCTTGGGAGAGCCCTACGGAAGAATAGTCCGCGGCAATACGACAAGGCAGATTGAGTCTCCATGCGTGAGCGCTGCCTCATCTGGCTTGATCGCGGCGCACTGCCGCGCATCGTCCGCGCTCCAGACCCGCTCAACTCAACAAGCACAGAATGGGAATGAACCATCGAACCCAACCGCCGGCGTGTGTCTTCAGCGCATAGAGCGGCTCAATTTCGCCGCGCCTGCTTTTGTGATTGTGCGGGGACCACCTGCACGGTGACGTCGCGCACCTCGGAGAGGAAGCGGTTGAGCACCGAGCCGTGCAGCAGAACATCCCACCGGGAGCGGGCCGACTGGCCGAAGACCACATGGGAGATGCTCTCCTGCTGAGCGAAGCGGATGAGGGCGTCAGCGACGTTGCGGTCAGAGAGCGAGACCACCTGCGCGCCCAGATCGCGGGCCATGCGCTGAAACTCTTCGAGGCGGTGGAAGGCTTCGGGGTCGCCGTGGCCTTTGTCGCCGTCGGGGCGGATGACGTAGACGGCGTACCAGTTGCTGGCCAGGCGGCCTGCGATGCGCGCGCCCACGCGGAGAAGCCGCTCAGTGCCGGGCCGGGTGCTGAGGCAGACCATTACCTTCTCCGGGATAGGCGCCTGTTCCAAGCCCTGATTGCGGCGGTACACGGAGGCCTGGTTGCCCACCTGTTCGGCGGTGATGCGCAGGGAGAGCTCGCGCAGCATATTCAGGTTTCCCTTGCGGAAGAAGTTGGCCAGCGACTGTTCGACCTTTTCGGCCGCGTAAATCTTTCCCTGGCGCAGGCGTGAGCGCAGCTCGTCCACGGTTACGTCCACGTTCACCACTTCGTCGGCGCGCTTGAGGAAGTTGTCAGGGACGGTCTCGCGAATGACGGTATTGGCGGAGCGGTTGACGGCGTCGTTGAGCGTCTCCAGATGCTGAATATTGACCGACGTCATCACGTTGATTCCGGCTTCGAGCAGCTCCAGCACATCTTCGTAGCGTTTGCGGTTTCTGCAGCCGGGAACATTGGTGTGGGCGAGCTCATCCACCAGCACGGTGTGGGGATGGCGTGCCAGGATGGCGTCCAGGTCCATTTCTTTGAGGTTGACGCCGCGGTAGGGAATCACACGTTCGGGCACGATCTCCAAGTCGCGGATGCGGTCCTCGGTTTCCTTGCGTCCGTGGGTTTCCACCAGCCCGATGACTACATCCATACCCTGCTGATGCTTCATCCTGTAGGCGTCGTTGAGCATGTCATAGGTCTTGCCCACGCCGGGCGCGGCGCCTATGTAGACGCGGAGCTTGGCGGGTTCCTGCTGACGTTCCAATTTGATCTCTGCCATATGGCCCCTAGCCTACCTCGACGGGATGTCGAATTTCTTCTACCACCGCCACGGGAAGAGTAAAACGGAAGGTACTTCCATGACCGAGGCGGCTCTCGACGGCAATCTGGCCGCCAAGCGCCTCGACGAGACGGCGGGCCAGCGCGAGGCCCAGGCCGGAGCCCTTCTCGGAGAATGTATTAAAGCGGTCAAAGACGGTGCCCAACCGTTCGGCCTCGATGCCGCGACCGGTATCGCGCACCGTGAAACTCACAAAGTTCTTGATCTCTTCAGCGGCCAGCAGAACATCGCCCTCGGCCGGCGTATAGCGGATGGCATTGGAGAGCAGGTTGTCCAGAATGGAGCGCACCGCGCGCCGGTCAGCGCGCACGAACGAGAGATCTGCGTAAGCCTGGACCTCGACACGAATGTGCTTCTCGGCGGCGTCGTCGCAGAAGCGGTCGCGGGCCTCGTTCAGGATCTGCAAGGGGCGCAGGCGTTCCATCGTAAGCTCGCGGCGCCCGGCGTCGAGTTCGGCCACTTCGATCAGGTCGCCCATCAGGTCGTCCAGCTTCTCTGACTCGTTGCTGGCCTCGGATACCAGCTCGGCTTGCAAGGGGAGCAACTCTCCGCCAAAGCCCTGGCCGAGAGCGTAGAGGCCACGGCGCAACAGCAAGAGCGGGTCGCGCAGCTTGCGGCTGGCCACGCTGATGAATTGCGTTTTGAAGCGGTCAGTGTCCTGTAGGGTGGTCACGTCTTCAAGGGTGGTCACGGTGCCCAGCAGCCGTCCGTCGGAGTCGCGCATGGGCGTGGTGCGCAGACGGTAGCTGCGCTCCTGCTTGCCGATGCGCATCGGCAGCATGGATGCCTCGTCCTCGGTGGCCACTGCCTTCTGCATGGAGACGGCATCGCGAATGGCGTTCAGAATCTTGTCGCCGCCGGGGGTATTGGCCAGCGCCATGCGGTCGGTGGCGGCTTCGCCCATCAACTCCGCCGCTGACTGGTTCACCTTCAGCAGGTGCCCCTTGCCATCGGTTACGATAATGGGCTCAAAGATGGATTGCAGTACGGCGTCAGAGAGCTGGAACTCCATCTGGCGGCGCCCGGCTTCGGATTCGCGCAGTTCGCGCAGCCGGACCGCGATGCGGTTCAGCTCACTGGCGATGACGCCCAAGCTGTCGTGGCTGCTCCACTCGACACGGTGCTCCAGGTTGCCCTGGGCGATCCTGCGGACATCGCGGGACACCATGCGGATGGGCCGCAGCACAAAGTAGACAGTGCACACCGCGACTACCGCCGCGGCCACCAATAATATGCACGCGAGTCCTAGCTGGCCAGCCGCCGCCAAGACGTTGTGGGTGGCCATCACCAGCCCTACTGCGAGGCCGACGACAAGCACAAAGCCGAGAATCAATCGCTGAGAAAGGTTAAGCATGATCCGGTCTCCGGGCCGGAAAAGCAGACAGTGGTCAGTGAAAAGTGGCCAGAAATTTCCGTGTCTTGGTCGCTGACCTGAAACTGCGAGCTACTTAAAGCCTACATGAGGCAAGAGATCAATTGTAACGCCAGCATCCTGATACAACCGGGGCCCATCCCAGCGGGCCGAGATTACCGGTAGGGAACTTACCCTGATTCCTATTTTTACGGAATCTGACAGACCGACACGACTCCATTGTGCCAGGAGCAGAGAAGCCCGCCTGGCTGCGGGTAGGCAACCAACACCCAATTCACGCCAAACTCCGCCTTGAGCCGCTCGAAGTCCGCAAGCTGAAAGCGGCCCCAACCCTCCTGGGCCTTTACCTGCCGCGCCCACACCTTTCCCAGCTCCGGAACTTGCGTGACCACCGCTGTGTCTTTGATATTATCGGCCAACTGACTGCGCTCAGCCAAAGCGCGGAAGCTGTGATAGTCCTCCCCTGGCGCGGCCATGTACTCCGGGTCGAGGGCAAAATAGGCGTCGGCGGGCGTGTTCTGGCGAATCCAGGCGAAGGCCTGGAGCCATGGGTTGGCCGAGGTCCGCCCGGGCAGTTCCAGGTGCTCACTGCCGGTGAATTGCAGCCGCTGCGAGATAAACATACCCGCATTGATGGCCAGCAGAAACACCGCCCAACGCCAAACGGAGGACTTCAGCAGGTATTTGCCTATAAGGCACCCGCCAAGCAGCGTCATAAATACATAGATCAACTGGAGAAAGCGCATGGGCTGCAAGGGGGCAAGCCGGATCAGGGCCGGGAATCCCAGGATGATCATGGCCACTGCCAACTGAAAGACGCCGTAGAGAAAGACGGCCAGAGCAAAGCGCGACAGCAGGGTCTCGCCGTGCTTCCGGGCGATGCGCCAGAGCAGCCAGAAGAGAACGAGAGGCGCCAGCGCGCCCAGCCACTCATACCAAGCCCAACGGAAGAGAAAAAAGTAGGTACGCGTCTCCAGCGCCTGCCGCCATGCGGGTGTCGCTGGCTCAAAAATCCAACCCAGGGGGACAAAGGAGGCCGCTATGGAACCGTGTCCAGTACGCCGCCACTGCCGCAGCCGGGCGTGCACAGGCTCCAGCAGGAGCATGGCCAGAAAGAAGCAAAAGGAGATGCCCATGGCGCCCATGATGGGATGCAGCACGAAAGCCAGCAACAGGAAGGGGAGTGCCTGCCATGGCTTGTCCGCCAGGATATGCGAAACCGCCAGCAGAATGAAGCCTGTGGCCAACGTGCGCGGGTGCAGATGCTGATCCACCAGGAAGAGAGCGGTTCCGGCCACCGGCAGCGTGAACATGGCAGAAACCATGGCGACGCCAGCCCATTGCACGCGTGCCTCAGGAAAGAGTTTGCGCGCAATCGACCAGCACCCGAAGACGATCAGCGCGAGCGAGGCAAACTGCCAGAGAAGCTCCGTGGTGGCTACCGGAACTGAAGACCAGCGCACGAACTGAGCGACCCACTTGTCAAAGACACTGGCTTGCATTTGAAACCTGAAAAATCCCGGGTCGTGAGGGTAAAGCGCCGGATTCAGGTTGTATTGAACCGCAGATAAATAGATACCGTCGTCTTCAAAGCCGGGATGATAGCCCATCACGGCAAAGCCGAGCGTCGTATAAAACAAGGTCAGCAAAAAGTTGACCGGAAAGTAGCGCCTCAACCGGATAAACCCCTATACTCAAGCTCATAATGCCGTCAGAAGTAACAGATTCATCCTATACGTCAGCGGGCAGCGCGGCAACGCGCTCTTTGGCGTCAGCCCAGCCGGGGTCGCACGCCCAGCAGAAGCTGGCGCTGACCATTCCCACCTTGCGCGAGGCGGACAACATCCCCGGTCTGCTTCATCGTGTGCGTGCCGCTCTCGACCCGGTGGAAATTGATTACGAGATTCTGGTGGTTGATGACGACAGCCGCGACGGGACCGAGGAGCTAGTTTCCTCTATTGCCCTTGAGGACCCGCGTGTGCGCCTGCTGGTACGCAAGGGAGAGCGCGGCCTGTCGGGAGCCATTCTCTACGGCTGGCGGCACACTGACGCCGCGATCCTGGGCGTGATGGATGCCGACCTGCAGCACCCTCCAGAACTGCTGCCCGCCCTGGTCTCTGCCATTCTGGCCGGGAATGACCTGGCGATTGGCAGCCGCTACACCGTGGGGGGGCAGTTGGGCCCATGGAACCCCGTCCGGAAGTTCCTCTCTACCGTCGCCGTGTGGGCCACGTGGCCGATCCAAAGAGCGGGGATCCGCGCCAAAGACCCGATGACCGGATTCTTTCTGGTTCGTCGCGAGTGCATCGACGGAATTGCCTTCCAGCCCTCCGGCTTCAAGTTGCTGCTGGAGATTTTGGTGCGCGGCCACATTCGCTCGGTGGCGGAGGTTCCGTTGGCCTTCGGCCTGCGTTCGCTTGGAGCGAGCAAAGCCAACTTCAAAGTGGGCTGGGATTACGCCAAGCTACTGGCGCGGCTCTATGCGGGGAAATTTGGCTTCAGGCGCGGAGACTGAGGTCTGGGGTTATATCGCAGGCAACAGCATCCGCAGCAGCAGGAATCCAGCTACGCCAGCGAAGAAGACTAACGCCATGCGAATGCCGGGTTCACGATTCACTTCGGGGACCAGGTCGCTGGCGCCCACATACAAGGCAACCCCGGCTGAGAGCGGCAGCCCATAGGGCAGCCAACTGGGAATCAGCTCGATCAGCAGCACGCCAGCCAGTGTTGCGGTCGCCAGTGCCACCGCGGAATATAAAGCCGCGGTGCGGCTGCGTCCGCTGGCCAGCATGACCGAGGCCATGGTGAAGCCCTCCGGCGCCTTGTGCAGAAGAATCGCCAGAAAGATCAGCCAGCCAAGCCAGTTGGTGACCAAAAAGCCAGAGCCGATGGCGACGCCGTCAAAGAGCGCATGAAGGCTCAGGCCGGCCATCACTGAGTTTCCCGTATGCCGCGAGATAAACTCGCCGTGGTGCGTCTCCTCACCATAGTGGAAGTGCGCATTGATGGTGTGTTCCAGCAGATGCACCACGCAGTAGCCGGCCATGATGAGGACCGGCCCCAGCCTGGGACTGAGCCGCAGCCCCTCGGGCATCATCTCCAGCAGAGCTGTTGCGATGAGAAAACCCGCGCCCAAGGCTACAAAATAGCGTAGGTAGCGTTCCACGCCCTTGGCGCGCACCAGCACAAACCCGCCGACCACATCAGCCAGCGCGGCAATTGTGCCTAAAATGAGGGAAATCTTTAGCATTTATCCTTACCCGCTGTGCCGGATGTGCATCACGTCGCCATCCTGCACCACATACTCCTTGCCTTCCAGGCGCAGCGTTCCTTTGGCCCGCGCCGCGGCTTCAGAGCCGGCATCCAGCAGGCTGTCCCAACGAATTGTCTCGGCGCGAATGAAGTGATGTTCCAGGTCGGAGTGAATTGCACCGGCGCCCTGCGGCGCTTTTGAGCCCACGGGAATGGTCCAGGCGCGGCACTCGTCCTCTCCGGCGGTGAAGAAGCTGATCAGTCCCTGCAACTCGTAGCTCTTGCGAATCAGCCGTACTAGCCCACTCTCGCGCAGTCCATAGCCTTCAAGAAACTCCGCCGCTTCTTCGTCGTCCATCTCGGCGAGTTCGGCTTCGACCTTGCCGCAGATGGCCGTGGCGCCGGCGTTGGGCCGGTGCGCGACTTCGTTCAGCTTGAAGCGGCTGACGGCTGCCTCCAGATCGTCGCCCAGCGTGGTGCTCTCGCCGATGTTCAGCGCATAGAGAATCGGCTTTTGCGAGAGGAACATGAAGCCCTTGATGAGTTTCTTCTCCTCGGCGGTCATCTCCAACTCGCGCAGCGGCAGCTCCTTTTCCAGAGCCTCTTTGGAGCGCACGAGCAGCGCCTGTTCGCGTTCCAACTCGCTGGTGCGCTGCTTCTTCAGGTCCTTTTCCAGCCGCTCCAGCCGCTTCTCAATTTGCGTCAGATCGCTGACCATGAGGTCGAACTCGACATTCCTGATGTCGCGCAAGGGGTCGATGGGGCCGACGTGCGGAATTGAGTCGTCCTCGAAGGCGCGTAGAACGTGAATCAGCGCGTCTACCTGACGCAGGCTGGCCAGAAACGCGGTCTCCTTGAGCGCCTCCTGCCCGATGGCCGCCACATCCACGAATTCAACCGTCGCGTAAGTGGTCTTCTTCGGTGAGTAGAGGGCCGAGAGCTTGTCCAGCCGCTCGTCGGGCACCCGCGCCACGCCGATGTGCTCCTGGCGCGAGTGGCCGCGCTCCTCGAGCTTGGCTTTGGTCAGAATCTTGAACAGCGATGTCTTGCCCACCTGCGGTAGGCCGATGATGCCAGTTTTCATGGTTTTTCCAAAGGGCACAGGCGGAGATTCACGCGCGAGCGCCTCTTCGATGATACAGGAACAGGGAATACAGGGATCAGGGGTCAGGGACTAGGGATCAGAGGTCCAAGCGGGCTACAGGGAAATTGCCCGCTCAGATGTTTTGGTTCAATGCCTATTTTCTGTCCGCCAAGAGAGACGGATAAAATGGCGTCGCGACACTAGAGCCATTGCACGCTGAGCGGATTTCTGGGAGGCACCAAGCGATAGTTGTACTTGCGTTCGCCAAGCATCAGACCGCCGCATACGACGTACCCCTCCGGAACCGATAGCAACTGACGAAGTGGAGCATGAAGGGCGGCTAGGCGGGTCAGGTAACCGGCCCAGCAGACGCCCAGGCCGCGCGCCTCCGCCGCCAGTTCAAGAAAGGTGAGGGCAATGGCGCAATCCTGTTTTCCCCAGCCGTAATCCTCCGGCGCGCAGGCCACAACCACCGTGGGAGCCCCACGCAAGATAAAGTCGTAGCCGCTTTTCCACTGCGCCAACCTGGCGGGCGGGATCTCTGAAGCGGGCATCCAGTTCATCGCCTCCGCAGACAATGCGTGGACCCTTGCTCCACCCTCCACGACAATCCAGCGCAGCTTCTGGGAGTTGGAAGCTGTGGGAGCCCGCCGAGCCACATCCAGCAGCGCCTCCAATGTTTCCCTGGCAATGGGCTGATTCTTGAATTCGCGTACTGAACGCCGGCTCATCAGAAAGCTGTCGATCATCGCCGGAGATGGCAGTTTTTTGAGTGCAGGCAACAGGGCTTCCTGCGGCAGGCCGGTATGCGTCAGGGCGCCAGTGGGGCAGACAGCAACGCAGTGGCCGCAGAGAATGCAGCTACTATCCGGAACTTCTTCGGGAAATCCTGCTTCATTGAGAGCAAGAGTCCTGGAGGGACAAACTGCTACGCAGGCGCCGTCTTTTTTGCAGAGATTTGTATCAATAGTGATCTGATTCACGATGAAAATTCACCCCTATTTCTCCGGCCGAACGGCCGAAAGGCTCTGTGTGCAGTGTACCCCCGCGCGAGTTGGCTCCTATCTCAGATGCTGTTTCCTAAATGACAATGACTGCGGGTCCATCTTCGGTTTCGCGCTTCACCGCTTCGAGGGCCTGGTTTGCTTCCTCCAGGGAAAAGGTGGCGATGCGAGGACGAAAATTCAGATCACGGGCCAGGGCGAGGAAGTCGCGCGCATCCTGCCGCGTCATGTTGGCCACGCTGCGAATTTGGCGTTCGCCCCAGAGCAGCTTGTCGTAGTCGAAGGTGGGCATCTGATCCAGGTGAATGGCGTTGATGGCGACCACCCCGCCTTTGCGCAGGGCGGCGAGAGCGCTGACGACGACCTTTCCGCTGGGAGCGAAGGTGATGGCGCGATCAAGCTCGACGGGGGGCTTGGCGTCCTCCTCGCCGACCCAAGTGGCGCCGAGCGCCTGAGCGGTCTTGCGGTGAGATTCGCCGCGGGTAACGACGTAGACCTCGCAATCCCAGGACTGGAGGATGCGAATGGCCAGCGATGCCGAGCTGCCAAAGCCGTAGAGACCGACGCGCTCTCCGCGCTGAACCTCCGCGACGCGGAGGCTGCGAAAGCCGATGATGCCCGCGCAGAGCAGGGGAGCGACGTGGGCGGCGTCGAGGCCCTCCGGCAATCTGGTTGCGAAGTCAGCGCGCACCGGCACGTACTCCGCGTAGCCACCGTTCACCGAGTAGCCGGTAAAAACGGGGTGATCGCAGAGGTTTTCCATATTGTGGCGGCAGAACCAGCAATCGCCGTCTACCCCGCCCATCCAGGAGACGCCGACACGCGTTCCAACCGGCAGATCCGGGGTTGCGCCTTCCACCACTTCGCCGACGATTTGATGACCGGGAATGATGCGCTCGCGGATGGGCGGAAGATCGCCTTCGACAATGTGGAGATCGGTGCGGCAGACTCCGCAGGCAATGACCTTGAGGAGCACCTCGCCGGGCTGCGGCAGAGGTTGGGGGAGATCTTCGATGGAAACCCAATTTCCGGGGGAACTTGATCTGGAATCGAATACGGCGGCTCTCATCGCAAATCCTCCAAACATAAGCTTACATTTATGGAGGAACACCGGCGCAGGCTTTATCAATCGGATGCAACCGCGCCGCACAAATCGGATAACATGGCTAACAGCCATGCACAACCCGATTGGAAGCCGCGCAAGAAACCTGTTCGTCACCGCAATTGTTCTCACCGTCTCAATGGCAGCCATGGCGACCCCCGCTGAGCCCGGCGTCTCTCACGCACTCGCCATTGCCCGCGCCGCTCGCCTGTCGCACATTCACTATCGACTTTCATTCACGCTCAAGGAACACGAGCAGGCCGTATCCGGGACCGAAACAGTTACGTTCGAGAGCAAGTCCACAGGCGACCTTGCTATCGACTATCGCGACGGGATTCTTCATTCGGCCATGCTGAACGGCAGGGCGATTCCCACTGAGTTGGTGTACGGCCACCTGAATCTCTCCGTGATCGCAGGCCAGAACACTCTCGCGCTGACGTTCACCAGCAACGCCGCTCCGGCAGGCAAATCCATCACACGCTACGAAGACAAGGACGACGGCAACGAATACTTCTACACCTTGTTTGTTCCCATGGACGCCAGTATGGCCTTTCCGTGTTTCGACCAGCCGGACTTGAAGGCCAGATTTACCCTCGATATTCAACACCCTGACGGCTGGTCTGTCATTGGCAACACGGCCCCGGTCACCGCCAATGGCACACACACGCAATTCGCTGAAACCCGCCCGATCAGCACCTATCTCTTCGCGTTCGCCGCCGGGCCATTTGCCGCGGTGCGCTCTCAGAATCCGGCGGAGCCAACCGTCTACGTTCGCAAGTCGCAACTCGCCCGTGCGCAACAGGAAGCGCCGCAAGTGCAGCAGATGGCCGCGCGGGGCATCGCTTATTTTTCCGACTACTTTGCCCAGCCGTTTCCGTTCCCCAAGTACGACCTGGTGCTGATTCCAGGCTTTCCGTTCGGCGGCATGGAACACGCCGGGGCTACATTCCTGAACGAAGACGGCGTCCTCTTCCGCTCGACGCCGACCGCGAGCGACTACTTTCGCCGCAACACGCTTGTTTTGCACGAAACCTGCCACCAGTGGTTCGGCGACCTGGTCACCATGCGCTGGTTCGACGACCTATGGCTGAAGGAAGGCTTCGCGCAATATATGGCCTACAAGGCTCTGGCGCAGTTGGAGCCGGAATCGAATCCGTGGAAGCATTTCTATGAAGACATCAAGCCGCTCGCCTACGGGATCGACGAGACGCAGGGCACCACGCCCATCTTTCAGAACATCGCGAACCTGAAGGACGCCAAATCCGCCTACGGGGCGATTGTGTATCAGAAAGCGCCGGCCGTCTTAAAACAACTCGAATTTCGAATCGGCCGGGACGCATTCCGCGAAGGCCTTCGCTCATATCTCAAGCAGCACGCCTACGGAAACGCGGAGTGGAGCGATCTGATTGCCGCTTTCAAGGCGGCGGGAGGAAGCCATCCCGCATCAGAGATCGATGCCTGGGCCGATGCGTGGATCAAGCATCGCGGTATGCCGGAGGTTGATGCAGACTGGTCTTGCAGTGGCGGCAAGATCGACCGACTTGTGCTCACCCAGCACGACGTTCTTCCGGACGGCCTAGTCTGGCCTATCTCCAACCAGATCACGCTCAATTACCTTGGGCAGGCAGGCGTTCCGAATCGCCTGTTGCGCGTGGATTGGAGTACGCCTTCCTACGATGTTGCCCCGGCGATTGGGGAACCCTGTCCTACCTTTTTGTTTTCGAATAGTGGCGACGAAGCTTATGGGCGATTTCTCCTCGACCACACAAGCGAAACAGCAGCAGCTCGCCAGATTGTAGAAGCGCCGCAGGACGAACAGGACCCTTTGCTGCGCACGATGCTATGGGGCGCGCTGTGGGATAACGTCCATGTTGCCAAGTCGTCACCACACGGCTACGTCGAGCTGGCGTTGAAGTCGCTGCCTGGAGAACGTGATGAGTCACTGGCCCGCATTCAGGGCGCCCGCGTTACCACAGCGCTTCATTCTTACCTGCTGGACGGCGCACGACAGGCACTCGCGCCGCAGGTGGAAGCCGTCGTCGCCAGCCGCATGCTCAACGCACCAACACTTGGCCTGCGCATCGTCAACTTCCGTACGTTCACCTCGGTCGCTGAAACTCCCACGGCTCTTGAGCAGATGAAGGATCTGCTTGCCGGCAAGCTGGCTGTGCCCGGTCTGGAGCTGAAACCGCTCGACCGTTGGAACCTTGTCGGCCATCTGATTGCGATGAACGAGCCAGAAGCCCCGAGCCTCTACTCCGCCGAAAAGGCTCGCGACCACAGCGGCGAAGGCCAGAAATACGCATACGCCGCAGAAGCTGGCGCACCATCAGCCGAGACAAAAGCCCGCTATTTTGACGAGTACCTGCACTCGCAAACGATTCAGGAAGATTGGATCACGCAAAGCCTGCGGCCGTTCAACTCCTGGAACCAGACCGCCCTGACTAAGCCGTATTTAGTGCAGGCGCTTAACGAATTGCCCGAGATCAAGCAGCACCGCAAGATTTTCTTTCTCGGCGCCTGGCTTGGAGCCTTTATTGATGGGCAGAACACGATCCAGAACAGCGCAGAGGCGCAGGCCGCCGTGTACGCCTGGCTGGCCGGGCAGAAGATCGATCCCGATCTCCGGCTGAAGGTTCTCGAAGTCTCTGACTCACTCGACCGCACAGTGCTCATCGGCAAGAAATTTCCCGAATGAGCGGAGACATAACCCGCATCGGCGTATAGATCGACGGCTCCGCCGGAGCGTTCGTCCGCCTGGATCCAGCAGAGACTTGCACCAGCGCCCCACTTCGTGTTTGTGCGCGCAAGATCAAGACTTGGGAAACAATCCAACCGGGGCGATTATTCTGAAATGTGACAACTATGCCAGACACTCCCCCCAGCAAACCACGTCGGAAGAGTTCCCTCCGATCCGTTGTTCGATGGCTTTTCATTACCGCGGTGCTTCTTTGGTCGCTTGCCGCGCTGACCCTTGTGGCGGCAAGATGGATCGATCCACCGACCACCGCAGTCCACGTCCAGCGCCGCGTGCAGGCCTGGATACACCACACGCCGTATCGCGAACGCTACACATTCATTCCGCTCAACCAAATCTCGCCCAATCTCCAGCACGCTGTCGTCTCCGCGGAGGACGCGCGCTTCTACCAGCACCATGGATTCGATTGGCACGCAATCCAACTCGCCGCCGAAGAGGACATGGAGGGTGATCGCACGCGCGGAGGCTCTACCCTTACGCAGCAACTCGTAAAAAACCTGTTCTTCGGAACGGGCCGCTCCTTCCTTCGCAAAGGCGCGGAGGCCACACTCGTACCAGTGGCGGAACTCGTCCTCGGCAAGCGGCGCATTCTGGAGCTCTACCTCAACGTGGTCGAATGGGGCCCTGGCATTTATGGTGCTGATGCGGCGTGCCGTTACCACGACAAAACCGCGGCCCGGAATATCGGCAGGGAACAGGCGGCACGGCTGGCCGCGATTCTGCCGGCCCCCCTGAAGCGACGGCCCGAGCGCATGAATCGCTACAGCACGGTCATTCTCAAGCGGATGCATCAAGTGGGTTGGTAATTGTGTGCAGCATTTGCCAATGCTGCGATGTTGAGTGGAAGGTCCCAAGATAAAAATATGGTGTGAAACACATCGAGCTGGAGATCCTCCGGCTCGATGTAAATGAAGATTCCCTTTCAGAAATCTCCATTGCTTCTATTGCTGGTGCGCTTTCATTCTCACTTGCCGCCGCTGGGGTTCTTTGCAGGTTGAGCGGCATGGACGCCGGGATTCTTTCCGGTACTCAGCAGATTGGCCATAATGCGGAATGCTCCGGGCACACCCTCAGGCATCTGACGGAAGAATGCGTAGGACATATAGATGTAGGTCCCTTTTCCGTAGGAGGCATAAATCAGGCCGCCCTTTTGAGGGTCCTGACCGGCGTCGTGCATTTCCGTAGGGGCTACATAGTGCGAGTCCCAGGTTCTCATGTAACCGTGACCGCGCTCTTCGACCCAGTTCTGGAAGTCGGCCAAAGTAATCTTGTTTGGCCAGCTCAGCAAGGGATCGCTGGGCGAGAGGATGTTGACCTCACCGTTTTCTTCAATGACCTTTTCCGCATCAGAGGGGAGCGAAAGCGGATACGGAGCATAGTTGTGATCGTATTCTCCGGTCTGGTACTGGACAATGACGGTCCCGCCGTTCTTGGTGTAGTTGAGCAAGTGATTGTTGTAGGCCTTGAGCTCGGGGCGCGCCGCATACGCGCGGATGCCGACGACGATGGCGTCGTAGGAAGAGAGGTCGCCATTTGCGATGTCCTCGGCGGTGAGGAACGTAACGTTGATGCCCAAGTCCTGCATGGAGCGAGCCACGTCGTCGCCGGTGCCGGCAATGTATGCGACCTTGAGTTGCGGCGCGACTTTAACATCAACTCCCGAAGTGTTGTATACCGCGTCGCGATAGGACGGATAGGGGCGCAGGCCAACGTAGCCCGTGGTCTGGAAGCCCTGTTTGTATTGCTGGCCGTTATACTCCGCAACCGCGGTGATGGTGTAGGGCCGCGCCTGGAGGGATTTTGGAACGACGTTGAAGGTGAGCACCTGCTCGTCTCCGTCATTGGCAAGGGAAAAGAGAGCCGACTCCGGCATCGAGCGCCAATCCTGCGGCAACTGCAACCGAACCGTTCCCTGCGCAGGGCCTTTGACGCTGCTGTGCACAGTGACTTGCAGATGCAGAGAGGCGCCGGTAAGCGGAACAATTCCAGCCTGTGGCGAAACGGTAACCGAAATCGCGGGAACAACGAGAAGAGGCTCCAACACTGGGCCGGGGCCGGTGTAGCGATGAATCGACTGCACGACGCCTTCGAGTGTCGCCGGGACTCCGTTGTAGGTGTAGCGAACTTCTGCGGTCAGCGGATAAGGCGTGGTCGGGAGGTTGAGATAGCGGGGATCCCGGATGTCGTAGTAGGACTGTTCGAGAGTAGGCCGTGAGAAATAGGGGCGTGTGAGTTCCGCTGTGCCGGGTGCCGTGACGGAGATGATTTGATCGCGAACCTCTCTGCCCGCAAGCGTTCCGGTCACGGGTTCTTTCGAGGTGAAGTTCCAGCCGTCACCTGCGTGCGAAACCAGTTCGGCATGGTCGATGGTGATGGACTGGCTGCTCTGGTTGGCGAGATGGAGATTGACGTCAAAAGGCTCTCCGGGAATCACCGTCTGCGTGGTGGGCTGAGTCGCCGGATCATCGAAGGGGCCGCGGGGAGCCGCTCCGCGCCGGGTGGTGAGAGTGGCGAGAACGCTGAGGTCGAGTGCCTGCCCCAGGGCGGTATTGAACTGTAGTTGCTTAATCAGCAACTCATGGCTCATGTTGTACTTTGCTTCAGCGGGAAGATTGCTGCCGGCGAGATCCGCGATCAGGCTATTGGTTTGCGAGAGTCCCTTGGCGAGAGCAGGCGCTGTCTTTGCGGGATCGAGCGCATTGAAGGCTGCGATGGCGTCTTCGACAGATACATTCAGCTGGTTCAAACGCGCGCGCCAGGCTGCCTGTTGACCCGCGGGTGCATAGGCGGCAATCCCCGCAAGCGATGTGTCGATGCCATCAAAAAAGCCTTCCTCATGCGCAGGCAGCGTGGCCGAAGCGCGCGATGCATAGAGATGATAGGGAGAGGCAAAAGGCCGAACGGAGGGAGTGCCCACGCCTCCATTCTGGGACTTCTGCTCGCCAAGTCCTTGGCGAGCCACGGCCAGATAAGACCTGCCAAAGAGGGCGTTATCGTTCCCTTCGGGGATATTTACCGTGGTGGACGGAATTCCCTCGATCCATGTGCCATTCACATAGTTGCGGAAGCGCACCGGCTCCCAGTGGCCGGTGGCGTAGTCGTAAATGCCTTTCTCGCTGACGCGGGCAAAAGGAACACGCGCATAGACCTTTAGCGGCTTCCAGGGAAGCAGGCCGGCGGCAATCTGATCGGGAAAGACGTTGGGGTCGGCGGCGGCGTTGAAGACTTCCTGCGCCATTTCACCGGAGACCTGGTGATGGCCGTGACCGTCGGAGACATTGCCCGCGAAGGTCGACGTGACGACAAGGGGGCGAGTCATGCGGACAACGCGCACAACGTCGTAGAGGACGCGATCGTGTCCCCAGCTCTTCATGGCCTCGTCAATCGTTTTGGAGAAGCCGAAGTCGGCGACGCGCGTCCAGTATTGATGGACGCCATAGTAGTTGCCCGCAGAGAGGAGTTCCTGTGTGCGGACGAGGCCAAGCTGATCCCAATAATCGGAGGACATGACATTTTGGCCGCCTTCGCCGCGATTCAATGTCAGCAAGGTGGTATCGACGCCCTCACCGCGGCTCTCGTAGGCGAGCATGCCACCATCTTCATCGTCAGGATGGGCAACGATTGCGATGAGGCTGGCGCGGGTGTGCAGCCTTTGCAGGCTTTGCCACAGGCCCGCGGCTCCGCGATCGATGGGAAGGGGGGTGGCGAATCCAGACAAATACGAAGGAGGAGCTTGAGCGCCTGCAACAACTGAAATGCCAAGGAAGGAAGTGGAAACAAACAAGGAAAGAGCAGACCGAAGAATTGCGTTCATGCGCATCAAATACTCCTTACGATGAGAAGGCTTGCGAGTGCATCTTTATAAGCCACGCTAAACGGATACCACCTGCAAAAAACTTTGTCAAGAACATTTGTAAAGTACCATTCATTACCTGTACAATTGTCCAAGTAAGCGACCGCCAATGACAGGAAGGCAGTATGAATAAACTAGCTTCGCCATCGTTGCGATCCATCCCGACAAGACCATCGGACCTGCGGCAGGCTAATGCACGCGGTTTGCTGAAACTCTTACGGGCTCATAATCCTTGTTCAAAAGCGGATTTGGCACGTTACTCCGGCTTGAGCGCTCCTACAGTCTCCAGCGGAATAGGATGCCTGGAGGAACTCGAGTTAGTGCAGCGGATGGGGGACGGCAAGTCCAATGGTGGACGGCCACCCGGAATGCTGCGCTTCAATTCGACCTATGGATATGTGGCTGCGGTAGACATTGGCGGAACCCGGCTGCGCATGATGTTGACTGACCTGGACGGCACCGTGCTGTCGCGGTGGTCTGTATTGCTTGGAGCAAAGCAAAAGACCCCGGAGGGGGTATGCCGTCTTGTCGCAGAGGGGTTGGAGACGCTATGCGAACAGAGCCAGGTGCCGATAAAAAAGGTCCTGCATCTTGTTGCCGGCGCACCGGGCATTACGAACATGACGGAGGGCGTGATTCTGACGGCGCCAAACCTGGAGCTGTGGGAGGATGTCCCGCTGCGCGCATTACTCGAAGAACAGACGGGAATCGCCTGCACGGTGGAGAACGATACGAATCTCGCCGCGCTGGGAGAGCACTGGCGGGGTGTGGCGCAGGGAGTCGACAACTTCGTTTTTATCGCTATGGGCACGGGTATCGGAGCGGGAATCTTCATGGGAGGCCAACTTTGTCATGGCGCTCATTGGAGCGCTGGCGAGATTGGCTACTTCGGCGTCAACGGGAGGGAACGCGGACCGATACGCACCCACAAGACGGGGCAACTGGAACAGATTATCGGCGGAGGCGGCATTCAAGAGGAATGGCTGCGAATTCTGCGGGAGTCTGATACGCCAGTGGAGAGCGAACTGGCTTCGCTGAAGGCGACGCAGATTTTCGATCTGGCAAGAGAAGGGGACAGCAGGGCAATCGATCTCATTCATTCGGTGGCACAGACGCTGGCGAATTCGATCACAGATATTTCGCTGTTGCTGAATCCGGACATGGTTGTTCTGGGTGGCGGAGTGGGCGCTCATCCGAGCTTGTGCCAGGAAACTGACAAACTCCTTCAGCGCCAGGAATTCGCGCGTCCCGTATTGCGGTCGAGCGGGCTGGGAACAGAGGCCCAGCTTTACGGCGCGGTTGCAGCGGGTTTGAAGCAGGCAGAGAAGCAATTCCGGCCATAAATTATCAGTCCAAAAATCCTTATTGCGCTTTCCCGAATGTCGTGGTATGCTTTTTTTGCGCTTACTAAGGAGGCTTTAGTAAGTTGCCCCATCCGCCAAGTGCGGAGAAAGAAGAACTGAACACACATCTTCTAGGAGGAAGTGTCCATGCTCACTCGTATTTGGAAAACCGTTCTCGCTGTTGCCCTTATCGGGGCGATTCTTCCGTCAATAGCCGTGCAGTGCGCGTTGGGGCAATCTCAGTCGATCAATGGAACAATCCGGGGCACTGTCATGGATAGTACCGGCGCTGTTCTGCCTGGCGTAACTCTCACGATCACCAACCTGGCCACCGGATTTACCCGGCAGGTCAAGTCGGCTGAAGACGGCGCTTATATTGCTCCGAACCTTCCGCTGGGAACCTATTCCGTGCTTGCTGAAGCCAGCGGGTTTGCTCCGCTGACGCAGCAGGGCGTGAGCGTGGGAGCAGGCAGCAGCGTCACCGTGGATGCGCTCCTGAAGACAGGGTCAGTAGCTACGCAGGTGCTGGTGGTCGGCGATGCCCCCATCCTGGAAGTGTCGCGGCTTGACCTGAGCAGAACAATCTCTCCGCAAGAGACGCAGAATCTTCCCCTCACTTCGCGCAACCCGTACAACTTTATCCTGTTCCAACCTGGCATCAGCGGTCACCCTAACGCGGAAAATGGCATTCCGCGCACCGTGGACACCAACGGGCTTGTGGACCGCGTCAACTACCAACTGGATGGAATGGTCGACACAGAGACGGATCGATATGGATTGCGCCTCTTTGCGATCTCCGATTCGTATGTGCGTGAAATTGAGACGATTTCAAATAGCTATTCGCCGGAGTTCGGAAATACAGCGGGCGTGATCTTCAACACCCTCACCGGGTCGGGTACCAACACGGTTCACGGTACGGCGCAGTATGTCTGGCGGCCAGAGGTAGCCAGTTCCTGCCCAATTCTGGCTAATTGCGATACTACTGTTGCTGGTGGGATCGTGAAGCCCAGCCTGCACGTGGATGACGTAATCGGGAATGTCGGCGGGCCGGTGGTGAAGGACAAGCTGTTCTATTATGCCGCCTATGAGCACTTGAGGCGCTCCTACCCAACCGCGAACACCATTAGTTTAGCGAACCAGACAGCTTTGATTAATCTGGGCGTCGACAAAGCAAGTGACTTCCTGACTGCTCCTACAGTGCAACACGCACAGTGGTTCGATACCAGGGTTGATGCGGCGATTAACAAGAAGAACCAGTTGTTCATCCGCTACAACTACTTCCGCAACGTCTACCCCTTCAACACCAATGTTGGCGGACAATATGCTATCAGCGCCGCATCCGACTTCCAGGATCGCGCCCACATCATCGGTGCACAATTGGTCACGACCTTTTCTCCGTCGTTGTACAACGAATTTCGCGGTTCGTGGCCCTATCGCAATGAGCACCATGTTGCTGATGCGCTGACAGGAACCGGGCCAATGATTACGATCTCGGGTATCGCGAATTTTGGCGGGTCGAACGGCGTAGGGGACAAGTACCAGGAAAAGATCCCCAGTTTTAACGACAACGTCACCTGGATCAAAGGCAAGCACTCGATGAAGTTTGGGTTCGGATTGCAGCAGAACCTGGATACGCAGCTTGCGGACGTCTACACGCAGTACACCTTCGCCTCGATTGCGCAATATGCAGCCGCACTGACAAACACACCGGCGGGCGCGGACCAGGTCTACTCCAGTGTGACTGCCAGCATTGGCACCCCCGGCGCCGCGTACCATTCCCTTTTCATCGATCTTTTTGGGCAGGACGCGTGGCAGCTTCGCAAGAATTTGCTGGTGACTTACGGAGTTCGCTACGATCAATATCGCGCGCCCACTCCTCCGGCAGGCGAACCTTTCTTCTATACGATGAGTTTCCGCACGCCGATGGGTGATATCTCCCCGCGCCTTGGCGTTTCCTACCAGCCGTATTCCAAAACAGTGGTGCGGTTGAACGCGGGCATCTTCTATGAAGCCACCCCGACGAATACCTGGTACAACCCTCTCTATAACAACGGAGCGGCGGGCACCGGTTCTTTCATAGCAACGATCGCTGGAAGCGCAACCCCTGGAACATGCCAGCCTGTATTTCCCAACTCTCCACAGAACCTGCCGGCAGGATGCGTACCCACGCAGAGCATCTATGCTCTGACGCCGCACTTCAAGAATGAGTATGTGTGGAACGGCAATGTGCAGATCGCTCAACAGATCGCGAAGAACGACTCGCTGACCCTTGGCTATATCCTCACGAATGGCCGGAACATGCAGTTCCTGCGAAACATGAACCTGCTCAATACCACTCCAACGAGTTATCTGGCCGATGGACGGCCAGTCTACGGCAGTGCGCGCCAATATACGACGCTGAGTAACGGCAATCCCGTCAATAACATCACACTCGAAGATATTGGCTCGAACTCGTCTTACAACGCGATGACAGCGACCTACGAACATAGGCTCTCTGCCGGTCTCACGACGAGCGCCTCCTACACCTGGGCACATGCCATCTCAAATACGCCGGAAGCCAACACCTACGAGTTCAGCACACCGATTGAAGATACTTCGAATCCACTGCGCGATCGTGCAAACAGCGGCATCAACCGCCCGAACGCGTTTACGATCAGCCTCGTTTATGAGCCGAACACGCACTTTGACAATCGCATTTTGAATGGCGCCATAAAGGGTAACACCTTTGCTTTGCTGGGGAATATGTCGTCCGGCGACCAGCAGACGATTACCGTAAGCCCCAAGCTGAATGGAGACGGTATCGCAACCAGCCGTCCGCTTTACGTTGGACGGGACTCGGTTCGCACCCCGTCGATTTATCAGTATGATCTTCGCTATACCCGCACGCTCGCCACGCTCTTTAACCGGGTACAGCCCAAGTTGCAGATTGAAGGCAACAACATCCTCAACCGTTCCAATGTGACCTCAATCAACACAACAGCAACGGTGGTTACCGCTGCTGGCGACTCGCGTGGGCCGATCGGCACCATTGTTACGGCACCGACATTTAAACCAACCAGCACGCTGCTTGAAGCGCGCATCCTTCAGTTTGGGATGAAGTTCGACTTCTAGCCCAATCAGGAGTTCTTCCGGCTTAACCGGGGCGGCAGCCGGAAGTATTCATTTCAGAAACTCTGTCCAGGAAACTCCATCTCGTGAGCTACCAAGCGCACCAGGTGGAGTTTCCAAATGGGCAAGTCTGATTGCCCAAACCACATGAATCCGCTTTGAGCGTCTTAATCTGTATAGCCTCCGCCTCTACCGGGGGTCACTACTTATAAGGAGACCCATGGAGAAGCTTGCTTCTGTAAAGCACAAGTCGGCATTTCCAGCGCCGATCTACCGCGATACGGTGCTTGCCCCGGTTTTTGTCGACGCCAAAAGGTTTTACCTTGAATCCCTGCTGGAGATCCAATATGCGCACACGCTGATGCTCGGGCGGCAGGGCATTATGAAGCGCGATGAAGTTACACAGTGTTTGAGCGCGCTAAATGCGCTTGACCTGGAGAAGATCCGGAGCGCCACTTACGACGGCAGCTTTGAGGATCTTTATTTCTTTATGGAGAGGGAACTGGCGGCCATTTGCGGGTATGAGAACGCCGGCAAGATGCATACGGCCCGCAGCCGCAACGACATTGATCTGACGATGTATCGCATGGTTCTGCGCGACCTGCTCGCCTCCATGATGAGGCGGGTGCTGGAGCTGCGCACCGTGCTGGTGGAGATTGCGTGGGAGCAGCGCGCGAGCCTGATGCCGGCGTACACCCACAATCAACCGGCACAGCCCACGACCATTGGGCATTATCTGATGGCGATTATCGAATGCTTCGAACGCGATTTCGAGCGGCTGAATGCAGCCATGCCACGGGTGAATCGCTGTCCGATGGGCGCCTGCGCGATCACGACGACAGGGTTCGCAATTGATCGGAGTTACACCGCCCGGATGCTCGGCTTTGAGGGCCTGCAGGTGAATTCGTATGGCGCGATTGCCGCCGTCGACTATCTTGTGGAGAGCTGTTCCGTGCTGGCGACTTGCATGTTGAACCTGGGACGGTTTACGCAGGATATGATGCAGTGGAGCAGCGTTGAGTTCGGCTATCTGCGCCTGAGCGATGGATATGTGCAGATCAGCAGCATCATGCCGCAGAAGCGCAATCCGGTGCCGCTGGAGCATGTGCGTATTCTCGCGAGCAAGGCTTTGGCTCAGTCTCAGGCGGTGGTGAGCTGCCTGCACAACACACCCTTTACCGACATGAACGATGCCGAGGACGACTTGCAGCCGATGGCCTATGCTGCCTTCGGTGATGCGGATCGAAGCTTGCGGCTGCTGGCCGGGGCGTTGGAAGAAGCAGACTTCAACACAGAGAGAATGGCTGCCTGCGCCGATGCGAACTTCCTGACCGTGACGGAATTGGCGGATACGCTGGTCCGGAGCACCGGCATGAGCTTCCGCACCGCGCACGAGATTGTGTCAAAGGCAGTCAGGGATCTGCAAGGTAGCTACGATGCTGCCAGAATGGCTGCTCGCGTGGAACAGATTCTTGCAGAACAATACCCTCAACTTCCCACGCCTGATGGGGATCTACTGCGGCAGTCACTACGCGCGGATCATTTTGTTGCAGTGCGCAAAATTGATGGCGGTCCTGCTCCGGAGGCGCTAGAACCGGAGATCAAGAGGGCTCGCGAACTGGTGATTGCCGACCAGCAAAGGCTGCAGGGGCATCTTGATCGCTTCGAGAAGGCTCGTGAGCAATTGCACGAGCAGACTCAATTGCTGCTGGTTCCAGGCGATGTCTCCTGAATTCATGCGATTTGAATTGTAAACGAAGGCTCTAACTTTATCAGGACCTCTGAAGATACTTCTGACCAATGTACAATCTGGAGAGCGCATCGACCCTATGAACCCTACCTCATCCATCACCGCTGACACTGCGCCTCTCCAGCGCCGCATCGGAATTCGCTCTGCCGTTCTCTTCAACATATTGGAGATGATCGGCGTTGGCCCATTCATCGCGCTTCCTCTGGTGATTGCTGCGGCGGGCTATCGGCTTTCAGTGTGGGCATGGGTGCTGGGCGCGACCATCGCCGTGGCCGACGGCTTGGTATGGGCGGAGTTGGGGGCGGCTTTTCCGCGCGCCGGCGGCTCTTACGCGTTTCTGCGTGAGATATACGGACCAAATCGCGCTGGTAACTGGCTGAGTTTCCTCTACGTTTGGCAAGTGAGTTTTACCGCGCCGCTCTCCATCGCCTCCGGCTGCATTGGACTGTCGAGTTTTCTTGCGTGGTTCTGGCCAACGCTAGATCGCGCACCCTTCGCCTTTTTGCCCGCAGTGCACTACTCCAATTTCGCTGCCGCTTTCACTTGCCTGCTGGTTGTGGTGCTGCTCTATCGCAATATGAGTTCCATCACGCGGCTGGCCTGGGTGCTTTTTGCCGGAGTTCTGACGGCCATCGCCGGAGTCATCGTCTCCGGCTTTACCCAGGCGGCGGCCACCGGCGGCTGGCAGATGCCGGTCTCGCCCGCGCTCTCCCTCCCCGCAGCGATCGGCGGGCTGGCACAGGCAACGCTGCTCACTACGTATTGTTACTGGGGCTACTACAATATCTGCTTTCTGGGCAGCGAGGTGCGCAAGCCGGAGCGGACGATCCCACGCGCCATTCTGCTCTCAGTGCTCTTTGTGGCGGCGTTTTATGTGGCCATGGACGTGGCCGCGCTGCCGTCTCTGCGCGATGCCGCATCGCACGTTCCCGTCGGCGAGGCGGTTCGCCTGCAACTGGTGGCTGACATTGCCAAGTCCGCCTTTGGCGGCATGGCCGGCCGCCTGATGGCCGCATTGATCATCTGGACGGCCTTTGCTTCGGTTTTTTCGCTGCTGCGCGGCTATTCCCGTGTGCCTTTCGCTGCCGCCCGCGACGGCAACTACTTTCATTTCCTGGGCGCCGTCCATCCACGCCACGGGATTCCCCATCGCTCGCTGATCGCGCTGGGTGCGGTGGCCATGTTGTTCTGCATGTTTACGCTGACGCAGGTGATTACGATCTCGGTGATTACGCGTATCCTGCTTCAGTTCTTCCCGCAGCAGGTGGGCGTAATGCTGCTGCGCGTGCAGAGGCCGGAGATGGCGCGGCCCTTCAAGATCCCGTTCTACCCATTGCCTCCATTGATCGCAATGGGGGGATTCTTCTTCCTGCTGGTCAACCGCAGCCATGCGCTGGGCGGACTTGCCATTGCCATGGGCATTGGCGTTCTGGGCACTCTGATTTACATAGTGCGCGCGCGACGGCTGAGACAATGGCCTTTTGCGGACGAGAAGCAGCAGTAGATGTATGGTGGGCCTGCAGGGATTCGAACCCCGAACCAAGGGATTATGAGTCCCCTGCTCTAACCGTTGAGCTACAGGCCCTTCAATGACTTATGGCCGCCGTCCCAGTTAGTGTAGCGGATACGGTAGCGGGTGGCAGTCGTTTCGGCTCGATTACGGCAAAATTGCCGGGCAGTTGTAGCCGCTCGAAACCGCGCCCCATTGCCTCCGGGGTTGGATGGATCTACCGCCGCAAAACTGCGATGCCGCAATTCGCCGGACGGTGAAAACGTCCACTCCCTTTTTTCGAAGCCTTATGAGCATTGTATGGCGTAGAGAGTGAAGCAACAAAATCGGCAGGGAAGAGAAGACCGCTCTGTCCTGCGACGCTGAGAGCGCAACCGCCACGGTGCTATTGATTGATGGACGCTCCGACTGGCCTGCCTTCCCGTTGGCAAGGACGGTGAAACCGCGAAGAAGGCAAGCTTCCGCGCGGCTTCAATCATATCGATCTCTTGTTCCGTTAAAGGCGGTTACCCGCGGGTCATGGTTCCATCCCACGTGCTCACTTTGGCGGGGATCACCTTGCCGGTAAACCAGGTTGAAGTCACATTCTTGGTTTCGGTGTAGAAGATGAAGCCGTCGCGCCCCATGCAGTGAAGGTCGCCGAAGAACGACTGCTTGTGTCCGGTGAATCCGAAAACGCCCAACGGGACCGGGATACCGACGTTGATGCCCACCATGCCGCCATCCGTGCGCCGGGCAAACTCGCGCGCGAAGTGGCCGCTCTCGGTATAGATCACCGAGCCATTGGCGAAGGGGTTCTGATTCATCAACTGGAGACCTTCCTCGAAGCTGTCAACGCGCTTGATGCAGAGCACGGGCCCAAAGATTTCCATGCGGCCGCAAGACATCTCCTCGGTAACATGATCAAAAATGGTGGGGCCGATGAAGTATCCCTTCTCGCATCCCGCCGGCACCTTTGGATTGCGCCCGTCGAGAACCAGCTTGGCGCCCTCCCTGATGGCTGTTTCGATCCAGTTGAGAACAAACTCTTTGTGCCCTTGATTGACGACTGGGCCCAGGCCGGTGGCTTTGTCGTATGCAGAACCGAGGTTGATCTTTTTCGCCATGCGCGTGAGGGCTTCGATCAACTGGTCAGCTACAGCGTTCTCGACAACAATGACGGGAAGTGCCATGCAGCGTTCGCCGGCGCATCCGCTGAAGGAGTTGATGATTCCCTGGGCGGTGCGCTCGATGATTGCGTCCTTCAGCACCAGGGCGTGGTTCTTGGCCTCAGTGAGCGCCTGAACGCGCTTTCCGTTGCTGGCGGCAGTGGCATAAATATGCTTGCCGACGCTGGTGGAGCCGACGAAGGTAACGCCCTTGATGGCCGGATGCCGGAGCAGAATCTCCGCTTCGACGCGGCTGGTCGTTACGATGTTCAACACGCCGTCGGGCAGGCCCGCTTCCTTCCAGAGTTCGGTAATGCGCATGGCCGATTGGGGCGCAAAACTGGCAGCCTTGAGCACCATGCAGTTTCCTGTTGCGATACAGATGGGAGCCATCCACCCCTGCGGAATCATGGCCGGGAAGTTCCAGGGCGCGATTCCGGCGAAGACGCCCAGAGGTTCGCGAAACTGGACTGTATCGTAGCCGGTCGAGACGTTCATCAGCGATTCGCCCTTCATCATGTGAGGAGCGCCGCAGGCAAACTCGACGACCTCAATCGCCTTGAGGACATCGCCCATCGCCTCGTCCCACTTCTTGCCGTTTTCCTGGGCGCAGAGATGGGTGAGTTCGTCCAAGTGCTCATCAAGGAGCTGCTTCATCTTGAAGAGCACCTGGATGCGCTTGGTCACAGGGGTATCGCGCCATGCGGGAAAAGCCTTGACGGCAGCCTCAATTGCCTCTTCGACTTCTTCGGCCGTGCACTGCGGCGCATAGGCTATGACGGCCCCAGTCGAGGGATCGTAACACGGCATATACTTGCCGGTCTTGGATTCCTTCCACGCGCCGCCGACGCCGTATTTCAACTTCTTGGCGCAGGCGCCACTGATGGCTTCAGGCTTGGCATCGCTCGGAACTAAATAGTAACGATCGGCTGGTACAACATCGGAAACTGCGTTTGAAGTGGTCATGAACATTCCCTTCGTAAGAACCTGTTTCAGTTGCCTATCATTGTGTCATCGGCATATTTTGCGCCGATAAAATTCGATAATCGTGCTTTGGCGGGCTGCCAGAATCAGGCCGCACCGCGTCTCTATTCCGTATCGGGGTTGGGCAGGATGATGTCGCGAACCATGCCATTCATCTCGGCGCAGGAGGCGATAAAGCCGCGCAAAGTCCTCCGGGTGGCGCCAAAGCTGTCAAACTCCTCATGGGATAACCCGTTCTCGGTG
>Ga0182014_10000534_pt1 | contig 50473 bp, 51 predicted proteins | sample 612S2DmetaG_FD_120489 | JGI IMG/M metagenome (GOLD analysis project Ga0182014, IMG submission 120489) | Permafrost microbial communities from Stordalen Mire, Sweden - 612S2D metaG | ecosystem: Environmental > Terrestrial > Soil > Wetlands > Permafrost | place: Sweden: Stordalen | collected... | reverse complement strand
CTCAAGTCAGGCGAATTCCCGGCCGAACGAACCATTCTGGTTTTGAATGAAGGGGTGATCCGGCACGGCCAGACGACAGAGGGTGCGTTTTTACCAATTATGATGACGCGCGAATTCGATGCTTTAACTGACGCTGGCGTGCGCACGAGTTTCCTGCGCCGGCTTTCCTGCATGAGCGTTCTGCGTGAACGCGGGGTCGGCTTCTACGAGGCAGCGGCGGGAAGGACAGACAAGGCGGGTCTGAAATCAAGCCCAACACTGGCGTTCATGGTAAAAACGTGGCTTGCGGCGTTCGAGAGGGACCTTGACGAGGGCAAAGTCGCGGATTGGCTTCCATGAGTTCCGCGATCGAGCAGCTCCGGGGGGCTGTCGATCGTTTGCGCCAAGCCGGCCGCGCCGAGGGGATCGAGGTTGATGGTCCCCTCGGCCAATGGCTAGAGGCGCAGACCCAAGCCTTGCTTGGCCTGGGGGATATTCTGCGAGGCCAGGACGATCGTGTGGGCGAGGTATTGGGCCGCATTGAGTCTTCGGCCGGGCTGGAGCTGCGCAATCTCCAGGAGGCGATCGAGGGTGCCAACCATGTCGTGAGGCAAGGCGATTTTGCCTTGCGGCAGGCCCGTCAGATGCAGGCGGGTGTGGTGGTTGAGCGCGAGCACATGGTCCAGAAGATGGTGGACGAGACGCTGCCGATGTTCGCGCAGAAGCTGAACGGGGCTTTGGTGATCCGCGAGGAGGCATGGAACGCCAAGGTGCGCGATCGGCGGTATGCGATTGCGGCGGCGATTTCCGTGGCGCTGATGCTGGTCGGCTATTGCCTAAGCTGGTGGCAGGATAGCGGCCAGGTGGCGGCGTTCAATCGCTGCCTGGCGCATCCGGTGCAATTTGAGGGTCAGTTATATTGCCCGGCCGCCGGCTTGTTGAGCGCGCCGACGGTGGCGGGCGGTCAAGGTGGAAGCTGATAATTCTGGAGCATGAGATGAAACAGGTCGTGGCGTTGTTGCGGCGGGTTCCGCCGTTCGTATTCTTTATATTGAGTACGCTCCTGTTTTTGGTGGGCGCGATGAGTTTCAATCATGCGGGCGGCAAGACGATGGCGGAGGTCGGCGTTTTGGGCGCGGTTGGGGCGGTGGCGGCGATTGTCGCTTTCCGGGCGTGACGGCCATGCCTGGGATGAATTTCATCATTCTCCTGGTACTCATTGCCGTCGTCGCGCTCTTTGCGGCGGCCTTCGGCAAGCGCGGCAAGGCGGGCTATTCGTTCACCGGCTGCCCTCTGATGAGCGAAAGCGAAATCCGCTTCTACCGCGTGCTCCAGATGGCCGTGCCGAATGAATTGGTTTTCCCGCAGGTGGGTATGGCGGCGCTGGTGCGGCCACGTTACGCGGGCGCGGATTCCAGGTTTGTGCCGGCGTTCCGCACGATATCGCAGAGGCGGATCGACTTTGTGGTGTGCAACCGGGATAGCATGGAGGTGCGTTGTTTGGTGGAGTTGGACGATAGCAGCCATGACGCGCGGCGCGACCAGGCAAGGGACACGATAACCGCGCAGGCGGGCTATCGGACAGTACGCGTGCGGGCGGGGCGTCGGTACGACATTGATGGTCTACGCCGCCGGGTTTTGGACATTTCGGGAGGGCAGGACCGGCTATCGGGCTGATCGCCCGGAACGCGCCGGAGGCTTTGGTGGTGTTGGGGGGCGGCCCCTAATCGGCAGAGATCCGTTTTCGGGGCTCTGTGAAGTGCAGCGGAACAGCACCCGACGTGGCCGATTTAGGCAAGGCGACGCCCTTATCCTCGGGTTTGAAAAATGACGAGCGTCATGCGCGAGGAATTACCGGACGCATCTGTAGAGCAGACCACGGCGACATTTTGGCATCTGTTCGTGGGGGAGTAAAAGATCAGCTATCAATCTGATGGATACCGGGATGAGCGAAAATGCCGATCAGGGCTTAAGCACGGCTGAAGCTGCAAAGCTGTTGCAGCAGTTCGGCGCCAATGCCGTAGCCGACACCTCGGAGAGCTGGCTGCACGCCCTGGCGGCGAAGCTTTGGGCGCCATTGCCCTGGATGCTGGAAGCCACAATTCTGCTGGAGTTGTTTCTCGGCCACGGGCCACAGGCCTTGATCATTTCAGTGCTGCTGATCTTCAACGCCGTGCTGGGCATGACCCAGGAGGCCCGCGCCCAGGATGCGGTCGCCGCGCTGAGGCAGACCCTTGCCGTCATGGCCTCGGTCCAACGCGATGGCCAGTGGTCGCGCATCGATGCCGCCGGGCTGGTCCCCGGCGATCTGGTGAAACTCGCATTCGGCGCGGTGGTGCCCGCTGACGTCAAACTCGCCGCCGGCAGCGTGCTGGCTGACCAATCGATGTTGACCGGGGAATCCCTGCCGGTTGAGCGCAAGCCGGGCGATTTGGCCTATGCCGGCGCGATGATCCGCCAGGGCGAGGCAACCGGCATTGTCGTGGCGACCGGCGCGCGCACCTATTTCGGCAAAACCGCCTCGCTGGTGCAGGAGGCGCACGGCGTCAGCGGCGAGCAACGCGCGGTACTGGCGGTGGTGCGCGATCTGGCCCTGGTCAACGGCGCCGTGGTGCTGGCGATGCTCGCCTATGCCCATGCGATCGGCCGGACATTCGATGAGACCGTGCCCCTGCTGCTAACCGCGCTGCTGGCCTCGATCCCGGTCGCGCTGCCTTCGACTTTTACGCTTGCCGCCGCCCTGTCGGCCCGGCGGCTGGTGCGCGGCGCCGTGCTGCCGACCAGGCTCGCCGCCATCAACGAGGCGGCGACAATGAGCCTGCTTTGCACCGACAAAACCGGCACGCTGACGCAGAATGCGCTGTCGATCCAAGGCATCGCGGGTTTTGGCGGCGCCGACGAGAATGCCGTGCTGGCCGCCGCCGCCGCAGCATCGTCGGAGGGTGGTGATCCGGTCGATCAGGTGATTATTGACGCCGCGCGGGCACGGGGCGTGGCCGTGCCCGCCGCCGCGAGTTTTGAGCCTTTTGATCCGGCCCGCAAATACGCCGAAGCACGGCTTGCCGATGGTGCTCTACTCCGCAAGGGTGCGCTCGGGGCGCTGGTCTCAGGCGCTCTGCCCGCTGACCAGGAGACAGCCCGCCAACATCTCACCGCGGCAGGCTGCCGTGTGCTCGCCGTCACCCGCACCACGGGCGACACCACTGTGCTGCTCGGATTGCTTGGCCTTGCCGATCCGCCCCGCGAGGACGCGGCAAACCTGATCACCGCTTTGCATGATCTGGGCGTGCGCGTGGTCATGGTCACGGGCGATGCGCCGGAGACCGCCGCGGTGATTGCCAAAGCCGTCGGTATCACTGGCGATGTCTGTGATTCGGCGGCGTTGAAAAAACTGGATGCGCCAGGCGATTACGGCGTGTTCGCCGGGGTGTTTCCAGAGCAAAAATTCCATCTCGTAAAACTGTTCCAGCGCGACGGCCATGTCGTCGGCATGTGTGGCGATGGCACAAATGACGCTCCGGCGCTGCGTCAGGCGCAAATGGGAATTGCCGTCGCGACGGCGACCGACGTCGCCAAGGCGGCGGCGGGGCTGGTGCTGACCTCGCCGGGGCTGGCCGGCATCCTGGATGCGATCCGCGAGGGGCGCGCGGCCTTCCAGCGCATCCGCACCTACACACTCTCGATGGTGGTCCGCAAAATCGCCTTTGTGCTCTATCTCGCGCTCGGCCTGGTCATCACCGGGCATGCGGTTTTAACCCCACTGCTGATGGTTCTGCTGCTAATCGTTAATGACTTCCTGACCATGGCGATTACCACGGATCGCGCCTTGCCCTCCTCCCATCCACGGCATTGGCGGATCGGCCGGATCATCGGCGAGGGTGGAATTTACGGGTTGGCAACGCTCGGTTACGCCACGTTGATGCTGCAAGCCGGACGTGACATCTGGCATTTGCCCCTGGCGCAGCTCCGCACGCTTTCGTTTCTGACCCTCATGCTGGCAATCCAGGCGAGCGTCTATGTCATCCGTGAGGAGCGCTGGGTCTGGTCGTCCGCGCCGAGCCTTTGGCTGGCGGGCGCGACAGCCGCGATGGTTGCCTTCAGCCTTTTGGTTGCCGGTTTTGGCGTGCTGATGGCACCGCTTGGTTGGAGCATTCTGGGCGCGATCATCGGCAGCGCTTTGCTTTTCACTCTGCTGCTTGATCTTTTGAAACATATCGTTGCCCAGGTTGAGCGCCATATCTAATAGGCACACTCCGACCCAACTTAGCCACTAAGCGACCTGCGCGGCGACCCCAGAAGCGGTCGTTCAGCGCCGGACGGTTCCAGCAGGCTTGTGCCTATCCCTGCCGTCGCTTGGTCAGTCAAGCATTCCGGGAAGCCGAAGCTCGTGATGAGTGCCGCAAAGCAAGGGCACGTGCGGGGTGCTGTCATGGGCCGGTTCTTTACGGCGGAAAGCTGCGGCAGCTTGGATGGAGGATGAATTTCCGAAACTTACCATTAAAGTGATCAAAATTCAGATACAATGATGGTTTTGCAGTTCGACCAGTGATAGGATCATTCAGAGAGATAGCCTCAAAGTGATGGGTTTTCAGTTTCGATGAATGAAATTCTGGAACAGGACGAGATAACGGCTGCGCCAGAGGTGCCATTACATCTGCCAATGCGGGTGATGTCCGTGATGGGACAAATGGTACCGGATGGGGCTCGCCCTATTGGATATACAGCCTTGGCAGCCGCCTACGGATTGGATGTACCCGCTCCAGATATCCTGTTCGCGATCAGCGATCGTCATACTCTGCGCACCGAGGGGCGTTGGTCAATTCTCACGCCGCGCTATCAACTACCGGACACACTTGTTTCCCACCTTGCTTTTGCGTTGCGTCATGAAGCCGTGGATCTGGGCCTGCTGGCCGCTTTGTTCCGTCGCCCAGAAGCTGCGGTCGCTATCAGGTCGTGGGTGCGTCGACAGCCGACGGGCCGACACCCCCGTCGTGCTTGGTTCTTTTACGAATGGCTGACGGGAGAGCATCTAGATCTGCCATCTGCGCCGAAGGTCTCTGCGGCCGATGCCCTTGACCCTGAACGTCAATTTGTCATCTCCGGGCAGGTCGTGCCACGTTACCGTGTGCGAGATAATCTGCCTGGCACGAGGCTGTTTTGTCCGTTGGTTCGCCTGTCCCCTGACCTGATCGCAACTTTGGCGAGCGATCTCGCTGAGGAAGCGCGGGTTATTGTCCGACGCACCGCGCCTGATCTGATGGCCCGTGCGGCGGCATTTCTGCTGCTGAAGGACAGCAAAGCATCCTACATCATAGAAGGTGAGCGCCCCCCGCAAGACCGCATCCAACGCTGGGGGCAGGCTCTCGGCGAGGCAGGTCAAACCGCCCTCAACGAAGAGGTGCTGTTGCGTCTACAACGCTTGGTGATCGGCCGTGACACACGCTTTCTACACTTGGGGTGGCGAACCCAAGGCGGCTTTGTAGGCACGCGCGACCGTGAGACCAATGCGCCGCTGCCCGACCATGTGAGTGCCAAGCCCAATGACCTCGCCGCGCTGATTCAGGGCTTGCTGGCCTTTGCCGAAAGAAGCGAGGTTGGCGGTCTCGACCCTATCGTATCGGCGGCTTGCCTCGCTTTTGGCTTTGTTTTCGTCCATCCGTTTGAGGACGGAAACGGCCGTGTGCATCGCTGGTTGTTACACCACGTTCTCGCGCGGCGCGGGTTCAACCCGGTGGGCGTCAACTTCCCGGTTTCTGCGGTCTTTCTCGAACGGATCGATGCATACCGTGCCACGCTGGAGCATTTTTCCCGCCCCCGCCTGCTGCTGACGCAATGGGAGACCACGCCGGAACTCAACGTGCATGTTCTAAATGACACGCGCGATCTGTTCCGGTTTTTCGATGCCACGAACGAGGCGGAGTTCCTGAGCGCCTGCGTCCTTGAAACCGTGCGTAACACCCTGCCGCGCGAGGTCGAATATCTCCGCGACTACGATATGGCGAAGCGACGCATCCAGGCATTTCTGGAGATGCCCGAGCCACAATTTGATTTGATGCTAGGCTTCCTCCGCCAGAACGGGGGATGTTTCTCAAAGCGCGCCCGCGAGAAGGAGTTCACCGCACTAACTAATGAAGAGGTGTCGGCCATTGAGGGCATCTACGCCGATCTTCTTCTCCGTCACGGCTAAGTCTGTGTCGGTAAATAAATGCATCCAGAGCCACCACCTACCGGCACCGGCGAATCACTGCATTCGGGATTGGCGCCACTATTCTCCGATGACTGGCTAGGGTCGACTTGGGAATGGCCGCTTTTCTGGGGTGCCCGCCAGGAAGCGGTCAGGCCGGTATCACCGACCCGGCCTTTAGCCGAATGTCCGGTATTCAAAATTCTGATCGAGAAGCAGACCGTCGCAAAGCCACCCAGGGCAGAATTGCAAGCGGACCCACCACCGCACCGACAGTAGACCGGGGGCAGTCATCGCAGGCGGCACAGTGGCGCGACGGAAATCCAATGCGCCCTTGAAAATCTGCGGACCCAGCCGGCGGCTCTTAAACCTGGGCGTCTTCCTGATCAGGGAAGGTAATGTCTTCGTAGATATCCGTCACCGGGATCTCGATGCCGATTTCGGGCATGCGGAGGACGTCTTCAGCGGTCAAAACGGTGGTGCGCCAGATCTCATCAGCCTCACCACGCTCAAACACGGTGAGCCCTACGCTGGTGGATTCGAGGATGACGTAGCGGCGGATGCTGGACACGGCCGCGTATTCCCGCACCTTGACGATCCGGTCGATGCGGCCGGAGGTGGGGCTGAGAACCTCGAAGACCACCACGACCCCTGGAACCTTGTGAGCTCCGCCGTCGAATTTGGTGCAAGTTACCAGCGCATCAGGGTAGCGGACAGCGTCATTGACGGTTTCGACGCCAGCGTCGGGACCAAGTGGTACGCACGTTCCGCCTCTCAGCCTTGTCTTCAGGCCGGTGAAAAGATTGCCAAAAATCCGGTTGTGGTTGAGGGTTCCGCCCGTCATGGCCACGGGCTGAAAGCCGTCGAATTCGTAGCGGATCTCCTGGCTTTGTGCCCAAGAAAAGAATTCGTCTTGGGTCCAGGACTTGCGGAGCGCGATGTTCATGGGTTGTTACTTAGCACGATTTGGCGTGAGTTTCTCCATTTTTTGACAGGTTGTTCACCGGTTCACTGGCATGAGAGGTTGCTGTGCCGGTCTGCGATCGGGGCGGAGCCGCAGGCTCTGCGCCAGAGCGGGCCTGCGCAGCTGACCCGAGCGTGCCCCTCTGTGGTGGCGCTGGCACCCGACAGAAAAAAGGGGCGAGGTCTTCGTGACCCCGCCCCTGCTGCTTTCAACGGGCGTCGAAGGCGTCGACTTCCGCTTTGGCTGCCTGACGCGTCACGCCCTGGGCGGCGGGTTGGGCCGGCTGGTAAGGTTTCCAGTCGGAGCCGGTCACGGCGGCGAAGGCGTCGACCGCCCCCTGGGCTGCGGCGAGGAGCCCGTAGGCTTGCATCCCGGCCTTCGCGGCGAATTCGCGGGCGCGCTGGGCTTTGCTTTCGAGACCGTAGATCGGCTCCCGGTCTTCGTCGCGATCGTCATTCCCGAGCTTGCTGGTGAGGTTTTTCGCGTCCGAGACCTTGGCGCTGTAGAACTCCCCGGCGGCGCAGGCGGAGCCGACGAAAGAGCCGACGATGCGCTGCAGGTGGATTTCGATGGCCCGTTCATCGATGGGGGCGAGGATCTTGGCGTGGGTGCCGATCATCTCCTCGGTGGTTTCACGGATTTCGTTGTAATCGACGGCGTCCAGCGCGAAAGTCCGTTCCAGATTGGCGGCGAGGTTTGCGTTCGGGCAGAGGAGCATGGCGCGTTCCAGCGTGTAGGCGGGTTTGGCCTGGGTGCGCGGCGCGGCTTTGGAAGCGGGGACGTTCGAAGTTTTGGTGTTGGGTTTCTGAGCCATGATAAAAATGAACCTTCTCAATAATCCGAAGCTGTCGGCCCCATGCCGGCATCGTCTTCGGTGCGGTCGAAAAAAGACGCGGGCCGAGCGGCATCCTCCCTGGCGTGTGTGCTCGGCCGAAGCGAAGCCGGGTTGAGCGGAGCGCGGCCCTTCTTCTGGGCTGCGATCCGGGCAACTTGGCTTTGCGATGGCGTGGAACGGCAGGCGGACGGCGGAGCCGACCGGCTACCGGTCCACAGCGAGCAGACGCGCCACCGCAGGCGATTTGCGTAAGCCAAATCGGGGATGGAGGCCGGGCGGAACGGGGCTTAGACCGCGCGAACCGAAGACGATCCCGGCGTGGAACAGGCTGCTGCATTATTGCGACCGGGTTCATTTCTCATGGCGCAGAATCCGAAACAGGCTGAATGACCCTTCGACTCCTCCGCGCTCACCGCCATAAAACACAACTTGCACGCGGTGACGTGCCAGCATTGCCCGAACGCCTCTCGCTACATGGCAACAACGATGAGCTGGAGCCGAAAGATTATCGATCCGGGAAAGCTCGGAATGATCGCCAGCCACGCAATCGCGCCCGTCCCGAGAAGGGTCAGCGTAACACCTGCCGGTCTACCGGCGGTTAGTCGGATTCCGCCTTGCCGGGATTTCTGAGGCAACAAGGTTGAAGGATAAAACCTACCGGATAGGCAATGATGATGCGCCGCAACCGGGAGAATAGAAAGGCTCGATGCTTGAACCCGGCATTCCGCACTGGACGCGCGAGGTGGGTGCAGATCCATCGTCTCCAGCGCAACAGGTGCGGTGAGATTCGTTGCGGCATCCGGCGAGTGGAAATACGAAAATCCGCTCGGCCGCATCGAGGTGCGACTGAAGCACCCAGGCCAAAAGGGAAAGCCGGAGCAGCCGCAACGCAGCCAGGGGCGAGGTCTTCAGACCCCACCCTAGGATTGGGAGGTGACAGGCGGGCGGCCGGATAAAGAAGCGACGTGAGAGCGCCACGAGAAACAAAATTTTCTATTTTCAACAGGGTATCGCTTGATGATTGGTCTTCGATTCTTCTATGCTTGACGCATCAACAGGAGGTCTTGCGATGCTTATTGAAGGTGTTTGGCACGAAAATCTAGTCCGCTTCCCCGTCGAGAAGCGTGCGCGTGCGAGTTATGAGATGATGTGTGACCTGGCGCCGGATTGGCGGATGATTTCGTACCTGATCGACGCGTTGGAGATCGAGGATTTTGATCCGAATCTACGGGACGCGGCGGATCGGGACATGGCGCAAAATCTCGCGGCGATGGTCGTGCCGGAGGGCAATGCGACCCGCCGGAACTTCTTCACGGCGTTGCGTGAGGAAGTGCTGGCGCCGGCGATTGCGGCTTGCATCGAGGCGAAGCGGTTGGCGGATGATGCGTATCGGGCGAGCCGTATGGCGATAGATACACAGCAAAAGGAGGAGTTGAACGCGTTTGCGCTTGGCCGCCGTGCCAACCATCATCTAAATGTCTCGGCCCGAGCAGCGTTGGAGGCAAACCGGCTTTGCGAGATTGCTCGTGGCCAATGCCGGGCTTTGACCTTGGTGGAGATGCACGAGCCATGGGTGCCGTTTGACGCGCGGGAGGCGGGGGCCTGGCTTGTCGAGGCGGCGAAGCCCGCCAAGGCGGTGGGAGGGGCTGAAACCCGCCCAGACGCGGCATGGGGCACCAGGACCGTCCAGGCCGCGCCGACGCGCCGGGCGCCCGAATCATTAGCGTCAGTGGCGACCCGTGGGCGGCTTGGCTGCCGATGAAGCCGGGGCCATTCTTAGTCAGAACACGCCGATCCCGCCCGCATTTCCGAAAAAATGCGGGAGCCTTTGAATAAGAGAGTTCAGGCTATGGCGATGGCCCGGATTGCCGAGGCGTCGGTGAGGAGTCATCGCTTGTACCTGGTTTAGCTGCTGAAGATCGCCCGAGGCCGGGATTGCGTGCCAGCAACGTCGCCGTCTGTGTGGGCTGTTTGGCACCATCCCGGACAAAAGGGGCGAGGAAAGTATCCAGGCGGCCTGCTCCTGGCCCTTCGAGCTCCATGGTCAGGGCAGCGATGTATGGTTCTTTCTCAACCTTCTCCCATTCAATATGCATCCCGGCCCGTCTGGAGAGATCGCTGTGAACGACCATCAGAACGCGCCCATTGCCTTCGAGGAAGGGATGGCCGAAGGCCAATAACCCGATCACTTCTCCGGGTTTTTGGCGCATGGTGGCGATCTGTTGTCCGAGAATCAGGCCGTGTTCGACGGCTCGCTGGCAATCGAGCGGGTGAGCGAAAAGGTCGTAACGTCCTGCCTTGCCAACGGCCTGATCGGGAAGAATCGCGGCGCGATCCTGCCCGGCCCAGGGATAATAATCCGTGAACAGGCGGCGATGAGTATCGAGCACGTCGCGGTAGTTGAGAGACGGGCGCGCGGCAAGTGCGGCAAGCGCGTCGCCGAGATGGCGCCGGAAAGTATCATGCTCTTTGAGTTTGACGACTTCCGGCAGCTTGTCCGCAAAGCGGTTGCGCAAATATCCTTTTGTATCAAAATCCCCAAAAGGATCGAAAGTCATCCAATCGTCTGGCGCAGATGAGCGTTGTAGAGCGCGATGTTCTCGTCATTCGAGATCACGCCTGCACGGTAGATGGCAAGGAGCAGATCCGCGGTTTCGTCAGGCTGAACCTCGGCATCCGAGAGGCGAGAGGCCGCCGCCGCGAACCGGTCGAGATCAGATTCAACGAAGTTGACACCATGTCGACCTGCGAGGTCACGAATGAATGCCGCGACGTTGACGCCAGTGTCGATGGCAGTTGTAATGTCGTGGCGCAGCGTCGACGCTGCCAATATTTTTTGAGTGACACTCATGGAAAGGTCCTTTTCGAGTGAGAAAGAGGTGAAATCACGGGCGCTGATCTTGGCTTCCGAGCGGGTAACCAGGTCGTTCATGACTGATCTCCAGGACTTGGGATCAGCAATAGCAGATTTCGCGGCTCAGGGCCATTTTTTCATGCCGGTTCCACGGCATCATCGGCCTGTCCGGGCTCAGCATCTTTGATGATGGTTAACCATGCCAGGACGTCGGCGACCGCAATCCAGTCTTTTCGAGAGCCATCGGGCTCAAAACCTCGGAACTTTTCGCCGTGCAGATGCACCCGAAACGCTGGGTGGCCTGACCTTTTGCCGCTATCGTCGCATGAGCCGCGCCGGCCTCGCCCTGCAAGCGCGCGATGTGGTTCATGGCAATGCTCCTGCGGTGGGTGTTGCGCATGCCTCATGAATGAGGCGTCGCAGCGCCGCCACCGTCAGGAGTTTAGTCGAGGCGAGAGCCTCGGTGGCATTCGGCCAAACCTTGCTGCGGGAACCTTGCACCACGACGATCTATTGCAATTGCCCGCCGGTGACCGCGCCTTTGCGGTCGATGACCAGCTTTGCGTAGGCGAAGGGAGAAGCCCGCTCGCCGGAAATCCGATCGAGCCGTAAGCGGCCATCCGTGGTTTGAAGGATGGCGCATTTAGTGGATGTGGCCATGGCTCCCTCCAACGACAGAAGTGACGCCACACTCGAAGACTACGGCTTGCGCAAGGGCTTCCGGGAGGGTGAGGCCCACTGTAATTGCGAAGTCGCCCCCGTCCAAAAACCCATGGGAGAGCGACCAGTCTGGAAACGAGGGTGCGCCGAACGGCTCCTGATCGCCATAGGTAATCGAGACGGTCGAGCCATCGGCAAGGCGTTTTTCCCACCAGAAGGCGATGTCGATACCCTCTGGGATGGCGAGCTTGAAGCCGTGAGATTCCAGGAGGGAGCGGGACTCGTCAAAGAATGACCTGAGCGCATCGTCGGTCATGCGGTCCTCCTGATTTGAGTGCCCGAGTGGATTTGGCTAAGCGCAAAAGCACGCCCGAGCCGCAGACCGATGCTGCCAGTTTCGCCGGCAAGGTCATCGGGGACCAGTCCGGTAAAAAGCACAGATTGGTTGACAGGAAGTTTTTCAACCTCCCACAAATTAAATTCAGTGACCTTGTGCGTCAGCAAGGTGAGGTGGAATTCCGCGGTGGCTCTCCCTCCCCCGTGGTATTCGCCGCGCCCCTGGAGGGCGGCGCGCATTTCCTCAATTTCTTCCGGTTCGAACGAATTGACCCGCAAAAAGCCAATCCAGGTGATGGCGGAAGCGCCATCGATGATGATGATTGTGTCGTCATTAATCGGCACGTGACGTGGGATTTTCATATTGCCTGCTCCCTGCATTCGGGCTCGGGGAACAAAGCGGCAAGCGTGACGCCGGCGGCTTCGATCTTGCCAATGCCGTCGCCGCTGATGGCGTAGGTGCGGCCGATTTCGGGATGGGGTCCGATCCAGTGATGCGCGAAGCGCTGGGCGTCCGCGAGCGAGGTGAAGCTCTGTTCCTTCGTGCAACCATCGACTGAGCTGTAGCGAAGGCGAATGTTGGATTTTTCGGTCATGGCGATGCTCCATAAGAAAACAGTCCGGACGCTGATTGCGGTCCGGACCGGGTTGACGGAAATGGCGTGAAGGGCAAATCACGTTAGGTGAGGATTTGCCCGTCGATGCGGGCGCGGGCAGCGTAGGCGCCGATGGTTTCATTGGCGACGAAGTTGGCGTCGCGTTCGGCACGTAGGCCGCCTGGCCCGCGAATACTCTCGATCTCGGAGATGCGGACGCTGCCGATTTCCGGCTCGCCAAAGCCGAGATCGCAAAGTCCGCTTGCGATGTCCTCATCTTCTGGATCAAGGTCGGTGAGCAGCCAGGTGCAGGCGCCCCATGGCGTGAAGAGTTTAACCACGGGCTTCGGTTCGTAATCCGGGTCGCTCTGGTAGTGGCGGCCATTGGCGAGCATTGTCTCGCGCTGTTCTGAAGTTAGTAACTGCACAGGAACCTCCTGGTTGGTTTTGGATGGGGCAAGTCCCGCGTATGCGGGGCTTGCCATCAAAACCGGCATGGATGCCGGGTACGCGATTAAGGGCAGTAGCTGGTTCGCTTTCGGAATAAGCGGCGCAGGGCGCGCCGCTTTCCTCGATGCCATTCGGTCAGTGTAAAGCGGAGGGAATCAGCACCAATGACGAACCACGCACGAAAATCCAGGAGCCCTGGCGTATGGATCGCCACGGAATCGGGGCAACTGCAGCGAGTACAACGGGCATCTCTACCCCAATAAAATTCGCCGTCTTCCTTCAGCTTGGCTTGATAATATATCGGCTCGTGGCCAATGATTTTGCATATGAGGTATTTCAAGCGACGCATCATATTCTCCTTTCGCGAGAAGTCATCTTCTGGAAATGCAGGTGCCCGGCGCGCGATATGCGGGCCGGGCGCTTAGAAGCATTTTCATTACGAAAACGGCGCACCTAAAACGGGATTTCGTCGTCCAGACCGGAGCCACCGGCAGGGGGTGCTTCGGTGGATGCGCGGGTTGAACGCTGGCCGTTGGGCTCGCCCAGCATGATGATTTTTCCGTTATAGGCCTGCAGCACGACTTCCGTGGTATAGCGCTCGCCGCCTGCATTGTCGGTCCACTTACGGGTCTGCAAGGCGCCCTCAAGAAACACTTTCATGCCCTTCTTGAGATATTTTTCAGCGACGCCGGCGAGGCCGTCACTGAAGATCACGACGCGATGCCATTCTGTCTTCTCGCGTTTTTCGCCCGAGTTGGTATCAGTCCAGGAATCGGTTGTTGCGACCGAGAAGGTCGCGATTTTGTCCCCAGACCGGGCGTTGCGGATTTCAGGGTCTCCACCGAGGTTTCCGATCAACTGCACGCGGTTCAATGATCCAGCCATTTTCATAATCCTTTTCATATCATCACTCGCGAGGCGAATGGCCGATGCCACTCGCGTCATCTCGTGTGCGGTCAAAAGGAACTGGGGACGGGTGCCGGTCTGGCCTGGAAGGTTGCGCGCGAGCGGGGGCGCGTCCGCGCGGATTATTGCGCGGACGGCCCTGCGAAGTAAGCGGCCTGCAACCGCGAAGCGGCGTGCGAAGCGCGGGCTAGACAGGCACCCGGCACAGGTTCAGACCGCTTGAAACACGAGGTATGCGAGCGGCCGGCATTTAGGCTCCGGCGTCCCGGCAGGGGCGCTTTTAGTCTTGACATCGTTAATTTTTTTGGTTCTTGCCGCTCCAATATGCGTCGGCTATCCGGTTCCGCGCGCGTGAGAATCAACCTGTTGCTCGACTGGTGCGGTATGTCCCATCCACGCTTCAGGCCGAATGCATCTAACCCAGTCCGCGAAACTTGGGATAAACCCAAGATCTTCTTTGACGTGCTGTTCTCCGAGCAACCGGACTGGTACGATACGGCCGGTAGAGGTTGTAATCGTTACTCCAAAAAACCTTTCGGCCATGAATATGCCCTCGGCGTGATGTCTCAATGCCCGATGCCGGAAATCAGCGGTTATCATTTTGCTCTCATCGAACCATTGATGAATGGCAATGAAGTCGTCCGCCGTTCCACCCCATTTCTTCACGGAAGACAGGGCGTGGTGATATGGATGCGCCATTCTCACCTCCTCAAAATTCGTGAGTGTAGTTGTCAGACGACGTGTAGCGCTCGTTGAAATCGAGCGTGATCGTTCGCTCGGCGACATCGAAGGTAAAATCACCATAGGCACCGTCGTTGTTTTCCCAACCGTCGTGGGTTTGACGTAAGAAGGCGTAGGCCATGTGTTCGATGGCCTCTTCGATCGCGTGGGTTTGACGTTCGATCTCCACGCTGCCCCAGATCGGATCGGTAATTTCGATCCTCTCGTTCGGCAGTGCGACGATCTCATTACCAGCCTTCGCCTCAATGTTCTCAATTTGCCCACTGTCGCCATACCCGTCAAAGTGGACAAAAACATGGGTAATGCCGGCGACGGCAAGGGCATTGAACAGGGAGGTCTTGTTCGCCGGAAGTGATTCATTTGCGCGGCGCGTGTGTTCGCGGTCCTTTTCGAACCAAGCTGCCAAATCCGGCGCTGGGGCAGACATCGGTCTTTCGTCCGGTGTGTTGGGTGGATTCTCGCCCATGATGGTCTCCTTGAATGCGAAAACCCGGCACCGTGCCGGGTTTTGAGTGAATTGGCCGCAAACCCATCCGGCACGCGCCGGATGGGTTCAAAGGGTGAGGTTAAGCGGCGTCCTCCAAGTCTGGCGCATCCGGATCGCCATGCGGCTCGCCATCCTCCACGCCGTCGTCATCGAAGCCTACCTGGCGACGATTACCGGCCACCGTGTGGGAGGCGATCTCGTCGGGCGAGAGACCGAACTGAGCGCCGGGATAGACGTAATCACCGTCCTTGAAATGCGCGACGACAGCCGCGCGGGTAAGCTTGCCGATGGGTTTCGGCAGGATGCCCTGCGCGGATGCGACCGCCTCGATCTCGGCTTTGGACAGGCAGGAGAGGAATTCCTCGCTGGCCATCCCGCCGAGATGGCGATCGGCGTTGACGGCGGCGCCGGCGATGCGGGCGACCAGCCCGCTATTGCCGCCGTAATTGGTGGTGCGGAGTCCGAGCGCGATCTGCAGGGCGTCGCGCGCGGCTTTACGCAGCGTGTCAGGATCGGCGGTGAGGATGCCGTTTTCCGTAATCCGGCCGGCGAGGATTTCCCGCCCGTGGAAGCGCAGTTCCTCATTCGCAATGCCGGTGCGAACCTCGACATTCTTGCCGGCGAAGGCAAGCACGAGCAGGCCGATCAAGGTCAGATCGTCGATCTCGTCCTCGGCGAAGGCTTTGTGCAGGGCGTCGGTCTGCAAATCGCCGATCCTCTTCAGCCCGTCCTGCGTAACGGGCGGCCGGGTCTTGGGCAGGGTGACGACTTCCTCGGCCTGCGGCGCGCTGCCCGTCTTGCCTTTTCCCTTGCCGGCTTTGGCGGTTTTGTCCGCCGGCATGGAATAGGCAATGGTGGTGATTTTGCCTGTGCGCTCATCGACGTAGTGACCGATGGTGTCGGATTTCCTGGAGCTGCTCCAGTTACGAACAGCTTTCGATGGCAACTTGGGCTGGCCATCGGTGCCGACGGTTAGGATGACGCCTTTTTTTGGCAGATGGTGTTCCATCCATTCGTGCTGAGCGCCGAGAAAATCCTCGACCTGGGTGGTGTAGCGGCTGTCCTGGTCGGCCTGCTCGAAGAGATCCTCATTCCAGACGATGCCATGGGCTTTGGCCGTGGCCTCGTCGAAATCGGCCTCACGCGCATACATGCGCCGCTTATCGAGGGAACGCGCGTAGCTGTTCCAAGCAACGCGTTCATTTTTCTTTGGCTTGAAGCTTTTCCAGGCTTCGGCCTGGTCTTCACGCGGCGCCGAGGCGATGATGCGAAGTTCCCGCTCGTTGGGCTCATCGCCCCTGGCCATCTGTTCGAGAACCGCGTTGTGGATGCTCCCGCATAGGCGGAGCCGTTTGACGGTGCGACCGGGCAGGTTGAGCGCGGTGGCGACCGCATCCTCCGTCCAGCCAGCGCCAACCAGCGCTTCCATGGCGCGCCAGGTATCGACGGTGTTGAGCCCCTGCCGAACAAGGTTTTCGGCCAGCGACGCCATGATATCCGCCTTATCGTCGGATTGTACGACAAGGACGTAGATTTCGGGAAACTCCGCACGGATACACGCCTTCACGCGGCGATGCCCGGCGGAGATGTAGAGGATGCCATCGCGCTCCTTAATGACGGGCGGCTGAACCGGGCCGCCGGTGGCGCGGATGCTGGCGAGCAGCTGATCGTCATAAGCGGGGTGAACCTGTGTTCTGCGTGTATTATTGGGATCTTCCAACAGCACGCGGGGATCGACTTTTCTCAATTCCATCTTCGTTTTCCTTCAGTCATTTCGATCGCAGGAAAATTCCCGCGATCTTCGGGCGATGTGCATGGGGTGAGGACGGGCACCATTGCCGGCGAGCGGCCCTGCCTTGCCGCCCGCTCTCGCGGGGCGCGAGGCAGGGTTGCGCAGGCGGCGATGGAGCGGAGCGGTGCCCGGCCGCACCTCATGCCAGCGTCAACGCGGTTCATGACGGTGGGGCGAGGTGTGGGTTGCCGGGGCGTTACCGTGTGACAGCGAGCTTCAGGAAAACAGATCGATTTGGGTCATGTCAGGAGATGCAGCTACCGGAAGCTGACTGAGCGGCGGTACATTTTCCGGCTCGTAAATTTCCTTCAACCGTGCGAGTTGTGCCAGGTCTTTCTTTTTGCGATCTTCAACAAGAAGTTTTTGCTTCCACGCAATGACGCCGCAGTTTTTGACCCGCTTTCCGATAATCGTCTCAACATCGCTATAGGTAAAAGCGGGATCGCCCCAGCATGGATAATGCGCGATGTTCTGTAAAAAATCGATCTGGTCCGCCGTGGTCTCAAACCACGTCTCCCAGAATCCGTGCTCATTATAGTGAGCAATATTCGAAAAAATCATGGACAGCCGGCGATAAAAAACCTTCGTCCACAAGGTTTTTGGAAAGTCCTCCGCGATGAACCGCAAAAGATGGTTGCCAAATTTCGTTTTGTCTACCGATGAGTCGAATTTCGTCGCTGTAAAGTCGACCGCTTCCAGTTTTGGAAACTGTAGTGCCGTGGCAATTGCCCGTGGGAGCATGGGATGGGCCTCCGGTAAGGGTTGGGGGATTATTCTGGGGATTCGCCGTCGGCGTTTTCGCCGCTAGTCTCATCAAACTCATCGCAATCGCCTGCACGGCCGATCGGGCCGAAGATATCGGCGAACTCGTCTTCTTCCGGGGCCTGGTCTTCCTTGGTGTCAGCGAGCGCGATATCGACCTCTCGCAGCTCGGCCATCTTGGCATCGAGCTCGCCCTGCAGATCGAAGGGTGCACCGAGGCGCGGTTCATAATCCACGACGCGGCGGGTGCCTTCTGTCACCCGCATTTCGGCTTCCTCAAGCTCCGCATCAAACCGCCCGAAGTAAGATTCCAGGCGCGCGATGATCCCAAGCGGAGTCGGATTTTCCGGAATTTCAAGCAAGTCGCGCTTGTTGCGCCGCTGTATGACGAATTCGGACCCTTCGATCAGGAGCTTGCGATCGCGGTGGAGTTTCATCGCGAACTTGAACCCAGCAAATTCACCGGCGATCTTGCTTGTATCGTCCCAGCCAGCCTCCATGATCGCGGTCAAAATCGCCGCACCCGCCGCCTTGCGCTCGGTGAATCGGCGACCGGAGAGGGTCAGCGTGAACAGATCCCCGCGGGTTTCCACCCGTTGCGCGATATCGGCGGTGATGTCGGCGACGCGCTGGTGATTGTGCTCGATGGACGCCTTGGCACCCTGAATGGTGCGGCGAACCGCCATCTGATTGTCGATATGCGCATCCTGCAGCCGGATAAGGCGAGCGATCTCGGCCTCCACCCCCGCTTTCTGCATCAGCCGCTGGTCGCCGGAGGCGATGGCCTTAGCCATCGCGAACTGATTGCTCTGGCTGCCAGCGTCTTCGAGGCGGCGGATGCTGCGATCGCCGCTGAGTGCGGCCTCGATGAAGCGCTGCTTGCGCTGGTTCTGCCCCCACATCGGCGCATCCATCGAGGTCAGGGTGGCGTAGCAGTAGACCTCGATTTCCTCATTCTGATTGCCCTGGCGGATGATCCGCCCCTCGCGTTGCTCGATGTCGGAGGGAAGCCATGGCACATCAAGATGGTGCAGCGCCTTCAGCCGTTTCTGCGCGTTGACGCCGGTTCCCATGGTTTGCGACGATCCGATCAGGAAGCGGACCTGGCCGGCATTGAAGGCCGTGAACAGACGCTGCTTCTCGGAGGGTTTTTTGTAGTCCTGCATAAAGGCGATCTCGCTGGCGGGAACGCCTTTTTCGACGAGTTGCTGCTTGATCCAGCGATAGGCCGAGAAGCCGCGTCTGGCCTCGACGGCGAGCGTGCCGAGATCGGAGAAAATCATTTGGCCGGCGCCTGTGGTCTCGTAAGGTACGCCGGGCGCGATCTCATAGACGTTGTTGGAATTCTCCTGGTAGATGCGGAACGCGTTTTCTATCATCAGGTTGAGCTTGCTATCCGGGTCATTGGGAAGCGAGGGGGCAACAAAGCGCAGATCGATTGCGGCGTGGCGGCCATCGCCGATGACGCTGAGCAGAATGTCGTCGCCTTTTTCTGGCTTGCCCTTGCGCCCCTGGATCGCCTTGATCCGGGCCGCCAGATGTTTTTGGTAGGCTTTGAACATCTTGGTCGGTTGTGCCGTGATCACCTGGCGCTTGCCGGTGGCGACGTTGGGCAGCTTGACGTATTGGCGCAAATCGGCGGGCAGCACCACATCGGCGAAGCTGCGGAATATATCGATCAGCTCCGGCACATTGACGAATTCCGAGAAGCGCGTAACCGGCTTGTAGGTGCCGGAGGGTTGCAACTCCAGCTCGGTACGGGCATCGCCAAAATTGCTCGCCCAGCCGTCGAAATGCTGCAGGCCCATGCGCTCCAGGATTTCCTGGGCAAAGAAGCGTTGCAGGGTGAAGAGCTCGCCCATGGTGTTGGTGATCGGCGTACCGCTCGCCATCACCAGCGCACGGCCGCTATTGATCGTCTCGATGAAGCGGGTTTTAACAAACAAATCCCAGGCGCGCTGCGAGCCGTTCGGATCGACGCCCTTCAGCGTGGTCTGGTTGGTCGGGAAGGCGAGCTTGCGGAATTCCTGCGCCTCATCGACGATGATCTGGTCGATCCCGATTTCGCTGATCGTCAGGAAGTCATCGGTGCGCTCGCCGAGGCTCTCAAGCTTTGCCTCGAACCCCTCCTTCATCCGCTCGATCCGTTTGCGGCTGATGCGGTCGTCGCTGTCGATGTCGTCGAGCATCGCCTCGAAGGCAGCGAGCTGGTCCTGGATCATGGCGCGCTCGAAGGTAGCCGGGATCGGGATGAAGCGGAACGCCGCGTGGGTGATGATGATGCAATCCCAGTCGCCGGTGGCGGCGCGCGCCAGGAAACGCTTGCGCTTGGCCCTGGCGAAATTCACGTCATCGGCGACCAGGATTTTCGCGTTGGGGTAGAGAAGCAGGAACTCGCGGCTGGCTTGTGCAAGGCAATGGCCTGGCACGACCATCATGGTTTTGTTCACCAGGCCAAGGCGCTTCTGCTCGATAACCGCCGCGGCCATGGAGAAGGTTTTCCCGGAGCCGACCGCATGCGCCATGTACGTGCCGCCCGCGGTGATGATCCGCCAGATAACGCGCTTCTGGTGCGGGTAGAAATTGATCACGGTGCTGGCGCCGGGCAGCGTCAGATGCGAGCCATCGAAATGGCGCGGCACCATGTTGTTCATGGTGGCGTTGTAGATGTTGGAAAGCTCTTCGGCCCGCTCCGCCTCGGTCCAGACCCAGTTCTGAAAAGCGGTTTTGATCTTAAAAAGCTTTTCCTTGGCGGCCTCGGTTTCCTCCGGGTTCAGCTTGCGTCTCTCTTGCCCGTCCTCGTACCAGACGTCCCAGATTTGCGGGATCGAGGCGTTGAGCGCGTCGTCCACGAGATGACCGGCATGACGGCGCGCCGTGCCCCATTCGGTGGCGGAGCTGGCCTCCTGCTCGAAAGCTTGTCTGTCGACCATCCAGGAGCCAAGCCCGGCGATATGCCGCACCGCGGTTTCGACGCCGAGGATTTCCTTGCAGAACAGCGCGATGACCTTCGGTGGAATCCAGGGTGCGCCGAGGCGTGCGGTGATTTCGGACGGCTTCAGATCGACTGGCTGCGCCGCCTGCAGGGCTTCCACATTGGCGGCAAAACGCGGTTCCAGCACCGCCACCGCTTGCGCGACGGCGAGCTTGGTACGCACCGGCCCGGAGAGATAGGCATCGGCCGTCTCCCAGGCGCGATTTTCGGGGTTTAGGAACACCGCGCCGGCAAGCGCGGCCTCGGCCTCCTGCACCGAGATGCCGAGGGATTCAGCGATACAGTCGATATCGACGCGGCCGATGTCATGCAGGCAGACAGAAAGCGCATCGGCCGCGGTGACGATCACCGGGGCTTGCGGCGGATGGATCACCCGCTGGGTGAAGATCGCGCCGTGCCGGGCTTTGCCCGTCTCCTGGTCATACTCCTCGATCGAGGCAACGAGCCAGACATCCGGGTCATCGGCGAAGGGCGCGATGTTGGGCCGGCGCACCATCTCCCTGGTCTGGCCGGTGTCTTCATCCACAATTGCGGTGATCTCGGTCTTGTTGATCGGCCCGAAGCTGCGCACGAAGCGCGTATGAGCACGGCGCAGCGCCAGCTGGTGCTCGGCCCACGGCCGGTTGGTCTCCTGGGCGCGCAGAATCGCCCGGATTGCGTCGCGGATCGGGATCATCGCATCGATGATCTGGGCCGATTTGACGGAGATGCCCTCCCCTTTGCCGCGCTTGACCGCGATTTCCGTGGCGATGCCATCGACGACCTGATGCAGCCGGTTGCCGATCACCAGGTAGCTGCCTTCGCGCACCGTGGCGCCATCGGCGACCCCGCCGGTGTAGATTTTGCGGGCTTTCTCACCCGGCTTGCGTAGGGTCTCGGCGCGCGGCTGGTGGACGCCAGCGGGAAGCGCCCGCAGGGCGGTCTGCAGGGCGGCTTCCAGATCGGGGTTAGGTTCACCCTTGCAGGTATAAACCATGCCGTAGGGGCTGGTGGTGCGGCCGTGGGTGCCCAGCACCATCTCGGGGTGATCGAGGAAGTAGGTGTTCACCTCGAAACCCTGCGACTCCTCTGATGGCGCGACGGCCTCGGCTGTATCCAGCCAGGCCATGGCGTTGCCCGTTTGGCCAACCCCGCGCCGCTGGAAGAACAGCACATCCACCACCACGTCGGTTCCGGCATCCTGGCGCATCGCCCGCTCGGGCAGGCGGACGGCGCCGAGCAGATCCGCCATCTCCGCGATCAGGCGGCGAGCGGTGGAATCGGTCTTATCCATCGTCCAGCGGCTGACGACAAAGGCGGCGATGCCGCCTGGGCGCAGCGCGCGGATGGATTTGGCGATAAAATAGTCGTGCAGTGAGAGCGCCACCGCGGGCTTCACCTCGGCGAAGCGCTGTGTACGGTCCGAGAACGGCGGATTGCCGATGGTGAGGTCATAATCGCCGCTCAACTTGGCGCGCGTAAAATCCTCAAAGCGGATATCGCTTTCCGGATAGAGCTGGGCGGCGATCTTCGCCGTGATCGGGTCGGCCTCGATCCCAGTGAAGTAGCTGGCCTGGGCGATCTGCTCAGGGCTGGCGGCGATGAACAGACCGGTGCCGCAGCCGGGCTCCAGCACCGATCCGCCGGCGAAGCCAAGCCGCAGGACGGCCACCCACATGGCGCGCACGATGTATTCCGGCGTAAAGTGGGCGTATTGCGTCGCCCGCATCAGCCCGGCGCGTTCCTCGGCCGAGACCAGCGCCTCCAGCTCCGTGGCGATGTCGGCCCAGCCGGATTTGAGCTCCTCCGCCCCGCGGCGGAACACATTCTGCGCCAGATCGGTGCTGCTGAAGGCGCAGAATTTTATGAGCAGGGCCTGCTCTTCGGGCGTGGCTCCCCTGCCCTCCTCCTCGATAAGCTGCAAAAGCTTGATCGCAGTCAGGTTATCCTGGGCGCGGTGTTTCCAGCCCGCCGCAAGACCGCGCGTACCGTTGAGCCGGAAATTGCGCGCATCCACCTTCGGTCTATCCTCGGCCACGGCGGAGGACGCAGCGCGCCTCGCGGGATCGTCATAGAGATGTGCGTTCTCGTCGGGCTCGTTCGGATCTTCCTTCATAGGAATCCGGATCAGGCCAATCGGTATCATCGCATCGGACGACAGCATTGTGCTGCCGAACAAATCGTTGGCAAAAAGGTCGAAATTGTCTTTCGGGGGCATGGGCATTTCTGTGTCCTTCAAATGCAAAACGCCGCCCTCATTGGGGCGGCGCTTGTCCTGGGTTGATGGAAGTTTGTCGGTTACTGGCGGTAGTTTTCGCCCGAGCCCTGTTCGAGCAGGGCAAAGAGATCGGGATGATCCTGGGCGAAGCAAGCGCGCCGATAGGGCAAACCGCGGACCGTCTCGGCGATCATGACTTTCAGCGCATGAAGATCGTTGATGACGACGACGTAGCCATTGCGGACGCGCCAGCCGCCATTGTCGTACTCGCCATCCAAATCTGGATGCAGGGGCGGCCGGAAGGAGCCGGCAACCTGGTCCACGATTCCGCGCAACCACCAGGCGTGGAGCTGGTACTTGTCGGTGATGTGGCCATGCTGGCGCAGGTAGCGCTCGCGCCGCCGGTAGGAGGGGTTATGCGACCGGTTCATCGTGAACCTCCGGCATGTTGTAGATTTCAGCGCCGGCGGCGCGGTACGACGCGACCCATTCGGCCAGAGCAACATAGGAAAAGGCCCGCGACAGGCAGAAGCGCGGCGCAGTGCCGACGGCGGCCATCGGGCCGCAGATGGCCAAATCGGCAACGAGATCGAACGGAACGCAACGGGAATCGATGACCCGCAACCCTGCCTCGATGCAAAGCTGCTTCATCTTATCGATGTCGTAGCAGCCGAGTGTGCTGCCCTCGGCAAAAAACAAGGTGTAGCCGCCACGGCCGATCGAGAGATGGCCGCCTTCGACCTTCGTGGCTTTTTTAATGTATTCCGTTAGATCGAACATTTGGCACTCCTTTCTGTGGGATGATCCGAGTTCCATATTTTTCGAATCTCCCTCCCCCGCGTCCGCGCCGGATGCTGGCTGGCCAGGGCGCGCTGCCTGCAGCGCGGGATCGCAGCCACGCGCAGGCCGCCAACGGCGGGCGAGCATGGCGAGACCCCACCCCTTGCCAGACAAGGCCGGGGTGGTACGCCCTTTTCTTTTCTCTATTTCCGTTCTCGTTCCGTGCGATGGAGCGCCGGAAAATCAGCCGCCATCGCCCGCCGTGACCAGGCCGAACGAACGTATTTTCGGGGCGCGATCGGTTGATGGCGGCGGGCACGGGGCCGGTTCTGACGATGCCGCCGAGTGCAGAAGTTTGAGCGAGAAGATCGCCAAACGCCTTCTATCTTCGGCGATTTCGTCGTCACTGGGCCGCCAGGGCGCCCGGCAAAAGGGATCGACTCTGCCGCGCTCTATCTGCAGCAGGAAATCACTGAGATAGCTCGGATCGCCAGGATAGGGCGCATCGTTCCAGAGCCTGCGGATGGCATGGCGCGTGATGAGTGAATAAGCCGCTAATTGGCGCCGAGCTTTCCGCCAACTTTCCGCGCGAAGATCGCGCTTTTCTTGCTGCCATTTTGGCCAGGATCGGTGCCGTTCCTCGATCACCGCTTCGATCGAAGGCTGCTCCGCCGCAATCAGATCCGCCAGCAACGGCAGTTTGTCGCGTTGCCGTCTTTGGGATAGCGCGACGGCGGAGCGTGTGCGGGAGCTTTCCAGGTAGGCTTCGACGCGTGGCCAGCGCTTAAAGCGCATCACGCCGCCTCGCTCAGCGTGGCTTCATCGCCCGTACCATTATCATCGGTGGCCTCTTCGTCTGGACCGGTGAGCGACGCGGCATAGTCCGGGTGAAACCCCAGGAGATAATCCGCGATGCGCTGCGCATCGGCGGCGGCCCGGAATATTGCCCGCGAGTCGTTCTTCAGAGCGCTCAGCCAGTTGGCGAGGTATGCAGCCGTATTGGAAATGTCGGGATCGATACCCAGGGTGCTGCATATAAAACTCGCTGAAATCTCAACGAGCAGTTCCTCGGCCGCATATTTAGCCGATCCGAACCGGCCTTTCTCGCTTAAGCCGAGACGGCGTTCATCTGCCGCCCAGTGGGATAGCTCGTGGCAACAGGTCTGGGCAAAGGCCTCGGGACTCTCGAAAGATTCTCGCGGCGGCATTTGCACATGATTTGTGGCTGGTGAAAAGAAGGCCTGGCCTCCGCCATATCGGATATCCACACCGCTATTTTCGATGATGGTGTTGATGGCGCCGGGCGTCTGCCAGGGTACGCTGCCCAATTCAGGTGGATGATAGTCCGGTACGCCGTCCATCTGTGACGCGTGAAACACGGTGGAGAACCGCAGAAGCTGAAAATACGGGATGGTTCCGTCCTCTCGCGTCTCGGCACCTTTCTGGATGCGCTTGTAAAAGACGATGACTCGGCCCCGCTCTCCGGCGCGTACCTGCCAGCCGCGCGCTTGCGCCTGGCGATAGGAGCACCAGCGCGGATCATTTCCAAAGCGCACGGCTTGGGCCAGACCCAGCAAAAGTTGATTGATCCCACGATAGAAACGGCCCGTGGTGCAGTTCATCGGGACGCCGCAGGCACCTTGGTTCCAGGTGCGGCGCCAAGGGATGATCCCCTGTTCAAGCGCCGCGACGATTTGATCCGTCACCTCTTGATAATGATCACGTTGGGGTTTTGATGTATATTTTTTATGGGCCATTTGAATTCTCCTTTCCCGAACCCCACCCCGCGGCCGGGGCGAACAGGCAAAGGCCCACGCGAACGCCTATCCGTTCGCCGTGGGGGACCGGAGCCACGCGCAGCCTTCAGGCGAGCATGGCGAGGACCCGCCCTTTGCCTGGGCGGCCCGCGCTGCGGTAAGAAGACTTCTTTTCTTTGTGTTATTTTGCTTGGATAATCCCAATCATTCACCTCCTTTGGTTCACATAAGATGTTTAGAGTTCTTTGATTCCAGCCTCGTCCAACAACTCGGCGATGATGTCATGCGTACTCTTGCCCGCGATTTTATCGGCGGTGATGACTGTCGCCATGCCGCCGAATCCGTCAAAACGCATCTTGGTGCACATGAACGAGGTAATCACCAAAATATATTGCAAGGTTGACGAGCGGCGAATGATATTCTGAAACAAAAACTCGAACGACATTTCGCTGAGATCGAGTTCGATTTCTTCTGCAAGCGCGGGAGCGCCTTTTGCTTGTTCAACCAACTGCGCAAGCGGTGAGTTTTCGTCGTAGTGAGCATTCGCAAGCGCCGCCTCGAACTCCTGTCGGTTGACAGAGATTACTGATTCAGCACCGGCCCAGTGATGAAAATAAAGATTGTCGCCTTCTTCGTCGTATTCAAAGATGTTACTGATGAGCAATCGTTCCAGTGCATTCATATCTGCGACCGGAATGACTGGATCAACGACGGTTGGTGAGTGATAATCTGCCATGGAAAAATATCCTTTTTTCTGTCTGAGGCGGATGAACAGGTGTCTGCATTCATTCAGGCGGCTGTTTGCCGTTCTTCCTGCAACCACGCTGGCGGTGTCGCGCGATGAAATCGCACAGTTTGCCAATAAAGCCTGGCCTTTTGGCGCACATGGTCACGATGGTAACGCCAGCCGATCTTGGATTGCCGTCGAGTAAGCGCCCCCGTTTCAGCCCATTTGATGATTGTACCCGCGGTGACGCCAGCCTCGAACGCTGCATCGCTGAGCCTCAGCCATTCGGCCGACAGATTTTGGGCATCATCATTTGGCCCGACGAATTGCCGCAGCCGGGCCATCATTGGTTCAGAAAGGTAAATCCGGGAGTGGTCCCATTTTGTTTGCAAAACCCGGATAGTGCCGTCCGCTTGCCGGGCCTCGATCCAGGAAACCGGCTTGCCAAGTAGCTCGGCCGCCTGTTCGAACGTGTAACCTGGCTGAGATTGCCGCCGCTTGATGACCGCCTGCACGGTCACCAGGGGAATGGCGCCGCTTTTGCGCCAATTGACGCCATCAAGCAGTTCGAGGAGCCGCGCCACGGTAACGCCGACCCGGCGGGCAGCCTCCTGCTCTGAAAATCCGATCGATTGGCGCAACCGAGAGCACTGGTCCTTCGCGACATACAGAATGCCGCGCTGTGCGCCCGCTGTGCCGATCCTGGTCTTGAGCTTTTTCGCAGCAATGAATTGCTTCAGCTGCCTGGTGCTGAACAAATAGAGCTTCGCCGCGGTGGGAAGCGAGATCCAGGACGCCTCCCGCGCCCCGACCGGACATTTTCGAGCGATCCAGCGTGTCGCGTCGGTTTTCGTGATATATTTTGCCCGGCCATGCTTGGTGGCATCCAGCATGCCAGTTGCAATGGCACGCTGGACACGGGCGCGGTCGCACCCGGCCTTTCGGGCAACCTCGTCGAGCGTAAGCCCCGGGCTCCATGGCATGGTAAGATGGCGCTTTGCGCCATGGGCAAGCGGCGGGTAGCGCTTGGCGTAATCCTCGAACTGGTTGGGAGCGTCGCCCTTACCCCAGATCTCGGCGCAGGTTTTGCAGCCCGACGGATGCTGCCTGCTCTGCCAGAGTTTAAAGGTGATCCGGAGGTTGTCTTCAAGCGGCTTGCCGTGCCACGGCATCGGCCGGCCGGCATGGCGGTCGGCAATCAGCCGTTCAGCCACCACAGGATCGATGAACCAGGTGCCAAACTGTGTGGATGGGCCTTTCGTACCGTAGGGATTGCACCGCACCGCGGAGGGCACGTAGCCCAGGCGCGCGAATTCCGAGAGCTTGTCACTGCGAATGGAAAGTGGCTCCTTCAGGCTGCGTAGTGGAATGAATCCCTCGGGCGGGAAAATCCGCTTGGCCTTCCATGCTGCCCAGTCAGCATGGGGAATAACCCAGCGCCTGCCGACCCGCATCCCTTTCAGATCACCCTTGGCGATTGCCTGGTTGATGATCGTCAGCGATCCGATCTCTTTGCCGGCTTCCGATGTGGTGATGCCGCCGACGACGTCCTTGGTCTGCAGGCCGATCCTGTTCGTGGTGAGTTGCACGGCCATTGGCTTACGGAGCGCCTCGGGGTCTCCGGTAATCCGGCGCAGCCGCTCGGTCAGTATTTGCGCGATTTCAAGCGTCCCGAAACTGCCGACGAGGCTCGCCAATAAGGCAAGTTCCGGGGCCTGCCATTCATAGCCGCGGCGGTCCCGATATTTTTTCGGGGCAGGCCATTCTTCCTCCAATGGCTCCCTGCCGTTCCAGAGCGCGAAGAGTTCGGCGAAGCCATTGGCCGCGGCCAATGGCTTGCAGAGTCCTACAGCCCGAAACTTGAGCACTTCCTCGATCGACTCGCCCGTGACGAAGGCTAAATCCGACGCCGTCGCACGCCATCCGTGCTCGACGACAAACTGCTTCCAGGCCGGGACGCCCTTTGCCGGTGCTGCGTCTTTCATTGCCGCGCCTCCAGCTCGTCCTGCAGCGCGGAAATGCCAGTTACCATTTGCTGCGAGGTGAGGCCCGCGACCGCACCCAGCAGACTGACCACGGAATCGGTCAGCGCTTCGAGGCGCTCGGCCGGGATCTCGCTCATGGCGCGCGTCCATTGGTTGAAAGTGGATGGCAGCGCCCGGTGGATGATTTTCGCCTTCGGCGCGACGGCCTTTAAAGCCTTTGCCATCGGCATCCGGATTTTCTCGACCCCTCCCCTGCTGAAGCAGAAGAATTCCCCAGTCGATAGAGCGTTCAAATCGGAATAGCCGATCTGGGAGCCTTTGAACTGCGGCGCCAGGGCCGACCAGGCGGTGGGGTCTTCCTGGCAACCGATCAGGGTCAGGTTCTTGTTGGCAAAGAGCAGGCGTTGCAGCGTGCCGGTGTAGCGCAACGCGGTGATGAACAGATCCAGCGCGCGTTTCCGGCCGCGGCCGGCGAACTGGTTGATGATATCCGCGGCCTCCCCGGCATCGCCGGTCTTGGCTCGGCTGCTGGTGCTGAAAAGCTGCCCCTCATCGATGACCACGAAGACGGGCTTTCGGTACTCCTCGGCGGCCTCCAGGATGCCACGCCCATACGGGACGAACTCGCCAGCGTCTTTGGCGCTGACCACGACGATCGGCGTATCACGCGCTTCCAGGCTTGCCCTCAATGCTTCCGGGTCGGGCACAGCTGCGCCGTACAGGGCCTCCAGCTCGCTCTCGGGATCAATCAGGACGCTGACCCAACCTTGAGCGGCGAGCTGCTCGGCCATCAGCAGCCCGGCATTGGTTTTGCCGTTGCCGCGGGGGCCGACAGCGATGGCGAGCAGGCCCGTCGATGCGTATTGCGCGAGCTCGATCGGTTGGCCGCCGAGCTTGAGCTGGGCGGTGAGCATTTCGTCCCGGCGTATGACATTGCGTTTCATGGTTCGTCCTCCTCGCGGCTGAGGAGTACGTCCTTCAACCGGATAACTTGGTTGGCGGTCAGCAGAAAAACCACCGCGAAATCCGCGATGATCTGGTCGTTGATGAGTTCTAAAATTCCGGTATTCCGCGCATGTGCGAGCAATTTGCGGAGCGCGGCCCAGCCATTGCCATTGCTGGCGGTTGGACCGGCGACTTTCGTGATCTCGGTGTGCAACTGCTCCGCCGTGTAGGGCTTGGCATTCGGTCCGAGATCGTTCTTGAGACGCTCGTTTAGGATACCGAGCAGCTGCTGGATCGGGATGTAACCGTGCGTTTTGCGGATCAGGGATTTTTCCGCCTCAGTGAAGCTGCGCGCCGCGGCAGTGCTTGACGCCGCCTTGAGCTGGCGGGCTTCCGGCCTGGATTTGCATGATCCACAGGCACCAAGAGTCCGGTCGGCGTCAAGATCGCTACCGATATTGCAGCCGCAAAGCAGGCAATTAAAGTGACGGGCGGACGGCCGTGCCGGGGAAGGCAAGTGGCCCGCAATTCCCAGGCGCCGGCGAAGTGCAGGGGTTGTTGGCGCATCGGGGTCGTCATGGGCTAAAACAATGTTCGATTTTGTCATGGGCACATACTCCTTCGCCCGGCAAACCGGGTGATGTTGAAATGTTGATGGTGGAAATCGCGAAGTGCTGCGCTACGCGGTCTGGTCGAGAATTTTGTAGGCCCGCTGCTTCACATTGCGGATCGCGTAGGTGTCTCCAGTCTCGGGCGATCGGAAGATAACACGCCGGTTTTCAGGGCGAACAACCTGCAGGGTTTTGTGTGTTGTGCTGTCGGTCATGTAGATCGCATGCTCGAACTCTACGAGTTGGCCCGGCTTCAGGTCAGGTTTTTTGGCGTTCTCCGCTTTGCGGGCGGCGAATTTCCGGCATTTCTCACGCCATTCACTCGCATTTTTGGATTCTGCCGGCGTGAGAAGATCCAGGATTTCTACGGGGCACTCCACCTCGCAAGGCCCCATCTCATCTGACATGTCTTTGTATCCAAAGATGAAACCATCTCTGGCACGCCGGTTGTAATTTACAAGGCAAATCGCGGCCCAGACGTGGCGCGAGCCGTCATTTGCGACGTGCTCAACGGCGGCATAATAAACGCGCATTCGTACCAGAGCGGACCGCAAAACATCGTTGCGTCCGCTTGGCTGTTCAAAGGATAATTGCGCATCGAGATATTGCTTGGGTCCGGCATGGCCGTCCAGGCTTTGCATATAGGTCCAACCCATTCTTTTGCTCCGCTTGTTGAGGAAATTTCTGAATGGAACTTCATTTTATTTCCATTCTCCCCTCTCTCGGCCGTGGCGGCGCATCCGGGGGCAAGGGCGCGCGATTTCGCGCGGGAGCGTAGCGACGCACCCTTGCGGCCGGTCCGGCGACCACGGCAAAAAATTTCATTATCTTTATATTTTTATTGAAATTTCTTGAGTAAATCACAATCGGCTAGCGTTTGGTCTCCCAACTGGCTTGATGCCGGAGCGCTGCCGGATGATGGCTTCTTCCGTTGTTTGTAAAGCCGGCCATCGATGCGGTGGGTACCCGCCCCGGAGAAGACCAGCACGGGACCATCGGTATTGGCTGCCTGCAACTGGCTGGCGTTAGCCCCTCTGAAGAATTTTCCTTCGCATCGTTAAGGATATGGCGCCTCCATTTCGCCGGCTGGTCCTCGGCCGTTCCGGCCCGCTGAGAGTTTGGTCAGCTCCTGCAGGAATAGTTCGGCGGCGAGCTGCGCCGGCCAGGGCTGCCAGGCCCGCATCCCGACCGGCGTTGTCAGGGGATCGCGTGAGAGTGGAGGCGTTTCGATTTCAAGGGTGTGGCGGATATCGTGCGCGCTCCAGCCCACGACATTCAGTGCTTCGCTCGCCGCAGCCAGCCGGTCAGCCTGTTTATGCTGTGCATGTTCATCGGCTGACCAGGCGGGCAGCTGATAGCGTGTGACGATGGCAGCCTGTAGCCGTGCGACAAGACTGGCATAGCCGTCACCGAGATACGGTTTGACCGGGGTAATGCAGTCGAAGGAGAGAAACCCCTCATCCGCATCATGCAGACGCTCCCGCAACGCCTGACCCCTCGTAAGCTTCGCGCCAGGCTGCGCTTGTCGAATCGCCAAAACCGTAAGGCTATGCTGCGCGACGGAGAGCGGTAAATCCCAGGCCGAATGGCCACCCCAGCGATAGGTCCGGGACAAGCCAACGGCGAGGTCGGCGTCATTCCAGGCATCTGGGTCAGGATCGAGCAGATTCAGTTGCCGGCCAGAAGGGCTGAGGCGCACCCATGCGCGTACTGTTTTCATTGGTCACCTCCCCTGCCCGCTTGGACTTGCAGAAACTTGTTCCAGTCCTTGGCGCCGCCCGGCGGTATGAATCGCTCCCAAGGCACGTTCGCCGCCTCGATCATCGCAATGAGCCGCTTGGCATGACGCTCGCCGGGCGGATCATTATCCGTGCCGACGGCGGCAACTGCGCCGGCCCGGCTTGAAAGGTCGTTCAGCAGCTGGGTCAGCGCTATCACGGTGGCAGGCCCGATTCCGCCGGCGGTTGCCACGTAGAGCGTGTCACTCCGGAGTTGTTCAAATGCCGCCATACTGAGAGCGTCAATCGGCGCTTCAAAGATTGCAAGCCTTGGCATTGGACCTTGACTACCGGGCAACCGGAAAAGGGTCTTGGTTCCATCGCCTGAGAAGCCGCGATAATTCGGGCCGCGCATCTCAATGCCCGTCAGGCTGCCGCCCTGGTTGCGATGCGCGAACCAAGCGCTGGCATAAGGGCCCTCGCGGACCGCGTCGGCGGCATCGGCCGCCGCCAGGATTTTTTCGGGCAGGCAGCGGGTCTCGTTGAGATAGCGCCAGGTGGGAGAGCCACGGCTCAGACGCCGGCGTGCCGCCCAGCGTTCGGCCGGGGGTTTCGTCACGGTTATTGCGTTGGAGGTCTTCTGCAGCTCCGGATAAGCCGGTGCGATGCCAGCAACGCGGCGCAACTGCTTGCGCACATGACCGAAATTGAGCCCAGGGTCGAGATGTTGAACAAGGTTGAAGATATCCCCTTTCGCATCGCTCTGCGGGTCGAACCAGCCTTTCCCGTCATGGTTGACGATGATGATTTCGCCCGGGCCACGGCGGTATTTCAGAGCCCGCCTGGTGCTTTCTGTCTTGTCGAGGCTCCAGCCTGAAGCTAGGCGCTCCAGTATTGTGCCACAATTCACCGAGCTGCGAAGCTGTTCCAATTCGTCATCTTGCCGGGTCATGGCAGAGTTCTCCAGTTGAAATTCGATGGGTTGGAGATCCGCCGGTTTCGGCTTTTCTCTTTCATCAATTTCTCCAGGCGACCGCTGCGCGGGCGCGGGACAAGGGCGCGTGCTTCGGCACGCGGGAGCGCTCGCGCGACAACCCCTTGTGGCGCGCTCGTCGTAAGCGGTATGGCGTTCTTTTCTTCGCTCTTTCCATTTCAATTTCTTTGCTCACCCGAATGCGAATGGCCGATGATCTTGCGAACGGCGGCGTTTTTACCCGCGGAATCTGCGTCCATTCGCATTTCCCGGTTCCATCCTTCGCCTGCGGCCCGATCAGGCCGGTGCTGCCGATGTGGAGGAGCGACCGTTGCTCAGGGTGTGCCGGAAGGGCGAGTATCTCGCGAGTACGGCGCTTTCGGTGGCCGAAGACGAGGCGATGCAAAAGGCTTTTGACCGATTTGCGATAGCCGATACCCGCACCGCCGGTGCGAAAATCGTCCGCCGCTACACTACCAGCATAGGGAGCCTGGGAACTGGTTTCTCTGTTCAGGTTTGGAGGGGCTGGAGGCGCGGGTACCGCCACTCGTACCGGTTCTCGAAAATTTTACATGGAGCCGCCCGGGCTGGTGCTTGTGGAGGATTGTAACTTTTTTCGGGAGCCGGCCGAGCAGCGGGCGATCACCAAGAACTCAAACACCTCTCCCCGGGCCATTGCGACTGGTGAACCGGTCTGACCTTCTGAGGGATTCCGTGCCTGTAGACACTATCCTATCGTTAATTTCACCATAGCCCACCTACGGGCTAGCTGGGCTGATCAGTTCACCATCTTCCTCGGGTTCTTCGTCGCCTTCGGTCGAATCGGGCTGATTTACCGCCCTAATATTTGATATCGTGGCATTGGCCTGGCTTTTGATCTCCTTAACGACCTGATCCATCCCATAATGCCCACCGGCCGGCATCGACTGAACGGCGGCGGCGGCATCGTCCACCTTCGTCAAGACCTGGTTCGCCAAACTTATTACCCGCTGGACAAGCATGCGCTTGTTGAACCCGCACGCTTCCGCCAGCCTTTCCCAATGCCGCCGGAACAAGTACCTGCCCCGGTTCTTGCCTCCAATATCTTGCGCCATGTTTTTCGTGATATGATCCCAAGCCCGGCCGCACATCAGATCATAGAGTGGTGCTAAACGGGCACCCGCCCCGCTAATCAGGATGGAATAATTTTTCGCGTGGCTATCAACATTCGTAATCAGCACGTTCAGAATCGCCGCGTCCAACAGGGCGAGTTGGTCCTGCGGGGGTAAAAACTGCTTGGCACCATTGAACAGATCCGGCAGTCCGGGCCCGCGCAGGCCCGTTTGGTTATGCTCGTATTTCGAGGACGGCGGCTTGCCGCACGCCTGGCAAAAATCCTCCTGGTGCAACCTCACCCAGCCGTCCGCCTTCATCACCCGGTCATACCGCTCAACCAGCAGATATGTCCGCGCGCCAGCCAGCCCGGTCGTGACATTTGCCACGTTCAGCCCGATCATTTTTGCCAGCGTGAGACATACGGCCTCGTTCTGCACGCTGCCTGACAGCCGCGTATTGTCAGGCTTGAGGATGTGTGTGGAAGGGTTGTTGTTTAGCGGAATAACGATCTCGCCGTCCACCAGCGCCACCGGTAGTTTTTCCTGGGCGCCCGCCAGGCTCATGGATACCCCTTCCGTTCCAACAAGAAACGGACGCCTCGGCAGGTCGTTGATAATCCGCTCCAACTGGTCGCCGACCGGCTTTGAATAGCTTGGCTGCCCGCGTTTCGCTGGTCCGCCGATGCTCAACGCGCCAGCCGTGTCGTGGCCAATCTTTTCAAGGATGCCGAGCACATCACCTGGGGAGACGCCGGCGCTTTGCCCGATCGTGGTCAGCGCAGGCCCTTCGGGGAGCAGGTTGGCGAGCCAAGGCGTGAACAAGGCCGGCGGCATGCCACCGGCACTTAACGGTGCTAGAACGGAAATCGGAAACGCCGAGGCACGCGCTAGCCATTCCTCTGCATAGTTGAACGACAAGGGCCCGGCCTTATCTGCCAGGATTTCACCAACGATCAGCGTTTCGTAGAAAACCGGTACAGTCATCATGCGAAGTCCGGCACACCCAAATCGGTCTTGTCTGGCGCGGCTATCATCTCGATCCCCATCGTCTTGCCGACCCTCAAAGCCATGCCAAGCTGGCAAGTCGGCTTGCCAGCCTCAAGGTCGATGATAAACCGAATTCCAGTGCCGGATAGCAAGGCGAGTTCAGCCTGGGTCAACCTCGCCTTGCGCCGGTTGCTCCGCACCATCTCGCCAAAAGCCTTTGCTAGATTTTTGTCGTCCATGTTTTGTCGATCAATATTCCTGAGCGGGAATATAGCCCGGCATTTGGCTTAATATCCACAAAAATATGCGCGAACGGGAATATGTTTCAGTGTTTGGCCAAATATTCAGTTAGATATTCCCGATCGTGCATATTTCACTGAGTGTTCGGCCTATTGGCCTGGCCAGGCGCACGATCTCAGTCCGGCTTGATGACCGCCAATGCTTCAGCTTGTCATCGACGCCAACATCCTTATCGGCGTGTTTCTTTCAGAAGCATTGCTCCCGGCACATCTCATGGTCCTCTGGCGCGAAGGGCGGTTTGATCTTCTCAACTCGCCTGGCCGGCTCGACGAACTGATGCGCGTGACGCGCTACCTAAAAATTCGCAAACAGCTGGTACCGGCGCTGGCTGGGTGCCTTATCAACGAACGCCGCGATATTGCTGTTACCGCTAGCCGCCGGCACGATCGCTCATTTGCGCACAGGCCAATTTGCGCCCGCTGATTGACACCCATCCTGGAGGTGGCAACAAGATGAGCCACGTCACAACGCCGAGTCCCAATGCCGCCCCATTCCGCCGATTTGCCCCAGTCCGGCCAAAATCTTGCGGCCAGTCCCGAGGAGTGGCGCGGATTGCTCGAAAATGTCTTTGCCGGCGCAAAGAGCAAGGACGGTTATCTGGCGCTGGCGGAGACCGCCGAGCGCGCCTGTCCGGGAGATCCGCATATTCTGTGCTTGGCCGCGACGGCGGCACTGCTGGATGGCCGGGCCGACAAGGCGCAAACCTACCTCAAGCGTTATGCCAAGCGCTATGTGCCGGGGAGCACCTGTCACCTGTTGGCGGCACTGGCGCTGGGGCAACAGAACAAACTTGCGGCGGCGCGCGATCTGTTACAGCGGCACGCGCTGGCCGATTGGGTGAATGCTTGGCGCGTCTTTCCAGGAGCCGTGGCGCAGCAATCCTGGTTGATGACCGCGCTCGACGCCATAATGGGCCGCGCAACCGCGGCGCGCGGCCTCAAACCCTCAGCTAGGGCCGCCACGGCGAAGCTTGGCACAAAACCACGCTCTCTCGCGAGGGCGCCCGCATTGTCCGCTCCGACAGTCGCGCCAGCGGCAACGCCGTCGCTATCCGCCCTGGAACAACTCCCGGTGGAAATTCCCCTGGCCATCGAAGCGGATCTGACCACCTTTCTCTCAGCCTGCGCTGGGCCGGGCGAGAGCGAAGGCGCTTGGTTCAATCTGCGCGCGCAACTGGCGCATCTCGGTCTGGCCGAGGGATTCGACGAACTACTCTGCCTACCGCATCTGCAAGGCATCGAGACATTCTGGTATCAGACCGAGACCGTGCGCAAGGTCATGAAGCAGTTCCATGGCCGCGTCCTGCTCGCCGATGAAGTCGGGCTGGGCAAGACTGTCGAAGCCGGTATGGTGCTCAAGGAATATCTGCTGCGCGGCATGGTGGCGCGCGTGCTGATTCTGGTCCCAGCAACACTGGTGGGCCAATGGCGGGAAGAGCTGGAGACCAAATTCGGCATCTCCTGCGTCACCAGCTATGACACGCTACTGCGTGATGACCCGGCAAAATTCTGGGCCGCGCCGCAGATCATCGCCTCGCTGCCCCTCGCCCGGCGGAGTGAACATGCTGCCCGGCTGTTGGCGCAGTCTTTTGATCTGGTGATCGTTGATGAGGCCCACCATCTGCGTGACCGCACCAGCGCCAGCTATAAATTGGTGGATGGGCTGACCAAGCGGTTTCTGCTGCTGCTTTCGGCCACCCCGGTACAGAACAATCTGATCGAGCTGTATAATTTGCTCACATTACTCAAGCCTGGGATTTTTAAGACGCAAAAGGAATTCCGCGCCAGATATATGGTCGCGGGTAAGCCGCGCCAGCCGGCGAATCCGGAACGGCTGCGCGATCTGATGCGTGACGCCATGATCCGCAACACGCGCGCCGTGGTGGCGCTCAAACTGCCCCGCCGGAACGCCTCTACCCGCTACGCCGACGCCGGCGCCAGTGAGGATTTCGCCTATCAGGAGTTGGCTGCCATGGTTCGCGCGCTCGCCGCCGACGGCCACCAGAACCGTCATCGTCTGGCGATGCACCATTTGCTGGGGGCTGCCGGTTCCTCGCCCGCCGCCGCCGCAGCCGCCATCGCCCGCTTTGCCGCGCGCCAGACCGACGCCACGCCATGGCAGCAACTGGGCGCGCGCTGGACGGCGCTGGGCACCGGCGCGAAGGAGACCACGCTACTGGAGTTGCTGGCCCGCAACCCCACCGAAAAAAAGCTGGTATTCATCCATCACCGCGAGACCATGTCCAGCCTGGCGGACCTACTAACCAAAAACGGTATTTCTTTTACCCGGTTCGAGGGCGGCATGAGCGGTCCCGCCAAAGATGCCGCGATCGCTGATTTCCGGGAGCGGGTTGGCGTGCTGTTATGCACCGAGTCCGGCGGCGAGGGGCGCAATATCCAGTTCTGCAACACCTTGATCAATTTTGACATCCCGTGGAACCCCATGGCCATTGAACAGCGGATCGGCCGGATCGACCGCATCGGCCAGACCAGGGAGGTTTTCGTCTTCAACCTGGTGACGCGCGGCACCGCGGATGAACAGGTGCTGCGCCTGCTCGACGAGAAAATAAATATGTTCGAGCTTGTGGTTGGCGAGGCAGGGGCCATTCTGGGCGAGTTGGAGGAAGAGCGCGGGTTTGCCGAGCTGGTCCTGGACGCTTGGCTGGAAACGACCGAGGCAGGACGGACAGCGGCATTCAATGATATCGGCCGCCGGCTCGATCAGGCGTTGCATCAGTACAGCGACGCCAAGGCGCTCGACGACGCGTTGTTCGGTGAAGATTTTGAAACCGCGTAGGGGTTAGAAAATGGCCGCGTTGCGCGATTTTGTCGCGGAATTAATGGAACGCCGGGGCGCCGCTGTCGAGCCAATCGAACCTGATGGCCTCGCCGTGATCGCGCCGCCAGAGTTGCGCGCCATAATGAACTGGCCGGAACTGGCGCGGCTTGGTTTTGGGCGCGAGATGCCGGACACTAGCCAGTACATTGGCATGGAGGGCGGCTGGCTGGACCGTTTCGTCACGGTGTTGGGTGACGATGGAAGATATGCCGAACGCCAGGTCTCCTTGCCACCACCGTATTTCACTGGCGATCCTGAACGTCTGCTCAGCCAGGCACTCGATCTGCCGAATGCGATCTGGCGTTTGCAGGCGCAGCGCACGGCCTGGACGCGGTGCCTGATTTTATGTTTCCACAGCACCGCCTTATCCGATGAAAAGCGCGAGGCCCTGCTCTGGATGGGGTTCAATACCGGTACGGGCGCCGCACTTGGGGCTATGCTAGCGCGTTTGCGTAACGCACTCGCCGACAATGCGGTTTGGCTGGCGCCCGAGCGGGAGGTGCGCGCGGCCGCGGGAGAGGGTTGGAACGCCGCCACGATGCAAGCCAGGGTGCAGCCGGCACTGGACGCAGCAGTGCGGGCCGAACTGGCGGATTTTTTCCGGGCCATGCAGCGCCGTCTGACGCGCGACCACGACCGGCTGCACGCTTATCACGATGATCTACGCCGGGAGTCGCTAAAGCGCCTTGCGGGACTGGCTGGCATCCCGGGCAGCAAGGCCGAAGCCGATGCAAAACGGGAGACCCTGCGGGTTGAAGCCATCGAGCGCGAGTATCGCGCCAAGGTCGATGATCTGCGACATAATTACGCACTGCGCGTCACCGTCGAGGGCGTGCAAGTCCTGGAATTATTTGTACCCGTGCAGCGGCTGGAGGTGCTGATCCGCCGCCGCAAGGGCGAGCGATTGATACAGCTCGACTGGCACCCGCTGACCCGCATGGCAGAGCCACCGCCCTGCGACTGGGGGCTGGGGCTTGGTATCACCCGCCTCGTCTGTGACGAGCAATTACATCTCACCGAGCCCGCCGGCCAAGCCCCTTGCCCGCGCTGCGGCAAGAGTTTTTGCCGCGCCTGCCACAAGACGGCCTGCCCGAAATGCGGCCACGCCGTTGCCATTCCATGAAGAAAGCGCCGGCGTCAAAACTGAACGTCATCGCGATCGAGAGAGGCGAGCCGGCCTGAGTCGTCTCGATTGATAGCCGTGACCGCGCCGCCTGTTCTGCCTGCGCTACGCAATCTAATTCCCAGCGCAGCTCCTATCGACGTCCGGTGCCGCTGGGGCGATATCGGCTGGTTTCCGAGAGCTGGCGGTGGGTAAGGGCATCCATGGCTTCGGCTTCGTTGCAGCCTGCGCCCGATAGGGACCCGCGCTGGCCGTCGAGAATTTGGTCTTCCGTCGAAATACGGGCATGTCCGGCTCCAGCTTACGCAGGGCGCGGCGCACTGCAGCGGGCGGATGAAGTAATATTAGCGCTATGATAACCCCACACTAAAAAATGCATTTATGTAGCACGAGGTTGACAATGTTAAGATGGGCGAGCGGCTGAGGCTTGGCTATACGAGCCCCCTCGCCTTCTCCCTCGACCGCGCCAAAGCATCTTCTTGCCCGCCACGTTCGGCCCAACGACGGCCGTAATCTCCGATAAGGTGGGTACCGCGATCGGATTGGTTCCGCAACAGCGGAAGCCAGACAGGGCGACAGATTCGATACGCACAGGCTTCCTTCCTTCAGGCCGCAGTGGGGAGCGGGTCGGTGCCCTCCTCAACAATGCCCGGAGCGCTCCAGACAGGCCAGCGCGGCATTGACAGTCGGGGCAGATAGCCCCGTCTTATGGACGAGCTGGTTGGCGGTCGGGTAAAGAACCCTCAAGGACGTAACCATCAAACGCTTCTGCTATGAAAATCGCGACGGTCTGTGCAGACATCGCGCCGACTTCGTCACCGCCTATAACTTCGCCCGAAGGCTCAAATCCCTCAAGGACCTCACACCTTATGAATATATCCGCAAAATTTGGGCAAACGAGCCAAAACGATTCATCGTCAATCCAATCAACCAAATGCTGGGACCAAACACCGAGCCGGAGATTGGGGGCAGGTTTAGACATGTGCCCAATCCGGCATCACGCCGTTATTTAAGCAATGCCTGATTGGCTTAAATAGGAAATAAGCTAAGGTAAGCGCTCTTAAATACGAGACGAAGTTAATGGCGATGAAAAAACAATATCGTAGCGCGGTCATGGCTTCGATTCATGAAACGGCGAAAGGCCTACACAATGCCAGCGCGATGGATAAGCAGACCATGCGCAAGTTTGACGCCGCCTGTTTGACGCCCGTGCACCCGCTTTCCGCCGAAGTATCACTCCGGATATGTTCAAATGCCGCCAGGCTGAGCGCGTCGATCGGGGCCTCAAAAATCGCAAGCCTTGGCATGGGCGGGCGGAAATCGTCTGCCGCGACCAGCACCGGGAACCGGGGGCCCTCTCCGCCGGGCCATTCCGACTGGAGACACAGCTTACCGATGGCGCGGGCGCTGGTTTGATTTGCGCGGTCTACCGCAGCTATTCGTGCCGCGGCGAGGGTCTCGCCACCATGTTGCCTCAGCGGCAGATGCGGGCCGGCCTAAACAATGTGATCAGCAGCTCGGAATGGCCAAAGCTGGGCACTCAATTCAAGATGTTGCGTGCCGTCGCCGCCTGACTCGCACTCAATGCCAATCTGCCGCTACCACGATATCTATGTACCTACGCCCCTGCCCTACCCGAATTTATGGAGAAAATCGCGGCGGCTCAGGTGAGCCTATTAAAATAAAAGTCGGCAAGACCCCTTCGATTCAAGGCTTCGCCAATCCTGAAGACCTCCGTCTAAAACTGAATTCTGTCGAACCAAGCTAGGCCAAAATCAATGGCCTTGTAAACTGACGACAACGCCAGTTTTGGGGCACTATAGCTTCTACATCCTCTCGCTCGATGCGCCACAAATGATAGTACCCATGTCGGCGACTCAAGTGTGTAGTGGGGACTGTACGTCAAAATTCTTGGGCAACGACCTATGCCGCGCCTATCCGACTCGGGCGCCCCAAGGATTGGCCTTTACCAGCAGATTTCAGCCAAAAGCCCATGTTGCCTGGAAAGTTATCCACAGGCCCGTATTGGCCTTAACTAGCGTACCGGCAACTTGTTCACAGGCTGCCAAAAATATCCCCTGGCCTCTTCCAGCGCAATCCTTGGCCTTTGCCAGCACGCGACTCGCGCGACTCGCGGCTTTTTATTGGCCTTTACCCCCACATACTAATAAAAGAATCTAATAATCTTCAATTAGCTTGTACTGGTAAAGGCCAAGTTGCACCGAATCATCGCTCCGTGTTTGTTGACAAAAGAGGCATTGAGAAAAAAGCGATGAGCAACATTCACCAACAGATCTTCGACCTCGGGATTGAACAAGTCCGCAGGCAGGCAGCGTCCTCTCTCGAACGGCAGATGGTCGAAACAGCCTACGCTGTGATGAGCGATGAAGATCAGGGGTTCGGCGCCATACATGCTGGCTTTGCTATGTCCTCGTTGCCGCACAAAGAGACCAAAGAGTTGAAGTGGAGCCGGATTGGCGGTGGCGGCACAATAAAGCTGCGCGTCGAGTCCGGTTATGATCAGAATGACGAGCCTGTAGGTATCCCGTATGGGGCAACGGCTCGGATGATCCTTCTCTACCTACAATCTCGAGCAGTGGCCGAGCGGACGCGCGAAATCGAGATCGGCAAAAGCATGTATGCTTGGCTGAACCGCATGGGCATTCCCCTGGGCGGGAAGACCTATGCGCGCGTGCGCGAGCAATCGAGGCGATTGAGCTTCTGCAATCTCATGTTTTTCCATGTCGGCTCAGGTGACGAAGAGTTCAAAAAGGGCTCTTTTGTCCGGGATGCCATTATCGCCCGGGCTCCTACCCCTGGTTCGCTCACGCAGGGCTCTCTCTGGCGCGATACCGTGGTGCTCGATGAGGTCTTTTACCAGACACTGATCGAGCACCCACTACCGGTCCGCGAAGCAGCCATTGGGTCTCTGTCAGGGCGCAGTGTGGCAATCGACGTGTATGTCTGGCTTTCCTACCGGCTGCACCAGCTGAAGAAGCCCACACCGGTATCCTGGCTCGCACTTATGGATCAGTTCGGCCACAATTACAGCGGCGCCGCCGGCCTCCGGAACTTCAAGACCGAGTTCAAGGCGCCACTCCAGCTCGCTCTGGCAGCCTATGAAGGTGCTAAGGTCGAAGTGAACAGTGCCGGCGTGATCCTCTACCCCTCGCCGCCCGCTGTGCCCTTGAAGTCCACCATATCGACTGCAGCAAAACGCCTAATCACGGTAGAGTAGTCATAAATTCAATGTGTTGGGCCGAAATGTTGTTGGCCTTTACCAGAAAAGAAGAATGGCATGGGAGAAAGGGGGCCAATGCCCCCTTTCTGATGCAACACCTTGATTTTGCTTGGTTTGATAGATTTAGACTATTGGCCTTTACCAGCAGATATGCCCTGCCCGAGCAGAGGTTTTAAGACGGACGAGACCAGCTATTGGCCTCTACCAGCAGAAAATGCACCCGCAGGAAGACCAATGTCCGCCGATTTTTACTTAAAATCCAAATATTTCTACACGCGACTCCCAACGAGTCGTCAGATCGGCCAGTTATGCGGGTTCAACCCGGCATAACTGGTAAAGGCCAATACTCATGGAAGAGCAAAACAGGCATTTCCAACAACGCTGGTAGAGACCAAGTCCGACTATGTCACCGTACTGGTAAAGGCCAATACCCGGACCCAGCAAAATTTCGGCCAACAGTGGCTCTCGAATTTGGTTTAAGCACCGAGGCTTGTTGCAAAATTATAGAAACGCGCCCTGCACGGTGGGTTTCCTATTTTGGACTATGTCATGTCTTGACCCCGAAGCTGTTGCACACATCCCTGATCCTCGCGATGCAGTCCTCGACGGCGTCTTTTGGGAGGTTTGCCTCATCGAAAACAATCCGGATCAGGCCCGGCTTCTTGTCGAACTTGAAGCTCCAGGACGGTCCGCTCTTAGATGCGTTTTCCGTTTGAGAAACCGGTGTGGCTGAAAGGTAGCGCAGAACGAGATTAAACCGCTCGTCACTGCCGGCGTTGCTCTCCTTACACAGCGCAAGAACACTCTCGCGCTCCGCCACCCAGTCAAGTTTCTCAAGAAATTTTGTCAGTTCGAGCCATTTGCGCCGCCCCGTAGTTTGCGCCGGCCCGATTGCCTCCACGAGTTCGGCCGGTATCGTCGTGCCAACTGTTATCAGCCGAGACAATTCGGTCTTGTCTATCCCAAGGGCCGAGCAGATCGTCTCCCGTTGGAATTTCTTGTCTTCGAGACGAGCCGCAAAAACCGCGCGCTCAATGTATGATAGGTCAAGACGGCTTTGATTCTCCTGACCCTGTGCAACGACCAGCTCGTCGTCAGTCAAATTTTTAATGAGCGCTTTGACAGGCAGCCCGAGGCTCTTCAACGCGCGATAGCGGCGATGTCCGAAGGCGATCTGGTACCGCCCCTCAAGCTTCGGATGCGGCCGCAATAGAATTGGCGTACGCTGCCCGTGTTCCTTGATGGAGGCGGTGAAAATTTCCATGTCTCCGCCGTCTCCGATCCGGTCGGTAATAAATGACGGATCGATGAGTTCGGTAGGAACTTCTACGACGAGGTCGCCGGTCGCAAGTTTTTCTTGCGCTTCGCGCAAATTCGTCGCCATCGCCTCAAATGATTCACTCATGGCGCCCACCACACCAACGCCCCTGTTGGACAGTTTTCGCTGCGGGAGAACCATTGTGCTTTCGACGGGGTCGGTAGGTGTAATCAGATGATCAAGGAGATGCTTGCGAGCCATGTCAGTTGCTCCATGCCTTTTCGATCAAGTCTTCAATTTCCGCATTCACCTGGTTGAGCGATTCGAGGGCACGGTCGTAAGTTGAACGCGTAAACTGGTCCCGAGAGACTTCGTACAAGGTCTGCTTGGTGATGGACGCGTCCGAAATGGCCGTACTTTTCAGCATGGCATTTGTAAGCACTCGCTCCCCGAAGAGGGACCTCATGAAGGCAACCATTTGCGTTTGCGGTCCGTCGGTTGGTTCGTGCCTCGTGACAAGGTATCGCATCCAGTCATACTGCATGTTACCCCCCGCCTTCGCTACGACGGCCAGCAGATCAGACGTCATAAGCAAGAATTGGCACATCGACATGATGTCCAACATCTGGGGATGAACAGTGATCAGCAGTGCAGTTGCCGCACATAGCGCTGACAAGGTTAGAAACCCGAGTTGCGGTGGGCAATCGATAACCACGATGTCGTAATCGGCTTCAACTTCAGCGAGGGCCTGAGAGACGCGCGTAAAAAACATTGTGGAGCCGGATTTTTTTTCCGACAGCGCGACCGGACTTTCGTGCTCGAATTCCATAAGCTCGATATTGCCCGGTATGAGGTCCAAGCCCGGGAAATAGGTCTTCTTGATGATGTCTCTTGTCGAGCGCCGCCCTTCGCCGAATTTTATCGCGCCGTAGAGCGTCTCGTCTGGCCCGATATCGAATTCAGGCTGGTAGCCGTGGAGTGCCGTGAGACTGGCCTGCGGATCAAGGTCGACAGCAAGCACACGGTATCCCCGCAGTGCCAGATACTGGGCAAGGTGGCCGGCGGTCGTTGTTTTTGCTGAGCCGCCTTTGAAATTTGCCACACAAATGATCTGCAGATGTTGATCGGGCCGCCTCTGTGGAAGATAACGCCGATCGCCCTTGCCCGCTTCATCGAGAAACTTCCGTAGCGCGCGTATATCTGCGAAGGAGTAGGATCGTCGGCCATGCACCGTCGTTTCCGGCTTGGGCCCCTTCCCTTCTATTGAGAGCTGCCGAAGGTAGCTGTCTGCCACCCCGATTATCTTTGCAGCTTCTGTCGATGAGAAACGCCGCAATGTCTTTTCGGCTTTCGGCGGAAAGAGCTTGAGCCGGTGCTCTTGTAGTTTTTGCGATAGTCCCGTCGCGTCAGCGGCGATAAGATCGTGCAACGTCGCAGTTCCGAATCGCTCTTCGGCAACCTTCGTGTCCACGGAACTTTTGTGTGGTGACGGCATATCGTGACTTCCAGAGGAATTTCCGTTTCTATGCCCCAATTCTACTTTCCGACGCAAGAGATTAATGCAGCGAGCGCTGTTATAGTATTGTTATTATAACGGAACAATAGTCTTAAAATCCAACGTACCTTCTGGGGGTTACAAGAAAACTCTCTATAATCTAATGGAAACAGCCAACTCGATGGTTTACCGTGGCCGGTTCGGCGAAGCGTTACCCGTTAGATCGCCGTGAGAGTTTTGTTGAATGAGGAAAATCTCTTCTCGGCAGGTATCGCTGCCCCTCCACCGCTAGGGCCCCAGCTCTGGTTCAATTGCTGTACAGATAGAGAGACAGGCGTGTTGACCGCGGTCAACAATTCTCGCTGGATTTTGACACATGTAAGATTGAATTTGATGCAAATTCCCGCGATTTAGAAGTGTATTATCTTATGCGCACTAAACCGTAGCTCCTCGGGCGGCCGTCGGTGTCGATCACTATCGTGCTTATTTATTCGACAAGCATGCGGAGCGTGAAGCTGGTACGCTTTGCGGAGGATTCTATATTTATCCAGGGTAGCGCGGACCCGCCTCTACGCATTTCGTCAATGACGATCGGTCTGTCTGGTTCCTCTATGATCGCGTATCCGGGGGCCTTAACTCAGAAATCAATGGTGACTTACCTCTTCCTGAGTAACCTGAGATCATAGCAAACGGGTCCATCTGTGAATAACTCCCTTTAGCGAAACTGATGCAAGCACAGCTCTCGAACCCTTCAAAACGTGCGAAGATTTAATCCCCCACGGGATGTTCTAATAGGTCTCGCCTCGCTCTCCCAAAGTTGACCGCGGTCAACTTTGGCTAAGGCGCTTGGCATTAGCTAAGCTCGTAGAGATATACATAGGAGCTTTCGTTCAGGACGGACGAGTCCGCGAGGGCTTCATTTAGCGCCATCCGGGTCCCTGGATAGAAATTTTTAGAAGGTCTGGGGCCGGTGGGCTAAATGCGCCCCCTGCCCTCCCCCACTTCTCCGTGACTTCGTGGACCTCGAGGTTCGGCGCCGCGTGCATGGCAGATTGGTGCCACGTCACGAACGTCCGGCCGCTTGTTCAGTGTGTCTTTCGAATAACACCGAAGATGCTACCGACCAATGAGATTGTTTGGTGAACACTTGACCGCCGGCTCGCCATTCACGCCGCAATCCACATGCCCACTTCGCGGCTACGAATGAGCGATCCAACGCTCCGGACATCCCAGTAGAAAAGTTGACCGCGGTCAACTTTCAGTATGCGGTCAAAGCCTATTATTGAAAATCAGCCGTGAGAACTGCCTAATGTGGGCAGTTCTCACGTTAACAAGTAAACACTGGCACTCCGCATGGACGTTTCCTCCCTAAATTTAGCGGCGCTTTGGCGTTTTTTTTTGCCAAGACTTAGCGTCGCGGGGGGCAGGGGAGGGGCTGTGGTGCGCTTAGATCCTATCCGGCACTTAAGCCAGCTTTACGCACGGCTTAGGAATGGCAAGGATAGCCGCAAGAGTGAAGCATTATCATGTCCTATGGACTTTTTGCCGCAACCTCAGCATGCCCGAAATTACTGCTTGCCACCTGAGCCAGGAAGAATTACCTTATTAGGTAATATAGCGTGGGCAACGAAGCGATGGACATTACCAAAGACATTCAACCGATGACCACCTTCCGCAACCATTCGGCGGAAATCATGCAGCATCTCAAGGAAACCAAACGTCCGGTTATCCTGACGGTAAACGGAAAAGCTGCTGCGGTTGTGCAGGACGCCGAAGCCTATCAGCATTTACTTGACCTTGTGGCGGAAGCTAGCGCCGCCGAGGGGATCCGGCAGGGGCTTGAGGATATCAGAAACGGCCACAGCCGCCCGGCGGGTGAGGCGTTTGACGAGATACGAGCAGAGTATGGCATATCGCGTTGAGCTGACGGCACGGGCGGGGCGAGATCTCAGGCGTATCTATAAGGAGATAAACGCGGAAGATTCCGGGCAGGCGCTTGCTTGGTTTAATGGCATGGAGGCCGTCATTTTAAGCCTCGATGAACACCCGGGGAGAGGTGCCATGATACCGGAGGATCGTGATCTCCGGCAGGTGCTATATGGCGAAAGGCCTCATATCTACCGAATTATCTACGCGATTGATGAGCTTGGTCAGATTGTCAGGGTGCTCCATATTCGCCATGGCGCCCGCCAATCGTTTGTTCCTGTCGGTGCTCAATAGGCGCTTATTTCGGTGGTTAACACCTCCTCAAGCATGATCGTGAGCGTCTCAGTGTAGAGTCCGCGTAGGGCGAGGGCGAGCAGGGCGGCCCAGCGGGGCAGGGCGGCGCGGCCGCGGCACCAGTTGTTGACCTGCCGGGCGGTGACGCCGGCGAGCCGGGCAAAAGCGGCCTGTCTGACGTCGGCTGCGGCCAGGAGGGCGACGAATTCGCTGTGTTGGAGCGTCCGCATAGGCTTGTATATAGAATTGAGTTCCATTTTAAAAGTATCGCCTTACTTCAGAAACTGCACTGCCTCACCTGGAAAATCAATCGCTTAGCCCTTTGCGAGGGCTCGGGCATAGTGCGTCAGCAAGTGCACTCTGTACGCGATTGACGCCTAAAAACGGCACTATGGATTCGTGAGTCTGGGGAGGGCAGGGGGCCATAACATCTCCTCTGCGTTCGTCACCAGCGTTTCTGCGGCGTGTTGGTGGAGCACAACGGGGCCAAGCAGCGTCGCCCAGAGCGGGACCCGGGCGCGATCCCGGCACCAGTTGTTAACCTGCCGCGGGCTGACGCCGGCCAGGTGGCGAAAGCGGCCTAGCTGATACCTGCGCTGCTCAAGAGCACGGCAAATTGGGCGCCTGAGGCCTGAAACATGGCTCTTCATATAGAACTCAGTTCCATAAAGGAAGCGATTTTTCCCCAACCTTGGAAATCCTGGCACGCAATAAGTATGTATTATCACGTGCTATGGACTTTTGCCCAATTTGGCTGGAATCGTGCGAGGGCTATCCTGAGCCTCCCGCTCGCCTTAGCGCCTTCGATGGGATATAATGCTTTGATGACCGGTCACAGGCGAACCCGTTCCGAACTGCTAGAGGTGCTGCGCGCGCACGAGGCGGAGCTGCGGGCGGATGGCGTCGAGACGATGACCTTGTTTGGCTCAATGGCGCGCGACGATGCGACCGCTGGCTCGGACGTGGATTTGGCGGTGCGTCCCGGAAAGGGATTTTCTGCCGGCGGCTTTGATCATTTTGGTCGCTTGGAGGCGCTGCGCGGTCGTTTGCGCGCTTTGCTTGGCTGCGAGGTCGATCTGGTCGAGGAGACGGCTCTGCGGCCGCGGCTCAGGCAAGTGATCGAACGGGAAGGTTTGCGTGCCTTCTAGCCGGCCAGATATCCGCTTTCTGGACATCCTGGATAATATCAGGCTGATTCAGAGCTATGTTGAAGGCATGGATCGCGTTGCGTTTGACGCGGATAGCCGCACCCGCGACGCGGTTGAACGCTGTCTCGAGCGCCTCAGCGAGGCGGCGACCAAGCTTGGTCAGCAGGCTGAGCAACTGGCGCCGGGCATGCCATGGCGGGCGGTCAGGGCTTTTGGCAACGTCCTGCGTCATGCCTACGATCAGGTTGATCCCGCACGGATCTGGGAAATCGTGACCAGCGATTTGCCATTGATGGCGGATGCGGCTGAAGCGGCGCTGCTGCGGCTCGACAAGGGTCAAATTTCACCAAAATAGGTAGTTTCAGCAAACGGTGAAGCGGCCTGGCTGACGTCTGCTGAGGCCGGGATGGCGAGGAATTCGCCGTGCTAGGGCGTCTGTAGGGGGCTCCATATAGAACTGACTTCTAGCGTAAGACATCTCTGAGCGTTTCCGATTCTGTGAGCGGGTCCATCTACTTGTGATAAGTGCCATTATCGGTAGTTCGTAAATTATTCGGCTTGGAATTTTTACGAACTCCGCGTAGATTCGAAAAATGGATGCCGAAACCGAAATTGCGGAAGCTGGGATCGCCGGTGACATCCTGCCGCCGGATGCCAAAACTGTTGAGGTTTTTGCGCAAAGCGGGGCCACCGTTGCCACCGCGGCCGGTGAAGCCGCCTTGAAAACGGCTGATCGCTACGGATTGGTCGCGCGGCAAATCACGCCCCAAGGCGAGGCAGCGCTCAAAACCTCTGACGACTACGCCCAAAAGGCCGCGTCGCCGGCGACGTTGCGGGCCTATCGCTCGGATTGGCAGCACTATAAATCATGGTGTGAGGAATGCGGTTTTGAGCCAACCCCCAGTTCGCCCAAGACGGTCGGGGCATATCTCGCCAGCCTGGCAACAACGAAAGCGCCAACGACAATCAGGCGGCGGCTGGCGGCGATCGCCAAAATGCACAAGTTTAATAACTGGCCCTGGAATTCGAGCGATCTTTATATTCAGGATCGTCTGAAAGGCGTGCTCCGCGAGCACGGCCGGCCGGTCAAAAAGGCCGCGGCGATCACCGAGCCGATTTTAAGAAAACTGCTGGAGACCTGCGATTTTTCCGCCAGGGGGGCGCGGGATCGCGCTCTCATCCTGATCGGGTTCACCGGCGCCTTGCGGCGCTCCGAACTGGTTGCTTTGACCGTCAAGGATGTGACGGTTGATGCGAAAGGCATGCGGATCCGCATCATGCGGAGCAAAACCGACAAAGCGGGGGAGGGGGCAGAGATCGGCATTCCCCGGGGCAAGCATGCGCAAACATGCGCCGTGGCGGCCTATGAGCGCTGGCGGCTGGTCGCCGACCGAAAGACCGGTCCGGTTTTCTTTCGGATCAATTCAGCGAACAGCGTCCGGCCGCCGAAAGATAAAAAGGGCCGCCAGCCTCCACCCGTCGCGGCGCAAAAACCCAAAAAGCAGGGTTTTGATACGCAGCCGCTGAGCGCGCAGGCGGTCAGCGACATCCTGGTTAAGCGTGCGGCGATGGCTGGCGTCGTGATCGAGGAGCAGAAACGTTTCAGCGCGCATTCGCTGCGCGTCGGTTTTATCACCGCGGCTTACGAAAAAGGCGTTCGGGACGAAGACATCATGAAGCATAGCCGGCATAAGGATTTGCGCACGATGCGGGGTTATGTTGAGCGCGCCGGCCTGGTGGATCAAAGCCCGGTTGGGGCGTTGGACCTGTGAGCGAAATCCGGTCCCCCTGGGATCATCTTCCGCCGCCGGTGGTCCGTGAGCGTCGCGAGAAACCAGTTCACGATCCCGATGCACCCAAAGCAGAGCTTGGCCGTAAGCGCAAATCGGCTGCGAAATATAGGCCGGAAGCGGGTGATGATTGGTTGTTTCATCATCTTATAATCGTCGGGCCGTCCGAGGATATTGCATTGTTCCAGGAAGAGGCGAGGGGGCCCGGCATCATCCCCTGGCGGCTTGATTATGCGGCGATCGAGGAAGACATTTTTAATCTGACGGTATCGCAGCCGCCTTCGGTGCGGGGGGTCTCGGTCGAATATTGCCGGGATCAGGCAAGGCAATTCGTGGAGCGGGTGCAGGCGCGGGAAGCACGGGCCGCGGCGCTCGCGGGATGCGGCCAAAACTGTCCATTTGACCTGCAAATGTTGCTGCCGATCCCGTTTGATATTCTTGAAATGGGCATGCGGCATCCGGGAGCCATTGCCTGGCTGGCGCGGCATTGGGGAACGGAGCATCGGCTGTTGCAAGTTGAGACCTCGGTTGAGGCGAGGCCTGGCCGCCGGATCCCCGCTGATCACCGATTTTTGGGGTATCGTTTTTTTACCGTCGATCACGCTCCCACAGCAGCGGTTGAGGCCATCGCTCAGTCGCGTCCCCGCCTGTCATTCACTTTGAGGTCAAGACCAACCCCTTGGGAAAAGGGATGGCTGACCTAATCGATCAGGATTTTGAAGAGGATATTGTGGCGAGGCCAATT